>Ga0307440_1000026_pt1 | contig 56145 bp, 39 predicted proteins | sample SalMarWE160410MG_FD_202150 | JGI IMG/M metagenome (GOLD analysis project Ga0307440, IMG submission 202150) | Salt marsh sediment microbial communities from the Plum Island Ecosystem LTER, Massachusetts, United States - WE1604-10 | ecosystem: Environmental > Aquatic > Marine > Intertidal zone >...
TCGCTCCCGAGGTCCCCCACGACGACCGCCCGGGGTGCCGGTGGGGCACCCTCCCGGTGGGAGACAATCTCGAAGTCAGCGAAGTCCTCGAGGGCGGCCGACGGGACGAGCAGGCCGATCCGCCGGAGGCCCCGCGATCCGAGCCAGTCGGCGGCGGCCACGGGGGCGGTGAGCACCTCCCCGGGGTCGGCGGCGAGTCCGGCCTCCCGGAGGCTCTCCAGGACCGCCCGCCGCGGCCGACGGCTCGTGTTGGTGACGAACCGGAGCCCGAGGCCGGCCGACCGCACGGCGGCGACAGCCCGAGCCGCCCCGGGCAGGAGCCGGCCATCCTCCATCAGCGTACCATCGACGTCGAGCAGGATGCCGCGCGTGTCGGCGAGCGTGGAGTCCATGGTCGCAAGGTAGGTGACTGCCCGGCGCGTCGGTACCGGCTGCGTGCACCGGGGGGAGGGGAGGGCGAGGGACGCGCGGTAGCGGTGGCGGGTGGCGCAGGGCTAGCTTGGGGAACGTCGCGTCGCGTCGCCCCTCGCCCAGGCCCACTCGCCCATGCCTCTTCTCGCCCGGGGAAAGCGTCTCGCGAAGGAGCTCTCCCTCGCCGACGTGTTCGCGATCAGCGCCGGCGCCATGTTCAGCTCCGGCTTCTTCCTGCTGCCAGGGATCGCCGCCGCCGAGGTCGGACCGGCCGTCGTCCTGGCGTACCTCCTGGCGGGCCTCCTGGTGGTCCCCGCGCTCCTCAGCAAGGCGGAGCTGTGCACCGCCATGCCGCGCGCCGGCGGCACGTACTACTTCCTGGACCGGAGCATGGGCCCGATGGTGGGGACCGTGGGGGGCCTCGGGACCTGGGCGGCCCTCGTCCTCAAGAGTGCCTTCGCCCTCATCGGCATGGGGGCCTACCTGGAGCTGTTCATCAGCGTCCCGATCCGGCCGCTGGCCATCGGGCTCACCGTGCTGTTCGTGGTGATCAACCTGGTCGGTGCCCGCGAGACGAGCCGGCTCCAACGGGTGCTCGTGTTCTCCCTCCTGGCGGTGCTCACCTTTTTCATCTTCGCGGGCATCGCCCAGCTCGCCGGACCGGCGGCCAGGGAGACGGCTCGGCAGCGCTTCACGCCCTTCCTGCCCTTCGGGCCCCACAGCCTGGTCTCCACCATCGGCCTCGTGTTCGTGTCCTTCATGGGGATCACCAAGGTCGCCAGCATCCCGGAGGAGGTGAAGGACCCGGACCGCAACATCCCGCTCGGCATGGCGCTGTCCCTGGGTGTGGCCATCCTGTTCTACGTGCTCACCATCGGGATCATGGTGGCCGTGCTCCCCGCCGACGAGCTCCACCACGACCTGACGCCTGTCGCCACGGCGGGACGTGCGCTCCTGGGTTGGCTGCCGGCGCCCCTGGAGCCCGTCCTCGTCGTGGGGGCGGCGATCACGGGATTCGCCGCCATGGCCAACGCGGGCGTGATGACGGCCTCGCGCTACCCGCTGGCGCTGGCGCGCGATCGGATCATGCCTTCGGGCCTCCAGGAGCTGAACCGCTTCCGGTCTCCCGGCCGCTCGATCGTGCTCACCGGGATCCTCATGATCGTCTTCCTGGCCACCCTCGAAGTCGAGACCGTCGCCAAGCTGGCCAGCGCCCTCCAGCTCCTGATCTTCGGCATGGTCAACCTGGCGGTCATCGTGATGCGAGAGAGTCGGCTCGAGGCGTACGACCCGGGCTTCCGGTCCCCGCTGTACCCCTGGGTGCAGATCGTGGGCTTCCTGGCCTCGATGTGGCTCATCGTGGAGATCGGCCTGGGGTCGATTCTGTTCACGGCAGGGATCGTCGTCGTGTCCGTGGCCTGGTACCGGTGGTACGCTCGGGCCCGAGTGGAGCGGGAAGGGGCCATGTACCACGTGTTCGAGCGCTGGGGCCGGCGGCGCTTCGAAGGGCTGGACCGGGAGCTACGGCAGATCCTGAAGGAGAAGGGGCTGCGCGAGGCCGATCCGTTCGAGCGGCTGCTGGCGAATGCACTCTTCCTGGACCTGCCGGGTCCGGCCCGGTTCGAGGACGTGGCGGTGCGCGCGGCCCGGGCCCTGGCCGCCGAGACCGGGAGCTCGGAGCGAGATCTGCTGGACACCTTCCTGGAGGGCACCCGGCTGGGCGTGACCCCCGTCTCGCACGGCGTCGCGCTGCCCCACGCCCGTCTCCGCGCGCTCACCGAGCCACGGCTCGTCCTCGTGCGCGCCCGGGAGGGGGTGGACATGGGACTCGAGGATAAGCCGGACGAGGCGATCCGGGCGCTCTTCTTCCTGGCCAGCCCGCGCGCGGACGCCGGGCGGCACCTGCGCATCCTGGCCGAGCTCGCGGGAAGGGTGGACGACGAGGGCTTCATGGAAGCGTGGCTGGCGGGCCGCCACGAGGTCGAGGTGAAGGAGGTGCTGCTTCGGGAGGAGCGCTTCCTGACCGTCGAGATCCGGCCCGGGAGTGCGGCCGGCTCCCTGTCGGGGCGCCGCCTCTCGGAGCTCGAACTGCCGCGCGGCGTCCTGGTGGCGCTCGTGCATCGCGGGGACCGCACCGTCGTGCCCTCGGGCGCGACGAAGCTCGAGGCCGGGGACCGCCTCACCATTCTGGGCGAGCCGGAAGCCCTCGTGGCCGTCCGGTCCCGGCTGGCCGGGAGGTGACCCGCGGGCCGGCGCGGGTGCGGCGCGTCCGCGCCCGAACGCATTGAACATCGCGCCAGGGGGACTTATCATATCGGGCTCGCGCTGACAGCCTCCAGCCCGTTCTGGAGGCGAGCGGGCGCAACAGCGGCGGCCCTGGAGGGTATGGGGGCCAACGACCCGGTTCCGGCACTCGAGACGAAGAGATCCATGAAGACCGACATTCACCCCGAGTACGTGGACGCACGCATCGTGTGCGCGTGCGGGCGCGTGACGGAGACCCGCGCCACCGTCCCCGAGCTCCACGTGGAGATCTGCTCGCACTGCCATCCGTTCTTCACGGGCAAGCAGAAGCTCGTGGACACGGCGGGACGCGTGGAGCGATTCCTGTCCAAGTACGGCCGCCGCGACGAGGCCGCCGAGGCGGTCGCGGAGGCCGCCGAACGCGCCGCCGAGTCCGAGAAGCAGGCCTTCGAGCAGCCTGGCGCCGCGGAGGCCGGGAGCGAGGAGGAGACGGGCGAGGATTCGCCCGAGGCCTCCGCCGAGCCTGCCGACGAGGAGGCCGCGGCCCCGGCCGAGTGAGGGGTCCCGTCCGCCTCCGGCGCCCCGCCCCCGCCGTCCGCACGCCGCGGCTCGCGGGGCGCGCGACCTTCCGCTTCCCGTGACAGACGCCGACGCCCGCGATTTGCTCGCCCGTCGGGCGCACGAGCTTCTCGAGCGCAACGAAGAGCTCACGCGGGCGATGGCGGACCCCGACGTCATCGGGGACTCCGACCGCCTCACCGGCCTCGCCCAGGAGCACTCGGACCTCGGGCCTGCCGTCGAGGCCGGACGCGAGTACCTGCGTCTGCTGGATCAGCTCGGCCAGGCCGAGGAGCTGGCCGAGGGCGACGACGAGCTGGCCGAGATGGCCGGCGAGGAGGCGGCGGCGCTCCGGGAACGGATCGGAGCGATGGAGGAACGGCTGCGGTGGCTGTTCGTCCCCCGCGATCCACTCGACGACCGGCCCGCCGTCATGGAGATCCGCGCCGGCACGGGTGGGGACGAGGCGGCCTTGTTCGCGGGCGACGTGCACCGGATGTACACACGCTACGCCTCGGCTCGCGGCTGGAGCGTCGAGCCGATCTCGTTCAGCGAGGGCGGGTCGGGCGGATTCAAGGAAGTGATCTTCATGGTCCGTGGCCGCGACGCCTACGGCCGCCTGCGCTACGAGTCCGGCGTCCACCGGGTGCAGCGGGTGCCCGAGACCGAGAGCGGCGGCCGCATCCACACCTCGGCGGCCACGGTGGCCGTCCTGCCCGAGGCCGAAGAGGTGGATGTCCAGATCGACCCGGGCGACCTCAAGATCGACGTGTACCGCTCCTCCGGCCCCGGCGGGCAGTCGGTGAACACGACCGACTCCGCCGTCCGCATCACGCACCTGCCGACCGGACTGGTCGTCACCTGCCAGGACGAGAAGTCACAGCACAAGAACAAGGCGAAGGCTCTGAAGGTGCTTCGGAGCCGGCTCCTGGACCAGAAGCTCGCCGAGCAGGAGGCCGCGCGGGCCCGAGAACGACGGGCCCAGGTGGGCACCGGCGACCGGTCCGCCAAGATCCGCACCTACAACTTCCCGCAGAGCCGCGTGACCGACCACCGGATCGGCTACACGACCCACGACCTCCAGGGCGTGCTGGATGGCGACCTGGACGAGCTCGTCGACGCGCTGCGAGTGGCGGGCATGCAGGAGCGGCTGGAGGCGGCGACGGGCTGAGGGTCCACGCTCAGGCGATCCGGTTCGTGACGCCGGGCATCCAGTCCTGGTAATCCGGGCTCCGCTGCCGGAGCGCCGCCAGGATCCGCTGGCGCACGACGGGCTCGACCGTCGACTGCTGGCCCGGCCACGGCCGCAGGGTGGCCCGCACGTAGCGCCATCCGCCGGGCTCGGCGTCGCGCACTCCGAAGACCTCGGGCTCGGCCAGCACGATGGCGCCGAACTGCTTGCGGACTCCACGGAGCATCGGCTCGATGACCTCCACGAGCGCATCGTCCTCCATCCCGGGCGGGACCTGTACGTCCACGTACATGCGGATGCAGCCGCTCCGGTGACGGCTGACGGTGCCGATGGTGCGGTTGGGCAGGTAGACGGTCTGACCGAGGAAATTGTTGACGATGCGCATGGCGGGGGACACCATGGGTGACGAGGGGAACGCAGGCGCAGGGGCGGGGGGGCGCCCGCACGGCCCCGGGTCGTCGGACGCCGACCCGGGGGGGGGCGACCGTCCGCGGCGCCCCCCCGCCCCCTCCCGCCGGGACGCCCTCAGAGGGCTGGAGCGGGAGCTGGCCGCTGCGGGCCGGGCCGCGGGGGTCGAGGAGGCGCGTCTCGAGGCCGAGCGGCTCGTCGCCTACGTGCTCGGCGTCTCGCGGGCCGAGCTGGCCCGCACGGGCGCCGAGGTGCTGGGCGCCGGAGAGGCACGGCGGCTGGCACGAGCCGCACAACGACGGCTGGCCGGCGAGCCCCTGCAGCACATCGAGGGTACGGTCCAGTTCCGCGAGCTGGTGCTCGCGTCCGATCCCCGGGCGCTCATTCCGAGGCCCGAGACGGAGCAGCTCGTGGACAGGATCGTGGCGTGGGCAAGGAGCCGGACCTCACGCGGCCGGCCGGACGACCCGGACGGCGTCACGAGCGTGCGCCGCCGTCCCGGGTCGGGAACTCCGCTCCTGGACAGCGCCCTCGACATCGGGACGGGATCGGGCGCGATCGCGCTGTCGCTGGTCCGCGAGGGTGTCGTCCGCCGCGCGGTGGGCGTGGACGTGGACGCGGCGGCGTTGGAGCAGGCCGCCTCCAACCGGGCCTCCGTCGGACTGGACGAGGCCCGCGTCGAGCTCCGCCTGACCGGGCCGCGGGCGTGGAGCGCCGTCGGGGACGGAGAGCGCTTCGACCTCGTCGTCTCGAACCCCCCCTACGTGCGGGACGAGGAGATCGAGCGACTTCCGGTCCACGTGAGAGCCCACGAGCCCCGGCGGGCGCTGGCCGGTGGGCGGGACGGTCTGGACGTGGTCCGGGAGATCGCCGCGGGCGCAGCCGCGCACCTCGAGCCCGGGGGCGCACTCTTCCTGGAGATCGGCGCCGAGCAGGGCGCGGCCGTACGCGAGCTGCTCGGCGCCAGCGGCGCCTGGGAGGAGATCGTGGTGCAGCGGGACCTGGCCGGGCGGGAGCGGTTCGTGCGCGCCCGGCCGGTCGTCAGCGCAGGTGGACGTTGATGAGAAGGGGACGAACTGGAACGGCGGCGGGTCGTTCCGCGCCCGATTGAGCCATCCGATTTCCACGCCGTCGAGGGCGTCGACGTCGTTGTAAAGGCCGATCACCAGCCGGGTCCCGCGTCCCCGGACCCGGCTCCAGCCCGCCACGGGGCCGGGGGCGGCCATCAGCGCTCCGCCACTCCGACGCAGAGGCCGAGAAGCAGCGGCCGGGAGCCGGGCCGCGACCTTCCTGCGGTGATCGCCGACCGCGGGTCGCGCCGGACACGGCCGACCGTTCCGCGTTCGCGCAGCGCCCGCGTGGCGTAGTCCTCCGTGCGGTACCGGGTCGGGTTGCATCAGAACCAGGACCGGCGATATGGTGGGCCGGTGATCCACGGCCGTATGCCGTATCCGGCGTGCGGGCCGCGCTGTTTGACCAGCATGCGGAAGGAGCACGATGATGCGACGTCTCCAGTCCGTCTTCGGGACGGTCCTGGTGGCCCTCCTGCTGATCGCGGCCGGACCCCGGCCGGGTCTGGCTCAGGGCACCATCCAGGGCCGGGTCACCGATCAGGATGGGAAGCCGTTGTCGGGCGCTCAGGTGACCGTGAAGGGGACCCAGCTCGGGGCCCTCACGAACGATGCCGGGCGCTACTCGATCTCCGGCGTCCCGGCGGGCACTCAGACGGTGCAAGCGGAGCTGATCGGCCATGGCACGAAGACCGCGCGTGTCCGGGTCGGCGAAGGGCTGACCGCCACCCAGGACTTCGTCCTCTCCACGGAGGCGGTACGAGCTCAGGAGATCCGCGTCATCGGTTCCCGGGCCTACCACACGGCGGCCGAGGAGCTGCCGGTGCCGGTGGACGTGTACACGACGGAGGCGATCCAGTCGACGGGGACCACCGAGACGTCGATGATCCTCCAGCAGCTCTCCCCGTCCGTGAACTTCCCGCATCAGACGGTGGCCGACGGTACGGACGCGAGCCGGCCGTTCACGCTGCGCGGTCTGAGCCCGGACCACACGCTCGTCCTCATCAACGGGCATCGTCGCCATCCGACCGCGCTCGTCCATCGGCTCGGCTCTGGCATCCAGGAGGGCTCGAGCGGCGTCGACATGAACGCCATTCCCTCCAACGCGATCTCGCGCATGGAAGTGCTGCGCGACGGCGCCGCGGCCCAGTACGGCTCCGATGCCATCGCGGGCGTGGTGAACCTGGTGCTGAAGTCTGGCGTGCGGCCCCCGGAGTTCACCTACCGGGTCGGCGGCTACGTCACCAACGGCTTCAAGAACGACGGGCTCACCAACGACGTCCTCGGGAGCTACGGGCTGCCGATCGCGGGCGGCTCACTGGACATCTTCGGAGAGTATCGCTACTCGAACCCCACCAACCGGGCCGGCGCCGATCCGCGCGACCAGATCACGGCCGGTGACGGCGACCAGGTCGTGGACGGCAAGGTCGTCCAGCAGAACAACCCGGTTCCGCAGCCCAACCACCACTGGGGCGACGGCAAGGCCGAGGACGCCCTGATCTGGTGGAACGGCGCCGTGCCGCTGGGCGGCAAGACGCAGCAACAGGGCGGCACCGAGTTCTACACGTACGGCGGCTACAGCCACCGGAACGCCACGGGCAACGGGTTCTACCGGCGAGCCCTGGATTCCCGGAACTGGCCCCAGATCTATCCGATGGGCTACCTGCCCGAGTTCAGCGACCCGGTCGAGGACCTGCAAGTTTCCGGCGGTTTCCGAGGCGTGGCGGGAGGCTGGAACTGGGACTTCGACGGCAACTACGGCCGCAACCGGTTCGACTTCAACATCGTCAACTCGCTCAACGTGTCGCTGGGGCCGAGCATCCCGCCCAACCAGACGAGCTTCTTCGCGGGTTCGGAGATCCTGAACCAGTACACGGCCAGCCTGGACGTGTCGAAGGCGTTCGAGGCGGGCCTGGCCGGCGGGCCGCTGAACGTGGCCTGGGGCGGTGCCCTGCGGCGTGAGAACTACCAGGTCGTACCCGGAGAGAAGAACTCCTACATTCTCGGGCCGAGCCCGAACCAGTTCGGCGGTTCCGCCGCGCCGGGCTCGCAGGTGTTCCCGGGCTTCGAGCCGGCCAGCGCGGCCGACGCGTCGCGTACCAACGTCGGCGGTTACGTGGATGTCGAGTTGCCGTTCAGCCAGCAGTTCCTGGCCGACGTGGCCGGGCGCTACGAGCACTACAGCGACTTCGGCTCCACGGTGAGCGGCAAGCTGGCGATGCGCTACCAGCCCTCTCGCCGGGTGACCCTCCGGGCCGCCATCAGCAACGGCTTCAGGGCCCCCAACCTCGCTCAGGAGTACTTCTCCAAGATCTCGACCATCTTCCAGACCGACCCGAACACGGGCCTGACCGTGCCGTACGAGGTCGGGCTGTTCAGGGTAGGGAGCGACGTGGCCAAGGCGCTGGGCGCCAAGCCGCTCAAGAACGAGCGCTCGCTCAACCTGAGCGGCGGCATGGCGGTGAGCCCGGTTGACAACCTCACTCTCACGGCCGACGCGTTCTTCATCAAGATCTGGGACCGGATCATCCTCTCGGGGACGCTGAGGGGGCCGGTGATCGAGGCGCTCGTGGCCCCGTACGGAGCGCAGCAGGCCCAGTTCTTCTCGAACGCGATCGACACCAAGACGTACGGCGTCGACGTGACGGCCAACTACCGGGTGCTGCTCGACAACGGCGGCACGCTGCAGCTGACGGGCTCCTTCAACTGGACCCGAAACCGGCTGGTCGGCACGGTGCGCAACCCGCCCGAGCTCGCCGGCTTGCAGGATGAGATCTTCGGGTTCAGCGCCCGCACGGCACTGCAGAGCGAGCACCCGGCCACGATCACCAAGGCCCGCATGCATTACAGCCAGGGCAAGTTCGACACGTCCCTGGGCATGACCTACTACGGCTCGCTCCTGGTGGCGGATACCGATCCGACGCAGGTGCAGAAGCTGTCGCCCAAGGCGCTGTGGGACGCATCGGTCGGGTTCCAGTTCCTGCCGCAGATCAAGCTCACGGTGGGCGGCCGGAACATCTTCGACACGTACCCGGACCTGACCATCCCGGTGAACAGCTTCAACGGGATCTTCCGCTATCCGCGGTCGTCGCCCTTCGGGTTCAACGGGCGGTTCGTGTATGCGGAGACGCAGATCACCCTGTAACCTGCAGCACGGAGCCACGCAGTGAGGCGCGGGGCCCCTTCGGGGGCCCCGTGCCCTTCCTACCCGGATCCAGGAGGACGGATGACATCGCGAGCGCGGATCGCAGCGATCCGTGGAACCGTGTGCCTCGCTCTCGGCCTGCCGCTGGCGATTGCGGGTTGCAGGGGCGCGGGGACGGACCGGACGCCGTGGGCCGCACCCTCGGCGTATACGTTCCCGGCCGGCTGGCCCTACCCGGCCGATGCCCGTGCGACGGAGGCGCCGCACGGCGTGGTGGCCTCCTCCGACAGCCTGGCCAGTGCGGCCGGCGTCGAGATCTTGCGGGCGGGGGGCAACGCGATGGACGCCGCCATCGCCGTCCAGTTCGCCCTCGAGGTCGTGCACCCGTTCGCCGGGAACGTCGGAGGCGGAGGCTTCGCCGTGGTCCGGACGGCGGACGGCCAGAACGGGGCGCTGGACTTCCGGGAGAAGGCCCCGCTGGCGGCCGCGCACGACATGTACGTCGATTCGTCCGGCCACGTGACGCGCCAGAGCTGGACGGGGCCGCTCGCGGCCGGCGTGCCGGGCTCGGTAGCGGGCATGCAGGCCCTGCACGAGCGCTACGGATCGTTGCCGTGGGCGCGCCTCCTCGAACCGGCCATCCGCATGGCGCGGGACGGGATCGTCGTTCGGCAGCACTTCCACGACGCGATCGCGCGCTCCCAGGACCGTCTCGCCATGTTCGCGCCGAGCGCGGCGATCTACCTGCCGGGCGGCCAGCCACCCGAGGTCGGGTCCACCTTCAAGCAGCCCGACCTGGCGCGGACGCTCCAGGCCATCGCCGACCAGGGCGCCTCGGCGTTCTATCACGGCTGGATCGCCGATTCCCTCGTGGCCGAGCAGAAGCGGGACGGGGGCATCATCACGCAGGCCGACCTGGACCAGTACAAGGCCGTGTGGCGGGATCCGATCGTAGCCCACTACCGGGGCCGCACCATCATCTCCATGCCGCCGCCCTCCTCGGGAGGGGTGACTCTGACCGAGATGCTGAACATCATGGGTGGCTTCGACCTGTCCAAGATGGGCTGGCACTCGCCCGACGCCATCCACGTGATGGTGGAGTCCATGCGGCGGGCCTACGGGGACCGGAACTACTACCTGGGTGATCCCGACTTCGTGAAGATGCCGATCGCGCAGCTCCTGTCGGAGCAGCACGCCGACTCGCTGCGCTCCTCCATCGACATGCAGCATGCCTCGCCCTCGAGCGCGTTCAACAAGGTGCCGGTCGAGTCCACCGAGACGACCCACTACTCGGTGGTCGACTCGGCCGGCGACGCGGTCGCGATCACGACCACGCTGAACGGCGGCTTCGGGTCGGCGGTCACGGTGCGGGGCGCCGGCTTCCTGCTCAACAACGAAATGGACGACTTCGCGGCACAGCCGGGGACGCCGAACGCCTACGGGCTCGTCCAGGGCGAGGCCAACGCCATCGCGCCCGGCAAGCGCATGCTCTCCTCGATGACCCCGACCCTGCTCCTGGACGAGGGCGGACGACTCGAGCTGGTGACAGGCTCGCCGGGCGGCTCGACCATCATCACGTCGGTGCTCCAGGTGATCACGGACCAGATCGACTTCGGGCTGCCGCCCCAGGCGGCCGTGAACGCGCCTCGCTTCCATCACCAGAACCTGCCGAACGAGGTCTTCTACGAGCACGGCGGGCTCGACTCGGCGGTCATCGCCGCGCTTGAGAGCCGAGGGCACAAGCTCCGGGAGCGGGACGGCACGTGGGGGGACGTCGAGTCGATCTTCGTGGGCGCGGACGGGACGCTGTACGGGGCGTCCGACCCGCGCGGCGGCGGCAAACCGGTCGGGTACTGACGGGGGAGGCGGACCCCGGGACGAGCGGGATCGGGCGCGTCCCGGGTCCGGTGTGGACCGCCGCCCGCCGCCCCGCCCGATCGCCGCGCGCGCGGCCAGCAGAGGTTAGCGCCGGTCCGTCGCACCGGTTATACTGACCCGTTCACGCGGGCAGGCATCTGCCGCGATCCGACCCCCACAACCGATGGCGACGACATGCTCGAGCAGCCCGAGAAGGACCCGGACCGCCCCGAGCGAATCACCGAGAAGGCCGAGGAGCTCGGCCGTCTGATCAGCCAGACGGCCGAATACCGATACTTGCAGGCCGCCAACCGGGAGCTTTCCGACGACCGGGACGCGACGGAGCTCATCAACCGGGCGCGCGACCTCCAGGAGCGGGCCCTCGCCCACCTCGAGCGAGGAGAGCGTCCCCCCGAAGACGTCCGGGAGCAGCTGGACGAGGTACGCGGCGAGATCCAGGGCAAGAGCCGCTACCAGTCCCTGGTGGCCGCCCAGTCCAACTTCGACAAGCTCATGGACCGGGTGAACTCGGCGATCGGGCGCGGGATGAAGAAAGGCGAGGAGAGCCGGATCATCCTTCCTTCATGAAGGGAATCCGAGAGGCGCTCGAACGCGGGCTCCGCGCCACCGTGGAGCCCGTGGTGGCCGCGCTCACCCGCTGGCGCGTCCATCCCAACGTCCTGAGCACCGCCGGGTTCGTGGTCACCTGCTCGTCGGGCTTCTTCTTCCACGAGCACCACGTGCGCACGGCCGGGGCGCTCATCCTTCTGGGTGGCGTGTTCGACCTGTTCGATGGCACGGTGGCGCGGCGGACCGGGCTGGCCTCGGCCTTCGGGGCCTTTTACGATTCGACGCTCGACCGCCTGTCCGAGATCATCGTGTACCTGGGGCTCCTGTCCCTGTACAACGACTACCGGCTGGCGCTCGGCGACGTGGGCATGATCTACGCGGTCATGCTCGCCATGGCCGGGTCCGTGATGATCAGCTACACGCGTGCCCGGGCCGAGGGGCTCGGCATCCCCTGCACGGTGGGACTCATGCAGCGAGCCGAGCGGGTGATCCTCATCGGGACGGCGGCTCTGGCGTTCGGTGAGCGCGGGCAGGGGCTCGTGCTCAAGGGCGTGATCATCCTGCTGGCCGTTCTCACGAACTTCACGTCGCTCCAGCGCATCGTCTGGGTGTGGCGCTACACGCGCCATCACGAGGTGACGGGCGGGGAGCCCGGGGCATCCAACTGAGACTTGGCGAGGCGATGAACGATACGAACGCAGGGACCGGCGGAGGCCGCCGCGACATCCGCCCGGCGCGGGGCAAGTTGGGCGTCCTCCTGGTCGGACTGGGGGCCGTGTCCACGACCTTCATCGCGGGGGTCGAATCGGTGAGGCGGGGCCGCAGCCGGCCGATCGGGTCGCTGACCCAGCTCAACACGATCCGGCTGGGCAAGCGCACCGAGGAGCGTGCACCGCTGCTCAAGGATTTCGTGCCCCTGGCCGACCTGGAGGACCTGGTGTTCGGGGCCTGGGACCCGATCCCCGACGACGCCTATGCGTCGGCGAAGCTCGCCGGCGTTCTGAGCCACGAGGACCTCGAGGCGGTGGGCGACTTCCTGAGCACCATCCGCCCCATGCCGGCCGTGTTCGACAAGAGCTACGTCAAGCGCCTGGACGGGTCCAACGTGAAGAAGGGCGCCGACAAGATGGAGCTGGCCGAGCAGCTCCGGGCGGACATCCGCGAGTTCAAGGCCGAGCACGGCTGCGACCGCCTCGTCATGGTGTGGGCAGCTTCAACCGAGATCTATCTGAAGCGGCAGGACGTGCACGCCACCCTCGAGACGTTCGAGGAGGGCCTGCGCGCCAGCCACGAGGCCATCGCCCCGTCCATGATCTACGCGTACGCGGCCCTGCAGGAGGGCGTGCCGTTCGCCAACGGCGCCCCCAACCTGACGGTGGACGTGCCGGCCCTCACCGACCTGGCGCGAGCCCGCGGGCTGCCGGTGGCAGGAAAGGACTTCAAGACGGGCCAGACCCTCATGAAGACCATCATCGCGCCTGGCCTCAAGGCGCGCATGCTCGGTCTGCGCGGGTGGTTCTCGACCAACATCCTCGGCAACCGGGACGGCGCGGTGCTGGACGACCCGCAGAGCTTCAAGACCAAGGAAGAGTCCAAGCTCGGGGTGCTCGACTACATCCTCCAGCCCGACATGTACCCGGACCTGTACGGCGACTTCTATCACAAGGTGCGGATCAACTACTATCCGCCGCGGGGAGACGACAAGGAGGGTTGGGACAACATCGACATCGTCGGGTGGATGGGCTACCCGATGCAAATCAAGGTGGACTTCCTGTGCAAGGACTCCATCCTGGCGGCGCCGATCGTCCTGGACCTCGCCCTCTTCCTGGACCTGGCCGCCCGGGCGGGGCTGTCCGGCATCCAGGAGTGGCTCTCCTTCTACTTCAAGAGCCCGCAGGTGGCCGAGGGGTTGTATCCGGAGCACGACCTGTTCATCCAGCACTGGAAGCTCAAGAACACGCTCCGCTGGCTGATGGGCGAGGAACAGATCACCCACCTGGGCATGGAGTACTACGGCGAGCAGGAGTGAGGGCGTGCCCGCCGGAGGTCCGCGGCGCGCGTCCATTGGCGCGGGGGTAGCGAGGCCGTGACGCGGCCGCCCCGCGGCCTGTTCCTGGTGTTCGAGGGGATCGAGGGCGCCGGCAAGAGCACCCAGCTCCGCCGGGTGGCCGAGCGCCTCGCCCGTGCCGGCGTGGCCCACCTGGCCGTCCGCGAGCCGGGCGGCACCCCCGTCGGGGAGCGCATCCGCCACGTCGTGCTCGATCCGGAGCTCGATCCCACGCCGGAGACCGAGCTGCTCCTCATGCTGGCGGCGCGGGCGGAGTTCGTCCGGCGTGTCGTCCGTCCCGCGCTGGAGCGCGGCGAGATCGTGCTGGCCGACCGTTACGAGCTCTCGACCTTCGCCTACCAGGGCGAGGCTCGCGGCCTCGGCCTGGAGCGGGTACGCAACCTCAACCGGTTCGCGACCGGTGGACTGCATCCGGACGCCACCCTCCTGCTGCTCCTGGATCCCGCGCTGGCCCGCGCCAGGCTGGACGAGGCGAAGGCCGACCGGATGGAGCGGGCCGGGTCGGCGTTCCACGCGGCGGTGGACCGGGCGTACCGGCGGTTCGCGGGAGAGGAGCCGGGCGTGATCCCGGTGCCCGCGGAGGGAGAGCCAGGGGTCGTCGCCGAGCGCGTGTGGTCGGCACTGGCGGAGCGCTGGCCGGACCGGTTCGCCTAGGCGGCCGCGGTCGTGTCGGAAACATTCCAGTTCGGGCCGGGTGTTAGACCGAAGCCAGGACCCGGTACGTCGGACCCAGCGGAGGACGCATGAAGCTCAAGCGATCGTGGATTCCCGCCCTCGTGGTCGCCCTCGTGGCCCTCGCCAGCGGCGGCTGGCTGCTCCAGCAGGGGACCCAGGACCAGGACGGAGCGATGTTCGAGGCCCGGCTCCTCCAGCAGGTCCACCGCATCGTGGCCGAGCGTTACGTGGACGACATCGGCTCGGCCAAGCTGTACAAGATGGCGATCGACGGAATGCTCGAGGAGCTCCACGACCCCTACAGCGTCCTGCTCGATTCGGCGGACTGGTCGGATCTCCAGCTCAGCACGACCGGGAACTACGGCGGCCTCGGCATCCGGATCGACAAGCAGGGTGATTGGATCACGGTCGTCGATGTCCTGCCCAACACGCCGGCCGAGCAGGAGGGCCTGCAGACGGGCGACCGGATCCTCACCGTCGAGGGAAAGTCGGCGCAGGGGTGGACCACCACCAGGGCGGTCAACACCCTCAGGGGCCCGCAGGGCTCGTCGGTCCAGATCACTGTCGGCCGCGTGGGGGTGGACCGACCTCTGTCCTTCTCGATCGAGCGTCGGCAGGTGCACGTCGTATCGGTCCAGTCCTTCATGCTGCGCGACCACGTGGGCTACGTGCGCCTCGACCAGTTCAGTAGGGAAGCTCGCCAGGAGCTGCAGACGGCCATCGACAGCCTCAAGTCCCGGGGGGCGACCCGCCTGGTCTTCGACCTCCGGTACAACCCCGGCGGACTCCTGGAGGAAGGGGTGGCGGTAGCCGACCTGTTCGTGCCGAACGGCGCTCCGGTGGTGAGCACCCGCGGCCGCGTGGCCTCGGAGAACGAGACGTACGACGCCTCGGAGCCCGACCAGTATCCGGGCCTGCCCGTCGTCGTGCTCGTGAACGGCTACACCGCCAGCGCGGCCGAGATCGTCTCCGGGGCGCTCCAGGACCACGACCGGGCCCTGCTGGTGGGTACCACCACGTTCGGCAAGGGCCTGGTGCAGTCGCTCTACAACCTGCCGGGGGACAACCACCTCAAGCTCACGACCGGGCGCTGGTACACTCCATCCGGCCGCGACATTCAGAAGCCGCACGGCCAGCAGGCCGAGGCCAACACCCTTCAGGCGAGCGCCGTCTCGATGACGGGCGAGCCCGTCCAGGTCGAGGCGGACACCGCCAACCGGAAGACCTATCACACGGACGACGGCCGGGTCGTGTACGGGGGCGGAGGGATCACGCCCGACCTCCTCATCGCGACCGACACCCTGACGTCCCGAGAGCAGCTCCTGCGTTCCTCGCTCGCCAAGCAGGGCGTCACGGTGAGCATCGCCGCCTTCCAGTTCGGCGTGAAGTGGGCCAAGGCCCATCCGGACCTCCCCAGGGACTTCCAGGTCACGCCCGCCATGCGGGAGGCGTTTCTCAAGGCGCTGTCCGACAGGGCGGGCTCCCCGGTCGACCGGAGACTGTTCGACGACTCGAAGCCCTACGTGGACTGGCTGCTGGGTTACCAGGTGGCCAACGCGGCTTTCGGCGAGGTGGCGCAGCTCCAGCGGCAGTTCACCCTGGACGACCAGCTGCAGCGCTCGGTGGACCTGCTGGCGCAGGCGTCCTCTCCCAAGCAGCTGTTCGCGTTGGCGCAGCAGCAGAAGGACCACGCGGAGCGACCGGCCACGACCCCGACGTCGGGCAGGTAGCGGCGAGGCGAGGTGGGTCGCCGCACCGGGCGATCTCCAGGTCCCGGACTCCAGTCGGAGGAGGTAGGCCATGGCACGCGTGCGCAGGGTTCTCGCAGGAGTTTCGGTCGTCGTGCTGGCCGCGTGCGCCTCGGGGACGGGCGGTTCGGGAGGCGGCTCGGCCACGGGTAGCGTGATCACCGCCCGCGACCTGGACGGTACGACCTGGACGACGGCCTACCAGGTGCTGCAGAACAACCACAATCTGCGGGTCACCGACCAGGGAGTGTTCCTGCGGAACCGCGGGCCGCTCACCATCAATGCGTCCAACCAGGACCTCAGCATGCTGCTGGTCCTCGATGGTACCCAGATCCACCGGGGCGTGCCCGACATCCTGCGCTCGATCGACGTCCACCAGATCGTGAGCATCCGCATCCTCACGGGCGGCGAGGCCGGGGGCCGTTACGGGAGTGACGGGGGCAACGGCGTGCTGATCGTCCAGACACAGCGCAGGAGCTGACGGGCACCGAGCCCTCCGATCCAACCGGCCGTGTGAAGACGCGCCTCGCCCTCGGGCTCCACGTCCACCGTCTTCCCGCGTGGTACGACGTGGGCCGGCACTGGGAGTCCCTGGCGTGAGCCGGGAGCCGGGCCCCCGTTCGCGGGCCGGTGCGCTGCGGGCGTCCCCGGGTCTCGTGCTGGGGCTGTTCGGCGTCTCGTGGTCGGCGGTGCTCATCCGGCTCGCGGCCGTCGAGACCCCGGTGGCCGTCCTGTGGCGCATCCTGTTCTCGCTGGTCCTCGTTCTCCCCCTGGCCCTGAGGGAGGCATCGCGCCGGGCTCTCGGGAGTCTCTCGGCCCGGGCGTGGGGAGCGCTCGCCCTGTCGGGCGGCTGTCTGGCCGCGCACCTGCTGCTCTGGTTCGCCTCCGTCGAGAGGACGAGCGTGGCCAGCGCGACCGTGCTCGTGGCCGTCACGCCCGTGTTCGTGGCGCTCCTGTCGGCGGTCTGGCTGCGCGAGCCTCCCACGGCGCGCGAGTGGGAGGGTATCGGGCTCGCCGTGATCGGGTCGGCCATCGTGGGCTGGCGAGACATCGGGGCCGGCCCGGGCGTGCTTCGGGGAGACCTGCTGGCGCTCCTGGCCGCGGGGGCTGCGGCCCTGTACTTCGTCCTCGGGAGGAGGCTGCGCCGCCGCCTCGGCCTGTGGAGCTACGTCGCGCCGGTGTACGTCGTGGCGGCGCTGGTCAGCCTGGCCGCGGCGCGTGCAGGCGGATCGCCCCTCACCGGTTTCAGGCCGGCGGCATGGGGCTGGCTGGCCGCCATGGCGGCTGGACCCATGCTCCTGGGACACACCAGCTTCAACTGGGCGCTGGAGTACGTCAGGGCCTATGTTGTGAGCCTGGTGATGCTTCTGGAGCCCGTCACGGCGACGCTGCTGGCCGTACTGGTCCTCGGACCCGGTGAGCTGCCGCCTCCCGTGGCGGCCGCCGGCGCCGTGGCCATCCTGGCCGGCGTCGCCGTGGTGCTCCGGAGCCGGACGAGGTCCAGGAGTACGGAGGCAGCGGCGTGAGCGAGGCGGGCGGACGGGTCCGCGTGTCGCGGGGGGACGAGACCGAATCGATCCACCGGGTCGACGCGGTGGTGGTCGGACGGAGCCCGGGCGAGGAGGTCCGGTTCGGGGACCCGGACCACCTCGCCTTCTGGCGCTCGGCGTTCAAGCCGTTCCAGGCCCTGCCCCTGGTGGAGGATGGCGTGGCCGCGGTGCTGGGCTGGGGCCCCCGCGAGCTCGCCCTGGCCGCCGCGTCCCACTCCGGGACGCCCGCGCACGTCCAGCTGGCGGCCGCCATGCTCGCCGACGCCGGCCTGTCCCCGGGAGACCTGGAGTGCGGTGCCCACCCGCCCTACGACCGGGAGTCGGCGGAAGCCGTGCTGCGCGAAGGGGCGGGGTACACGCCGCTCCACAACAATTGCTCCGGCAAGCACACCGGCATGCTGGCCCTGGCCGTGCACCACGGTTGGCCGACGGCGGGCTACATCGAGGCGGGGCACCCCGTCCAGGCACGCATCCGCGAGGGACTGGACCGGTGGCTGGATGTCGATCCGGATTCGTTGGAGTGGGCCCGCGACGGCTGCGGCGTACCGACGGCGTATCTCAGCCTGCGCCAGATGGCCCGGGCGTACGCGCGACTCGGCCGGGCGGCGGAGGCGGGCGAGGAGGCGCCGCAGGCTATTGTCGGTGCGATGAGGGCGCACCCGGACCTTGTCGCCGGCCCGGGGCGGTCGGTCACACGGATCATGCAGGACACGGCGGGACGCCTGCTGGCGAAGGAGGGAGCCGAGGGGGTGTTCTGCGTGGCGGCTCCGGCCGAGGGATGGGGCCTGGCGCTCAAGGTCGTCGATGGGGCGACGCGGGCCGCCGGGCCGGCGCTCGTGGAGATCCTCTCGTCGCTGGGGTTGTTGTCGGCGTCGGAGCTCGACCGCCTGGTCGATGTCGGCTGTCCGTCCGTGCGCAACGTGATGGGGGTGGAGGTCGGGCTCATCACGGCCCACATGCATGGGACGGTGGCGCCCGTGGCCGGAGGGCCGTGACGGGCGCGAGTGGATCGGACTCGGGCGAGAGCGTCCTCGTGGAGATCTCGGCGGCCCTCGGCGCGGGGGGCGGACCGCCGCTCGAGAAAGTCCTGGCTCGGGCCCGGGACGCCGTGGTTGCGGGGGAGCTCGAGGCTCGGGCGGTCGAGGAAGGGCTTCTCCAGGCTTACCTGTTCGTGGGCTTCCCGGGCGTGCTCGAGGCCTTCTCCGCCTGGCGCGGAGCCGTGCCGGACGAGGGGCGCCCGGCCGAGTCGGACGGGGATACGGGGAACCGGGAGGCCCGGCATGAGGAGCGGGGGCGCCGGGTGTGCCGGGCCGTGTACGGGTCCGCCTACGATCGCCTCCGGGCCAATGTCCGCCGGCTGCACCCGGACCTCGACCGATGGATGATCCGCGAAGGCTACGGGAAGGTGCTCGGGCGTCCGGGCCTCGATCTGGCGGAGCGCGAGCTGTGCATCGTGGCGCTGCTCGCCGCCGCGGGCAGGGGCCCGCAGCTCCATTCTCACCTGCGTGGCGCGCTTCGCAACGGGGCCGGGGCCGCCCGGACGAGGGCCGCGCTCGAGGCGGGTCTGGCCCGGCTCGTCGATCCGGCCAGGCGCGACGAGCTCGAGTCCCTGTGGGATCGAGTGCTGCGCTCGGCCCGGGGGGACGGCGACGTGTGAGCGCGGCGCGGCAGTCCGTCGGAGCGTGGCTCCGCCGGGCCGGCGTCCGCCGGGCCCGTCGATCCGTGGTCTCTCGTGTATCACATGATATCAATACATTGAACATACGGTATGACATGCTCGTAGAACGGACCAAAGATCGTCTCCTATGACCTTCGTCGACCGGACCGAGATCGAGGTCGAGGCGGGGAGCGGCGGGGACGGCGCGCTCGCCTTCCGGCGCGAGAAGGGCGTGCCGCGCGGCGGGCCGGCCGGAGGGGACGGCGGGCGCGGGGGCGACGTCGTGCTGGTCGCCGACCCCAACCTGGACACCCTGCTCGACTACCGATACCGGAGCGTGTACCGGGCGGGGCGGGGCGGCAACGGAGGGGGGAGCCGTCGAACGGGAGCCGACGGCGACGAGCTCGTCCTGCCGGTGCCCCCGGGGACCGTGGCCGTGGACGCCGCATCCGGACGCAGGCTCCGCGAGCTGCTCGAGGAGGGGGACCGGCTCGTCGTGGCCCGCGGTGGGCGCGGAGGGCGGGGCAACGCGGCCTTCGCCACCGCCACGCGGCAGGCGCCGCGGCGACACGAGGAGGGAGAGCCGGGCGAGAGCCTGCGGGTGGTGCTCGAGCTCAAGCTGATCGCCGACGTGGGACTGGTGGGTCAGCCGAACGCGGGCAAGTCGACGCTGTTGTCGCGTCTGTCGGCGGCCCGCCCGAAGGTGGCGTCGTATCCGTTCACCACCCTGCAGCCGGGGCTGGGCGTGGTGGCGCTGTCGGGCGAGCGCTCCTTCGTCATGGCCGACATCCCGGGGCTCATCGAGGGCGCCCACGAGGGCCGGGGCCTCGGAACCCGGTTCCTCAGGCACGTGGAGCGTACGCGGACGCTCGCCTTCCTGGTCCCGGTGGACGACCCCGACCCGGCGACGACGTACGAGCTGCTGCGGGCCGAGCTCCGCGGCCACGACGCGGCCCTCACGCGGCTGCCGCACTGCGTTGTCCTCAGCAAGGCGGACCTCCTGGCTCCCGGGGAGGAGCCGCCCGCGCTCGAGGCGCCGGACGCCTGGGGCATGTTCACGGTCTCCGCGGTCAGCGGGCGCGGCCTCGACCGTCTGGCCGAGGCCCTGTGGGAGCGGGTCCGAGAGGAGAAGGAGCGTGCCAGTGCCCGCCGGGGCGAGGAACCCTTCCCGGAGCTCGAGGAGTGGACGCCCTAGGCGTGGTCGGCCGCCCGAGCGCGGGCGGGTCCGACCGCGCCGAGCGGGCCGAGCTGTGCGCTGCCCTGGCGCTGGCCGGGGTGGAGGGTCTCGGTCCGGCGGGCGCGCGGCGCCTCCTCGACCTGCACGGCTCTCCCCGGGCCGTGCTGACGAGGGCCGGGGGGCCGGGGAGCCTCGATCCGGACCCCCCGCCGGGCCTTCGGCGTCCGGGGCGTCGCGTGGAGGAGCGGCTGCGGCGTGTCCGGTCCGTGCCCGAGACACGCCTCCACGAGCTCGATGCGGCCGGCATTCGCGTGGTCCGCTACGGCGGACCCGGCTATCCGCCCATCCTGGGCGACCTTCACCATCCGCCCATCGTCCTCTACCTCCAGGGACCGCTGCCCCTCCCCGTGGAACGGGCGGTCGCCGTGGTGGGAACCCGGCGCGCCACGGAGTATGGGCGGAGGCTGGCCCGGGACCTGGCGGGCGATCTCGCCGCGTCGGGCGTGTGCGTCGTGAGCGGCATGGCCCGGGGGATCGACGGTGCGGCCCACCGGGCCGCGCTGGACGCCGGGGGACCCACGGCCGGGGTCGTGGCCGGCGGTCTCGACGTGGAGTACCCGGCCGCCCACAGGTCCCTGTTCGCCGCCATGCGCGAGCGTGGCGTGCTGGCCAGCGAGTTTCCGCCCGGCACTCGTCCGGAGGCGGGCCTGTTCCCCCGCCGGAACCGCATCATCGCGGCTCTGGGCCGGGTCACGGTGGTCGTCCAGGCCGGCCGCCCCAGTGGAGCGCTGATCACCGCATCGCATGCGCTGGAGCTGGGGCGGGAGGTGGGCGCGGTTCCCGGCCCGGTGGGGCCGGAGGCCAGCGCGGGCGTCCACGCGTTGCTGCGTGATGGGGCGGCGGTGGTGACGTCGGCGGCCGACGTGCTGGAGCTGCTCGACGGGCTCGGGGGCGCGGCTCGGGTCGGGGGGGCTCGCTGCGTCGACCCGGACGCGCTCCCCGGGGCCGGGGCGCTTCCCGATGCCGACCGTGCGCCGGCCGGGCGCGTGTGGGCGGCGGTATCGGAGGGGCCGTGCCCCGGCGACGTTCTGGCAGAGCGATCCGGGCTGCCGCATCCGGCGGCTCGCGCGCTCCTGGATCGCCTCGAGTTGGCCGGGATCCTCGGGGCGCTGCCGGGCGATCGGTACGAGCGTCGACGCTTCCGGACGGAGGCGAGGTGAGCCCTTCGGTCCACGCCGTTCCGCTGCCGCCGCCGGCCGGGGAGCGCCCGGCTCTCCCGCCGCTGCGCGGTGTGGCGGCGCCTCGATCGGTCTACGTGCACGTGCCCTTCTGTCGCCACCGGTGCGACTACTGCGCCTTCTCGGTGGCGCGCGCCCCCGCGCCCCCCGTCGAGGCCTGGTTGGACGCCGTGCGGCGAGAGCTGGAACTCTGGTTCGAAGTGGCCGGATGGACGGACCGGATCGAGCTGGACACGATCTACGTGGGCGGAGGCACGCCCTCGCTGCTGGGGTGCGCCGGCATGGAGCGGCTCGCCGTCCTCCTGGGGGAGCGCTTCCGCTGGGACCCGGCCACGGTGGAATGGACGGCCGAGGCCAACCCCACGTCCCTGCACGTGGACGTGGCCCGGAAGTGGCGGGACGTGGGCGTCAACCGGCTCAGCCTGGGCGTACAGGCGTTTGACGACGAGGTGCTGGCCTGGCTGGGCCGCGAGCACGACGCCGCCGGGGCCCGGCGCGCCGTCGAGCGAGGTCGGGCGGCAGGATTCGAGAATCTGAACGTGGATCTCCTGTTCGGCCTTCCCGAGGACATCCCCCGGACGTGGCGCCGTGAGGTGGTGGAGGCGCGGGACCTGGGGGTGGGTCACCTGAGCCTGTACGGGCTCTCGGCGGAGCCCCGCACGCCCCTGGGCCGCCGCGTGGAGCTGGGGCGCACCCTGATGCCGGGGGACGAACCGTACGCCCGGGACTACCTGGTGGCCGTCGATGTCCTCTCCGACGTGGGCTACGTTCACTACGAGGTGTCCAACTTCGCTCGCCCGGGACTCGAGTGCCGCCACAACTGGTGCTACTGGGACGGCGCGGCGTACCTTGGTCTTGGCCCTTCGGCCCATACGTTTCTCCCACCGTATCGGATCTGGAACGTGTTCCGCTGGGACGCGTATCGTAGGGCGGTGACCAGCGTGGCCGCGACCAAGGCCGTCCCGATCGGGACGGGCGGAGGCGCGGCCTCGCTGCGCGAGGGATGGGAGGAGGTCCGGGGCCATCTGGCGCGGCTGGAACGGTTGTGGCTCGGTCTGCGGACGCGCCGCGGACTCTCCCGGGCCGACCCGGCCTGGCGATCGGCGGCGAGCGGGTCCGGCGATCGATTGGCCCGCTGGATGCGGGCGGGCTGGGTTTGCGAGGTGGACGATCGGCATGGCCGGAGGATTCGTCTGACGCCCACGGGGTGGATGCGCATGGACGAGCTGGTGACACGGCTCGCCGGAGAACGACGGGAACGCTGATGGAGGAGAAGCTCACCGAACGGGAGCGCGCGGTGCTCCTGGCCGTCATCCAGTCCTACGTACTCACGGCCGAGCCCACCGGCTCGCGTGTCGTGGCGCGGGACTGCGGCCTCGGCGTGTCCCCCGCCACCGTGCGCAACACCATGGCGGACCTGGAGGAGAAGGGGCTTCTCACCCATCCACATCCGTCCGCCGGCCGGCTTCCGACGGACCGCGCGTACCGCTACTACGTGGATGGCTTCATGGCGCGTCGACCCCTGTCGGAGAAGGAGCGGGACCGGATCCGACAGGAGCTGGCCGCCAGCGCGGAGGTGGGCGCCATCGACGAGCTCGTGGGCCGGGCCGCCCGGGTGCTGAGCCTCCTCACCGGAGAGCTCGGCCTGGCGGTGGGCCCGGCGCTGGCCTCCGCGGTGCTGCAGCGCCTGGAGCTGGTGCCGGTCGACTCGGAGAAGGCGCTCCTCGTGCTCACGCTCGAGTCGGGCCTCGTCCGGACCCTGTACGTGGATCTGCCCACGCGGCTGCCCCGGGAGAGCCTGTCCGCCGTGGCCACCGCGCTCAACGAGCGGCTGGCCGGGACGACCCTGGAGGAGATCCGCGACGAGCTGACCGAACGACTCCGCGACCTGCCGATCGACCATCCGGCCGCACGCCAGCTGGTGAACATCTTCGTGGGATCGGGGCCGGAGATTTTCGACTGGGCGGTGCAGGGAAGGGACGTTCATCTGGGGAGCGCCGCGGCGCTGGCGGAGCAACCCGAGTTCACGACCGGCGACCGGCTGCGGGCGCTCATCGAGCTCACCGAGCGGCGTGAGCTCCTGGCCTCGATCCTGGGGGAGCGCCTCAAGGCCGGCGAGCCCCAGGTGACCATCGGGGCGGAGCACAGCACGCCCGAGCTCAGCGAGCTCACGATCGTGACGGCGCCGTACTCGATCGGCGCGCTCCACGGCGTGGTCGGTGTGATCGGACCCACCCGCATGGCGTACGAGAAGATCGTGTCCGTCGTGGACACGACGTCGTCGCTCGTCTCCAGCCTCGCCAGGCGCTGACGATGGCCAGGGACTACTACGACATCCTGGGAGTCTCCCGGGACGCCGACGAACAGGAGATCAAGAAGGCGTACCGGAAGCTGGCCATGAAGTACCATCCGGACCGAAACGACGCGCCGGAGGCCGAGGATCGCTTCAAGGAGGTCACCGAGGCGTACGAGGTACTGAGGGATCCCGAGCAGCGGGCCCGCTACGACCGCTTCGGCGAGGCGGGCGTGGGTCGAGGAGGAGGCCCGGGAGCGGGCGGCTTCGGCGGCGCCTTCGACCTGGGGGATGCCTTCGAGCTGTTCATGCGCGAATTCGGGGGCATGGGCGGCGCGTTCGGCGACATGTTCGGCGGCGGGCGCCGGCGGGGGGGACGCACGGGCCCCCGGCGAGGCAGCGACATCAGGGTCCGGCTGTCGATCGAGCTGGCCGAGGCGGCCCGTGGCGTCGAGAAGACGCTGCGCCTGAAGATCCTCGACCCGTGCGAGCGCTGCGACGGCACCGGCGCCGAGCCGGGCACCTCCCCGGAGACGTGCCCCACCTGTGGGGGGGCCGGCGAGGTGCGCCAGGTCCAGCGCTCGATGCTGGGCCAGCTGGTGAGCGTACGACCATGTCCCGACTGCGGCGGTGAGGGCGTGCGCATCGCCAGCCGGTGCGAGGCGTGCCGCGGGGATGGCCGGGTGCGGGAGGAGCGCACGATCAAGGTCGACGTTCCGGCCGGGGTCTCGTCCGACGACGTGCTCAAGCTGAGCGGTCGGGGCAACGCCGGCCCGCGCGGCGGAGGGCGTGGCGACGTGCTGGTCGTCATCGACGTCGAGGCGGATCCCCGGTTCGAGCGCCGTGGGGACGACCTTCTGATGGACCTGCCGGTCACCTTCAGCCAGGCGGCGCTCGGGGCCGAGATCGAGGTCCCGACGATCGAGGGCACGGAGACGGTCTCCGTACCGGCCGGAATCCAGGGCGGTCAGGCCATCCGGCTGCGGGGTCGTGGCATGCCGCGGCTTCGCGCCTCGGGCCGCGGCGACCAGATCGTGCGGGTGCGCGTGTGGACGCCGGTCGACCTGAGCCGGGAGCAGCGCGAGGCCCTGGAGCGGCTGGCCGAGACCGAGTCCGAGCCTCCCGCCCCCGACCACAGGGAGCCGGGCTTCTGGGAGCGGGTCAAGCAAGCGTTCACCGCGTAGGGCGGCGCGGGCGAGGTGGGAACTACAGCAGTCCGCGGCGAATGAGCGCCTCCGCCGGTTGGCGCCAGTCCTCGGGCTCGGCGGTGTCCGCCCAGTCGGGGGGCAGCAAGGAGCGACGCGAAGACCAGATCCTCCCGACACGCCACGCTCTCTGCAGCGTCGCCCACAGGGCCCGCACGCCGGATCGGGTGCCGAGCACGGTGTGCCGCGCCCGATCGGCGTGACCGCCGCGGAGCGCCCCGGCGCCCTTCCTCTCGGACAGCGCCAGGTGGGTGGCCGAGCGCACCAGCGCCAGGTGCGTGAAGGCCTGCGGGAAGTTGCCCAGGAAGGCGCCGGTGTCCGGGTCGATCTCTTCGGAATAGAGGCCCACGTCGTTGGCGTGGCCCAGCAGGTTCTCGAACAGTCGACGCGCCTCCGATCGGCGTCCCGTCAGGAGCAGGGCGTCCACCAGCCAGAAGCTGCAGATGAGGAACGCCCCCTCCTGGCCCTCGAGTCCGTCGGCGCTGGCGTAGCGGCGGACGAAGTCGCCCTCCCTGAGCGTCGCTTCGACCCAGCGCACCGTGGCGTCGAGCACGTCCTCGCCCGCCGGAAAGCCCACACCGGGCGTCATGAGCAGGGCGGCGTCGGTGGCGTTCTCGTCGTAGGCCTGCCGCAGCCCGCCGGTGTCGGGGTCCACGCCCCGGGACAGCACCTCGTCGCGGATCCGGTCCCTGAGCTCCACGGCGTCCGCGTCCCCGAACATCCGGTGGATGCGGTCGGCGGCCACCCAGCTCATGATCTTGCCGTACACGTGCTGCCTCGGGCCGGAGCGCATCTCCCAGATGCCGCGGTCGGGCTCGTCCCAGCGCTCGGCCACGTGGTCCAGGAGCGAGTGTAGGAAGCGCTCACCCTCCTGCGAGAACCGGCCGCCCAGGATCGTATACAGCAGGGCCCAGTCGATGACCTCCCCGTACACGTCCAGCTGCTCCTGTCCGTAGGCGTCGTTGCCCACCCGAACCGGACGGCTGCCGCGCCAGCCTTCCAGGTGGTCGAGCGTCGACTCGGCGAGCTCCGTCTCCCCGAGGATCCCGTACATGATCTGGATCGCCGGACGGGTGGCCTGCGTGGCGCGCATGAGGAACGTCGAGAAGTCGTGGGCCTCACCGGTGTAGCCGATGGCCGACAGTGCCTGCAGCGTGAGGGTGGAGTCCCTGAGCCAGCAGTACCGGTAGTCCCAGTTCCGTCGTCCGCGCGGCCACTCGGGGAGGGAGGTGGTGGGGGCCGCCACGATGGCCCCGCTGGGCGCGAAGGTGAGGAGCTTGAGGACGAGGGCGCTCCGCAGGACCTCGCTCTCGTAAGGGCCCTCGTACCGACAGTAGTCGGACCACTCCTCCCAGAAGGCCCGGGTGATGTCGTGGAGCCGGTCCACGCGTCGGGCGGGATCCTCAGCGCGGATCGGCGCCGAGGCCAGCACGAGCCGCCTGCGCTCGGCGGGAGTGGCCGTGAACTCGGCTTCGACGAGCCCGTCTCCGTCTCCGGGTCGCCAATCGACCTCTCCCCACAGCTCCGGCCCGTCACCGTCGCAACGGACCCGGTCCCCCGCCACCGAGAGGGCCGGCTTGCGGCGCGCGAACTCCGCGGACGGCCGGCAGCGCACGCGCAGGGGCACGGAGCCCTCGAGGCCGTCCACGACCCTCACGAGCCACGACGGGGTGCGAAGGGTGGTGTAGTCGTGCACGCCGCAGCCCACGGCGCGTCCCACGGGCATGAAGTCGGTGACCGACACGGAGCCCCGCTCGGTCCGGAACACGGTCCGCAGGAGGTTGGTGCGGGGCTCGTAGGACCGGTGCACGGTGTGCTCGACCCGCGGACGGATGGAGAAGAAGCCGCCCCTGCTCCAGTCCAGGATGCGGCAGAGGACGGGGTCCGCGTCGAACCTGCGAAGGCAGCACCAGTCCACGCTCCCGGCCCGGGAGACCAGCGCCGAGCCGTGACAGTCGCCGATGAGCGCGTACTCTCGCAGGGAAGGGTAGGGGCCGGACTCCGCGGGGGCGAACCGCGGGTCGGCGCTCCCCGAGGGGGTGTCGGTCAACCCGCGCTCCGCGTCGCCGCCCCGTCTTGTCCGGACGCCTCTTCCCCCCCGTGCGAGGCGGCCGCGGCGGCGCCCAGCAGTCCGACATCCTCGTCCAGGATGACGCGGACGGGAATGGCCTCCATGTAGGCGCGCATCCGCCCTTTGTCCCGGAAGGCGTCCATGAAACGTCCGTCGCGGAGAGCCGGGAGGAGTTTGGGAGCGATGCCTCCGGCCACGTACACGCCGCCGCGAGCGCCGATGGTGAGAGCGACGTCGCCCGCCACCGCACCGTAGCAGCGCACGAACAGGGACAGGGCCCGCTCGCACAGACGGTCGTCGCCCGCCAGGCCGTGCCTGGAGACCACCGCGGCCGGATCCTCCTCCTCCATCTCGCCGCGGACTTCGGCGCGTTCGGGAGGGTCGCCTGCCTCCCGCAGGTACCGGTAGATATCGGCGAGGCCGTCACCCGACAGGACCCGTTCGCGGGAGGCGCGCCCGTAGCGCTCGGCCAGGAAGGCGGCCAGGCGCCGTTCGACCTCGTCCCGCGGGGCGAAGCCGGCGTGTCCACCTTCGGACGAGTAGACCCGCGGAGGGTCGATCGAGGGGTCCAGGTAGCCTACCCCGAGGCCCGTTCCCGCGCCGACCAGGCCCACGGGCGCCCCTTTCATCGGCTCGCCGGGCTGCAGAACGACGAGCTCCTCGGGATCGAGGAGGAGAACGCCGTGACCGATGGCATCGAAATCGTTCAGGAGGCGCACCCGCCCGATCCCCGTGGCCCGCTGCAGGTCCTCCTCCGCCACCACCCAATCCAGGTTGGGCAGCCGGCTGCGACCGTCCTCCACGGGCCCGGCCAGCCCGAAGCAGGCCCGCTCCGGAACGTCCTCCTCTTCGGACAGGAAGGCCTGGACGATGGGCTCGAGGGCGTCGTACTCCGGGCTGGGCCACCGATCCTCGCGGAGCTTCTCGGGCCGCCGCCCGGAGGAGGCTCCGTAGGTGGCGAGTCGGGCGTGCGTGCCCCCGATGTCGCCCGCCAGCACCTTCAAGGCGCGGGCTCCCCGCCGGGCCGCGCCAGGCGGGAGGCCGCGGCGGGATCCAGGATCCAGGTGCCGCGTCGTGCCAGCTGGGCGGGGCACACCTCCGGAGCCCACGGCGCCTCGAGGGCGCGCGCCACGGCATCGGCTTTCCGTTCCCCACGGGCCAGGACCAGGACGTGGACCGCCGCCTCCAGCACCGGCGGGGTGATCGTCAGGCGGTCCGGGGGGGTCGCGGGCGCGTGTACCGGCACGACCCGAAGCGTGCGCTCCGACAGGGCCGGAGAGCCCGGAAACAGCGAGGCCGTGTGACCCTCGCGTCCGATGCCGAGCATGAGGACGGTGAGCCGGGCGGGGAGCAGGGTGTCGTAGGCGCCGGCGGCCGCCTCACGGTCCGGACGCTCGGCCTCCATCCGGTGCACGCGGCCCGCCGGGAGTCCGAGCGGGTCGAGCAGGGTCTCGCGCGCCATCCGGTAGTTGCTGCGTGGATCCCCCGGCGGCACGCAGCGCTCGTCGCCGAAGAACACGTGCATGCGCTCCCACAGGGGGTCCCGCGCGGTCGCCAGCCAGCGGTATACGGGCTCGGGAGTGGAGCCGCCGGAGAGCGCGACCGAGCCCTCGCCCCCCGACGCCGTGGCCTCGGCCAGCATCTGCCGCAGGGACACGCCGGCCGTCTCGATCCAGTCTTCGTCGGGGACGACCCGGACGGACCCAGGCAGGGGACCGCCGCTCCGGCCGCGGACCGCTGCGGTGGCCGCGCGCTCGGCGGAACCGTGCTCGCCTCCCCGCGCCATGCGCCGGTCGGCTCCACTCACAGGGTCCGCCAGCTCCGTCCGTCCCGGGCCAGGAGCTCCTCGGAGGCGGCAGGCCCCCACGACCCGGCCTCATAGTTGGGGAAGTCGGCCGGGGCGGACGACTCCCAGCGGTCGACGAGCGGGTCCACGACCGACCAGGCCTCGTAGATCCAATCGGCGCGCGCGAACAGTCGCTGGTCCCCCTCCATCACGTCGAGGATCAGCCAGGCATAGGCCCTGGGCGGCTGGTCGACGCCGAACGCCGTCGCGTATCCGAAGTTCATGGTGACGGGCCGCAGGCGAATGCTGGGACCGGGCTGCTTGGCCACGAACTGCTGCAGGATCCCCTCTTCCGGCTGCAGCCGGAAGGCCAGGACGTTGCCGCTCAGATCGTCACGGTCGTCCACCTGGAACATGAGGTGGGGCGTGGGCCGGAACTGGATCGCCACCTCCGTGAGCTTGCGCTTCAGGCGCTTGCCCGTGCGCAGGTAGAACGGGACGCCGGACCAGCGCCAGTTGTCCAGCGTCAGCTTGAGGGCGGCGAACGTCGGGGTGGTCGACGAAGGGTCCACGTCCGCTTCCTCCCGGTACCCGACCACCTCCGACCCTCCCATCGTCCCCGGACCGTACTGGCCGCGTACGGCATCGCGCCCGGGGTCGAAGGGCGTTACCTGTGCCGCCTGCAGCACCTTGACGGTCTCGTCCCGCAGGGAGCCTGCGTCGAAGGTCACGGGGGGCTCGATGGTGGTCATGCAGAGAAGCTGGAGCAGGTGGTTCTGCACCATGTCCCGGACCACGCCGGTCTCCTCGTAGAATCCGGCTCGCGTGCCGATGCCGATGTCCTCGGCGACGGTGATCTGCACGTGGTCCACGTAGTTCCGGTTCCAGATCGGCTCGAAGGCCGGATTGGCGAACCGGAACACGAGCATGTTCTGGACGGTCTCCTTCCCGAGGAAGTGGTCGATCCTGTAGATCTGCTCTTCGTCGAACACCGCGCGGATGCGGCCATCCAGCTCCCGGGCCGAAGCCCGGTCCTCGCCGAACGGCTTCTCGATGACCAGGCGGCGCCAGCCGTCCTCGCTGCGGGCGAGCCCGCTCGCGTCGAGGTGCTCGACGATGGGACCGAAGAAGGGCGGGGGGGCGGCCAGGTGGAAGAAGACGTTGTCCGGGATGCCCCGCTGCTCGCGCACCTCCTCCACCCGCTTCGACAGGCGCCCGTAGCCTTCCTCGGACTCGAAGTCGCCGGCCACGAAGTGGAGGCTCCCGGCCAGGCGCCGCCACGTCTCCTCCCGGAAGGAGCATTGCTCCTGCACGGACTTCCGCATCGCCTCGCGGAAAGACTCGTCGTCGTAGTCGCCCAGCGAGTAGCCGAGCATGGCGAACGGGTCCGGCAGGAGGCCCTTGGTGGCGAGCTCGTACAGCGAAGGGATGAGCTCGCGGTGCGTCAGATCGCCGGCCGCACCGAAGATGACCATCACGCAAGGGGCCGGCGGGTGGATCTCACCGAGCCCCGCCTCGGAGGTCTCGATGCCGCGAGGCGGAGTGCCGGCGGACGGCGGTCCTTCCTTGGCGCCCACCCTCCTACTCCTTCCGGACGGCGTGGCCGCCGAACTGGTTGCGGAGCGCGGCGATGGTCCGGTAGGCGAAGCGCTCCTCGGTTCGGGAGTCGAAGCGCTCGAACAGCGCCGTGGCGATCGCCGGGACCGGAACCGCCTTCTCGAGCGCGAAGTCCACGGTCCAGCGGCCCGTGCCGGAGTCGTCCACGTAGGGCGCGATGTCACCGAGGTCGTTCCCCTCCTCCTCGAAGGCGTCCTCGAGGAGCTCGAGCAGCCAGCAACGGATGACCGAGCCGTGCTGCCACACCGACGCGATCTGCTCGAGGTCCAGGTCCCAGTCCGATGCCTGCAGGCACTCGAACCCCTCGCCGATCGCCTGGAGCATGGCATACTCGATCGCGTTGTGGACCATCTTCACGAAATGGCCGGCTCCGCTAGGTCCGACGTGGGCGTAGCCCTCCTCCGGGGCCAGCGTGGCGAGCAGGGGCTCGACGCGCTCGAACGCCTCGTGCGGTCCGCCGATCATCATGCAGTAGCCGATCTTCAGCCCCCACACCCCTCCGCTCACCCCGATGTCCAGGAAGTGGACGCCGCGAGCCTCGCATGCCTTCGCGTGCGCGATCGAGTCCGGGTAATGGGAGTTGCCTCCGTCGATGAGAATGTCGTCCGCGTCGAGGTGAGGCAGGATCTCCTTGATCGTGCTTCTGGTCGGCTCGCCGTGCGGAACCATGACCCAGACGATCCGTGGCGCCTCGAGGGCTCCCACGAGCCCCTCGAGCGAATCGACCCCCTCGGCCCCGGCCTCCTCGGCCTTCTTCACGTTCTCCCCGGACAGGTCGTAGCCGACCACGTCGTGACCGTCCTGCACGAGGCGGCGGACCATGTTGCCGCCCATCCGTCCCAATCCTATCAGCCCCATCTTCATCGTCTAACTTCCTTCCTCGGTTTCATCATCGACATCGTCGTCCACTCCCGTCAGCTCGACCCCCACGTCCCGGAGCCCCCGGGCCACCGCGCCGGCGCCGTCTGCCAGCACGGCCCGCAGGCCGACCTCGCGCGCCACGAACACGTTCTCCTCGCGATCGTCCACGAAGGCGACCCGATCCGGGTCGAGCCCCGCGATGTCCAGGGCTATGTGGAAGATGCGTTCCGCGGGCTTGCGCACGCCCAGGTAGCAGGAGCTGAAGAAGGCCTCGAACAGGGCGTTGAGGCCGAAGCGCCGGATGCGGTATTCGTTGAGCTCGCGTGATTCGTTGTTGAGCGTGGCGAGCCGCACGCCGCCCGAGTCCCGGAGCCGGCCCACGAGGTCGAGCACGTCCCGGTGAGGCTTCGAACGCTCTCGCATGAAGCCCTCGAAGTCGTCCCTCGAGAAGGACCGGTCCCGGTAGAACACGGTGTGGTCCAGGTAGAACGCCAGCCCGAGCTCGCCCCGCTCGAACTCGGCGTACAGGGCGTCGTGCCGCCGCTCGAGCTCGTCGTAGTCCAGAGAGAAGTGCTCTGCGGCGGCCCGCCGCGAGGCGTGATCCCAGCCGTTGGTGAGGCACACCCCGCCCACGTCGAAGAAGACGGCGAGGGGGGAGGCCATGGCCGCGCTCCGCCGATCTACGCTTGCACGGTACCGGAAGTCGACGCGGCCAGCGTCTTCGCCAGGTGGTCCAGCGCCGCCTCCACGTCACCCATGAGGTGCACGCGGACCACGGCACGGCCGGCGTCGCGCAGGGCGCTCAGGTCGCCGAGCGACTGGGCCCGGTGGAGGGTGGCGAACCCGAACGGACAACCGGGGATGGGCAGGTCCGCGGCCTCGTCGGCCGTGAGAATCACGAAGCGGCCGGTGTCGGGTCCGCCCTTGTGGAGCTGGCCGGTCGAGTGCAGGTAGCGGGGCCCGTACCCCAGCGTGGTGGCGATCCTGAGCCGGTCACGGAGCCCCTGGCGCAGGCGCTCCAGGCGCGCCTCGCGCCCGGGCGTGCGCTGCACGTAGGCCAGCAGCGCCAGGTAGTCACCCGGGCGGGCAGCATCCAGGAAGGCGGCCAGGCGCCCGCCCGGACCGCCGTCCTCGAGTCCGTCCTCGGCGTAGAGCGCCAGTCGCTCGTCCTCGGCGACCGGCGTGCCCTCGTCGAAGGAGCCACGGTCCTCCCACGCCTCGAGCAGCTCGCGCGTGCGGCGCTTGGCCGCCTCCACGTTGGGCTGGTCGAAGGCGTCGATGCCGAGGATGGAGCCCGCCGTCGCCGTGGCCATCTCCCACCGGTAGAACTCGGCCCCCAGACCCAGGGTATCCTTCATCACGAGGCGAACCACGGGGTGGCCCGCCTCCTCGAGGGCGTCGAGCTTGCGGGATCGGTCGGCGTCCTCCTCGCCTGTGGTGCGCAGGTGCACGAACACGCGGTCGTCTCCATACACGTCCGGATCCCCGAGCGGCTCGCCCTCGATTGGAACGAGGCCGGTGCCCTCCTTTCCCGTGCTCTCGGCCAGGAGCTGCTCGGCCCACGCGCCGAAGGCCGAGAGGGCGTCGGAGGTCACGAAGGTGACCTTGTCACGCCCCCGGCGGGCCAGCCGGCCGAGGACGGCACCGAGCTCGATGCCGGGGTTGGCCCCGGGCGGGAGCTCCGCGGCGCAGCTGCTGCGCATGCGCTCGGCCCGCTCGAGCAGGGTCTCGACATCGACACCCTGCAGCGCCATGGGGACGAGTCCGAAGTACGAGAGCGCCGAATAGCGGCCCCCGAAGTCGGTGGGGTTCTCGAACACGCGCCGGAACCCACGCTCGCGGCCTTCCTCGGCCAGGGGGGAGCCCGGGTCGGTGATCGCCGCGAAGCGGGACCCCGTCTCCCGGCCGATCGCCTCCTCCAGCCACGCGTAGAAGGTGTGCGCCAGACTGAGGGTCTCGGTCGTCGTGCCCGACTTGCTCGACACGAGGAAGAAAGACTTCTCGAGATCGATCGCGTCCCGGACGGCCCGTACCGCGTCGGGGTCGGTGTCGTCGAGGACGGTGAGGGTCGGCCAGCCGTCGGCCGATCCGAAGGTGGCGCGGCTCACGTCCGGTGCGAGGCTGCTCCCCCCCATTCCAAGGAGGACGACATCCCGGAAGCCCGCGTCCCGGATCTCGCCGGCGAAGGATCGGATCTCCCCGAGCCTCGCCATGAAATCCGCGGGGGCGGTGAGCCAGCCCAGCCGGTCCCGCACCTCCGCGGCCTTGTCCGGATCGTCGGTCCACAGGGAGGCGTCCTTCGCGAACAGGCGCCGTCCGAACTGACGGGTGCCGAGGGCCTGGAGCACGTCGTCGACTCCGCGCCGGGCGGCACCGAGGGCCAGCGCCTGGCTCTCGCCCGAACGCCGGAGCGAGCGGGCCCGCTCCCGGGCCACGGTGGACAGGAGCTGGTCGAAGGGGGCGATGAACTTCTGCACCCCCTCGTTCATGAGCTGCCACGTGACGGCGTCGAAGTCGACGCCGGCCTCGCGCAGCCGGTCCATGGTGCGGCGGGCCTCGTCCATCCCGTCCGTCACCGTGTCGGCGACCGTGCCGTGGTCGGCGAAGGCGTCGATGGTAGCGTCGGGCAGGGTGTTCACCGTGTGCGGACCGATCAGGGGCTCGACGTAGCGCACGTCGCTGTACAGGGGGTCCTTGGTGCTGGTCGAGGCCCACAGCATGCGCTGGGGTCGGGCGCCCGCCTTCTCGAGCCGCCTCCAGCGGTCTCCCTCCAGGAGGTCGAGGAAGCTCCGGTAGGCAAGCTTCGCGTTGGCGATGCCGGCCCTTCCGAGGAGCTCCTCCGGGCGGAGCCCGGCGGTGGATCCCGGGATGATGTGGTGACCCAGGATCTCATCCACGAGGACGTCGATGCGGCTGATGAAGAAGCTGGCCACCGAGGCCACGTCGTGCACCGACTTCCCCTCCTTCAGCCGGCGCTCCAGGGCCGACACGTACGCCTTGGCCACGGCCTCGTAGGCGTCGATCGAGAACAGGAGGGTGATGTTCACGTTGACCCCCTCGTACAGCATCTGCTCGATGGCGGGCGTCCCGACCGGCGTGCCGGGGATCTTGATGAGCAGGTTCGGACGGTCCACCGCCTCGAACAGCCGCCGGGCGTCCCGCATGGAGCCCTCGGTGTCGTGCGCCAGGTACGGCGACAGCTCGAGGCTCACGAACCCGTCGGCTCCGTCGGACCCGTCGTAGACGGGCCGCAGGATGTCGCACGCGTCCCGGATGTCGGCCAGCACGAGCTGCTCGTAGATCTCGTACGGACCCAGGCCCTCCCGGGCGAGCTCGTCGATCTGCTCGGCGTACTCCTCGCCGCCCGAGATCGCCTTGTGGAAGATGGAGGGGTTGGAGGTGAGGCCCCGGAGGCCCTGCTCCGAGACCCGCCGCTCGAGCTCGCCGCTCCGGATCTTCCCCCGGGTCAGGTTGTCGAGCCAGTAGGACTGTCCGTACTCCAGGAGCTCCAGGAGAGGGTTCGTCTGGTCAGCCATGTCGCGTCGTCTCGTCCTCGGCAATGCCGACCTCGCGTCCGCCGCGGCGAGAGTCCCCGCGGCGTCGGTCGGGGCCGGTCAGGATTCCTCCATGCACATCGTCTCGCGTTCGATGGCCTCCACCTTGGCGAGGCGGCGCCGGTGCCGCTCGGCGCCGTCGAACCGCGCGGCCATGAACGTCGTGAGCACCTCCCGGGCAAGTTCGATTCCAATCACCCTCTCGCCCAGGCAGAGCACGTTCATGTCGTCGTGCTCGACCCCCTGGTGCGCGGAGTAGGTGTCGTGGCACACACCGGCGCGGACGCCCGGGAACTTGTTGGCGGCGATGCTGACCCCCACGGCGCTTCCGCACACCAGCAGGCCACGCTCCGCCCGTCCCGCCACCAGCGCCCGCGCCACCGCCGCGGCGAAGTCCGGGAAGTCGACCGGCGCCTCCCCGTCCGTCCCCAGGTCCAGGACGTCGTGTCCGGCCTCGCGGAGCTGCTCGGCCAGGGCCTCCTTGTAGCGATAGCCCGCGTGGTCGGCTCCGACCGCCACCCGCACGGTCAGGCCTCCAGCAGGGCGCGCGCCCTGCGTGCCAGGTCGCCGGCCGTGAAGCCGAAATGCTCGTACAGCACCTTCCAGGGCGCGCTGGCCCCGAAGCGGTCCAGCCCGATCACGTCGCCCGCGTCGCCGACCCACTCGCGCCAGCCGAAGGACGCGGCCGCCTCGATGGACACCCGCGCCGTCACCTCCGGCGGCAGCACCCGCTCCCGGTAGTCGGGCGGCTGCTCGCGGAACACCTCCCAGCATGGAAGGCTCACCACCCGCGCGTCGATCCCCTCGCCGGCCAGCTGCTCGCGCGCCTCCAGGGCGATCCACACCTCGGAGCCCGTGGCCAGGAGGAGCACGTCCGGCCGCTCGCCGCGCTCGGCCGCCAGGACGTACCCGCCGCGGCGGGCTTCCTCGGCCGCGCCCAGCCCCGCGCGGTCGAGGATCGGCAGCTTCTGGCGCGACAGCACGAGCATGGTGGGGCCATCCTGGCGCTCCATGGCCATGCGCCAGGCCACCGCAGTCTCGTTGGCGTCGGCGGGCCGGATGACGTGCATGTGGGGCATGGCCCGCAGCGAGGCCAGGTGCTCCACGGGCTGGTGAGTGGGCCCGTCCTGGCCGAGCCCGATGGAGTCGTGCGTCATGATGAACACGGTCGGCAGCTCCATGAGCGCCGACAGCCGGATGCCGGGCCGCGCGTAGTCCGTGAACACGAAGAAGGTGGCCGCGTACGGGCGCACGCCGCCGTGGAGGGCCATGCCGGAGGACGCGGACGCCATGACGTGCTCGCGGATCCCCCAGTGCATGTTACGCTCGCCGTAGGAGCCCGCCTCGAAGTCCCCGGAGGCGTCCAGGAGCGACTTGTTGGAGCCGGCCAGGTCGGCGCTGCCCCCCATGACCCACGGGACCCGCTCCGCGAAGGCGTTGAGCACCTTCCCGGAGGCCGCGCGCGTCGCCATCGGGCCCTGGTCGGGTCGGAAGACGGGGATCGCCCCGTCCCAGCCGTCCGGTAGCTCGCCGCGCAGGGCCTGCTCGAAGGAAGCCGCCAGGTCCGGGTGGTCCCTCCGGTAGGCCTCCAGCCGTGCCTCCCACGCCTCCCGCAGGTCGCGGCCCCGCTCCACGGCCCGCCCCATGTGCTCCCGCGCGCGCACAGGAACCAGGAACTTCGCGTCCTCGGGCCAGCCGTAGAAGCGCTTGGTCTCGCGGATCTCCTCCTCGCCGAGCGGCGAGCCGTGCGCGGCCGCGGTGTCCTGCTTGTGCGGCGCGCCCCATCCGATGTGGGAGCGCACGATGATGAGCGAGGGCCGCTCGGTCTCGTCGCGCGCCGTCTCCAGCGCCGCCGTGAGGGCGTCCACGTCGTTGGCCTTGTCGCCCAGCTCCTGCACGTGCCAGCCATACGCCTCGAAGCGGCCGGGCACGTCGTCGGAGTAGGCCAGCTTCGTGTTTCCCTCGATCGTGATGTGGTTGTCGTCGTAGACCCATACCAGCTTGCCCAGCCCCAGGTGGCCGGCGACCGAGGCCGCTTCGTGGGAGGCTCCCTCCATGAGGTCGCCGTCGCTGCAGAAGGCGTAGGTGTGGTGGTCCACGATGGTGTGGCCGGCCCGGTTGAAGGTCGCGGCCAGGTGCGCCTCGGCGATGGCCATGCCGACCGAGTTCATGATGCCCTGGCCCAGGGGGCCGGTGGTGGTCTCGACGCCTGGCGTCACGTGGACCTCGGGGTGCCCGGGCGTCCGGCTCCCCCACTCCCGGAAGTTCTCGAGCTCCTCGAGCGACAGGTCGTAGCCGGTGAGGTGGAGGACGGCGTACTGCAGCATCGACGCGTGCCCGCAGGAGAGGACGAACCGGTCGCGGTCGAACCAGTCCGGCGCCTTCGGGTCGTAGCGGAGGACCCGGTCCCACAGGACGAAGGCCAGGGGGGCCAGCGCCATCGGCGTCCCCGGGTGGCCCGAGTCCGCCTTCTGCACGGCGTCCATGGCCAGGGTGCGGATCGTGTCGATGCAGAGCTTCTCGATGGGCCAGCCGTCGAGGTCGGGAGATCTGGCGCCGGCTGTCCCGGCCTGGTCCGTCGCGGTGGTGGCGCTGTCGGTCTCGCTCAAGTCGTGACTCCCGTTTAGGACTCTCGTGGCGCGGCTCGGCGGGGCGATCCCGCCGCGACGGCTACGGCCGCGGCCGTAGCGCCGGGCGAGAGGCGATCCCTCCTTCGATATCCGCACCCCCCATCCGGCGCAAGAATGTCGCCAGCCGACGCGGACCGGAGGTGCGACCGCCGCCCCACGGCCGGCGCGTCCATCCGGCCCTCCCGTCTCACCGCGGCGGGACCACCTGCACCTCGAAGTCGCGGCCCTCCCACCGGTCGGCCTCGGTCCAGTGGAACGTGAAGGTGAGCGGGGCGCCGTCGGCCTTCCCGCCCTGCAGGTCGACGTAGTGGAGCCCGAGCGCCGTCGTCGTGGCGTCCGTGTCCCGGACCGTGGTCCAGCCGTCGTCGCTCCACCGGAGGCGGAAGGGCGCGGCCGCCACGATCCGGAGCTCCCATCCCTCGGGAACCGTCCGGGGCTGCCGGTTGAACTTCCACACCTCCAGGGGGCGGCAGTCCTTCCGGTTCACGTACCGGTCGCGCACGGCCGGGATCACGTCGAACACCTCTCCATCGGCCGCCGAGCGCAGCAGCTTCACGTACTCGCCGTGCGCCCACATGAGTGGCATGGCCGAACCGGTAGGGCAGCCCCGGAACAGAAACGCCTCGGGCACATCGTCGGCGTCCCACACCTGCTCCGGCAGGAGCCCGGTCGTGCTCGAGAATCCCTCCATGGCCGCGATGTAGGGGGCCGGGTCACGGCCGGCCGCGAGCTCGTAGTGGCCCCTCTCGCCGGTGAGGAGCGGCCAGGCGCGCCCCCGGCCCCAGCCCAGGTACGGTCCCCCATCGTCCCGCTGGCCGTAGCCATCGTGGTTGTATCGGTGCCAGCACGGGCCGAAGGGGGTCCCCACCCGGAGCACGGCGTCGACCACCCGAAGGGAGTCCTCGAACAGGGGATCGCCGGCCGGGAAGATGCCGTAGCGGACCAGCTCGAGGAAGCCCGCGTCCACGACCTTCTCGGCGGGAAAGCGGACGGGCGTCCCGGGAGGACGGTTGGCGATGGTCACGGTGCGCCCGTCCGGGCTCTCGGGCGGGTGGGGATCGTCGGGGTCGGCCGGGTTCACCCGCACGAAGTGGCGCGAAACGCCCGGCACCAGGCTCCCGTTCTCGGTCACGGTCCAGCGCGTCACGTGGCAGTGCAGGAAGTCGGCGTAAGCCTCGAGGAAGTCGGCCGTGGTCGCGTCGCCCCGCGCGCGCGCCATGCACGAGGCGCAGGTGAGCGCCGCGATGTTCGAGGCGAGGGTGGAGGGGGAGTATCCCGCCACCTCCTCCCAGCGGTCCTGGGGCGTCACCGGGCCCTCGCGCATCAGGTAAGCTGCCGCGTCCAGCACCATGGGGTACGGGTCGAAGCCCTCGAGCGCACCCAGGGTGTCGAGCCGCCACGCCAGCAGGATGGGAAACGCGGTCTCGTCCAGCTGGATCCCCTGCCAGTACGCCGTGCCGTCCAGCCAGAAGTTCTGGTTGAAGCCCCCGTCGGGGCGCTGCACGCCGGCCAGGTAGATGAGGGCCCGGAGAGGAGTGGACACGTTGCCGGAGGCGAGGAGGGCGGTGGCGCTGTTCACCATGTCCCGGGTCCACACGAGGTGGTAGCCGCCCAGGTCGTCGTCGCCCATGTAGTCGCCCCACGGGATGCTGAGCGAGGCGATGAGAGCGCCCGGATAGGTCTTGTCCTCGTGGGCGAGCAGGAGGCTGTGGCTTCGCTCGTACAGGTGGCCCCCGTCCCCGGAGGCTCCTCCCAGGGAAATCATGTCATGGCACGCCCGGGTCCACTGGTCCTGGAAGCGGTCCAGCAGCTCCTCGGGATCCAGGGCGAGAGACTCGAGGAGCACGGTGATGGCGGCCTGCAGGCTGTCGCCGAAGGCGAGTCCCAGCGTGAACGGCTCGCCGGGGACGAACTCGATCTGTCCGGTGACGGCCGTGTTGCCGTCCGGAGCCGAGTCGTACTCCCATTCCATGTCCATGTCATCGGACAGGTCCGTCCAGCCGTCCGACGTGCCGACGTATCCGCACGACGTCCGGGCCAGGGGCACCGTGGCTCCGAGGGCGAGCCACGTGCCGCCCCGATGGGCGGTGAGGATGGTCCGTCCGGCCGCGCGCGCCACGTTCGCCGTGTTGTGTCGACCGCCCACGTCGAGGTGCGGGGCCAGGAGGGCGTAGAGCTTCGCCTCTCCCTCGATCCCCTCCGCCGGCTCGAACCAGGTCCGGGTGAGGACACAGGGAGCGTGCGGATCGGCGAACAGCTCCTTGACGATCCGGTAGCGGCCCTCAGGGTCCTGGTTCACGATCCGGTAGCCGAGAGGGTGCCCGTCGAGCGACTCCATGTGAGTGTCGGTGTTCCGGCGCTCGTCGTGGAAGAAGCTGTGCCCGTCGGTGACCATGAACTGGAGATCCCTGATCTGGGGCCGGTCGATGGTGGGGAAGTAGACCTCGTTCAGGATCCCGGCCGATACGGTGAACCACACCTTGCTCGACACGGCGTACGCGGTTCCGACGCCCTCCTTGGCGCTACGGGTCCAGCGCGGCTCGATGCCGGGGGCGCCGTGCGCCGGCTTCGAGTGCTTGAGATCGGCCATCCGTCCTCCCTATCGTTGACACGCCGGCGACCCCCCGTTCCCCCGGGGCGCGCCGGACGGGCGTGGCGCCTCCGGCGCAAATCCTGCGCCCGCGCGAAAGTGCGAGGGCCCGCGCCGCCACGCCGCCTGGCGGGTGCCGCGGGAGACCAGGAACCGCAGGACGGAGGACGCGATCTCACCCGTGACCACTGTGCCCGATGACGGCCGACGGAGAGTCGTGATCGAGGGTGTCGAGCCGCAGATCGAGGCGGGCCGCCACCCCATCAAGCGGGTGGCGGGGGACCCGGTCACGGTCAGGGCCGACGTGTTCGCCGACGGCCACGAGCAGGTGACCTGCGAGCTCCTCCACCGGCCAGCCGAGGTCCGGAGCTGGCGCTCGGTGCGCATGCATCCGCTGGGCAACGACCGCTTCGAGGCCAGCTTCGAGACCTCCGCCGTGGGTGAGCACCTGTACACGGTGCGGGGCCGGGTCGACGCGTTCTCCACGTGGCGCGACGACCTCGAGAAGAGGGTCGACGCCGGACAGGTGGTCGACCAGGAGCTGCTCGTCGGCGCCTCGCTGGTCGAGTCGGCGGCCGCGCGCGCCCGCGAAGCGGGACACCCCGGCGAGGCGGATCGGCTGACCGAGCTGGCGGCGCGGATCGCACGGAACGGAGGGACCGCCTCCGCGCTCGAGAACAGCCTCTCGGTGGCCCTGAGCGCCGAGCTCTCCCACCTGATGGCCGACCACCCGGACGACGCCCATGCCACGCTCTACGAGCGCGAGCTGCGCGTGACCGTGGACCGGGAGCGCGCCGGATTCAGCGCATGGTACGAGCTGTTTCCCCGGTCGTGCGCCGGGGAGCCGGGACGGCACGGGACCTTCCGTGACGTCGAGCGTCTCCTGCCCCGCGTCGGCGACATGGGCTTCGACGTGCTCTACCTGCCGCCGATCCACCCGATCGGCAGGACGAATCGCAAGGGGCCTGACAACCGGTCGGAGGCGCGTCCGGGCGACCCGGGAAGCCCCTGGGCCATCGGCTCGAGGGAGGGCGGTCACAAGGCGGTCCACCCCGACCTGGGCACCATCGAGGACTTCGAGGCCCTGGTCGAGTCCGCCCGGACGGAAGGACTGGAGATAGCCCTCGACCTGGCGTTCCAGTGCTCCCCGGACCATCCGTACGTGCGCGACCACCCCGAATGGTTCCGGCATCGGCCCGACGGGTCGATCCGGCACGCCGAGAACCCGCCCAAGCGGTACGAGGACATCGTGCCCTTCGACTTCGAGTGCGAAACGTGGCGGGCTCTCTGGGAGGAGCTGCTGTCGGTGGTGAGGTTCTGGATGGCGCGGGGTGTCCGCATCTTCCGCGTGGACAACCCCCATACCAAACCGTTCGCGTTCTGGGAATGGCTCGTGGGCCGCGTGCGGGAGACCGACCCGGATGTCCTCTTCCTCTCCGAGGCCTTCACGCGTCCCAGGGTCATGTATCGGCTGGCCGCCCTCGGCATGACGCAGTCCTACACCTACTTCACGTGGCGGAACCACAAGGCGGAGCTCAAAGAGTACTTCACCGAGCTCGCCGCTTCGCCCGTGCGGGAGTACTTCAGGCCCAACCTGTGGCCCAACACACCCGACATCCTGCACGAGTACCTGCAGTCGGGCGGACCTCCGGCCTTCAGGGTGCGTGCCCTCCTGGCCGCCACGCTGGCGGCCAACTGGGGCATCTACGGCCCGGCCTTCGAGCTGTGCGAGAACGTACCGCGCGAGGCGGGCAGCGAGGAGTATCTGCACTCGGACAAGTACGAGATCCGGGTGCGGCAGGAGGGAGACCCCCACGGCGTCGCGGCTCTCGTCGGCCGGCTCAACCGCATCCGCCGCGAGCATCCCGCGCTCCGGAGCGACCGGGGCCTGGTCTTCCATGAGGTCGACGATGACCAGCTGCTGGCTTACAGCAGGTGCGACGCGGACGGGAAGGACCGCCTCCTGGTCGTCGTGAACCTGGATCCGTTCCACGCTCACGAGGGCTTCGTCGAGCTGGACTTCGAGCCGCTCCACCTCGGGGTGGACGCCGATGTCCGGGTCGAGGACCTGCTCACCGGAGAGTCGTTCGCGTGGCACGGCGCCCGCAACTGGGTGAGGCTCGACCCGGCCGAGCGCCCGGGTCATCTGTTCCGGGTGGAGGGCTAGATGGCATCCGAGGGGGAGTGGTACCGTGACGCGGTCCTGTACGAGGTGCCCGTGCGTGCCTTCCGGGACAGCGATGGGGACGGCATCGGCGACTTTCGGGGGCTGACGTCGCGGCTCGGGTACCTCGAGGAGCTCGGAGTGACCGCCCTGTGGATCCTGCCCTTCTATCCGTCACCGCTCCGGGACGATGGGTACGACATCGCGGACTACCGGGACGTGCACCCGGACTACGGCACCCTGGACGACTTCCGCACCTTCCTCGGGGAGGCGCACCGGCGCGGCCTGCGGGTGGTCACCGAGCTCGTCATGAACCACACGTCCGACCGGCACGCCTGGTTCGAGCGTGCGCGGCACGCGCCTCCGGGGAGCCCGGAGCGCGAGTTCTACGTATGGAGCGACACCCCGGACCGCTATGCCGAGGCCCGCATCATCTTCCAGGACTTCGAGGACTCGAACTGGAGCTGGGACCCCGTGGCCGGGGCCTACTACTGGCACCGGTTCTATTCGCACCAGCCGGACCTGAACTTCGACAATCCCCGGGTGCGGGAGGAGATCCTCGGGGTGATGGACTTCTGGTTCGGGATGGGGGTGGATGGCATGCGACTCGACGCGGTCCCCTACCTGTTCGAGCGCGAGGGCACGAACTGCGAGAACCTACCGGAAACGCACGCGTTCCTGCGTGACCTCCGCCGACACGTGGACGAGCGCTTCCCCGGTCGCATGCTTCTCGCCGAGGCCAACCAGTGGCCCGAGGACGCCGTGGCCTACTTCGGGGACGGCGACGAGTGCCACATGGCCTTCCACTTCCCGCTCATGCCGCGGCTGTTCATGGGGATCCGGATGGAAGACCGGTTCCCGATCGAGGACATCCTCGAGCAGACCCCCCGGATCCCGGAGTCCGCCCAGTGGGCGGTCTTCCTCCGTAACCACGATGAGCTCACGCTCGAGATGGTCACGGACGAGGAGCGGGACTACATGTACCGCGTGTACGCCAGCCAGCGGCGGGCCCGCATCAACCTGGGCATCCGTCGGCGCCTGGCACCGCTGCTGAGCAACAACCGCCGCAAGATCGAGCTGATGTACGGCCTGCTCCTCTCCCTGCCAGGGAGCCCGGTCCTCTACTACGGGGACGAGATCGGCATGGGCGACAACATCTACCTGGGGGACCGCAACGGAGTGCGCACGCCCATGCAGTGGAGCGGCAACCGCAACGCCGGCTTCTCCGATGCCAATCCCCAGCGGCTCTACCTTCCCGTCATCTCCGACCCGGAATACCGGTACGAGGCCGTCAACGTGGAGTCGCAGGAGCACAACCCGAGCTCCCTCCTGTGGTGGGTCCGCCGCCTGGTGAACCTGCGCCGACGGCATCCCGCCTTCGGCCGGGGCGGGCTCACGACCGTGGATTCCGGGAACCCCAAGGTGCTCGCTTTCTCGCGGGAGTACGACGGCGAGCGGCTCCTGGTGGCGGCCAACCTCTCCCGCTTCGCCCAGCAGGCGGCCATCGACCTGTCGGCCGAGGAGGGCCGGGTCCCGGTCGAGTCGTTCGGGGGCTCGCCGTTTCCGCGGATCGACGGCCGACCCTACCCCCTGACCCTGGGTCCGCACGCCTTCTACTGGTTCGTGCTGCAGTCGACGGACGAGACGACACGGGTCGAGCCGGGACCCGAAGATGGTGGGCTGCGCGAGCTTCTGCCGCCCTCGGCGCCCGCGGGCGCGAGGGCACCCGTCGTGGCGGCCCCGACCGGAGAGGAGCTGCTGCGCGGTGGCGGCCGGCCCGGTCTCGAGATCGCCCTACCCGGCTTCGTGGAGGCGTGTCGTTGGTTCGGAGGCAAGGGGGGACGCGTCCGAGCGGTCCGGATCGTCGAGTCGATCCCCCTGGATTCCGGGGAAGGCGCCGCGCTGGCCCTGGTGGTCGCGGAGGTGGACACCGACGAGGAGGAGGGCGAGCGCTACCTCCTCCCGCTGCAGGTGTCCGTGGGGGAGGAGGCCGGGGCGGTGCGATCCGAGCGCCCCGAGGCCATCGTGGCGGAAGCGCGGGTGGATGGCACCGACGGCGTGGTGCTGGACGCGCTCGCCTCGCCGCCGGCCTGCGCGCGGCTCCTGGACCTCATCCGGACGGAAGGAAGGCGCGCCGGCCGGCGGGGCGTCCTGGAGGGCCTGAGACTTCCAGCCTTCGCCGGGCTGGATGGCGAGGGCCCGCCCCCCGAGGGCCGAGTCCTGTCCACGGAACAGAGCAACAGCTCGGTCCGCTACGACGACCGCTTCCTGCTCAAGCTGTTCCGGCACCTGGAGGAGGGCATCAATCCGGACCTGGAGGTGTCACGGTTCCTGTCCGAGCACGGCTTCCGCCACGCCCCGCCGGCGGCTGGCGCCCTCGTGTACCGTAGGACCGAAGGCGAGGAGGCCACGGTGGCCTTCCTGGCGGGGTTCGTGGAGAGTCGGGGAGACGCGTGGACGTACACGCTCGAATCCCTGGGGCGCTTCTTCGAGCGGGTGCTCGCCGACGGACGTCACGAGCCCGAGGATGCGCCGTACCAGGCTCGGGCACTGCTGGCGCTCGCCGACGCCGAGGTGCCGGTCCGCGAGCAGGAGTGGATCGGCGCCTACCTCGAGTCCGCCCGGCTGCTGGGCCGTCGGACGGCCGAACTGCACGCGATCCTGGCTTCGGACCCGGCCGACCCGGACTTTGCGCCGGAGCCGTTCTCGGCCCTCTACCGGCGATCCCTGTACCAGTCCGCCCGCAACCTCGTGGGCCGCACCTTCCGAAGCCTGGGTCACCGCGCGGGCAGCCTGCCCGAGGAGGCCGGGCGGCAGGCCCTCCGACTCCGGGGCAAGCGGGACGTGCTCCTGGAGCGCTTCCGCGGGCTCACCGAGCGACGGATCGACGCCACCCGGATCCGCTGCCACGGCGATTACCACCTGGGGCAGGTGCTGAGCACGGGCAAGGACTTCGTCATCCTGGACTTCGAGGGGGAGCCCGCCCGACCGGTGGGAACGCGCAGGATCAAGCGGTCCGCTCTCACCGATGTGGCCGGCATGCTGCGGTCGTTGCACTACGCCGGCCACGCGGCCCTCCGGCGGGCCGATGCCGCCGGACTGGCGGGAGCCGGCACCCGGGACCGGCTGCTCCCGTGGGCGAGCTTCTGGACTTCGCGCGTGGGCGCCGCCTTCCTGGGAGCCTATCTCACCAGCTTGGGCGAGGCGGCCTTCCTGCCGACCGACGTGGCGGACACGGCCTGGCTCCTCGATCTCCACATGCTCGAGAAGGCCGTGTACGAGCTGGGCTACGAGCTGTCCCATCGCCCGGACTGGGTGCCGATTCCGGTCGAGGGAATCCTGGACCTGCTGGACGCGGGCGAGACGTCCGCGAGCGGAACACGGAAGGGGTGAAGGAGGTGCAACCGGGGTGAGCTCGCGCATGCGGGGGGTGGGGACACGGCTGGCCGAGCTGTGCAGGCTGTACGGGGTCGTCGTCGACTACCGGGACGTCGCCGGTCGGAGCTGCCGACCGCCGCGGGAGTCCCTGTGGGCGGTGCTGCGCGGCCTCGGCGCCCGGCTGCCGGCCGGGCGCGCCCCCGGGGAGGCCGAGGTGCGCGACGCGCTGCGCGTGCGACGCCGGGAGCTGGCCGAGCGGCCGGTGCCCCCCGTCGTGGTGGCGTGGGACGGTCGCCTTCCATGCCTCCGCCTGCGCGTGCCCGATGACCCGTTCCCGGCGCCGCTGGCTCTCCACGTGGAGCTTGCGGGGGGCGAGGAGCGCCGCATCGAGGTCGGGGGCGGCGGGCCGGTCATCGGTCGCCGGGAGGTGGAGGGACGCCGGCTCGCGGTTCGGCACGTCCGCCCGGAGCGAGATGGAGACGCCCCTCTCCCACCGGGGCTCCACGGCCTTAGGGTCGCGGCGGCATCCGGGAACGGGTCCGGACCCGAGATCGCCCGGGCGCCGCTGGTCAGCGCTCCTTCCCGCACGTGGCCGGCCGTCGGCGGCGCGGCCGTCGGCGCGGATCCGGCGGCGTGGGCCGTCTTCCTCCCGCTGTACGCGTTGCGTGCCCGGGGCACGGCCGGGGTCGGCGACTACGGCGCGCTGGCGCGACTGGGCGGCTGGGCGGCTCGCCGCGGCGCCTCGCGCCTGGCCACCCTTCCGCTCCTTCCCCTGTTCCTCGACGAACCGTTCGACCCGAGCCCGTACGCCCCGGTGAGCCGCCTGTTCTGGACCGAGCTCTATCTGGACCTGGAGGATGCCTGCGACCGGGCCGACTCGCGCGCTGCCCGGGACCTGCTGCGGTCCGACGGCTTCGCCCGCCGCCGGGCGGTGCTCGAGTCACGCGTGGATGTGGACTACCGGGCGGCCGCCGCCCTGCGCCGCGATCTCCTGGATCGGGTGATGACGGAGCCGGGTGGGGTGCGGGGGCTGTCCGAGCGGGTTCCCGCCCTGGGCCGCTTCCTACGGGAGCGCCGCGGAGCCGCGGACTTCGCGGCCTTCCTGGCGGCGTGCGAGCGCCACCGCGCTCCATGGCGAGGCTGGCCGACACCGGCGCGCGATGCTCCGCTGCGGCGCGAGGGCCTGGTGGCCGGGCGCGACTTCGACCCGGCGGCGCGGGACCGTCATCTGGTGGGTCAGTGGCTGGCCGTGGAGCAGGTCGACGCCGTGGTGGAACGCGGCCGGAGGGAGGGGTTCGGCCTGTTCCTGGACCTTCCGCTCTCGGTGCACCCGGACGGCTACGACGTGTGGCGCGAGCGCGAGCTGTTCGCGGAGGCGATGTCGGTGGGAGCGCCCCCCGACGCCTTCTTCGCGGAAGGACAGGACTGGGGCTTCCCGCCGCCCGTCCCGCACGCGATGCGCCGGTCGGGGTACGCCTACTTGCGCGCGAGCCTCGCGCACTCGATGGGTCCGGCCCGGGCGCTGCGGATCGATCACGTCATGGGCCTGCACAGGCTGTTCTGGATTCCGCGAGGCGCGAAGCCGGAGGACGGGGTGTACGTGCGCTATCCGTCCCGGGAGCAATACGCCCTCCTCTCGCTCGCCTCGCACCGTCATGGTGCCGAGGTGATCGGCGAGGACCTTGGCACCGTCCCGGAGGCCGTGCGTGGAGCGATGGATCGCCACGGGGTCGGACGTCTGTTCGTGGTGCCGTTCGAGCTGGATCCCGACCGGTCTCCGGTCCTGCGCGAGCCTCCGCCCGGATCGGTGGCCATGGTCGACACGCACGACACGTGGCCTTTCGCCGGCTGGTGGGACGGCGCGGACATCGAGGGCCGCGTGGGGCTCGGCATGCTGGATCCGTCGGAGGTCGACCGGGCCCTGGAGCGGCGGGCCCTGGAGCGGCGCGCCCTGGTCGACTGGCTTGCGGAGCGCGGGTTGATCGAAGCCGGCGAAGGGGCGACGCCGGGCGGCGTGCTGACCGCCTGCCTCGAGGCCCTTGGGCGGGCGGAGGCCGGCACCGTGGTGGCGAGCCTCGAGGATTTGTGGCTGGAGACGCGGCCTCAGAACATACCGGGTGCGCCCGGCGCGGCCCGGAGCTGGCGGCGGCGCGCGGGCGTCCCTCTCGAGGAGCTGGACGACCGCGTCGAGGTGACGGCGGCGCTGCAACGGCTGGCGAAGGCCCGGCGGCAGGCCCGGGACGCGAGGGAGCATGGGGAGTGGGACGAGGACGGGAGCAGACGATGACGGACGCGGTCGCCGCGGGAGGTCTCACGGACCGGGACATGTACCTGTTCAACGAGGGCACGCACGTCCGGCTCTGGGAGAGGCTCGGCGCCCACCTCGCCGAGTCGGGAGGAGCCGAGGGCGTGCGCTTCGCGGTGTGGGCTCCCAACGCCGAGCGAGTGACCGTCGTCGGCTCCTTCAACGAATGGGACGAGGAGGCCGATCCCCTGCGGACGCGGGGCTCCTCGGGCATCTGGGAGGGCTTCGTTCCGGGCGCCGGGCGCGGCGACCTGTACAAGTACCGGATCCACTCCCGCGAAGCGGGCTACGTGGTGGACAAGGCCGATCCCGTCGGGTTCCGGCACGAGACGCCTCCGCGGACGGCTTCGGTCGTCTGGGACCTGGACTACGACTGGGCGGACGGGGCGTGGATGCGCGGCCGCGGAGGGCGCCTGGGCCGGGGCGCACCCGTCTCGGTGTACGAGGTCCACCTGGGCTCGTGGAGACGCGTGCCAGAGGAGGGCGGCCGCAGCCTGGGCTACCGTGAGATCGCGCCGCTCCTGGCCGACCACGTCGAGCGCATGGGCTTCACCCACGTGGAGCTGCTGCCCGTCATGGAGCACCCCTTCTACGGCTCCTGGGGCTACCAGACCACCGGTTACTTCGCTCCCACGTCGCGCTGGGGCTCCCCCCAGGACTTCATGGCGCTGATCGACCACCTGCACCAGCGCGGGATCGGCGTGATCCTGGACTGGGTGCCTTCCCACTTTCCCGGCGACGAGCACGGGCTCGGCTTCTTCGACGGAACGTACCTGTACGAGCACGCGGACCCCCGCCGGAGGATCCACCCGGACTGGGACAGCCTCATCTTCAACTACGGCCGGCACGAGGTGCGAAGCTTCCTGCTGTCGAGCGCGATGTTCTGGCTGGACGTCTATCACGCGGACGGCCTGCGCGTGGACGCCGTGGCCTCGATGCTCTACCTGGATTACTCGCGGGGGGACGGGGAGTGGACCCCCAACGTCGAGGGTGGCCGGGAGGACCTCGAAGCGATCGACTTCCTGCGCCGGCTCAACACGGCGGTGTACGCGGCCAGGCCCGCCGTACAGACCATCGCGGAGGAGTCGACCGCCTTCCCGGGTGTGTCACGCCCGGTGCACGAGGGCGGCCTCGGGTTCGGCTACAAGTGGGACATGGGCTGGATGCACGACACGCTGCAGTACATGGCGCGTGAGCCGGTGCACCGGAAGTACCACCACGACGAGCTCACCTTCCATTCCCTGTACGCCTTCTCCGAGAACTTCGTCCTGCCCCTCTCGCACGACGAGGTGGTGCACGGGAAGCGCTCGCTCCTGGACCGGATGCCCGGCGACCCGTGGCAGAAGTTCGCCAACCTCCGGCTCCTGTTCGGCTGGATGTTCGCGCAGCCGGGGAAGAAGCTCCTGTTCATGGGCTCGGAGCTGGCGCCCTGGGGCGAATGGAGCCACGAGGGGAGCCTGGACTGGCATCTGCTGGACGAGGGTGCGCACGGGGGCGTGCGCCGCTGGGTGGAGAGCCTGAACCGGCTGTACCGGGAGCGGCGCGCCCTCCACGCCCTGGACTGCGAGCCGGACGGGTTCGAGTGGATCGACGGTGGCGACCGGGAGAACAGCGTGGTGAGCTTCCTGCGCCTGGGCGGACCCGGAACCCGGCCCGTGCTCGTGGCGGCCAATTTCACCCCCGTGCCACGCGAGGCCTACCGCGTGGGCGTGCCGGGGGAGGGCTCCTGGAGGATCGTGGCCGACAGCGATGCAGCCGAATTCGGAGGCAGCGGGGCGGGGTCGGCGGGCGTGATCGGGGCCGAGCCGATGGAGCGTCACGGCCGGGATCACTCGCTCTCCCTGGCTCTTCCGCCCCTCGGCATCCTCTTCCTGGTCCGCGACGACGCGTGAACCGATACGTCTGCGTCCACGGCCACTTCTACCAGCCGCCCCGCGAGAACCCATGGCTGGAAGCGGTCGAGCGGCAACCCACGGCGGCGCCCTTCCACGACTGGAACGAGCGCGTGACCGCCGAGTGCTACGGACCCAACGCCACGGCGCGGCTCCTGGACGACCAGGGCCGCATCCGGAGCATCTCGAACAACTACTCGCGCATGAGCTTCAACGTGGGCCCGACCCTCATGGCGTGGCTCGAGGGGAGTGCCCCCGGCGTGTACGAGGCGATCCTGCGGGCCGACGAAGCCAGCCGGCGTCGGTTCTCGGGTCACGGGTCGGCCCTGGCGCAGGCCTACAACCACATGATCATGCCGATGGCCGCGGCACGGGATCGCCGCACCCAGGTCCGGTGGGGGATCCGGGACTTCGAGCGACGGTTCGGGAGGTCACCGGAGGGCATGTGGCTCCCCGAGACCGCGGTGGACCTGGATTCCCTGGAAGCCCTGGCCGCGGAGGGGATCCGGTTCACCATCCTGGCGCCCCATCAGGCTCGGCGCGTGCGGCCCCTGGCGGGAGGGGAGTGGCGGAGCGTCGACGAGCGCAGCCTGGATACGGGCCGGGCCTACCTGCAGAAGCTGCCGTCCGGCCGGTCGATCGCCCTGTTCTTCTACCACGGCGCCCTGGCACGGGGCGTGGCGTTTGAGGATTGGCTCGAGAGCGGCGCCGGCTTTGCCTCGAGACTGCTCGAGGTCGCGCGGGCGGCCGGGTGGGGCGAGGTGCGCCTGGCCCACCTGGCCGCGGACGGAGAGACGTACGGACACCACCATCGCTTCGGGGAGATGGCGCTGGCCGCCGCCCTCGCGCGCGTCGAGGCCGCGGACGATGTCCGGCTCACCAACTACGGGGAGTTCCTCGAGCGGCACCCCCCGGAGCACGAGGTCGAGATCGCCGAGGACACTTCCTGGAGCTGCGTGCACGGGATCGAGCGCTGGCGCTCCGACTGCGGCTGCCACAGCGGCGGGGAAGCCGGCTGGAGCCAGGCGTGGCGCGCACCCCTCCGGCTCGCCATGGACGACCTGCGGGACGCCCTGGCGCCCCGGTTCGAGTCCGAGGGAGGCCGCGTGCTCGGTGACCCGTGGGCGGCCCGGGACGCCTACGTGGACGTCGTCCTGGACCGCGACCCGGAGAACGTGGCCGCCTTCCTGGGCCGGCACGGACGCGCGGACGCGCACCCGGAGGATGGCCACGTCCAGGCCCTTCGGCTGCTCGAGATGCAACGGCACCTGCAGCTCATGTACACGAGCTGCGGCTGGTTCTTCAACGACCTCGCCGGGATCGAGACCGTCCAGGTGCTCGCCTATGCGGGGCGGGCCCTCGAGCTGGCGGAACGGGCGCTGGGGGACGTGGGACCCGTTCGCCGGCGGTTCCTCGCCACCCTGTCCACGGCGCGCAGCAACCGGAAGGACATTGGAGACGGAGCCGCGTTGTGGGAGCGCGAGGTCCGGGCCCGGGCGGCGGACCTGGAGGATGCGGCGACGCACTGGGCCGTACGGACCCTGCTGGAAGGCCGTCCCGGTCGGGGCCGGTTCTACGCCTGGGACGTCGACGCGCGCGAGGAGCGCCGCACGACCTCCGGCCAGGGGGTACTGGTCCTCGGAACGGCCTCGGTGCGCTCGCGGACCACGCTCGCGACCCGGTCGCTGCGCTGGAGCGCGCTCCGAGTGGGCGAGCTGTCGGTGACGGCGGGGGTGGGAGCGGACGCAGCTCTCACCGGGGGAGGGCGCCGGGCCGGCGCGCTGACCGCGGCCGTGGAGGAGGGCGACCTGGCGGCCGCGCTCCGGCTGCTCGAGGAGGACTACGGCCACGCGGTCCGGTCCCTGCGCACCCTGTGGCCGGAGGAGCGCCGCCGTGCGCTGGAGCTCGTCTCGGAGCGGGCGCTGGAGAGCACGTCCGAGGCGGCCCGCCTTCTGTACGAGCGCCGGGCTCCGCTGCTGCGTGCGCTGACGGAGGGCGGCATGCCGGTACCGGCCCTGTGGGAAGCGGCGGCGGGCTTCGTCCTGGAACGCTCGCTGGACGACCTGCTGGCGAGCCCCTCGCCCGATGCGGATGGGGTACGCGCCGTCATGGAGCGCAGCGCCCGCTGCGGCGTCCGCCTGGACGACACGCGCGTCCGGCTCGCGGCGCGCGCCTCCCTGGAGGCGGCGGCCGACCGCTTCGCTCGGGATCCTGTGGCGGAGGGCCGACTCCGGGCGCTGCTGGACACGCTCGAGTCGGTGCGAGCCCTGCCCTTCGAGGTCGGGCTCAGGCACGTGCAGGACCGCTGGTGGGAGGTGAGGGAGATGCTCGACGCGGGCGTCGCGGTGGCTCCCGACACCGGCTGGCGCGGGGCCTTCGCCCGGTTGGGGACGCTCCTCAAGTTCTCGGTGGACGGGTCCGCCTGAGGGGCGACGCCCGACCGGCCGGGGCGCTCAGTCGGCGCCGTCCCCTGTCCGCCGGAGCTTCGGCCCCACCACCCGGTTGATCGCGTCGAGCGTGGCCGATACCGCGGCCCATGTGCGCTGTCCGACGGTCGCCGGTACGGCCCCGACCAGCTTGCGGCCCGGCTCGTCGGCCGTGCGCACCGCGATCAGGATGACGTCCGCGTCGAAGGCATGGAGGAGCTTGACCCCCACTAGCTCCAGCCAGTCGGGATCCTCGACCGCGGCGCTGGCGGCCGCCAGCGTGGCCTCGGCGGCCAGGCGGAGCTCCATGATGGGCGTCTCCAGTCCCTCCGCGTCTTCCTGGCGACGAACACCATCGAGCTCGACGCCGACCCGGATCCGGATCCTGGAGCCGGCCTCCGGGATGCGCTCCACGTTGACCACGCGAAGGCGGGGCTCCGGGCCCGCCGCCGCATCCCCTGCGTCGGGACCGCCGTCCCCGTCGGTCGGCTCGTGAGCGGCGTCGACCGCCTCGTTCTCGCTGTCCATGCGCTTCCTCGTAGTCTGCTTGCGAACGGGGTTCGGATGGCCCTCCGTGCTCAGGGCACCCGCAGGACCAGGGCCCCGAGAACGGCGAGGTCGTTCTGGAGCCGGGCGTCCCCCGCGTCCGAGAAGCTGGTGACGTAGTCGCGGAGCTCGGCGCGCAGGCGCCACAGGCCCGGCAGCTTCAGGTACGTGCCCACGAGTGCCTCGACCGCGAAGTCGCTGCGCGCGCTGGAGTCCGAGAGAACGACCGCGGGAGGCGTGCCGTTCACGACCGGGAGTGTCGCCGGCCCGGGGTGAGGGGTCAGCCTGCGTACCCCGAGCCCGGCCCCCACGAAGGGCTCGAGCAGGGAGCTCAGGATCGGCAGCGGCGGCCGGAACACGGCGTCCAGGCTGAGGGCCGACCAGTCGGCGTTCCCCTCGTGCGTGCCACCCGGGTCCTCCAGCGCGGCGTTCGGCGCCCACAGCGCCTGCGCTTCGACTCCGAGGCCGCCCACGAGCTGGAGGGCTGCGGTGACGCCGAGCGCCAGGCCGCCTCCCAGGCGAGTGGCGCCTCCGAGCACGTCCGGGCCGCGCGCCAGGTCGGTCCCCGGCTGGAGCGAACCGGCACCGGCGCTCAGCTCGAGACGGATCGGCGGAGCCAGCTGTGCGGACGCCCGGGCGGGCACCCACGCGGCGAGGCTCCCGAGGAGCGAGGCGGCGAGGATGCGGCCCGCGCGCCGCGCGGTTCGGGCCGGCAGGTTCCTGTGCTGATGGCGCACGTCGACTCCTGGTCGTGAACCGGAGGGCCGCCGGGGCCGGGTTGCGGGCGGCGTGATGGCCCTGCAGCAATCTATCCGGGCCGGGAGGAAACTCGAAAGCGCCCGGCCCGCTGGTCCGCTCCGGGCGGCTGGCGAGGCGATCCCGTCCCCGGCTAGCTTGGGCCCGAGACGAGGCCCGTGGACAGGAAGGGTGCATGGTCGAGGACTGCTTGTTCTGCAAGATCGCCAGCGGGGACATCCCGGCCCAGGTCGTGGCCGAGTCGGATCGATGGCTCGCCTTCCGCGACATCGATCCGAAGGCGCCCGTCCACGTGCTGGTCATCCCGCGGGAGCATTTCGAGAGCCTCGACGAGCTCGAGGAGGGCCACCGCTCGCTGGCGGGCGAGCTGTTGCTGGCGGCGCAGCGGGTGGCCGAGCACGAGGGCATCGGGGGTGGTTACCGTCTGGTCGCCAACACGGGTGCCGCTGCGGGTCAGACCGTCTTCCACCTGCACCTGCACGTGCTGGGCGGCCGGGCGATGCGGTGGCCGCCCGGTTGATGACCTCGCTCCCGCCGGCGTCCCGTCCAACGGCCGACCCGTCGCGGGAGGGTCGCGGCACGGAGGACGGCGGCTCGGAGCACGCCCTCTCGCTGCTGGAGTTCCCCCGCGTCCTGGCTCTGGTGGCGCGTTACGCCTCGAGCGAGGCCGGCCGGCGTCGCGTGCGGGAGCTCCGCCCGCTCGTCTACCCCGACGCCGCCGAGGACGCCTTGCGGGTCACGGGCGAAATGACGCGGCTGTACGGTCGTTCGGGCGGATGGGCTCCCCCGGTGATTCCGGAGCTGGACGCGGAGCTGCGGCGACTCGCCGTCGAGGGGGCGGTCCTCGAGGGGGACGCGCTGCACGGTCTGAGCGTGCTACTGGCTTCGGGTGAGTCCGCGCGTCGGGACGTCCTGGAGGAGGAGGAGACGCTCCCGGGCCTCGCCGAGCTCGCACGGGGCCTCCTTCGGGCGCCCGCCCTTCGGGAGAAGCTCGAGGACGCGGTGGACGAGTCCGGGGCGGTGCGGGATGAGGCGTCACCGGATCTGCGGCGGATCCGCGGGGAGCTGCGCGGCGCCCGTTCCTCGCTGGTCGGCCGGCTCGAGCGCTTCGCCGCGCGACTCCGCGACCGGATCCGTGTCCCGGACGCCTCGGTCACCGTGCGGGGCGGCCGCTACTGCATCCCCATCCGGCGAGAGGGCCGCTCGGAGGTCGGCGGCATCGTGCACGACGAGTCGTCCAGCGGGCAGACCCTGTTCGTCGAGCCGCCGGTCGCCATCGAGCCCATGAATCGGATCCGCGAGCTCGAGATGGCCGAGGGCCGGGAGGTGCGCCGCATCCTCGCCGAGCTCACGTCGGCGGCGCGCCCCCACGCACGCGAGCTGCGGCACAGCCTGTACGTCCTGGAGGAGCTCGATGCGATCTGGGCCCGTGCCCGCTACGCGCTGGATCACGGGGGCCACAGGCCCGACCTCGGCGAGCGCGGCAGGCACGGTCCCTACAGGGTGGTGGAGGGTTACCATCCGCTGCTGCTGGCCGGCCAAGAGGAGACCGTGCCCTTCGGGCTCACCCTGGCGCCGGAGGAGAGCGTCCTCCTGATCAGCGGTCCGAACGCTGGCGGCAAGACGGTCCTCCTCAAGACGATCGGCCTCCTGTCCGCCATGGCGCAGTCGGGCATCGTGCCCCCCGTGGGACCCGATACCCGCCTCCCGCTGTTCACCCGCTTCTTCGCCATCCTGGGCGACGAGCAGTCGATCGAGGCCTCCCTCTCCTCCTTCAGCGCACAGGTGGGCCTGCTCCGCACGATCCTCGAGGAGGCCGACGGCGGGAGCCTCATCCTCCTCGACGAGTTCGGAAGCCACACCGATCCCTCCGAGGGTGCCGCCCTCGCGGCGGCCAGCCTCCTGCGGCTGGCCGACCAGGCGGGACTGACCGTGGCCACCACGCACCTGGGGGACCTCAAGGCGCTGGCCGGAGAAGATGAGCGCATTGTGAACGCATCCCTGGCGTTCGACGCCGGCCGGCTGCGTCCCACCTACCGGCTGCGGCGGGACCGGCCCGGGCGGAGCTACGCGCTCGAGATCGCCGCGCGGCTCGGCGTTCCCGCGAGCGTCCTCGAGGCGGCCCGAGAGCGCATGGGCAGCGGGGAGCGTCGCATGGAATCGGTGCTGGCCGAGCTCGAGGAGCGCGAAGCCGAGCTTTCGCGGCTGACCGGGGAGGGGCGCGAACGAGAGGCGGAGCTGGCGGAGCGCGAGGAGGCGATCGGTGAGCGGGAGCGCGCGCTGGCGGCGCGGCGCGCCGAGCTCGAGAGCGACGCTCGGGAGAGGGCGGAGCGCTACCTCCTCGAGGCGCGGAGCGAGGTGGAGGCGGCCATCGAGCGGCTGGAGCGTCGGGCCCGCTCGGGCGACCCGGGGGCGGAGGCCCTCGGGGATGCGGCCAGCGAGGCGCGACGCGCGGTGGAGGAGGCCGTACGGGAGAGTCGCGAGGCACGGCCTTCCCGTGCCG
>Ga0307440_1000028_pt1 | contig 55890 bp, 43 predicted proteins | sample SalMarWE160410MG_FD_202150 | JGI IMG/M metagenome (GOLD analysis project Ga0307440, IMG submission 202150) | Salt marsh sediment microbial communities from the Plum Island Ecosystem LTER, Massachusetts, United States - WE1604-10 | ecosystem: Environmental > Aquatic > Marine > Intertidal zone >...
CGAGCCGATCGTGGCCTCGGAGCTGCGGATGCGGGCCATCGAGCTGCTCGAGGCCTTCGCGACGGCCCCGGGTGGCGCCCGGGTCAGGTTCCTCCGGGTCGTGTCCGGGCCGGGCCCCGCTGCCGGGTCCGGACCGGGCCCGCGCGTATAATCCGTCTCCCGCCAGCAGCCGGGATCGTCGCGTCACCCGATGGCCCCGAGCCCCGTCGCTCACCTGTGACGCCAGCCTCAGACATCTCCATGAGGATCGCCGTTTGGCCGCCCGCCTCCAGCTGAAGCTCGGCGCTGTCACCGAGCAGGACCAGGTCCCCGATTCCCCCGACACAAGCCTCGTGGTCGAGCCATCCATCGGCTCGATCGGGCGCAGCAAGGGCAACCTGTACCTGCTGGTCACGAGCCGCCAGGCGGGCCACCGCGCGCGCGAGGCCACACGCATGGTGGCCGACACCATCCGCAACGAGTACTACTACGACGAATCGGCCGGGATCCGACAGTGCCTGGTCAAGGTGATTGATGTCGCCAACAAGCGGCTGAGCCACCAGCGCGATCGCTACGGGCTCGGCCACCAGGCGGACGGAACCGGACCGGTGGGCGTTGCGGTCGCTGTGGTCCGCGGCCGGGAGCTGTACGTTGCGACGCTGGGTCCCGCCGAGGCGTATCTGATCCGTCAGGCCCGGCTCTCGACGCTGCCCGACCCTAACCGCGAACGCGGGCTGCCGACAGGGGAGCTCGCGCCCGAGGTGTGGCGTGGCGAGCTGGCGGTCGGTGACTGCCTGTGCCTGGTGTCCGCGAACGTTGTCGAGCGAGTCGGCACCGACGCGCTCAAGGATGCCCTGGTGACCCTCCACCCCCAGTCGGCGATCGAGCACCTGCACGCGCAATTCGCGGCCACCGAGGGGTCCGGCAGCGATGGTGCGATCGCGCTCGAGGCCACCGAGGTCTCAGCGACGCACCGATCGCGAACGCTGGTTCCGGTCCGGCCCGACCAGCCGTTGGCCGGGGCGCCGGACCGATCGCCGATCCCCCTGGCCGACTCGGTCACAGCGGGCGCCGCCGCGATCGGGGCGAGCGCCACCCGTGCCCGGAGCGCCGCCGGCAATGGGTTCCAACGGGCCGTGTGGCGCCTCCAGGACATGCTGCCCCGACGAGCGCCGGGTCAGCGGCGCGTGACGTCGACGTCGTCTCGGCTCGAGACGCAGCGGCGGGCAGCCGTGGCCCTGCTCGCGCTCATCGTGGTTGGTGGCGCGCTGGCGCTCGGGGTGTACGCGTTTGGTGGACAGCGGGCGCCGACCGAGGAGATCCCGTCGTTCACCGCCGCGGAACGCGCGTTCCAGGCCGCGCAGGATGCACTGGCCAAGGTGTCGGGGCCCGGCGTGGACCTGATCGCGGACGACCCCCACCAGGCACTCGACCTGCTCAATACCGCGTACCAGCAGCTGCAGGAGGCGCAGAACGACGGCTACCCGGTCGCCCAGATCGAGCCCTTGCGGAAGACAGCGCTGGCGGGTCTCGACCGTCTGTACGGCGTGGTCAACATCGCCTCGTCACCGCTGTTCACCTTCCCCACCGACCAGCCGGTTCAGCTCACGGCCCTTGTGCGCGGGTCGGATGGCGCGCCCTATGTGCTCGACACGGCCAACAAGACGGTGTGGCGGATCGACATCGCCAAGAAGACGGCGACGGCTGTGGCCAAGTCCGGGGAGAAGACGAGCAGCGGCAAGGTGGCCGACCCCATGCTCCTGACCACCGGGGGCCCGGACGTCCTCATCCTGGACAGCAAGAACACCCTCTGGCGCTGGCGACCCAGCAACACGAGCGGCAAGGGGACCCTGGTCAAGATCATGGTCAAGGGCTCCGCGTCCTGGGGCAACGACATCCGCGCGATCGCCACCTTCGTCGCCAACTACGGCGCCGCGCTGTACAAGCTGTACATCGTCGACCCATCCGAGCAGAACATCATGGTCCTCGACCCGTCGGCCGACGGGTCCGGCTATCCGAGCAAGCCCCACGGGCGCCTGCCCACCGACCGCCCGGTCGACGGCATCACGGACCTGTTGATCGACGGCGACATCTACGTCGCCGAGAACGGCCAGGTCGAGCGGGTCATCCCGGCCTCCGGCTGGCAGCCAAAGCTGCCGTCCGACACCAGCCTTCGCCCGACCTCGCGCTACACGCTGCTGGCGTCCCCGGCCCTTGCCAACGGCAACCCCAGCCGAGGCGTCGGCGCGCTGTATGCGTTCGACGCCATCAACCACCGGATCGTGGCGTTCAGCAAGTCCAACGGCAGCTATATCGAGCAGTACCAGCTCGCCGGCGGTGACGACGCGATGCGCGACCTGCGTGGGATGGTCGTGCTGCCCGCCTCCGAGGTCAACGCGCCGGCCACGCTGTGGTGGATCTCGGCCTCGGCGGTCAACACCGCGCTCCTGCAGGCTGTCCCCGACGAGAACACGCCGACCGCGTCGCCGACCCCCAGCCCGACCCCGACCCCCACTGCCACCAAGAAGCCCAAGGGAACACCCAAGGCAACCAAGAAGCCCAAGGGCTGAGCTCGCCTGGCGCCAGCGGCCCTCGTGGATGACGGGCAACGGGCCGTCGGGAAGCCCCTCCCGGTGCCCCGTGGGATAATCCGGGCATGGACCGAGGGCCTGCGGACGAGATCGAGATGACCGTCGAGAGTGTCCGGGTTCACATGCCGACCGGCCGCCACGTGCTCGTCCTGCGCGAGGTCGGACAGGGACGGCTGTTGATGATCTGGGTCGGGCCCTGGGAAGCGAGCGCGATCGCGATGAAGCTCCAGGGGCTGACACCCGAGCGCCCGCTGACCCACGATCTGCTGGTGTCCGTGCTGCAGGAGCTCGATGTGACGGTCGGCCGGATCGTGATCTCGGATCTCGCCGACGAGACCTTCCACGCGCGGCTGTTGCTGACAGGCGGCACGGGACCCCGGGATATCGACGCCCGGCCATCGGATGCGATCGCGCTCGCCGTGAGGCTGGGCACCCCGATCTATGCCACCGAGGACGTGCTCGACCGCGCGGCGACGGTGCCCGACGAGGAGGGCGAGGACAGCGATGCGGACGAGGACCCCGAGGGCGGCCCACCGCGACGACGCGAGCTGGGCGCGACGCTCGAGGCGACCGACGAGATCATCGATCCCACCCGGCTGGACATGTTCCGGGAGTTCGTAAACTCGCTCGACGTGGAGGGCGACCAGCGGGGCGGCGGATCCTCGAGCTAGGTGCGATTCACAGCCAGGCCCGGCGCCCGGGTCCGTCGGTCACGCCTGGTCGGCCGGCCCCAGGATGGGCCGCCCGCGGCGCAGGGCGCTGGCGCGGCTCGCCCACAACCGCAAACGCAGGCCCCAGAAGTCCTTGACCGCCCGCCAGATGACGGAGGGCTTGGCGCCCGTGGGGGAGCCCGCCGTTCTCGGGTAGTGGGGGACGCCCACCTCCACCACCGAACGACCGGCCTGACGCACCTTGATCAGGAGCTCCGCTGAGAAGAACGCCCCGCCGGACTCCACCCGGATGCCGTTGAGGGCCTCGCGCCGGAACAGCTTGCAGGCGCAATCGACGTCCCGCACCCGGAGCCCGAAGAACACCCGGTTGGCCAGCTTGTACGAGCGGGCGTACAGGATCCGCACCAGTGGGTCCGCGCGGTGGATGCGGTACCCCACCACGGCGTCCGGATGATCGGGCCCGGCGAGCCGCGTGGTGAGCCGGGCGAGGTCCTCGATCCGGAACTGGCGGTCGCCATCGGTGAATGCGAGAAGCTCGTAGCGTGCGGCCTCGAACCCGGAGCGGAGGGCGCCCCCGTAGCCGAGGTTGACCGGGTGATGGATCACCCGCACGACATCCGGGTGCACGGCCGCCAGGTCGTCGGCGATCCCGGGGGTCCGGTCCCTGGACCCGTCGTCGACCGCGATGATCTCGAACGTGTCCGCAATCGACGGCAGGGTTTCGAGCGCCTCCTGGACCAGGCCCTCGAGGTTGGCCTCCTCGTTGTGAGCGGGGAAGAAGTAGGACAGGCGCGGGACGCGGTCCTTCGACTGTGCGAGACGGGGTTCCGGGCGGGTCGACGGGGGCCCGCCCGCCTCCGGGCCGGCGGCCGGCGCATCACCTGGCGGAGCCGCGTCCTCGGGCCGCGGGAAGGCGTGAGTCATGGGCTGGTCTCCTGGCGTCCGGTCACCCGGTACAGGTTAGCCGGGAGACCGACCGGCACGATCACGAATCGGTCAGCCACAGCCTGCAGGTCCGATCCTGTCGCTCTGATGACGTAGACCGGTCGCGTACCGAGGTTGGCCCCGATGACGTCTGCCACGCTCCCCAGGTGCTCGTCGAGCCGGGTGCGGTCGTCCACGATCTCGACGTCCGGCCGCCGACCCTCGATCAGCTGTCCGTACCACATGGGGGTCGAGTACGACCACCACGAGAGGACCGCCGCGTTCGGCTCCATCGCGGTGAACGCCTCGTCGAGCCAGTCCGATGCCCAGGTCGCCTCCGAGCTGTCGATGGCCCGCCAGCGCGCCGGCAGGACGGTCGCGGTCGGGACCAGGAGGACGACGACCAGGGCCAGCGCGACCGTCGATCGCTGTCCGTGCCAGACCGGGCGACGATCGTCGGGACCGGTGGGACCGGCCGCCCAACCGACCACCACTGAGGCCAGCACCGCGATCCAGGTCCACGCGAAGAACGCGGGACCGAGGTAATAGCGACCGATGTCGGCGTTCTCGTACGAGGCCGCGAACAGGCAGGTGAGGGCCGTGGCCACCCCCGACAGCAGCGCGTAGCGCGGGTGGCGGGCGATCGTCGCCGCCAGGCCCAGCGGGATCAGCAGCACCAGCGGCCCGTACTGGGCGGCCGCGACCCCGAACGGCGACGTGAGCGCACCCGCGGGGTCGGTCAACAGGCCCGAGGCACCGCCCTGGAACTGTCGTGCCAGCACGACGTCCAGGAACCCGCTCCAGGTCTCCGGGTGGCCGTAGACGAGAGGCGCACGGAACGGGCCAGCCCGCATCGGGAGCTCGAGATAGAGCGCCGCCGCCACCCCGAGGCACACCATGACGGCCGTGGTCGCGAGCCGGCGGCGGCGCAGCACCGCGCGCTCGACGGACACCACGTAGGCGCCCACCGCGGGGACGAGCAGGAGCGTGAGCCCGTGGTTGGCGAGCGCGACCCCGAACACGGCGGCGACGGCGAGGAGCGCCCGGTCCGCGCGCGCCATGCTCTTGCGGCCCGGATCCGCGCGCCATGCTTCGACCAGCGTCTCCCAGCGCAGGAGGGACAGCACGAGCACGCCGAGCAGGGCCAGCTGCAGGGCGTGGGCATCGGCGGCGACCGCGATCTGCCACACGATCGGGGTCAAGGCGAAGCCCACGGCCACACCGACCGCCACGATGAGATTGGCTCCCAGACGGCGCGCGACGAACACCAGGCTCGCTACGGCGACCGCGACCAGGAGCGCCGACAGGAGATTGATCCGGAGCGCTGGCGACCCGAGCGGTGCGAGGACGACCGACGCCAGCCATCCCAGCAGCACGTAGGCCGGGAAGCCCGTTGGATGCATGGTGCCCATGAGCGGCAGGACCGTCTGGGCCTCCGCCGTGTCCCAGGCTCCGAGACCCGGCAGCAGCGTGGCCCGGAACACGGCGACAACCGCGACAGCAACGACCGATGCCCCGATGAGCCAGGGGAGGACCGGACCCGGCCGGGTCGACCCGCCGCTACCAGCCAAGCAGCTGACCCCAGACGACCCCCCACAGGTTGATCATCGTGCCGGCCACGACGAGGACGACAGCGGTGGCCCTCGGCCGCCCGTTCGCCTGGGCCGCGCCAACGGCGACCAGGGGCAGCAGGAACGGCACGAAATCGAGCGAGAAGCGGTAGCCCCACTGCACCCAGCCCTGGCTGAAGTGCGCGAGGTTGAAGGTCGCGATCACCAGCACGGCAGCTCCAGCACCGACGGTGAGCCGGGCGAACGGCCGTTGACGAAGCGCAAACAAGGCCAGCAACAGACCGGGTGCGCTGAGCAGGATGCTGGTCCCGATGTCGATGGGCACCGCGAGCGGGCACTCGACGTCGAACAGGCCACGGGTCGAGCCCGGCGCGGAGCACAGCTTCACGGGCGGCTCGAGACCCAGCGTGTCGGGCATGATGTCAGGGGCGATCGCGGGTAGCGCGCCGAACATGATGCCGAGGTTCCGGGGGATGTAACGAAGATCCTCGTCCGCCCATTCGGTGTGGTAGCCGAGCGTCGGGTAGCCGACTGCCTCGAGCTGATACTGGTAGGCGTAGCCGGGGTGAATGAGCGCCCCGGTGGTCAGGTAGGTGTACAGCACGAGCGCGGCCACCGGCAGCAACCCCCCGGCGGCCGCCGAGACGGTCCGTCGGGCGATCGAGCCCCCGCCCCCCACGAACATGAAGAACGGGGCCGCGAACACGAGCGGCAGGCGCGCCGTCGCCGCAACCCCCAGCAGCAGTCCCGCCAGCACCTGCGAGCGATCCAGGGGCCATAGCGAGCCCCACCAGCCCCCTCGCTCGGGCCGTCGCCCGGACGGTGGTGCGTCCCCCGGATCCTCGGCGGGCGGCCCATCCGCCGCAGGGCCCTCGTCGGCGGCATCGGCCAGCTCGGCGCGGCGATCTCGCCGCAACGCGACGCCGACAGCCAGAAGCGCCGGCAGCACGGCGACCAGGTGGGCGAGGTACCAGGTGCTTCCGACCGCTGCCGCCCACCACCAGACGGTGCCGGTCGCAAACAGGATCGTCACCAGAGCGCGGGTACCGAGGGTGATCCGGAGGCCGCCGAGCATCCACCAGGTCAGCGCGACGCCCGTCGCCGCCAGGCCGATCGCGACGGCGTCCTGGTCGGTGAACAGTCCGAACACCGCGACGAACGGCAGCAGAACGAGCGCGGGCAGCGGCGGGAACGGGATCAGGACGTGGCCGGTCGGCTGGCCCGCCGCATCGAGCAGCGGGTAGACGTCCTGGAAGTACCAGTTGGCCGGCCCATCTGCGGTCGCCGAGACCGGGTATGGGAACCATGCCCGGCCGTGCAGGAACGCGTCAGCCTGCCACACGAAGTGGTTGTAGAGGTTGTAGTGGACCGGGTCCGACACCGCGTACACGACCAATGCACCCACGGCCAGCAGCAGCCCCACCGCGATCGCAGCAGAGCGGCTGGCTGGCTCGGCCCGCGACAGGGCCGGGACGGGGCCCTCGGCTATACTCCGGTCCACCTTCACCGCTGCGTAGGAGGCTCCCCGTGACCGCTTCCGGTACGGGCGCGCCCGGCCGGGACACCACGACGGACGACGCCTCCCGGCGTGGCTTCGGCCGCGAGATCCTGGCCGTCGTCGCGATCGGCCTCGTGATCCGGTTGATCATGGCATATGGCATCGAAGGACTCCGCGGATCGGGGTTCGGTGCCGATCTCGGCCTGTTCCGGTACTGGGCCGACATCCTCGCGCAGTACGGACCGCCCGGTTTCTACGCGAACGCGTCCTACGCCGACTACACGCCGGGCTACCTGTACGCGCTGTGGCCGGTGGGCATCGTCGGGCAGTGGCTGGGCGGCGTCGGCGATCTGATCAAGCTGCCGGCGATCATCACGGACGCCGTCCTTGCCCTGCTCGTCTATCGGATGGTCCTGGACCTCGGCGTGTCCGAGCGACGGGCGACCCTGGCCGGCCTGGTCGTGATCGTCAACCCGATCACCTGGTTCGACTCCGTCATCTGGGGCCAAGTCGACAGCTTCGGGACGGTGTTCCTGCTGCTCGCGGTGCGCGAGCTGTGGAAAGCACGGACCGAACGGGCTGCCATCCTGTCCGTGGTCGCCGCACTGATCAAGCCGCAGCTCGCGATCCTGGTTCCGATCATCGCGGTGGTCACCATCCGGCGCGCCCTGTGGCCTTCGGGCGGCTACGGGAACGAGGACCCGCCACCCCCGTCCGGGTTCGGCTGGGAGCGCAGATCGGCCGGGCCGATCCGGATCCTGACCACCGGCCTGGCGGGCTTCCTGACGGCCGTCGCGATCTCGGCGCCGTTCGGCCTGTCGGTGATCGCGCCCAGCGCAACGGCTCCGTTCGTCGACTCGACGTTGCTGCGCCACGTTCTCAGCACGGCGGCCACCTACCCGTACGTGACGGTCAATGCCTACAACCTGTGGGCGCTGCTCCCGGTCAACGGACAGAGCATGGCCACCAGCGGGCTGTGGAGCTACGACGCGCCCGTGCCCGACGCGACGAGCTGGGCTGCGATCGGACCACTGCCGGCGGGTCTGGTGGGCGCGGCGCTGCTGCTGGGTCTGGCCGCCGTCATCTCGTTGCTGGTCGCGCGACGACCGGACCGGCTCACGATCCTGGTGGGCGTGTGCGCGCTCGCGATCGCCTTCTTTGCCGTCCCGACCCGCGTCCACGAGCGGTACCTGTTCCCGCTGTTCGCCCTTGCCGCGATCCTGATCGCCTTCTCGTGGCGCTGGCGGATCGCCTATGTCGTGGCCTCGGTCGCGACGTTCCTCAACATGTACGTCGTGCTGACCACGATCTATCCGGACAACCCGAGCGTGTCCGACTGGCTGGGGATCGGGCAGGCGATCCGCTCGTTCTGGGGGGTCGCGCTGGTCGCCGCCCTCCATACCGGCGTGCTCGTCTGGCTCGTCGCCCAGCTCCGTCCCGGAGCGCTGCGGGTGCTTGAGGCGGAGGCGAAGGACGGCCGGATCGATGAGGGCGCCCCCGAGACCCCACGGTCCGACGCGGGCCTCGGTGGGGCGGGGGTGATGGCAGCAGCGGCGGGCGGGCCCTCATCCAGCGGCGCGGCGGCCGGCGGCATTGACCCACCGGTGACGCGCGGGCCCGGTGCGGCCGCCGAAGCCGCTCGACCGCGATCTCTCGTGCCGGCCTGGTTCGACCGGCCGTCGTCGGCGGAGCTCGGGCCCGTGGGCTGGCTGCGAGCGAGGATCTCCGAGACCCCCATCCGACCCGACCGCTCGGGCAGCCTCGCCACCGAGGGCAGGGGCCATCTCGACCGGCTCGACCTGTGGCTGCTGATCGTGCTCGTGGTCGCCGCACTGTGCCTGCGCACGTTCCGGCTCGCCGAGCCCGCCAGGATGCACTTCGACGAGGTCTACCATGCGCGCACCGCCGCCGAGTTCCTCCAGGACTGGCGGTACGGGATCCAGCATGACATCTACGAGTGGACCCACCCGCACCTCGCGAAGTACGGGATCGCCGCCGGGATCGTGCTGTTCGCGGGCCACGACGTCGCGGCCAGCAGCGACCTCGGGGTGCCCGTGGTCGACGCCGCCACCGAGCCGCGCCGTGCGGATCCGACCGCGGCCGGTGCCCGTGACGGCGAGCGAGTGTGGGTGGCAACCGGATCAGAGCTGGTGGCCTTCGACCTCGCCACGCGGCAGCGTGTCGTCGAGCTGCCGCTGGACGGAGCCGAGGCCGTGGCCTATGACTCGCTCACCCAGCAGCTGCTGATCGGGACCGGGTCGGGTGGGCTGTGGGTGCTCGACGTGACCGGGCTCGATGGCGCTGGAGGGTTCGCGCCCCAGGACCCGCCCGTCACCCCGATCCAGGTCGCGACGGTCGACGGGCCGGTCGCGCGGCTGGTGCCGTTCGATGACGGCCAGCACGTGGGAGCGCTGCTGCCCGGCGGTCGGGTGGCGGTGGTCGACACAGGAACGGGTCAGGTGGTCGGCATGCCCACGGTCGACGGCGCCGTCGACCTGACTGCGGCGGGCAGCGGGGACGCGATCGTGGCGACCCCCGTCGACGTCACCGACCCAGCCTCGGTGGCCACGCAGCTGTCGGGCATCCTGGGTGGCGAGAGCGCCTCGTACGAGGCCGCTCTGTCGCGCACCGACGCCACCACGGTGGTCATCGACGCCCAGCTCACCCCGGACATCCGTGCCGCCCTCCAGACGGACATCGACGCCGGCCGGTTGCCGGGCGTGACCATCGGCCAGGTCCCCGTCCTGGCGGTGGCTGGGTCGGCGGGGGTTGATCTCGTCACCAGCTCCGGCACGCTTGCCGCGACCGTCGTCCTGAGCGGCGGCGCGCAGGGCCTGGCCCTTGTCAGCGGTGTCGAGGACGGCACGCAGGTCTACGCCACCACCCACGACCCGACGACCGGCGACCCTTCTCTGGCCGTGATCGCGATCACGGGATCGGCCGCCGAGAGCGGACCAACCGTCAGCACCACGATGCAGCTGCCGGGTGCCGGGACGCGCGTCCTGTTCGATTCGGCGGCCGATCTGGTCGAGGTCGTCGGCGAGGCACCCGACGGGAGCGGGACCACCGTGTACGTGATCGAGGCGCACGGCAAGACTGTGTTCGCCGACCACCGACTCCCGTTCCAGCCCTCTGCGTGGGCGCTCGACCACAACCCCGACTATCCGAGCGCCAATCGTGACGCCCTGCTGGTGTTTGACAGCGCCGGCGAGGCCGCCTCGCTCGACGTGGGCCATTACCCATTCGCTTGGCGCCTGCCGGGAGTGATCCTGGGCGCGCTCACGGTCGGGCTTCTGTTCCTGCTGACCCGGATCCTGTTCCGGCGGCGGGCCGTCGCGGTGCTGGCCGGTCTGTTCGCGCTGCTGGGCGGCATGTTCTTCGTGCAGAGCCGGATCGCCATGAACGACGTCTACACGGGCGTGTTCATCCTGGCGGCATACGCGCTGTTCGCGTGGCTCTGGGTCGACCAACGACGCCCACGTTGGGCGTTCTGGACGCTGATGCCGGTCGTGGGCGTGCTGCTCGGGCTGGGCCTCGCGTCCAAGTGGGTGGCGGCCTACGCGATCGGTGCGCTCGGGATCCTGATCCTCGCCCGATCGGCGCTGGGCCGCCTGCTTCTGATCGCGGGCATGGTGGGGCTCACCGCGGTCCTCGGCTGGATGGCCATGTCCGTGCCTGAGGGCAGCGACGCCTCCGGCAACCTCTCGTTCGCGCTGATCATGGTCGCCCTGACGCTGGCCACGGTCGTGGTCAGCGTCTACCACCCGATCTCGTGGTCGGACGAGGAGATGTGGGTCGCGATCGGAGCCCCGCCGGTGCTGGGTCTGCTGATCGCGTTGGGCGCCATCGCGCTCGGCTGGGCGGACCGGTCCCTCGTCCTCGGGCCGCTCGCGCTCCACCCGCTGACGGCGGGCTTCGCGCTGGTCGTCGCGGGTGGGCTCGTCTACGCGGGCTTCGCCGTCGGCGCCCGGCTGGGATTCGGGCCGATGGCCCGGAGCCTCGAGCCCGACGACGCGCGCCGCGGCGTCCCGCCGCCCGCGCCGCCGCCCGAGGGCTGGCTCCGTCTCGGCTCTGGGCTCGGGCTGCCGATCGCCTGGATGCTCGGCTCGATCCTCGTCATCCCGGTGGTCGTGTACGTCATCTCGTACCTGCCGTGGGCGTTCATCAACAACAATCAGCTGTGGCCGGGATGGCCGCCGGGTCACACCGGCCAGACGCTGCTCGACCTGACCGGGCAGATGTACAACTACCACAACAGCCTGACGGCGGCGCATGCGGCAAGCTCGCCGTGGTGGGCGTGGCCGCTCAACCTCAAGCCGGTCTGGTTCTACCAGGGCGGCTTCGCCGACAGCACGGCCGCGTCGATCTACGACGCCGGCAACATGGTGATCTGGTGGCTCGGCATCCCGGCCATGGTGTTCGTCGCCTACCAGGCGTTCCGGCGCCAGAGCCTCGGGCTGGCCCTCATCCTGATCGGCTTCCTCGCGCAGTGGGTCTCGTGGGCCCGGATCGACCGGGCGGCGTTCGAGTACCACTACTACACGAGCCTGCCGTTCGTGGTCATGGCGCTCGCCTACTTCATCGGCGAGCTGTGGCATGGCGCCTCACGACGGACCTGGCTGCTGGCGCGGGCGTCCGCGGCGGTGGCGGTGATGGGTCCGGTGATCCTGTGGGTCCTCCGCCAGCCGCTGTGCACGCTGGCCAACGTGAACGGCGTCAACCCCGGTTCGCAGGCGTGCAACGGCAACCCGGGCAACCTGGTGGTCACGCCCTCGACCGCAGCCCTGGTGGTCGTGGCATTCGTGACGCTGGGTGTGCTCGGGCGTCAGCTCCTCACCCTGTCCAGGCCGCGAGCCGACGGGCGCCCGATCGGTCTCGCGGACCTCATCCCGGTGGCCGTAACGGCGATCGCCGGTGGAGCGCTCCTGGCGCTCAACCGGGCCCTGCCATCGGATACCCCGCTGTTCGCGCTGCCGGGGATCGTGCCGGAGATCGTGGCCATCATCGCCGCCGTCCCGCTGCTGCTGATCGCCCTTCAGCTGCTCATGGCGCGCGACGCGCGCCGGTTCGTCATCGGGACCGTGCTGGTCGCGGCCGGGTGGTTCGTCGTCCTGTACCCGAACATCGCCGCGCTGCCATTGCCGTCGACGCTGGTCAACGCCTACCAGGGGATCCTGCCCACCTACCTGTACCCGTTCCAGTTCGCGGTCAACACGACCCCACGGAACGGGGCGACCTCGTTCGCCGATCCGCGGTTCGCCATCTTCCTCGGGTTCCTGGCGATCGCGTGCGCCGTCGTCGCGTACTCCGCCTGGGTGTGGCGGACGGCGCTCGCCGATGACGCGGGCTCCGGCGCGGACGGACGATCCGGCGACGCCGACGGACCGGCGGGAGCCACGGGGATGCCTTGAGGCCGACCGCGCTGAGCGGGCGAGAGGTGCTGGCGACGGGTGTGGGTGAGTGGCGGCGCGCTACTCGTCCGGCGGGATTCGCACCGACGAGGGAACCTCGGCCTGGAAGTCCGGAGGCAGCTGCCCGGACGCATCGAGCCGCCGGATGACGAAGCGGTAGTACTCCTCGACCTTGGCCGTGACCCTGGGCCAGCTGAACTCCTCAGCCCGCGCGACGCCGGCGATCGACATCCGCTCGGCCAGGTCGCGATCGCTCAGCAGGCGCGCGACCGAGGTCGCGATTGCCTTGGGATCCCTGGGCGGTACCAGCAGCGCCTCGCGGCCACGGCGCACGACGCCCTTGTAGCCGTGGATATCGGAGGCGACGATCGGTGCCCCGGCCGACATTGCCTCGAGCAGGACGATCCCGAACGACTCGCGGCCCGTCGCCGGCGAGACGAACACATCCGCCGTTCGGAACAGCTGCGCCTTCTCGTCGTCCGAGACCCGGCCCAGGAACTCGACTCCGCGCAGCCTTCTGGTGGCGACGTAGCGCCGCGCCTCCCGCTCCTGGGGACCGCTGCCGACGACGAGCAGCCGGCAGTCGCAGCCCGTCTTGCGCAGCAGGCGATGGGCCTTGAGCATGTCCAGGGCGCCCTTTCGGGGCTCGAAGCGGCCGACAAACAGGATGTTGCGAGTCCCGTCCTGCCAGCGGGCGACGGGCACGGCCCGCTGGAAGCGGTCGACGTCGACACCGTTGGGGATGACCTTGTAGTCGCCGGGGAAGTAGCGGTCGATGAAGTGGCGGGCGGCTGCCGACACCGCGATCCGGCCATGGAGCCGTTCGGCGTAGCCTCCCAGCGCGCGGCTGCCGAACTCGTAGGCGGGCGACCAGCCGCCGTAGGCATGGAACGTGGCCACGTTGACGCTGCGTGACTGGCGCAGCAGCACCAGCGACAGGAACGGCACGAAGGGCTCGTGGAAGTGCAGGATGTCGAACCGCTCGAGCTCCAGCACCTCGCGCACCTGGCGGTTGTAGCTCGGCGACAGGGTGATCGTCCCGACCGAGCCGTTGGCCGGCACCGAGAAGCCCTTGCCGATCCGGATGACATCGCCCTCCGAGGCCCGCTGCAGGCCGTGCGACGAGGTCAGGATTCGAACGTCGTGACCGCCCTGGCGAAGGTTCTCGTACAGGTATCGGACGTGCTGGGTCACACCGCCCGGGAGAGGGTAGACGTAGGGCGAGACCAGCCCGATCTTCATGAGGTCGCCCCCCGGTCGTCCGGCTCGTAGCGAGGCGGCCGAAGCGTGCCTCCCGGATAGCCGAGATCGCGGCCGGTCCCGTCCCGGCGGATCCGGCCCGCGAGCTCGGATCGGGCGTCACGCCCGTACTTGCGAAGCTGACGACCGAACACGCCCAGCTGGCCGGCCGTGCCATGGAAGCCACCGTGGTGGCGCGTGGTGCGCGCGAGCAGCGCGGCGCGAACGTCGTCCGCCGTGCGGCCCGGAAACGACGTCCAGGCCGAGCCGACGGCCCACGCCACGTGCGCGTCGCTGCTGCCGAACTCGGGAAGCCCGTGCTCGGCGGCGAAGCGCACCACCGAGCCGTGCCGGTAGCGCCCGAGCGCCGTGGGGTTGAAGGTCTCGATCGCGTCCGGTCGGGCATCCGGGTCATCGTCGTCGAGCAGGCGGCGTAGGACGAACCCCTGGGCGCACAGCGGGTACGGCACCAGCGGATGGGCCGGGATGGCGATGCCACCCTGGTCGTGAACGGCCTCGATCGACCAGCGAAGGCTCCGAAGCGAGGGCACCGGTCGCTCCAGGAACAGCCCCAGCAGGTGGCCGCCCCGGGTGCTGATCTCCTCGCCCACGACCACCTGGACGTGCCACCCGCGATCGGCGGCCATCGCCCGGGCCGCCAGGGCTGCGTCGATCCGCTCGTGATCCGCGATGCCGAGGACGTCGAGCACGCCGTCGCGCTGAACCTGATCGAGGATCTCGGCCACCGTCGACGTGCCATCGGACGCGAGGGTGTGGACGTGCAGGTCCGCCCGGCCACGACGGACGAGGGGGTCGGTCGTGTCGATCGGGCCGGGAGGGTCAGTCGCCACCGGACGCTCCGTCTGATGTGGGCTGGGCCGCGGAGGTCCCGGGCACCGCGGAAGCCCCGGACGTCGCGGGCCCCTTCGGAGCAAGATCGGGCCAGATCGGGTGGAACGCGCCCCACCACTGCTCCGGGCCGTCCGCGAGGATGGATTCGAACGCTGCTGCGATCGCCGCGGTGAGCGAGGTGACCTGCTCGCGGTGGGTACGACCCGCGGGCGCATCGACGCGGATCAGCTTCGCGCGATACCGGCCACCGCCCATCCTGCGCGCGGCTCCTGCGTACACGGGCACTCCGGCCTCGATCGCAACCAGCGCCGGCCCGACCGGGAGCGGCGCGGGATGGCCGAAGAATGGAACCACCACGCCGCGGCCCGTCAGATCACGATCAGCAACGAGTCCCACCGAGCGACCGGCCCGGAGCTCCCGGAGCAGCGTCCGGCGAGCGTTGGCGACGGGGATGATGTTGACGCCGACCCGGCTGCGCGACGTCACGAACCAGTGCCGCAGCCCGGGGTCGGCCACGAGCTCCATGGGTGCCGTCACGGTGTGGCCGAGCAGGTGCGAAACCTCGACCGCCGGCAGCTCGATCGCGCCATAGTGCATCCCGAGCAGCACCATCGGTCGCCCGCTGCTGAGGGCCTCCCGCGCCGCTCCCGGCGTTTCGATGTCGATCCGATCGACCGCCCTCTCGATGTCGTAGCTGCCGGTACGGGCGACCTCGAGGTAGTACCTGATCGCATGGCGGAACGTCGCCCGGACCATCCGCTCGAGCGCGTCGGGGTCCGTCGCCGCGCGGCGCGCGAAGACCGAGCCGCGCCCGGTCGCGGACAGCCCTTCGCAGACCCGGCCCAGGTTGGCGCGCGCCTGCGCCCGGCGCTCGGTCGCGATCCGATACCACAGCTCGCCGGTGGCGTCCGCCGCCGCGACCAGGGGGGCTTCCGGGAGACGGCCGATCAGGCCAAGCAGGGCGACGAGGGCGCGTGCCCGGGCCCCAAGCGCCGTTTGTTTCGGATCGATGGCCGCGTCGGCGTCAGCTCCCGCTCCTCCCGCGCGCGCCGCGCGCGACCCCCGCGGCATCACGCCTCGTCCTCGCCGAGCATCGCCATCGCCCGGCTCTCGAGGGCCCGCATCTCGTCCGGATCAGCCGGCCACATGGGCTTGAAGCTGTACCACTGGTACGGGGCGGCGCGGATCGTTGCCTCCAGTGCGTCTGCTACCCGCTGCGTGGCCCGGTGCAGGTCGGCCGGTGCCGAGGATGGGACGTCGAACGGCTCGTGGGCCTCGATCCGGAACCGGCTCTCCGGCGTCCGCCGGATCGCGAGCGGGGCGATGAGGGCACCCGTCTTCGCGGCCAGAGTGGCCGGACCCGCCGGCAGCGTCGTCCAGGCGCCGAACAGGCGGACCGGGATCCCGTCGGACCGGTATCCCCAGTCCACCAGGAGCGCGATGATCTCGTTCCGGCGAAGCGCGCCGAACAGCCCGCGCAGATTGCGCCAGGGGATGATCCGCACGCCCCACGACTCCCGCTGCTGGCGCAGCAGCTCGAACAGCTCGGGAAACGACGAGTCGTCGGCGACCACGTTGACCGGGTAGCCGTGCCCGGCGATGGCGGCGGCGACCGCCTCGTTGTTGCCGACGTGGCCGGCCACCACGATCATGGGCCGGCCGGACACGCGCCACGAATCGGCCAGGCGCTCGACATCGTCGCCCTCTACCTGGTTGGCCAGCTCCGCCGCCGGCCGCGACGGCAGCCGCATCAGCTCGACCATGTAACGAGCGTACTCGCGATAGGCGCGCAGGGCGAGCCGTCGGACGCGCGGGTCGTCGGGCGGCAGACCGAGCACGTGCCCGAAGTTGGCATTGGACAACCGCCGCCTGGACGGCCAGGCAAGGTAGCTACCCTGGACCGCGGTCCCGATCACGCCACGCGACAAGCGTGGCGGCACGTGCGCGAGGAGGGATGCAGTCGCGCGGTAGCCGAGGATGGCCAATCGCTCGACCACCCTCGGCGCCGAGGTCTCGAGGCGCCGGTGGGGCGCCTCGAGCTTGCGTTCCGGATGGGTCATCCGGCCCGCCCGGCCTCAGACGGCGCGCTGGACCTGACCCTGACGATCACTTGGCCGTGGCAGCCTTCGCCCTGGCCTCGGTCGCGAGGGCCCTGGAGTGCTTCTTCGACTCCTCGGTGCCCACCAGCGTCTCGTTGTCCTCGCCCCGGATGAACGCCTCGACGCGCTCGCGCGCGACGTCGTCGTGGACCTGGATCGGCGGGGACTTCATGAAGTAGCTCGACGGTGCGACGAGCGTGCCCTTGAGGCCGCGGTCGAGCCCGATCCGCAGGCAGCGGACCGCATCGATGATCACGCCCGCGCTGTTGGGGCTGTCCCAGACCTCGAGCTTGAGCTCCGCCTTGAGCGGGACGTCGCCGAACGTCGTGCCCTCCATGACGATGTAGCAGTACTTGCGATCCTTGAGCCAGGGCACGTAGTCCGAGGGTCCGACGTGGATGTTGTCGGGCGCGATGTCGTAGTCGAGCATCGAGGTGACGGCGTTGGTCTTGGAGATCTTCTTGGACTCGAGGCGCTCGCGTTCGAGCATGTTCATGAAATCGGTGTTGCCGCCGAAGTTGAGCTGGTAGGTGCGATCCACCCGGACGCCGCGGTCCATGAACAGGCGGGTCAGCACCCGGTGGGAGATCGTCGCCCCGACCTGGCTCTTGATGTCGTCGCCGATGACCGGCAGGCCTTCCTCGGCGAACCGTCGCTGCCAGTAGGGCTCGCGACCGATGAACACCGGGATCGCGTTGACGAAGGCGACGCCGGCGCGGAGCGCCTGCTCCACGTACCACTTGGTGGCCTCCTCGCTGCCAACCGGCAGATAGGACACCATCACGTCGACCTCGCGCTCCCTGAGGATCCCGACCACGTCGGCCGTGGGTCCAGGGGCCTTCTCGATGACCTGGGACAGGTACTTACCCAGCCCATCGTGGGTCATGCCGCGATCGACGGTCACGCCGATGTGCGGCACATCCATGAACTTGTAGGTGTTGTTCTGCCCGCTGAAGATCGCCTCGGACAGGTCCTTGCCGACCTTCTCCTTGTCGACATCGAAGGCGGCCACGAACTCCACGTCGCTGATGTGGTAGTCGCCCAGCTGGACGTGCATCAGCCCCGGAACGAACTCGCCGGGCTTCGCGTGCTCGTAGTAGTAGCGCCCCTGGACGAGGCTGCTCGCGCAGTTGCCGACGCCGACGAGGGCGACGCGGATCTTCTTGCCACGCGCCCTGGTGGCGCCGCTGCTGGTGGTCACCTGCTGCTCCTGCTCCATCGTGGTCGATTACTCCTGCTCCTGCTTCGCTGCCTGGTTGATGGTGTGGACGATGCGCTGGATGGTGGTGACGGTCGCGAGGACCGTGATCATGACGAGACTCCAGAACAGCCAGATCTGACCCGCCCAGGGCACGGCCACGTCGATGCCGCCCGGCAGCTCCCAGGTCTGCAGCTCCAGCAGCGGGTTGGCCGTGCCCTGCAGCCCGATCAGCGCCAGGCCGATGGTGAGGATGACGATCCGGACCTCTCGCGGCGCGAGCCCCACGTTGGCCATCCCCGTCCCGGTCGTGAAGCCGAGACTCTCGGCCTTGGCCCGCGTGTAGCTGACCATGAACGCCGATGCCAGGGCTGCGGTGGCGAGCACGGCGCCGAGGATGAAGCCGTCCGCAAGGCAGCCGATGGCGACGCCCAGGTAGACGACCGATTCGCCCCAGCGATCGAACGTCGAGTCCATGAACGCGCCGAGCTTCGACGCCTTGCCCGTCGCCCGGGCAAGCGTGCCGTCGAACAGATCGAACACGCCACCGCCGATCACCAGGATGCCGGCCGCCAGCCACGACTGGAACGCGGCTGCCGCGCCGGCAACGACTGCGATGAGGAAGCCGATGATCGTGAGGGCGTTGGGCGTGAGACCCAGCCTGCCGAAGCCCAGTGCGATCGGCGTCATCAGGCCGCGGATCCGCGCCCGCAGCTCCGGCGAGACCAGCGAGCCGCTCACGAGGCCGTGTGCCCCGGACGCGGTGCCTGGTCGAGGCCCAGCGCGCGCTGCTGCCGGCTCGCGAACGACGCGAACGCCTCGGGAACGATGGTGTGGACGGTCTCGCGACCGTGCCGGCGCGCCGACACGAGGCCCACCTCGCGCAGCTTGCCGAGATGCCATGAGACGAGCGGCTGCGACAGGCCGACGTGCGCGATCAGCTCGGTGACCGTGGCCGGACCCTCGGCGAGGCGGCGCACGATTCGCAGCCGGTTGACGTCGGCGAGGACCTTGTGGAACCGGCGCAGCTCGCGCAGGTCCTCGGGCTGATCGACGACCGCCGCGATCGTGCTGCGGATTCGGGCCGGGGAGGGTGACACGAGCCGGGGAGCCCCTTCCAGAGTGAGACCGTACGCTGATGGATCAACGGCGGTTTATATCAACGGTCGTTGATGCTACGAACCGACACGACCGTTGTCAAGCCGGTACCACCTACACTCGGCTGCGTGCACGCCCTGCCGCGCCGCGACTCGGTTGCCCTGCTCATCGTCCTCGGCACCGGCGTGTTCCTCGCGGGGCTCGAGCTCATGGTCACGGCGGTAGCGCTGCCGGCGATCGTCGTCGATCTGGCCGGCTGGACGAACCTGCGGGGAGCGTCCTGGATCATCAACGGCTACCTGCTGGTGTACGTCGTCGCGATGCCGCTTGCGGGCCGGCTCGCCGATCTCTGGGGCACCCAGCGCCTGTTCCTGGCGGCGCTGGGGGTGTTCGTGCTGGGCAGCCTGCTGGCGGGCCTCGCACCGTCTCTCGACACGCTGATCGCCGCACGGCTGGTCCAGGCGGTCGGCGGCGGGGCGCTGATCCCGCTGGCCACCTCGGCGGCTTCGCACCTGTTCGACGGCCCGGCCCGGCCGCGGGCGCTGGGGGTCATCGGTGCGCTGACCTTCCTGGGGATGGCTGCCGGGCCGTTCCTGGGCGCCGCGATCCTCGGGGCGGTGCACCCGGAGGCGGCGTTGTCCCGCCTGGGGGTGCCGACCGGCTCGATCCTCCACGGGCTGCTGTCCCCGGCCTGGCGATGGGTGTTCTACGTCAACGTCCCGATCGGCATCGTGGCCCTGGTCATCGCATGGGCCGCCGGCAGCGGCTGGGATACACCGCGACGACCCGGCCGCGTGGATCTCGCGGGAGCCTTGCTGTTCTCGGTGTTCCTGGTCGGGATGCTCGGTGCGCTGACCCTGCTGGGCAGCCGGATGACAGCGAGCGATGGCGGGATCGACCCGATCTTCCTCTCGATCGGTCTGATCGGCGCCGCGCTGGTGGCCGGACCGGTCGCCGTGATCCGCGGCCTCCGCGTCGGCGACCCGTTCATCGATCCCCGGCTGTTCCGCCACCCGGCCTTCTGGTCGGCCTCGCTCGTATCGGCACTCACCGGATACGGGTTCGCGACCGCGATCGTTGGCGGTGCCGTGTTCGTCGATCGGGTCCTGTACGGAGGACCGGATGACCAGCGACTGGCGCTCGGGGCGCTGGCCGCGGCGACCGCCGCAGGTGCGCTGGCCTCCGGGTTGGCTGCGCGGCTGCTGCCGCTCCGGCTCGTGACGGTGCTGGGTCTCGGGGCGTCGATCGTGGCCCTCGTCGTGATGTCGGGATGGACCCGCGCCACCCCGATCGAGGCCGTCGCGCTCGCGCTGGCCGTGTTCGGCTTCGGGTTCGGGCTGACGGTCACCCCGCGATCGACGGCCGCCATCGAGTCGGTGACGCGCGAGGCGTACGGCATCGCCTCGTCGACGGTCACCGTCGCGCGGATGATGGGCATGGCCGTAGGGCTCGCGATCCTGACCGCCTACGGCTCGACGACGATCGACCGCCTGTACGAGCAGGTCTACGCGACGCCGGATTCCTACCAGGCCTACGTGCCTGCGGGCCTGCGGGACCGTCCGCTCCACGACCCGCTCGTGGTCGAGGCGCTGGAGACCTGGGCCGCCAGTGAGGCCGCCCGGATCATGGTCGGCATCTTCCTCGTGGCGGCGGTAGTAACCGTGCTGGCGGTCCCGCCGGCCCTGCTCCTCGATCGGCGGCGTATGCTCGCGACGGCCGGGCCGGATCCGACCCTCAGCGGAGCGCTCAACGCCGATGGAGCCAGCGGGCCTGGCGGCCCAACCGAAACACCAGCAGGGGAGTCCGACCCCGGTGGCTGACGGTGCCGCCGGGGAGACGCCCGGCGGGGCGGTCATCCGCGGCGTCGCCTGGGTCGCCGGGGAAGCCCGCCCGTGCGAGAGCCGGGCCGCGCTGGCCGAGGTCCTCGCCGACCCCGACGCCCGGGTCTGGCTGACCGCGGCCGCGCCGACGCACGACCAGATCGCCGATCTCGCGCACCTCCTCGACCTGCACCCGTTGATCGCCGAGGACATCGCCGAGCGCGGTCAGCGGGCCAAGTTCGAGGAGACCGACGGCACGATCCACATCGTCATGTTCGCGCTCGCCTGGGATCAACGGGTCGCGGCAACCGAGGTCGACCTCGTGCTCGGACGGCGCACGCTGCTCACGGTCCACGAGCCGTCCTGGGACCCATTCCGGCTGCCCCAGCTCCATGGTGAGCCCTCCGCCTTCCTGCGCCGAGGCGTCGACTTCCTGCTGTACGCGATCACGGATGGGATCGTCGACGCGTACTTCCCGGTCCTCGACGCGATCGAGGACGAGATCGACGACCTCCAGGACGATGTCATCCAGCGACCGACCGCGGAGACGCTGGAACGGCTGTTCGCGCTCAAGCGGGAGCTGATCGGCCTGCGGCGGGCGATGTCGCCGGCGCGCGAGATCTTCAACCAACTGACCAATCGTGACCTGGCCCTGGTCGCGCCCGAGCACGTGGTGTACCTCCGCGACGTGTACGACCATCTGATCCGCGCGACCGACGAGCTCGACAACGATCGCGAGCTCGTCGCCGGGACGCTCGAGGTCTACCTGTCCACGGTCAACAACAACCTGTCCGTGATCATGAAGCGGCTGACCGGCGTCACGTTAGTCCTTGCCGGCGTGGGTGCGGTGGCGGGTGTGTTCGGCATGAGCGAGGCGGGGGTCGCGCTGGCCAACGGCGAGCGCACCGGGTTCTGGGTCGTCACGCTGGTGATCGTCGTGGTCGCCGCGCTGACGGCGCTGGCGCTGCGCCGGGCCGACTGGATCTGACCGAGAGGCTCAGCCGCAGACGACGGGCTTGGCCCTGGGGTGCGCGTCCGCAGGGTCCGCGGCGCCGACCGACAGCAGCGTCGCGATGAGCTGCGTCTTGCCGGGTGTGCCCTTCGGTCCCTCGGACGTCTGGAGCCAGAGTTGCTCGGAGGTCGCGGCTTGGGCGGCATCGAGGTTGAGCTGGTGGAGCCGATATTGGGTGATCTCATACAGGTACAGCTTGTCGTCGCTCGTGTACACCTGGACGATCATCCCGAGCATCTTCTTGGGGTTGTGACGCACGATGGCCAGCTCGTAGATCGGTCCGAACATCCCGTCGCGGGCGTGCGCAAAGAGGTAGGTTGCGCGACCCTCGCCCGGCTGGCCGAGCTCCGTGATGTACATCGCGACGTTGCACAGCGGGTAGCCGTTGGGGCCGGGGACGACCGGCAGGTCGATCCTCAGCGCCGGGACGACGACGCGCGTCGCAACAGCGCGGTCGGTGGCGGACGTGGGAGTCGGTGAGGCGCTGCCATCCGGGCCGGTTGACGCGTCGGCCGACGGGCCGATGGACGGGCTCGGGAGCGGCGATGACAGCGGGGACGCGGGCTCATGCGTGGGCGCCAGGGTCTCGAAGGTGGGTGATGCGTCGACGATCGTGCCGGCGGTCGTCGGATTCCCATACGACATCAGCCCCGCCGTGACCAGGACCACACCCAGGGCGGTCACGATGGCCGGCAGCAGGCGCGTCCGGAGACCGAACAGCAGGTCCGTCATGGCCGGGCAATCGTAGACGAGGGCAGGTGCAGCCGCCCTCCGGCGAGAGGTACTGGTACGCTCGCACCAATGGGTGGGAAGACGGCGATCGCTGCTGGTCTTGTGTTGGGCACGCTGGCGGGCGCCGGCGTGCTCGCAGCCGTGCTGTATCTCGCCCCCGACGTCACGGCTCCGGCACCAACGCAGGCGCCGGCGTCCGAAGAGGCGGCCCAGCCTTCGGCCCCCCCGAGCGCCGAAGCAGCGACCACTGCGCCCTCCACCGACGCCCCCAGCACGCAGGGCGTGACCGGATCGGGCTCCCCGGCCACATCCGGTTCCCCGGGTGCATCGGGGGCCTCGACCACGGGGCTGTTCGGGGTCGGAGAGCCAGCTCCTGCGCTGGTCGTGCCGCAGCTCGGTGGGGGGACGATCGACCTCGCGACGCTTCGAGGCAAGCCAGTGTGGGTCAACTTCATGGCCACCTGGTGCCTGCCGTGCCGCGACGAGCTCCCGCTGATGGCCGGCTTCGCGGTCCGCTACCAGGAGCAGGGCCTGGTGGTGCTGGCGATCGACATTCGGGAGGACGACGCCGCGGTGAAGGCGTTCATGAGCAGCCTCGGCATCACACTGCCCACGGGGCTCGACCGCGATGGCGCGGCACAGGCCGCCTGGGGCGCCCTGGCGCTTCCCGTGCACTTCTGGGTGGACAAGGACGGGATCGTTCGCGACGGGGCGCTGGGCGGCATCGGACCGGACATCATGGCCCGCGGCCTGGGCTCGATCTTGCCCGGCGTCGACGTCACGCCGTGACCCATCCACCTTCGCGCGCGTCCGACACCCGCGCGACGGACGCCCGCCTGGCCGACGCCATCGATCGCCTGGCCGTGGTTCCGCCCATCCTCGTCGTGACGGACTTCGACGGCACGCTCGCGCCGATCGTGTCCGAGCCGCCGGACGCGAAGATCCTGCCCGAGGCGCGGCGGGCTCTTCGTCGGCTGGCCGCGCTCGGCGCGCACGCCAACCCGCGCGTCATGGTGGCCGTGCTGTCGGGCCGCGACGCCGCCGACGTCGCACGCCGGGTTGGCGTGGCCGGCCTTCGGTATCTCGGCCAGCACGGGATCGAGGAGGCTCGGCTGCCCGACCCGACGGGATCCGACGAGGCGGCGGTGACCATCGACTCGGGGCTGGCCGCCCGGGGCCGGGAGCTGGAGGCGATGGCGGCGCGGGCCGCGGCGATGATCGGCCACCCAGACTGGCTGGTGATCGAGCCCAAGGGCGCATCGGTCGGCCTCCACTACCGCCGGGCATCGGATCCGGAGCAGGCGCGGTCAGTGCTGCTGGCCGCGCTGGGCCGGCTGGACCGCGAGCCGGACGGAGCGGGCATCCTGTTGATGGAGAGCCGCCGGGTGGTCGAGCTCCGCCCTGCCGACGCGCACGGCAAGGGCGTGGCCACCAGCCGGCTGATCGACGACACCGGTCCGAGGTCGGTGCTGATCCTGGGCGATGACCGCACCGACGCCGAGGCATTCGAGGTCGTCCGTCGCTGGCGATCGACGTCAGGCTGGCCGGCGATGGTGGTTGGGGTCAGCGGCTCCGGCGAGACACCGGTCGAGGTCCGGGAGCTGTCCGACGTCCTGGTCGCCGATCCGGCCGCGGCAGCCGCGGTGCTCGACCGGCTGGCCGACCTTCTCGAGGGACCGGAAGCGACGGGTCCCTAGCCGCCCCGGCCGGGGTTCGCCCGCTGTGGGCGGTTGCTGGCGCAACGAGAGCGACTGAAGGCCCGACGACCGCGACGGGCAGCCCCCAGATCGACCTGCCCGCCGTCCTCAAGCAGATCTGTTCCGCGCCGGCCAGCACGTCGGTCAGCATCGAGACCCCATGACAGCGATGGCGATCAGCAAACTGCCGCGGCCGAAGCTGACTCACCGCCTTGTCCAGTAGCGGTCTGCCATCGTTGCGCAAGCAACCGCCCCACAGCCAGAGAAAGAACCACGCCCCGTCGCTCGTCCTCTCCGAGCCTCGCGCTATTCGGGGCCGAGTGCCTCCACCTCGACCCGCCGGAGCGTGTCGCGCAGGCGGCGCGAGGGCGGCTGTTCCCCGCGGCGAACCGCGGCCAGGTCGCGCAGCTGCCGGTCAAGCCACCACCGGACATCCTCGTGGCGCACCGACAATCGCAGCCGCCGCAGGTGGTAGCGCCGCTGGTCCTCGGGCATCTCCAGCGCCCGCTCGATCTGGTTCGCGGTGCCCGCGATGTCCGCGGGGGCCACCACCAGGGCGTCGGCGGCCAGCTGCTCGGCGGCCCCCGCCGTCTCCGACAGGATCAGGGCCGGGTTCCGCTCACCGACCAGGACGGCTTCCTTCGCAACCAGGTTCATGCCGTCGACCAGCGGGTTGACCAGCACCACGTCCGCGATGCGCATGGCCGCGATCGCCATCGCGTAGTCGGATCCGTCGGAGATCCACACCGGGGCATCGTCGGGATCGCTGAGGCCGTTGATCCGGGCCACGACCTCGCGAACGGCGGCCGCGTACTCCGCGTATTCGGTGATCTCCGTTCGTGTTGGCGCCATCACGGCCAGGAACCGCACCCGCTCGCGGAGCGACGGTCGCCGGTTGAGCAGCTCCTCGTACGCCAGGAATCCGCGAAGGGCGTTCTTCGACGGCTCGATCCGGTCGGCGCGCACGATCAGCCGCGGATTGCCGGCACGCTCCAGCCGCTCCCGCAGGCGGATGACGCGCTCCTCGACAGGCGCCGAGCGGGCAAACCGCACCAGGCCGTCCGGATCGACGGAGATGGGGTAGGTCCGGACGGGGATGCGCCGGTTGCGCCATCGGACGGTCCGGCTGTCCGGGTCCACCCGCGCATCGCGCACCGAGCTGGCGACGGTGTCCAGGAAGTTCGAGGCATAGCGATCCGTCTGGAGCCCGATCAGGTCGCACTCGAGCAGGCCCTCGGAGATCGCCCGGCGCATGCCCGAGGGCAGCATCTGCCACTCGCCGGCCGCCGGCCACGGGATGTGGTTGAAGTGCAGGATCGTGGCACCGGGCACGGCTCGCCGGATCGGCGCAGCCGCGAGATACAGGTGGTAGTCCTGCAGGAGCACGATCGGGCGCGGCTCCTTGCCCACCGCCCGGACGACCGCCGCCCCCAGCGCCTCGTTCGCCGGCCGGTAGCCTCCCCGCCACGCCGCCATCAGGGTGGAGTCGACGTTCGGGCCGTAGGCCGGCGCGAACATCCGGTGCTGCAGGAACCACAGGAACGGGTTGGAGACGACGTTGTAGAAGGGTTCGAAGATCGACGAGTCGAGCGACACCAGGTGGATCCGGAGATCCTGACCGGGCAGGATCTCTTCGATCAGGCGCGTCACGGTCCGGGGATCGACATACGGTACGGTGGGGTCGACATCGTGAGCGACGGCCCGCGACCGCCTGCCACCGGAACCCATCGCCCCAAGCGCTCGGCCCGCCGCGCGGTCGCCGTCGCTGATCGCGCTCGCGATCCAGGTCACCGGGGCATGACGGCCCAGCTCCCCGAGAGCGGTGACGAGACCGCCGGCGCCACGAGAGGCAACGAGCCCCCCCGGTGCTGAGGCGTCCAGGTCGAAGTTGACGGGACCGCGGTTCGAGACGACGAAGAGGCGCCCGGACGGCCCGAGCAGGTCCTGCAGCACCCGCGGTCGATCGCTGGGCACGCACCCATGATACCGGGGGACTGTCGCGAACCGGTTTCGCCGACCCTCGGCAGCCGTTGCCTCCGCGTCAGCAGACCCCGGGTCCCGGCATCAGCCAGCCGAGGAACCCGACGTCAGCCGACTGCCGCCGCCGCCTTCCCCACGATGTCGAGCATCACGCCCGGCAGCAGCCCGAGTGCGATCGTCATCACCGTCGCGACCGCCAGCCCGGCCCATACGAGCCGGCCGTGCGTGAGCACCGGCGCCTCGGTGGCCGGATCGCGCATCCACATGTAGACGACCACCCGGAGGTAGTAGAAGGCGGCCGCCGCGGCATTGACGACGGCCAGGACGGCCAGCGCGGACAGCCAGCCGCCGGCCTGCACGGCCGCGAGGATGACGTAGAACTTGCCGAAGAACCCGGCGGTCGGTGGGATGCCGGTCAGCGACAGCATGAACAGCGTCATCAGCAGGGCCAGGGTCGGCTCACGCCGGATGAGGCCCGCGAACGTAGACAGGTTGCTGGACGTGCCCAGACGCTTCTGGAGCGCGGCCACCACGGCGAACGCGCCCAGGTTCATGAACGAGTACGCCGCCCCGTAATAGAGCACGCCTTCGAGGCCCCGGATCTGGCCAGCCCCGAACGCCGCGAACCCGACCAGCATGTAGCCGGTGTGCGCGATCGACGAGTAGGCGAGCATCCGCTTCACGTTGTCCTGGGTCAGGGCCACCAGGTTGCCCAGGGTCATGGTCAGCGCCGCGAGCACCATGATCATGATGTTCCAGTCCGCGGCCAGCGGGATCAGCGCGCCCGCGAACAACCGGATGATCAAAGCGAACGCTCCGACCTTGGGGCCCACCGAGAGATAGCCCGTGACCGGCGTGGGGGATCCCTGGTACGCGTCCGGCGTCCAGTAGTGGAAGGGGACGGCCGCGATCTTGAACGCGACGCCGGTGGTCAGAAACGCGAGGCCCATGCCGAGCCCGGGCGACAGGGCGCCCGCGTTGAGGGTCTGTGTCAGGGCGCCGGCCACGGCCGCGATGTTGGTGGTGCCCGTCGAGCCCCAGACGAACACCAGGCCGAACAGGAAGATCGCGCTGGAGAACGAGCCCAGCAGGAAGTACTTGATCGCGCCCTCGGTGGAGTATCCGTCCGACTTGTGATAGCCGGCCAGCACGTATCCGGGCAGCACCATCAGCTCCAGGCCCAGGAACAGCACCAGCAGGTCGCCGGAGCCCGAGATCAGCATCGCCCCGGACATCGCGAACACCAGCACGGCCGCGAACTCGGCGACCGGCAGGTCTCGCTCGTCGAGATAGTCGGGCGCGAACGCGATCGTCAGGGCGACGATCGAGAGGAACAGCAGGTCGAGGAACGTGGTCAGCGGATCGACGAGGTAGGCGCCGTCGAAGGCCGTCGTCCTGGTCTGGCCGACGATCGCCACCAGCGCGGCCGTCACCGCGAGCCCGGCGAAGGCGACCGCCAGCGCCGGACCCTTGCGGCCCGGGAACGCGAAGTCGACCACGAGGATGGCGGCGGCGACGAGGATCGCGGCAGCGAACGGTGCGATAGCGGCGAGATCGCTCGCAGGGACGTTCACCCGCGCCTCCTACTGCCCCAGCCCGAGCGCGACCGGCGCGACGTGCTGGACCGCGGCCAGGGCGTGGTCCACCGACCCGCCCACCAGGTTGAGCACGAGGCCCGGATACAGGCCGAGGATCACGACCAGGGCGCCCAGGGGCACCAGGGTCATCGCCTCGACCGGTGTCACGTCGGTCAGGTGATCGCCCAGGCCCTTGAGGAACTCGGACAGCTCGCCGAACGCCACCCGCTGGAGCATCCACAGCAGGTAGCCCGCGGCGAAGATCATCACGAACGTGGCCACCACGGCCGCGCCCTGGTTGACCTGGAACGTGCCCAGCAAGGTCAGGAACTCACCCACGAACCCGGACAGGCCCGGCAGCCCGACCGACGCGAACACGAAGAACCCGAGGGCCGCGGCGTAGACCGGGGTTCTCGATCCGAGGCCACCCATCTTGGCGATCGTCCGGTCGTGGGTGCGCTCGTAGATCACGCCGACGAGCAGGAACAGGGCGCCCGTGATCAGGCCGTGATTGACCATCTGCAGGATCGCGCCCTGGAGCGCCTGCTGCTGGAACACGAAGATGCCCAGCGTTACGAACCCCATGTGGCTGACCGAGGAGTATGCGACCAGCCTCTTGAGGTCCGGCTGCACGAGAGCCACGATCGCGCCGTAGATGATCGCGATCAGGCTGAGCACGATGATCGCGGGCGCCCACGTCTGGGCGGCCTCGGGAAACAGCGGGACGGCGAACCGGATCAGGCCGTACCCGCCCAGCTTGAGCAGGACGCCTGCCAGGATCACCGAGCCGGCCGTCGGTGCTTCGGTGTGCGCGTCGGGGAGCCAGGTGTGGAACGGGAACATCGGGACCTTGATCGCGAACGCCAGGAAGAAGGCGCCGAAGGCGAGGAACCCGAACGTGCCGTTGAACATGCCGCCCGCGGCCGCCGTGGTGAGGTTGCCGAGGTCGAACGCGCCGGTCCAGGTGCCGTTCGCGGCCTGGTACGTGTAGGCCGTGGCCAGGATCGCGACCAGCATCAGCAGCGAGCCGACCAGGGTGTAGAGGACGAACTTGATCGTGGCGTAGATGCGGTTCGCGCCGCCCCAGATCCCGATGATCAGGTACATCGGCACGAGAACCAGCTCCCAGAACACGTAGAACAGGAACAGGTCCTGGGCCACGAACACGCCGGTCATTCCGACCTCGAGGACGAGGAAGTTGACCATGTACTCCTTGACCCGGTTCTGGATGGGCCGGAACGAAGCGAGGATGCTGATCCAGGTCAACGTCGTGGTCAGGACGACCAGCACCAGCGACAGCCCGTCGACGCCGACCTTGTACTGAATGCCGAACATCGGGATCCAGTCGGCCTGATCGATGAACTGGAACCCGGTGGCGTGGATGTTGAAGCCCGCCAGCATCGCGAGCGATACGACCCAGGCGGCCAGCGCGAACGCCAGCGCCAGGCGGCGCGCCCAGTCGGGACGGCCCGAAGGCACGAAGGCAACGACAACCGCGCCCAGCAGCGGCAGGAACGTGACCAGCGAGACGAGACCGGAGCCCGTCATCGTGGCTGCCCCACGATCACCAGGAACGACCCGGCCATCACGATCAGCCCGATCGCGATCCCCAGGGCGTAGTTCTGGACACGGCCGGTCTGGATCCGCCGCAGCCCGCCACCTGCATCGCGGGTGATCGCGCCCACGCCGTTCACGGCGCCGTCCACGATCGTCCGGTCGAACCACCACATCGCCGCGGCGACCCGGCCCCCGATCCGGATGAACAGCAGGTCATTGAGATCGTCGAACCACCACTTGTTGAGCGTGGCCCGGTACAGGAACCGGGTGGCTCGATTGGCGGCGGTGAGCCGCTCCACGAGGGCGTGGCGGCCATGCGCGCCAAAGAAGCCGAACAGCCAGATGCCCACGACCAGCCCGATGGCCGCCGCCGCGACGCTGATCAGGATCAGGACGCCGTCGATGCCGCCCAGCTGGAATGCGGCGGGAGCGCCGTGGAGGAACTCCTCGGACGGTGCGAACACCGGATCGAGCCAGCCCGTGAGCAGGCCGGGCTGGTCGCCCATTCCGAACAGCGGGCCCAGCGGCGGACCGGGCCACGAGAGCGCGATGCCGAGCAGCGCCGCCGGGATCGCGAGCAGGATCAGCGGCAGGGTCATCTGCCACGGGGACTCATGGATCCTGGGCTCCACGTGCGGATCGACCCGGCTCTCGCCATAGAACGTCTTGCCCATCAGGCGCCACATGTAGAACGCCGTCATCACGGCGACCACGACGCCGATGAACCACACCCAGGCGAACCCGTTCTTGTACGCGTCGCCCAGGAGCTCGTCCTTGGAGAAGAAGCCGGCCAGGGGCGGGATGCCGGCGATCGCGATCGACGCCACCAGCATCGTCCAGTGGGTGATCGGGATCTTCCGCCACAGGCCGCCCATGCGGTTCATGTCCTGCTCCTCGTGGACGGCATGGATCACCGAGCCCGAGTCGAGGAACAGCAGGCCCTTGAAGAACCCGTGGGTCATGAGGTGGAAGATGGCCGCGGCATACGCCCCGACGCCCAGCGCCGCGAACATGTAGCCCAGCTGGCTCAGCGTGGAGTAGGCGAGCACCCGCTTGATGTCGGTCTGGGTGAACGCGATCGAAGCTGCCAGGATCGCGGTGAAGATGCCGATCGCGGCAACCACGACCATCGCGTCCTGCGCGTGCGCGAACAGCGGGTTGGCACGCGCCACCATGTAGACGCCGGCGTTGACCATGGTCGCGGCGTGGATCAGGGCCGACACCGGGGTCGGGCCCTCCATCGCGTCCGGCAGCCAGACGTGGAGCGGGAACTGGGCGCTCTTGCCCATGGCGCCCGCGAACAGGAGCAGCGCCACGATCGCGATGGGGATCGTGAGCGAGGCGTCGGCCGCGGTGAGCTTCGCCAGCGAGTCCGCGATGTTGAGCGTGCCGGTGTCGAGGAAGATCGCCATGATCCCGAGCGCGAACCCGACGTCGCCCACCCGGTTGACGATGAACGCCTTCTTGGCCGCCAGGGCAGCCGAGCGTTTGTGGTACCAGAACCCGATCAGCGCGTACGAGCAGAAGCCCACCAGCTCCCAGCCCGCGAACATCAGCAGCCAGCTGCTGGCGAGCACCAGCAGCAGCATCGAGAACATGAACAGGTTGAGGTAGGCGAAGAACCGCCACGCCCCGTCGTCGTGGGCCATATACCCGATCGAGTACACGTGGACGAGCATGCCGATCGTGGTCACGACGATCAGCAGCGCGGCCGTCAGCGCGTCGACGTGAAAGCCCATGTCCACACTGAGGCTGCCGGCCGGGATCCAGGTCCACAGCTTGACGTCGAGGCCCGCCTCGCCGAACGGATCCTGGTGCCCGACCGCGGGCACGATCACCGAGAGCGCGATCAACCACACGATGATCACGCCGCCGACCGGCACGATCTCGGCGGCCCACCGGCCGTACGTCAGCTGGAGCCGGCGCCCGAACAGCGCGGTGAACGCGAATCCCAGGATGGGGATCAGCGGGATGAGGGGGATCAGCGTGTCGTACATCGTCCGCCTACCGCCGCATCGCGTCGTACTCGTCGACGAGCGGCGTCTTGCGGTTGCGGTAGATCGCGATCACGATCGCCAGCCCGACCGTGGCCTCGGCCGCCGCGGCTGCGATCACGATCAGCGCGATCGCGGATGCGTCTGCGTTGAGCTCCCGATTGAACGCGCCGAACGCGATGATCGCCAGGTTGACCGCGTTGAGCATCAGCTCGATCGACATCAGCATGCTGATCGCGTTGCGGCGGGCCAGGAACCCGAACGCGCCGATCGCGAACAGCAGGCTGGCCAGGACGAGGTACGCGTCGAGCGACTGGGAGATCCCGTTGAGGAAGGACAGCATCAGTCCTCGCCTCCGTGCTCGCGCTTGGCGATGAACACGCCGCCGATGACGGCCGCGAGCAGCAGCACGCTGACGACCTCGAACGGCAGCACGTAGCTCTTGAACATCGTCGTCGCTAGGTCATGGGCGAGGCGCGTCTTCTGTGCCTCGTCGAGCCCCGCAGCGGCCGGCCAGCTGGTGGCGGTCACCGTCAGCACCAGCAGGATGGCCAGGATCCCCGCGGCCAAGGCGGCCCAGCGGGCCTGCGTCTGGAACACCAGCGCCGTGGTGCCGATCTTGGACTGGGTGAGCATGATCGCGAACAGGATCAGGACGCTGATCGCGCCGATGTAGATCAGCACCTGGGCCGCAGCGACGACCGGCGCATTGGCCAACACGTACAGGCCCGCGAGGGCGCCGAACGCCACGATCATCGCGACGCCGCACCGGATGATGTCGCGCATCGAAACCACCATCAGGGCGAACAGCAGCATCGCGCCCGCGAGGCCCAGGAACAGGGCATCGTCCCAGCCGAGGCCGAGCAGCGGGATGGTCTGCGGTAGCGTCACGCGTCCCTCTCCGTGATCGTGGGCGTCCGGGTGATCTTGGGCGTGTCAGTGATCCTGCGTGTGGCCCGACCCGTTCCCGGTCGCGGCAGCCACCGCATGACCGTTCCCGTTGCCGTGGCCGTCTCCCGCAGCGAACGAGGCGGGCAGGACGGGGAGCAGGCGTGCCGGATCGAGGAGTCTGCCCTCGGCTCGCGCCCGCTCCGCCCAGTCGCGCTCCTTGCGGATGTAGGTCATCTCCGTCTCGCGCTCGACCGCGGCCAGCGCGAGGAGGTCGATCATCGGCTCCTCGCGGGACGTGTGGCTGAGCTCGAACTGGTCGCTGTCGCGGACGGCGTCGTAGGGGCACGCATCGACGCAGATCCCGCACAGGATGCACCGGCTCTCGTCGACGTCGTACTTCTGGAGGATGCGCGGCTTGGGCATCAGGGCCCCTGTCGGGCACGTCTCCGCGCACCGGCCGCAGGACACGCACGGCGTATCGTTGAGGCTCATGTCGAGCGGCGTCGTGACCAGCGTGTCGAAGCCGATGCGCATGAAGTCGTAGCAGGCCGCGCCCACGACCTCGGCACACACGTTGGCGCACCGGCCGCAGTCGATGCAGCGCGACGGCTCGCGCAGGATGAACGCGTGGCTGTCGTCGCGGACGTAGTCGTGGTTGACGCCCGTGAACCGGTTCTCCGTCACCGACCGGTAGCCGGCGCCCTGGTGGTGGCGCGGCTCGAGGGTCTGCAGCGTGGTGCCGTACTCGATCCCCAGCCGGCGCAGGTCGCAGAACCCGATTGCCTCGCACGTGCACTGGAGGCAGCGGGTGGACTCGGCGACCGCCTCGTCGGGGGTGTACGGGATCTCGTACTCGACGTAGTTGCGGTTGCGCTGCTCGGCCTCGAGGCCCTTGAGCCGGTAGCGCGGCTCCTTGACCTCGCCCGTGAACGGCACGATCGAGAGGAACTCGGGCTGGGGCTCGGCCAGCGTCTGGCGCGTCCGGATCGCGGACAGGTCGTTGCCCCTGAGGTAGGCATCGACGGCGTACGCGGCGCGCCGCCCCTCGGCGATCGCCTGGACCACGGTGGCCGCGCCGACCCGCACGTCACCGGTGCCGAACACGCCCGGCCGGCCCGTCTCGAACGTGACAGCATCCGCGGCCAGCCGCCGGTTGCGGGTCTTGGTCACGCCCTCCGACCCGGGCCCGATCCAGTCCAGCTCGGGCCCCTGGCCGATCGCGAGCAGCACGCGATCGCAGTCGATCGTGAACTCGGTGCCCGGGGCGGGCTGGGGCCGGCGGCGGCCCGAGGCGTCCGGCTCGCCCAGCTGCATCCGGATGAACTCGACGCCGGTGACCTTACCGGTCTTGTCGTCGGTGATCACGCGCGTCGGTCCGGCCTGGAAGATGGCCGTGACGCCCTCCTCCATCGCTTCGTGGACCTCGCTCGCCGCCGGCATGTCCTTCATATCCCGGCGGTACACCAGTGTGACCTCGCCGGCACTCTGGCGGACCGAGGTCCGGCTGCAGTCCATCGCGGTGAACCCGCCGCCGATCACGACCACACGGCTGCCCGAGTGGCCCGGATACGGCAGGCCAAGCGTTGCGGTGCGCAGGTACTCCAGGCCGTCGATCACGCCGTCGGCATCCTCGTTGGGGATGCCCAGCTTGTTCGTGTCATAGCAGCCGATCGCGACCACGATCGAGTCGAAGCCCTGGTTCTGGAGGTCGTCGAGCGTGAAGTCCTTGCCCAGCTCCTTGTTGCACTCCAGCCGGGCGCCCAGCCGCCACACGGACTCGTACTCGGCCTCGAGCACCTCGACCTTGGGCAGCCGGTACTGCGGGATGCCGTAGCGGAGCATGCCGCCGGGCGCGGGGTCTCGCTCGAACACCGTCACGTCGTGACCGGAAAGCAGCAGGTAGTAGGCGGCGCTCATGCCGGCGGGCCCGGATCCGATCACGGCGGCGCGGCGGCCGGACGGTGCCTGGCGCTCGAACGGCAGCGGCGGATCGACACCCTCGTCGAGCATCGCCTTGAGCACTTGGTCACCGGCGTAGCGGTGGCTGTCGCGGATCGCGATCGCCTCGTCGACCTCGTCGCGCCGGCAGTGCTCCTCACACGGGGCAGGGCACACGCGGCCGAGCACGGACGGGAACGGGATCGTGCGCTTGAAGATCCGCGTGCTCTCCCGCCAGTTCGCCTCGGCGTTGGCCTTGAGGAAGCCCGGGATGTCGATGTGGCTGGGGCACTTGTTCTGGCACGGCGGCAGGCAGTAGGCGTTGTGGTCGCTGAAGATCAGCTCGAGGTTGGTCCGCCGCAGCCGGCGCAGCTCGTCGGTCTGGGTCTGGACCTTCATGTCCGCCTCGGCGAGCCGCGAGCACGAGATCGGCGGCGTCTCCTCGCCCTCGACCTCGACCACGCACATCCGGCAGGCACCGAAGCCCGGCAGCTTTGGCTCGTAGCACAGGGTGGGGATCTCGATGCCGTTGTCGCGACAGACCTCGAGGATGGTCTGACCCTCGAACCCCTCGACCACGCGCCCGTCCACCTCGATCCGGATCGGGGGCGTGCTCTGCGGTCGCTGCGGGGACTGGGTGGTGATCAGCCGCTCGGCCAAGGTGTCGTCGCGAGCTGTGACGGTGTCGAGGCGGGCGGGCAGGTCGGGCCGCGACTCGCGGCGCGGCTCGATGGGGATGTTGGTGCGCGTGATCAGATCAGCCATTGGCGGGTCCCTGGTCCACCGACCCCGCGGCCACCACGATGGGATGGCAGACGCCGGCGGGGCAGGTGCTGCGGAGGATGTGCTCGTCGAGCTCGCTGCGGAAGTATCGCATCGCGCTCGTGAACGGCAGGGTCGCCAGCCGCTCGTGGTCGCACAGGCCGCTGGCGGCGACGTCATGCGCCAGGTCTTCGAGCAGGGTCAGGTCGGTCGGATTGGGGCGACCGCCGGTCATCCGCTCTCCGATCTCGTACAGGCGCCGGAGACCGATCCGGCAGGGGATCGACTTGCCGCAGGCCTGATCAGCGGAGAAGCGGGTGAGCAGCCGGGCGAGGTCCACCACGCACGCCCGGTCGTCCGCGACCACGATCGAGCCGGAGCCGATGTGCGCCCCCGCCGCGCGCAGGGCGTCGAACGCGTACGGCGTATCGAGCAGGTCCGGGGGCAGCAGCCCGCCGGTGGGGCCTCCCACGAGGATCGCCTTGAGGTTTCGGCTGCCGGTGCCACCAGCCAGCTCGACCAGCTCGCGAAGCGGGGTGCCCAACGGGACCTCGGCGATGCCCGCCCCCTCGGGGCCGCGCAGCTGCACGAGGGCCGTTCCCGGGCTCTCGGGAGCGCCGATCGCGGTGAACGACGGGACCCCCTCGCGCAGGATCCACGGGACGGTGGCCAGGGTCTGGACGTTGTTGACCACGGTGGGCTGTCCGAACAGGCCGCGCTCGGCAGGGTACGGCGGCCGCTGCTCGGGCTGGCCACGCCTGCCCTCGAGCGCCTTGAGCAGGACCGTCTCCTCGCCCAGCATGTAGGCGCCCTGGACGGGCCGCACCGTGACGGTCACCCGATGGCCCGAGCCCAGCACGTCCTCGCCGATGAAGCCAGCTTCCTCGGCGGCGCCGACGGCGCCCTCGAGCAGCGCGATCAGTGCGGGATCGTCGGCCCGGACCGCGAGGATCGCCTCGGTGGCGCCGACGGCGAACGCGGCGATGACGATCCCCTCGAGCACGGCCCAGGGGTCGGCGGCCATGAGCGCCGCGTCGGTGCGGACCGCCGGGTCGGCGCCGTAGCCGTTGGCCACCACGTACCGCTGGTCGGTGGCCCGCGATGCCGCCTCGCGCCACTTGTCGCCCGTGGGATAGCCGGCGCCGCCACGCCCGCGCAGGCCCGACGAGGCGACGGTGGCGATGGTGCCCGTGGCACCCAGGTCGCGGACCGCCGTCCGGAGGCCCTCGAACGCACCGGCGTGGACTGCAGCATCGAGGTCTGAGGGGTCCTTCGCGAGGGCGTCGGCTCGACCGGTCAGGACCGCGGGCCATCCGCGCGGCGTCTTGAGGAAGTCCGCCATCAGCTGGCCGCTCCGACGTGCCCGGTGTCCGATGCGCCGTAGCCGAGGGAGGCGCCGAGGGCGTCCCGGAACGCCGCCTCGGCGGCTCGGTGGGCTTCGCCCGCCGGTGGCGCGGTTGTGACGGTGGGCGGCTCGAACCGCAGGTGCCGGTAGTAGGTCGCGGTGCCGTAGATCATCGCGTACCAGGCGCCCGTGATCCGCGAGATGTGCTTGAGCGCGCCGACTGGCAGGTATCCGTATTCGGCCTGCGTCTCCTCGAGGATCGCGAGCATCGCCTTGGGGTCGTAGTCGTGGCGCTCGAGGATCGCGTCGAGGGCGGCGGTGTCCAAGGGATCGAACCGGACGTGCGCTGGGTCCGCCACGGGCCGTCCCGAGCGGCGCGTCGCCGACTCCTCGCGTCGCTCGCCGTAGGTCTCGGGCGGACCCCAGTGGACGTGGAACCGGCCCTTGGTATCCATCCCGCCCATGTCGATGCACTCGATCGGACAGGCCTGGGCGCACTGGAAGCAGGTCTCGCACTTGAGCGTCCCGTACTCGTCGTACAGCAGCTGGAGCCGGCCGCGGTACTTGGGCGCGATGTCGGCCGGCGCCTCCGGCCACATGATCGTCGCCTTGGGCTCGAAGAACCGCCGCAGGGTCAGGCCCATGCCGCGGACGATGCCCATGCCGGGGATGAAGCTCATCGGGCGCTCACAGCGACTTCACGACGATGATGGCGGCGGCGGTGGCGAACAGGTTCAGCAGTGAGGCCGGCAGCAGCCACTTCCAGGCGAACCCCATCAGCTGGTCGATCCGGACCCGCGGCAGGGTGCCGCGCATCCACACGAACACGAACACGAACGCGAACGCCTTGGCCATGAACCACAGCAGGCCGGCGACCCAGTCGAGGCCGATGTACGCGATCAGGAACAAGGCCCCGCCCGCGAGCAGGTTGAAGGCGACGAACCCGAGCAGCAGCGCCTGCCACGCGGGCTTCGAGGTGCGGATCAGGTAGAACGGCGCCGCGAACAGCAGCGTCAGCGCGACCGGGACCGCGATCAGCAGGATCAGCAGGCCGACGCCCAGCGAGCCCGGATCCAGCGCCACAGTCAGCGGCTGAAGGCTGGTCCCCACGTTGGCGTTCAGCCAGGCCATCAGCCCGTTGACGTCCACCGGAGCGTTCCAGGCCCCGAAATAGAAGGTCGTGATCAGGGCCGAGACGATGAACACGTTGACGTACTCGGCGAAGAACAGGAAGCCGAACCGCATGCCCGAGTACTCGGTCGCAAAGCCGGCCACGATCTCGGAGTCGGCCTCGGTCAGGTCGAACGGCGTCCGGTTTGCCTCCGCAGTGGCCGCTATGAAGAAGATCAGGGCGCCCATCGGCTGGCGGAACACGAACCAGTCCCAGAACCAGCCCGACTGCTGCAAGCCCAGCTGGTACACGCTCATCGTGCCGGCGAGGAGGATCAGGCCCACCACCGACAACGTCAGCGGGATCTCGTAGCTGACCACCTGGGCCGCGGAGCGCAGGCCGCCCAGCAGCGAGTACTTGTTGAAGCTCGCCCAGCCGGCGGCCAGCAGCCCGACCACGGTCATGCCGCCGACCGCGAACAGGTACAGCAGGCCCACGTTGAGATCCTGCCCGACCAGACCCGGGCCGAAGGGGATGACCATGAACGTCATCACCGCGGTCAGGAACACCACCACGGGCGCCCAGGTGAATACCAGCCGGTCCGCGCCGGTGGGTGTGAAGTCCTCCTTGGTGAGGACTTTGAGGCCGTGGACCACGGACATCGCAGCACCCGCGGGCAGGATCCGGTTGGGTCCACGCCGGAGGTTCATGAACGCGATGACCTTGAGCTCCATGTAGATGATGATGAACGCGGCGGGGATGCTGAACAGCAGAACCCCCGTCACCGCGACCACGAACCGAACGATGTCGATGTTGGCGGCCAGGAGGTCAACCAGCCAGGGGCCGATGAACAGGGCGATCAGCACGGTCAGGACCGGCCCGACCACGATCACCAGGAACAGCAGGGGCACGAGGATCCGGCCGAGGAGCGTCATGTTGCCCCAGGCCCGGCTGATCGCGGTCACGCCCTGGCCCCCCGCGCACGCGCAGACGGCAACGCCCCGATCGCCCGCGGCAACGCCCGGATCGCCCGCGTCGGCACTGTCACTTGTCGACGCCTCCCATCACCGGGTCCAGCGACGCCATCACGGCCATCGTGTCGGCGATCAGGTTGCCCTTCATCAGCTGGCCCACCAGCTGGAGGTGGACGAACGACGGATCGTGGATCTTCATCCGGAATGGCTGGTCGGTGCCATCGGAGATCGCGTAGGTGCCGTACAGACCGCGCGGCCCCTCGATGGCCGCCCAGGCGCGACCGGGCCGGGGTCGGAGCAGGCGCGGCAGCTTGGCCATGATCGGGCCGTCGGGCATGTTGTGCAGGCACTGGTCGATGATCCGCAGGCTCTGCTTGACCTCGTCGACGCGGAGCAGGTAGCGATCGAGGGAGTCGCCGCCGCGGCCGTGGCCGCGCGTCGGGATGTCGAACTCCAGCTCCGGATAGACCGAGTACGGATGCGCTCGGCGTACGTCGTACGGCACGCCCGACGCCCGCAGGTTGGGCCCGGTGACCGCCATCCGGAACGCGGTGTCGCGATCGAGCACCCCGATCCCGCGCATCCGGCGGACAAAGATCTCGTTCTCGTTGAGCAGCTGGGTGTTGGCCTCGTGCTGGGCCGTCGCCCGGCTCATCCAGTCGCCCAGGCGGGACATGAACTCGTGGTTGAGGTCGCCGTTGACGCCGCCGATCCGGAAGTAGTTGAACAACAGCTTCTGGCCGGTGACGGCGGCCAGCATGTCCACGATTTCGTCGCGCTCGATGAAGCTGTACAGGATCGGGGTCAAGCCGCCCAGGTCGAGCGCCATCCAGCCCTGGAACAGCGCGTGGCTGGCGATCCGGTTGAGCTCACCGGTCAGCACCCGGATGTACTCGGCGCGCCGTGGGACCTGGACGTCGAGCAGCTTCTCGAACGCCATCACCGGCGACCACTCGCAGAACAGCGAGCTCACGTATTCGAGCGGATCGACTTGGCTGATGATGTGGTGGAAGTCCGAGTTCTCGCACAGCTTCTCGACGCCCCGGTGCAGGTATCCGAGCACCGGGTCGAGATCCACGACGCTCTCGCCGTTGATCTTGAGCACGACGCGCAGCACGCCGTGCGTGGACGGGTGCTGGGGGCCCATGTTGAGGAACATCTCGCCGTCCCCGAGGGAGTAGAACTCGGCCTCCCGCTCGGTGCGCGGCGGATACGGCGGGACGGTCTCGAACTGCCCGATCTGGTCGTCTAGCAGGATCCGGGGATCGTCGGCGGACGGATGCTGATGCGGGGTGGTGGACGCGGTCATCTCAGGCTTTCACGGTTCGGCGGACCACCGACGGCGTGGCCTGCGAAGGCGCTTGGGTCTGCTCCATATGGCGAACGCCACCGCCCGGCGACCGGGCGGAATCGTCGGCCAGGTAGAAGTCCTTGCGCAGCGGGAAGCTCGTGTAGTCGGGGGGCATGTAGATGCGGCGCAGGTCGCGGTTGCCCTCGAAGATGATCCCGAACATGTCGTAGGTCTCGCGCTCCATCCACTCGGCACCGGGCCACAGGCCGGTGAGCGAGGGTGCGCGCGGGTCGTCACGGGGCATGCCGTCTGCGATCACCCGGAGCCAGTCCGGGGTCGTTGCCGACCACAGGTGATAGACGACCTGCATATGCGTGCCGGTGTCGACGCCAGCGAGGTCGACGAGGATCTCGAACGCGAGCTCAGGATCGTCGTGAAGGGCTCGCATCACCTCGGGCACGTCGGCCGGCCGGATGCGGATCTCCGTCTGGTCGTGCCGCTGGCGGACCGGACCGGTCAGCTGCTCGCCGAACCGGGTCTCGAGCCGCTTGCGAAGCGCGCGGTCCACCTACACGTCCTCCGGGACGCTGGGGCCGATCGGGCGCTCCGGCCAGTGCCCCCGGCGCTCCTTGACCAGCTGGCCGAGCTTCATCATCCCGTAGATGAGCCCCTCGGGCCGCGGCGGGCAGCCGGGTACGTAGACGTCCACGGGCATGACCCGGTCGATGCCCTCGATCGTCGAGTAGCTGCGCTTGTAGCGTCCGCCGGAGCAGGTGCAGTCACCCATGGCGACGCACCACTTGGGCTCCGGCATCTGCTCCCACAGACGAACCAGCGGACCGGCCATCTTGGTCGTCAGGGTGCCCGCGACGATGAGCACGTCCGCCTGTCGCGGCGAGGCGCGGAACGGGAACATCCCCCAGCGATCCATGTCGTTCTTCGAGGTCGCGGCCGACATCATCTCGATGGCGCAGCAGGCGAGGCCCGACAGCAGCGGCCACAGGCTGTTCATCCGGATCAGGTCGATGATCAGGTCGGCCTTGGTGGGAATGACCTCGAGCTGGCCCCAGCGCGCCGTGTCGCTGAGCACGAGATCGGAGCCCTCGAGGTTGCGCAGGTGAGTGAACGGCGAGGCGTCCACGCCGCCGTAGGCGTCGGGCTGGACCGAGGTCCACAGCGTGTTGGGCACCACGATCGGCTGCGCGACGTCACGGTCGGCCGACGTCACCAGCGACGAGCCACTCCCGCCGGACCTCGCCGCCGCCTGGGGATCGCCGTCCGGCTGGACGCCCAGGCCCCGGACGTCGTCCGGACCGTCGGGTCTCATCGCCATGTGAGCACCCCCTTGCGCCAGGCGTAGGCGAGCCCGAACAGCAGGACGCCGACGAAGATCAGCATGCTGACGAGCCCGCCGAGCAACAGATCCTGGAACACCAGGGCCCACAGATAGATGAACACGACCTCGATGTCGAAGGCCACGAACATCAGCGCATAGATGTAGTAGGAGATGCCGAATCGTGCGTGGGTGTCGCCGTAGGTGTCGATGCCCGACTCGTACGGATAGCCCTTGTGCTGGTCGCCGCGCACGCGGTGGGAGATCAGCCAGGCAAGCCCGATCGTCAGGAACACGAACGAGACGCCGGCGAAGGCGAACCCGACGACGTACCAGATCTGGGTCACATAGTCCTCGGTGCCGGGCGGCGCCGCCGGAGTGTTGACGACATCGCTCGCGATGGATGGCAATTCGGTACCCGCGCCGCACCGGCCGGGTCCTCGCATTCTAGCAGCGGCGTTCGTTGCGGGGCCGCGCCCGGCGCCTCGCAGGGAGGCCGGCGATGCGGGGCGGCAAGGTGTGTCAGCGAGGTGCGTCAGCCGGGCTGCGCGAGCCGGCGGAGGCCCGCCAGCTGCGTCCCCGGCGGCAGGCTGCGGCCGAAGGCGAGGACGCGGAAGCCGCCCATGGCGCGCGGGTCGAGGAGACGGGCCAGGGCCGATCGAAGCCGGAGCGCGTCCTCGAGCGAGGCCCCGGGCCGGCGCAGGAAGGACGTCGTCAGCCCTCCCGTGCCCACCGACGCCAGCAGCTCGGCCTGCGTGGTCTCGCCCACCGGATCGAGACCGGCGCTCGCCGCCGCGGACCGGACGGCGGCGAGGTCCACGGTCGCCGTCAGGTCCTGGCGACCGACATGACGGTACGGATCCGCCCCCACCGCCTGTCCGGCGAACGCGCGGAGCGTCCCGTTGCGGCGCTCCGGCGCGTGGAGCACGGCCGGCTCCATGGCGTAGTCGACGAGGACCACGATCCCGGCCGCCAGGTGACGTGTGGCCCCGATGAGCCAGTCAACGAGGGCCAGGCAGACCTCGCTCGTCTGACCGTCCTCCAGGGTGATCCCCTCCGCGGCCAGCCGGCTCGCCAGCGCCGGGGTCGTGGGCTCGGCCTCGACCTGGATGAACCGCCCGTCCCGATCGACGCCAACGAGCAGCTCGTGGACGCCGCCCGCGCGGCCGATCACCCGATGCACCGGCAGCGCGTCGAGGACCTCGTTGGCGACGATGGCTCCGGTCTCAGCCGCATCGGGTCCGGGTCCCTCCGCGACGAGGTACCGTCCCAGCTCGGCCGACTCGAGGCGAGCAGTGAGGGCCTCGAGCCGGCGGGCCTCGATCTCGACCGGGCGGTAGCGAATGACCTCGGCCAGCGGCGAGCGCAGGTCGCGGAGGCCTGCCAGCAGGCCCTCGGCGAGCGCGCCGGTCCCGGCCCCCGGCTCCGAGACGACGAACGCGCCCGGGAGACCCATGGCGGTCCAGGCCTGCTCGAGCAGCTGTCCGATGGCGGCCCCGAAGATCGGGTGGGCCTCCGGAGCGGTCAGGAAGTCGCCGGCCGCACCTGGTCCGGGCCGGTCACGACGGTAGTAGCCATGGCCGGGCTCGTACAGCGCGCGCTCCATGAACCGCGCGAACGGGATCGGGCCGCCGGTCGTGATCTCGCCGCGGATCGCCGCGGCGAGCTCGGCATCCTCGCCCACCGCCGCGGGATTCGGGAGGGTCTCGCGCCGCACCCCCACCTCGATGGATTCGAGGCTTCGCGGCGCGTGTGAGGCACCGCGCGGTGCCCGGGGCCTGTCCATCCGTTGATCCTACGGGACGCTACCGGGATCGAAGCGCCAGTCGGACCCCCGGCCCGACCAGGCTGTGCCCGCCGAGCACGATCGGGATCGGGGCACCGGCCGCCGCCGCCGTCAGCGCCCGGAGCCAGGGGTCGCGGATCCGATCAGGCAGGAGCAGGTCGCTCGCGAAGCGGTCCTCTGGAGGTGGCCACCGCCGCTCGAGGGCGCCGAGCCGGTGGGCGAGCAGCACACGCGAGTCGATGAGCGCGCCATCGGCGAGGGCGGCCACGTGTCGCCCGAGGCTTGCCGGCCCATCGCGGTCCAGCAGATCGCCGAGGACGCTCCGCGGCGGCCGCCGGTTCGGTCGCCCGAGCAGCGATGCGGCGGCCGCCGTCCGGAGGCCACGCTCCTCCACCAGGGCACGGGTCCGGGATCGCGTCCGTCGCTCGAGCCAGCGCAGGTCCGTCGCCGATGTGCGCCCGGCGACGAGCAGCTCGGCGGCGGGCTCGGCGGCCAGCTCGCGTAGCGTGGCCAGGCGGGTTCGCACCGCTGCGGCATCGGTATCCGACGGCCCCGGGATCATGGGTGACAGGCCCGGAAGCACGTGCCGCCCCAGCGCGCCTTCGAGCAGCAGCAGGTCGAGCGGGGTGTCGACGTCGACGGCCAGCCTGCGCCGCGCCGCCAGGTCCCGCACCGGAACGCCGGCCACCTCGGCCAGCCATCGCGGCATGGCATTGTCAGATGTGAGGTCTGGCAGGTTCCGGAGCGCCTCGCGCGCGCACGCGAGCGCGATCGCGTCGGCCGAGTAGCGCTGGTTCGCCAACGCCTGAGGGACGTTGCCGCGGGCCGTCTCGACGAGGTCGCGCCGGTCCGCGGCCGACGCCAGCGGCACGGAGCCTGAACCCAGCACGACGAGGCCCTCGGGCGCGAGCTCGGCGAGCAGACGCCGGAGGCGGGCGCCGAAGGGAGTATCGTCGGGCGGCTCGCGGCGGACGACGATACGGTCCGCGCCGGCCGCCAGAAACGCCTCCCGGTGCCGCTCGGCCAGTGCCGTGCGGGCGGTGTCGAGGACACGCTCCAGCGGACCGGCGTCGGGGGTGACCGCCGGGGCGAGCACGAGCACGGTCACCGTGGGCATCGAGCCCGAGTCTAGAGCGGCGGAGGGACCTGGTCGATGGGACGGGTGCGAGCCTATGTAGGGCTCGGTGCGAACCTGGGCGAAGCCGGCTCGACCCTGGCCGCGGCGATCGGTGCGCTTGCTGCCCTGCCGGGTGTCCGCCTGCGCGGGGTATCGCGCCTGTACGTCACGGCCCCGGTCGGGGTCGTCGACCAGCCGGAGTTCCGAAACGCGGTCGTCGCGCTGGACGTGCCAGCCGGGCCCGACCCGGAGACGGGCGCCGTCGCGCTCCTCGTCGCGCTCAAGGAGATCGAGCGGGCGCTCGGCCGTCGGAAGCGTGAGCGCTGGGGACCGCGTGAGGTCGACCTCGACCTGCTGGTCTTCGGGCGCCATGCCGTCCGGGCGCTCCGTCCGCCGGAAGGTCGCAGCGCCGATCCGGCGAAGGCGCCAATGCCGCTGGTCGTTCCCCATGTCGAGGCGCGCAGCAGGCTGTTCGTGCTGGCGCCGCTGTCGGATCTGTCGCCCGGCCTTGTGCCCCCGGGCTGGGGCGAGACGGTGGCCACGGCGGCAGCCAGACGGCGCGCCGTAGAAGGCGCGGACTCGGCACGCGCGATCGCGACCTGGGACGGCTGCCGGTGGCGACCATTGTCCGAGCCCGCCGGCGGGACCCGAGGAACCGCGCCGCCAGGGTGACCTCGTGGGCCACGCCGTCGACCAGGTCCACGCGCCAGTCGGCAGCGCCCCGGCGCGAGGCGACGACATCTCGTCTACAGGCGGACCGCCGGCGGCCGGTCCCGGTCGAACATGTGGACGGTGTCCACGAACCGGACCTGCTTGGTCTGGTAGGCCATCACGAGCGAATGGGTCCGTGCGCCGCCACCGAAGAACCTGACCCCCTGCAGCAGCTCGCCACCGGTGACGCCCGTGGCCGCGAACACGAGCTGCTCGCCGCCCGCGAGGTCCTCGGTCCGATACACCCGGTCCTCGTCCGCGTGACCGAGCATCGACCTCGCCCGCTCCCGGTCCTCGTCGCTCCGGAACCGGAACCGCGCCTGGATCTCACCGCCCAGGCAGCGCAGCGCCGCCGCCGTGATCACGCCCTCGGGGGCGCCGCCGATGCCCATCACCGCATGCACGCCTGTGCCCTGGACCGCGCACGAGATGGCGGCCGAGACGTCGCCGTCGGAGATGAGCTTGATCCGGGCGCCGGTCGTGCGGACCTCGGCGATCAGGTCCTCGTGGCGAGGCCGATCGAGGATGATCACGGTGATGTCGGACACCTTCCGGCGGAGGGCCTCGGCAATCCGGTGCGCGTTCTCGGCGGGCGGCCGGCGGATGTCGACGCAGCCGGCGGCGACCGGGCCCACAGCCAGCTTCTCGAGGTAGGTGTCCGGTGCGTGGGTGAGGCCACCGGTCTCCGACGCGGCCAGGACGGTGAGCGCCCCGGCCTGGCCGGTGGCCACCAGGTTCGTCCCCTCGAGCGGGTCGACGGCGATGTCCACGGCGGCGACGGCCCCGTCTCCGTGGCGACCGACCTGCTCGCCGATGTACAGCATCGGCGCGTCGTCGCGCTCGCCCTCGCCGATGACGATGGTGCCCGCCAGGTCGGTCTCGTCCATCGTCCGACGCATGGCCTCGGTGGCGGCGTGGTCCGCCTCGTCCCGGGCACCTCTGCCCATGAACCGGGCGGACGCGAGCGCGGCCGCCTCGGTGACCCGGACCATCTCTAGCGCGAGGAGCTGTTCCATCGGTGCCTCCCGGGGAGCGCTGGAGGGCGCCCCACCTCAGTGGCGGAAGTGGCGCCGGCCCGTGAACACCATCGCGAGGTGATGCCGATCCGCGACCTCGATCGCCATCTCATCGCGGATCGAGCCCCCAGGCTGGATGACCGCCGTCACCCCCGCGTTGGCCGCGATCTGGATGCCGTCCGGGAACGGGAAGTAGGCGTCCGACGCCATCACCGCGAGCTTCGCGCGACCACCGGCCCGCCGGAGCGCGATGTCCACCGATACGTTGCGGCTGCCCTGTGCCGCCCCGATACCCACGGTCGCGCCGTTCCGGGCGAGCACGATGGCGTTCGATCGGACATGGCTCACCGCGCGCCAGGCGAACAGCAGGTCGGTGAGCTCGCCCAGCGTCGGATGGCGGCGGGTGACGACCTGCAGCTGCCCGCGGTCGAGATCGACGACGTCGAGCGCCTCGACCAGCAGCCCGCCCCCGACCCGCTTGAAGTCGAGGTTCGCGATGCCGTAGTCGCGCATGCCGTCGGTGGGTGATGCCGGCACGTTGAGCAGCTCCAGCCCGGGCTTGGCGCGCAGCAGGCCCAGCGCGGCTTCGGAGAAGCCGGGGGCGATGACGGCCTCGTAGGAGTTCGCAGCGATCTCGCGGGCGGTGGCACCGTCGAGCTCGCGGTTGACGCCCACGATGCCGCCGAACGAGGCGACGGGGTCGGTCTCGAGCGCCCGTCGGTACGCCTCGACCAGCTCTTCGCTCGACGCGATGCCGACCGGATCGGTGTGCTTGGTGATGACCACGGTCGGCGCGGTGTAGTCGGCGGCGATCCGATAGGCGGCGTCGAGGTCGAGCAGGTTGTTGAAGGTGGGCGGCTCGCCGTGGAGCTGAGACGCGTCGGCGAGCGAGCCGGATCGGTGCGTGGTCTCGCGATAGAACGCCGCGCGTTGATGCGGGTTCTCGCCGTACGGCAGGTCCGTGACCTTCTCGAGGACCATGGCCAGCCGCCCGGGATAGGCGTTGCCCGAGATCTGGTTGAGGTAGGCGGCGATCTCCGCGTAGTAGGCCGCCACGGCTCCGAAGCTGTCGGCAGCGAGGTGGTAGCGGGTCTCGGCCGACACCTGGCCCAGCGACCGCATCTCGGCGAGCACCGCCGGGTAGTGCGACGGGTCGCACACGGCGGACACGCCGGCCGCATTCCGGGCCGCCGCGCTGAGCAGGGCGGCGCCAGCGATGTCGATCATCTCGATCGCCCCGTCGATGCCGATGTGGCCGCGACCAACCTCGGGTGCGAACGGCTTGACGTTGACGACGACCAGGTCGATCAGATCGAGGCCGAGCTCGGCGAGCTGCTCCAGCTGCTCCGCACGATCGCGGCGGGCGAGGATGCCCGCGTAGATCGCTGGGTGGAACGTCCGCACCTGGCCACCGACCAGCGGCGGCACCGAGGTGAGGTCGGACACGGACGCCACCGCGATCCCATCGGAGGCGAGGTGATCGCGCGTTCCGTCGGTCGCATACAGCTCGACGCCCAGGCCCTGAAGCTCGCGGGCGAAGCTCGAGATCCCGTCGCGATTGGCGACCGAGAGCAGCGCACGCACCTGCGCGGTTCCTCCTCCGGCATTCGGTCCCGGCGCACCGTTTGGGCCGGGGTCTTGGACCTGGTGACTCCGGCGGCTCCCGGGCGGGCACGTTCAGGCGGCGAGTATAGCGTGGGGCCGTGGCATACTCGGACGGCTCATCGGCTGCGGCAACGGACTCGATCCACCGTCGTCGCGCCCATCCGCCGACTCGGAGATGACACGCGTGCGCCTGTGGCCCTGGGAGTATCTGTTCAAGCCATACAATCAAGCCAACTTCCCGGACCTCTGGATGCCGCTGTGGGTGGCCTCGCTGCTGGGTCTCATCGCCACGGTGGTCGTGTACAACGTCCGCACGCGCCAGCTCCACCGGCACAGCGTCTACCTCCAGATGTACGAGTGGCTGCTGTGGACCGGTGTCGTCACCTTCGGGCTGATGATGGTCTACGTGGTGTTCTCGTTCGACTGGATCATCGTGCTGTCGACGATCGTGATCGGTCTGGGGATGATGGTCTGGACCCGGTTCTTCCGGTTCCCGCCCAGCTTCCGGTCGTACGAGCGGCAGCTGGCCAAGCAGCGCTACTTCTCGCGCGAGCGCTACTCGCGACCGGAGTCGACCATCCGGTCCCGAACGTCGCGGCGCCGCCGGCGGCGCTGAGGGGCGGCCCAGGTGCCGATCGACCTCCGGCGGTTCGGGGTTGGGCACCGGCGCCCCGACGGGCCGCCGGGCACGACGGGGATCGAGGCCCAGGTCATCGAGGGCGGTCCGTCTGGGGTCGTCGCGGAGCTCGCATTCGGGCGGCGGGCGCGGATCACGCCCCACAGCAACCCCAACTGGACCTACTTCCTGGTGATCGAGGGCGGCGGCTGGGTGGGGGTGGGTGACGAGCGCAGCCGCGTCCAGGCGGGCGAGGCCGCCGTGTGGCCCCCGGACGTCCTGCACGCCGCATGGACAGACGGCTCGCCGATGCGGGCGATCGTGGTCGAGTTCGCGCGACCGGTGGTCGCGCTGCCGGCGGTGGACGGAGGCGCCGTCGAGATCGGACCTGGCGATGCCGACGCACGCCGGGCACCTCGTGGCGAGGGACGGCTCGCCCCGCGTCCGGTGAGCTCGGCCGGCGGGGATCCGGGGCCGGCTGCAGCCGAGGGCGAACCCTGGTGATCGGGTCGACGACAGCGCGTCGCCGGTACCGGATCCTGCACCTGTCGGACACGCAGATGACGGCCACCGGGTTCGACGAGGACGGGGTCGACGCCGCGGGCTCGCTGCGGCGAATGCTCAGGGACGTCCAATGGATCGAATCGCTGGACGCCATCGTCGCCAGCGGACGTCGATGGCCTGCGCATGATCATGCTGGACAGCCTCGTCCCGCGTGAGATCCACGGTGCTCTCGGCGCGGCCCAGCTGGCCTGGCTGCGATTGGCGCTGGACGCCCCGGCTCCCGACGGGTCGATCGTCGTGTTCGACGGCCAGCCTGTGGTCAGCGTGGGACCCGAGGCGGACGCGCGGATCGCCGCCGCGTGTCAGGCTGGTCCCAGCCAGGCTCCCAGGCCGCCCAGCACGCGCGCGGTCATGCCCCACACCACGAGGCCGTCGATCGGGTAGGCGGCGTAGCGAACCCGGACGCCCCGGATCTCACGCTCCACCAGCTCAAGCGCCACACCCGGAAGGAACGAGGACACGGGCGGCTCGAGGATCGCGGCGACCTCGGTGGGCTGGGGCACCAGGAGCGGGCGCCGCTCGGCGATCGCGATCACCGGGGTCACCGCGTAGTTGCTGACCGGGATCCAGTGGATCGGGAGACTGCCGAGCACCCGGACGCCGGCAGCCGCCGCATCGAGGCCCACCTCCTCGGCCGCCTCCCGCAGCGCGGTTGCCGCGGCATCGGCATCGTGCGGTTCCGCGCGCCCGCCCGGGAACGACACTTCGCCCGAATGGTGCCCGCCGCGATCGGCCCGCTCGGTGAGCAGGATCCGCGCGAGACCATCGGTATCCGGGTAGAGCAGGACCAGCACGGCGGCAGGCCGCGACGATGACGCGGCCTCAGCATCCCACGGCGGCCGCACGCGCGGCTCACCCGTCTCGACCAGGACCGGCATCAGCTCCAGCGGGCCGTCGGGCAGGACGTCCGGCAGGATCTCGAGCCGGCGGACAGCCGCATCGAACTCCATCGGTCGCGGCCGGCCGGGGCCGAGGCTAGTTGACCAGCTCGCCGCCGTCGTCCGGCCGCTTCGGCTCGTCCAGCGGCGGCAGCTCGAACGCGGACCGGCGCTTGCGCCCGCCCGCACCGGCCGTTGCCTCCTCGGGCTCGGGCGCCGACCGCGCATCGCGGCGGTCCGCGGCATCGGTGACCACGGTCGAGGTCGCGGTCGAGAACACCAGCGTGCCTGAAACCGGATCGGCGTCCGCGGTGACCTGGTCGCCCGGCTTGAACGAGCCCGACAGCAGCGCCCGCGCGAATGGGTTCTCGACCAGGCGCTGGATCGTCCGCTTGAGCGGGCGTGCCCCGAACGCCGGATCCGTGCCCTCGCGGACGATCAGCTGCCGTGCCGCCGGCGTCAGCTCGAGCACGAGGTCAGTGCCCGCGATCCGCCGCTGGAGGTCGGCGACCTGGAGGTCGGCGATAGCCACCAGGTCGGCATCGGTCAGGGCGTGGAACACGATGACCTCGTCGATCCGGTTGAGGAACTCGGGCCGGAACGTGTCTCGCAGCTGGCCGGTGACCTGGCGCTTCATCGCCTCGTAGCCGTCGTCGGCGGGCTGGCCCGCGAAGCCCTGGATCTGCTGGCTGCCGACGTTGCTGGTCATGATCACGACGGTGTTCTTGAAGTCGACCGTGCGCCCCTGTGAATCGGTCAGCCGGCCGTCGTCGAGCACCTGCAGCAGGACGTTGAACACGTCCGGGTGTGCCTTCTCGATCTCGTCGAGCAGGATCACCTGGTACGGCCGCCGCCGGACGGCCTCGGTCAGCTGGCCGCCCTCCTCGTAGCCCACGTAGCCGGGCGGGGCGCCGACCAGCCGCGATACCGCGAACTTCTCCATGTACTCGCTCATGTCGATGCGGACCATCGCCTGCTCGTCGTCAAACAGGAACTGGGCGAGGGCGCGGGCGAGCTCGGTCTTGCCGACCCCGGTGGGCCCGAGGAACAGGAACGAGCCGATCGGGCGGCGCGGGTCCTTGAGCCCGGCCCGGGCGCGGCGGACGGCGTCCGAGACGGCGGCGATCGCCTCGTCCTGGCCGACCACCCGCTGGTGCAGCCGTTCCTCCATGTGGACCAGCTTCTCCAGCTCGCCCTCCATCAGGCGGGTGACCGGGATCCCGGTCCAGGAAGCGACGATCTCGGCGACGTCGTCGGCGGTGACCTCCTCCTTGAGCAACGCACTGGGCCCCTGGAGCGCGGCCAGGGCAGCCGTCTCCTGCTCCAGCCGCTCGGTCAGCTCGCGCGCCTTGCCGTACTTGAGCTCGGCCGCCCGCCCGTAGTCGGCCTCGCGCTCGGCCTGCTCGATCCTGACCTGCAGCTGCTCCTGCTCGGACTTGGTGGCGCGCAACGCGGCGATCGCCGACTTCTCGGCCTCCCAGCGCTGCTTCATCGCGCCGCCCTCCTCGGCGATCTCGGCCAGCTCCTTCTCGAGGGCCTCGAGGCGCGCCTTCGACGCGTCGTCGGTCTCCTTGCGCAGCGCCTCGCGCTCGATCTCGAGCTGGATCCGGCGCCGTTCGAGCTCATCCAGCTCGATCGGCATCGAGTCGATCTCCATCCGCAGCCGGGACGCGGCCTCGTCCACGAGGTCGATCGCCTTGTCGGGCAGAAAGCGCTCGGTGATGTAGCGGTTGGACAGGGTGGCGGCGGCGACAAGCGCGGAGTCCGTGATCCGGACCCCGTGGTGGACCTCGTACCGCTCGCGCAGGCCGCGCAGGATCGAGATCGTCTCCTCGACCGTCGGCTGATCGACCACGACCGGCTGGAAGCGCCGCTCGAGGGCGGCATCCTTCTCGATGTGCTTGCGGTACTCGTCGAGGGTGGTTGCCCCGATGGTGTGGAGCTCGCCACGGGCCAGCATCGGCTTGAGCAGGTTGGAGGCGTCCATCGCCCCCTCGGCCGCTCCTGCGCCGACGACCGTGTGCAGCTCGTCGATGAACAGCACCACCCGGCCTTCGGAGTCCTTGATCTCCTTGAGCACGGCCTTGAGGCGCTCCTCGAACTCGCCGCGGAACTTGGAGCCGGCGATGATCGCGCCCAGATCGAGCGCGATCACGCGCTTGTCCTTGAGCGTCTCCGGGACATCGCCCCGGACGATGCGCTGGGCCAGGCCCTCGACGATCGCCGTCTTGCCCACGCCCGGCTCGCCGATCAGCACCGGGTTGTTCTTGGTCCGCCGGCTGAGCACCTGGATGACCCGCCGGATCTCCTCGTCGCGGCCGATGACCGGGTCGAGCTTGCCGGCCCGTGCCTCCGCGGTCAGATCCCGCCCGTACTTCTCGAGCGCCTGGTAGGTGCCCTCCGGGTTGGGGTTGGTGACCCGCTGCCCACCGCGCACAGTCTGGAGCGCGCCCAGGATCGCCTCGCGACCGGCGCCGTGCTGCTCGAGCAGCTGCTGGCCCTCGCCGCCCGCCTCGGCCACCGCGAGCAGCAGGTGCTCGGTGGAGGTGTATTCGTCGCCCAGCCGGCGTGCCTCGTCCTGGGCTCGCGCGATGATCTTCTTCGCCCGGGCGTCGAGGGTCAGCTGGCCACCCTCGATGCTGGCACGTCGGGCCAGGCCCGCGGCCACCTCGCCGCGGAACGCGGCAAGATCGACGCCCAGACGGCGAAGGGTCTCGGCCGGGATGCCGTCATCGGGTTCGACCAGGGCCGCCAGCAGGTGCTCCGCGTCGAGCACGGGGCTGTGCAGCCGCTCGGCGAGCTGCTGAGCGGCGATGATGGCCTCCTGGGCCTTCTCGGTGAAGCGATCGAGCTGCATGGTTCAGGTTCTCGTGCGGCGATGGGACGGTGGGTCGATGGATCAGGTGGTCGCCCGGGGATCGGGCTGGTCGACCTGGTCGAGGAACCGGCGAGCGGCCGCCACCGCATCGTCGTCCAGGGAGGTCGGCAGGACGACGCGGATCCTGGCGTACAGATCGCCGGCGTTGCCGCCCTTCATCCGGGGCATCCCCTGGCCGGTGAGGCGGAACGTCCTGCCATTCTGAGTCCCGGGCGGAACCGTGAGCGCGATTCGGCCCTTGAGGGTCGCGACCCGCACCTCGCCGCCCAGCAGCGCCTCGCGCAACGTGATGGGAAGCTCCCGCTCGAGGTCTGCGCCGCGGCGTGTGTAGACGGGGTGGGGCCGGACCCGGACGGAGACCACGACGTCCCGGCCGCCTGGGCCCTTGCCGCTCAGGCGGACGCGGCTGCCCGCGTCGACGCCGCGCGGGATTGTGACCTCGTAGCGCTTGCCCTCGACCTCGACCACGCGCGTCGTCCCGTGGAACGCCTCCTCGAGAGTCAGCTCGGTGGGTGCCTCGAGCTCGCTCCGCGCCCGCGATGCCGGGCGCGCCCGGCCCTGCGAGGTGGCTCCACGCGTTCCGGCTGGCCGCTGCACGGCGCCGTCGGTCTCGAGGCCCATCCCGGCCAGGATCTCCTCGAAGGTCGGCCCGGCTCCGGTTGCACCGCGGCTTCGTCCGCTTCTCCCGCCCGCTCCGGCGCCCGCTCCGGCGGCACTCGCCGACGCCCGACCCGACGAGGCTCCCGCGGACGCGCCTGAGAAGAAGGTCCGGAAGAAGTCGGAGAAGCCGCCGTCGCCCGCTCCGGACGTCCGGAACTCGTAACGGATGTTGCCAGCCTGTCCAGGTCCACGGCCCGTACCGCCGAAGTTGAACCCGGCGTACGGGCCCCCTGGGCCGAACGGATCGCCGGCACTGCGACCGCCGCCGGTCTGCTGGAACTGATCCCAGTTCGCGCCCAGCACGTCGTACTGCTTGCGCTTCTCGGGATCGGACAGCACCGCATGCGCCTCGTTCACATCCTTGAACCGCTTCTCGGCGCCCTTGTCGTCGGGATTGCGGTCCGGATGGTGCTCGCGAGCCAGCTTGCGGAAGGCCTTCTTGATCTCGGCCTGAGAGGCAGTCCTGGGCACGCCCAGGGTCTGGTAGTAGTCGCGGTACTCCACGGCTCAGGCCCCCCGGTGGGCAGCCGGAGACGGGGCGATCGTCACCGATCGACCTGCCGGGCTGCGTTCCAGCCGAGCCTGGCGCACGTTCAGCCCTTCCCGCGCTCCCGACGGCCGAGCGGGATCGCCGTGCCGCCCCCGGGGATCTCCATCCCCTGGACGACGACCGGCGGCTGATCGGACGGGGGGAACGACGAGCGGCCGACGCGCGACGCCGGTTCGGGCCGGGACCCCTCGCCGCCGCGCTCGGTCACCTTGGGTGGCTCCGAGCTCAGGGGCCGTGGCCGGCGCCGAAGCGCCGCCTCCAGGACCTGGTCCATTGTGTCCACGGGGACCAGCTTGAGCTGCTTGCGGACATCGTCCGGGATGTCCCGCAGGTCCTTCTCGTTCTTGCGGGGAAGGATCACCATGCCCGCGCCCGCGAGGTGCGCGGCGAGGATCTTGCTCTTGAGGCCACCGATCGGCAGCACCCGACCGCGAAGCGTGATCTCGCCCGTCATCGCCACGTCCTTGCGGACGGGGATACCGGTCAGCGCGGATACGATCGCGGTGGCGAGCGTGACGCCTGCCGATGGCCCGTCCTTGGGGATGGCGCCGGCCGGCACGTGGATGTGCAGGGTGTTCTTCTCGAACACCTCGCGCTCGATGCCGAGCTCCCGGGCGTGGGTCCGGATCCATGACAGGGCTGCCCGGGCGGACTCGCGCATGACGTCGCCCAGCTGGCCGGTGAGGATGAAGTCCTCCTTGCCCTCCATCTTGGTGACCTCGACAGCAACCACGTCGCCGCCGACCTCGGTCACCACGAGCCCGGTCGCGCTGCCGGTCTGGTCCTCCGCCTCGAGCTCCCCGTACTCGAAGCGCGGCGGTCCGAGGTACTCCTCGAGCTTCCTGATGTCGACCACCATCTTGCGCTTACGGCCCTCGGCGACCTGCCGCGCGACCTTGCGCATGATGTTGGCGATCTCCCGCTCGAGGTTCCGGACCCCGGCCTCCTTCGTGAACGCCTGAACCAGCTCGACCAGCGCCTCGTCCGTGATCTCGATGCGCTTCGCGGTCAGACCGTGGTTCTCCATCTGCTTGGGAACCAGGAACCGCTTGGCGATCTCGACCTTCTCGCGCTGCGTGTAGCCCGGCAGCTGGATCATCTCCATCCGGTCGCGCAGGGCGGCCGGGATCGGGTCGAGGAGGTTGGCCGTGGCGATGAACAGCACCTTGCGTAGGTCGAACGGGACCTCGAGGTAGTTGTCCTGGAAGCTGAAGTTCTGCTCCGGGTCGAGCACCTCGAGCAGCGCAGAGCTCGGGTCGCCCCGGAAGTCCATGCCGATCTTGTCGACCTCGTCGAGCATGAACACCGGGTTGTTGGTGCCGGCGGTCTTGATGCTTTGGATGATCCGGCCGGGCAGGGCGCCGATGTAGGTGCGCCGGTGGCCCCGGATCTCGGCCTCATCGTGGATGCCGCCCAAGCTCATCCGGGTGAACTTGCGGCCCATCGCCTTGGCGATGCTCTTGCCCAGGCTGGTCTTGCCCACGCCGGGCGGTCCGACGAACAGCAGGATGGGGCTGCGGATGGTGTCGGCCAGGCTGCGCACCGCGAGGTACTCGAGGATCCGCTCCTTGACCTTGTCGAGGCCGTAGTGGTCCTCCTCGAGGATCTGGGCGGCCTCCTTGATGTCGAGTCGGTCGTCCGTGGACTCGTTCCACGGCAGCGACACGAGCCAGTCCACGTAGGTCCGGATCACGCCGACCTCGGGCGAGGCGGACGGGATCCGGCTCATCCGGTCGATCTCCTTGATCGCCCGGGTGCGGACCTCCTCCGGCATGCCCGACTGCTCGACCTTCTCGCGCAGCTCGTTGATCTCCGCCTGCTGCGGGTCGTCCTCGCCCAGCTCGCGCTGGATCGCCTTGAGCTGCTCGCGGAGGATGTACTCCCGCTGGGTCTTGTCCATCTCGGACTTGACCTCGTTCTGGATCTTCCCCTTGAGCTCGAGGATCTCGATCTGGCGGGCGAGGAACGCGGAGACGAGCTTGAGCCGCTGCTCCACGTCGATCGTCTCGAGCAGCTCCTGGCGCTGCTCGGTCGACATGTCCGGGCTGTAGGCCACCATGTCGGCCAGCAGCCCGGGCTCGGTGATGTTGCGGGCAGCGACCGCCGCCTCGGGCGGCACCGGGGCGCCGTTCGCCACGTACTGCTCGATCTGTGCCTGGACGCTGCGCACGAGAGCCTGGGCCTCGACACCGGTGGGCGCCGCGTCCTCGAGCTCATCGACACGGACCGCGAGATGTGGCGAGGTCTGAACGAAATCGACGACGCGGATCCGGCGCTGGCCCTGCACGATCGCGCGGACCGTCCCGTCCTGGAGCTGCACGACCTGGGCGATCTTCGCCATGGTGCCAACCGAGTACAGCTCGG
>Ga0307440_1000029_pt1 | contig 52533 bp, 52 predicted proteins | sample SalMarWE160410MG_FD_202150 | JGI IMG/M metagenome (GOLD analysis project Ga0307440, IMG submission 202150) | Salt marsh sediment microbial communities from the Plum Island Ecosystem LTER, Massachusetts, United States - WE1604-10 | ecosystem: Environmental > Aquatic > Marine > Intertidal zone >...
GGCCGCAGCAAGATTCCAGGCCTTTAAAAAACCGCGGACGGTTTCAGGGTCGGTATTGATGGCATCCGTGCTGAAACTCAGCACGGTGGTGCTGTAACGGGGATGGGCCGCATCATCGATAATGTTGACGGCCCCTGCAGCCAGGGCACTCTGGGCCAGGGGATCTGGCAGGGTCGCGGCCCTTATCCGTCCCTGCATCAACAGCTGATAGCGTTCAGGAATAGACGGAATTGATTTCTTGACGATCCGGCCGCGATCCAATCCCTCTTTCGTCAATAAACGATCCGTAATGTATTCAATAATCGTATTCATCGATACGGCAATGGGAACATTGGCAAGGTCCGCCACGGACTTGAGTCCGCTTCCCGGTGCAGCCAGAATACGAAACAGCGGTGTGCCGGGTCTGGACGCCCTAGCCATGCACAAGACCTTGAGCTTGATTTTCTTCCGGTTGAACATGGCCGTTGTGGCCATTTCATTGAGCATGGCGTCAATTTTCCCGGCCTGCATCAGCTGATCCCGATCCAGGGCACTGCCCACGGGTATGGCCTTGACCTTGATTTTTTCCGCCTCAAAAAGGCCCAGTGATTCCGCCACAAAAAAAGGCATGGAGTCCGGCACCGGCAAAAGACCGATCTTCAGCAAATGTCCAGTTGTGTCTTGCGAAAGGGCCAGGCACGGAATACAGGCAATTAGAATAAAGACCGCAAGCAGATCGATCAGCAGCTGCCGTTTAAAAGAAAAAATTATATGCATGAGCAACCTCAAAACTACAATTCAAAACGTGTCAGACTTTCGACACCCTTTTCAGGTACCACAAGGGCCTGTTAAAAGTGGGCGGACAATGAACCGGTTTTTTGTCGTTCCCTGGTCCAAGATCAAGAAACTCATACGTCCTTACGTTACACAGAATTTATAGTAACACGCCGACCGGATCAACAAAAAAAGAGGGGTTAAAGTCTCTACACTTTAACTCCCACTCTCAAACCCCCACAAACAGCTACCTTTTGCAATAGCGAATTTACAGCGGGAGTTTTCCGTTCAGCATTTCCTTCATGATCCGGTCGTAGGGCATGGTCTTGCCCTGCGGCTTTTCGTTTGCGAGCTTCGGCCGGTCCAGTCCTGCCATCAATCGAAGAAGGGAGATTTTTCCTGCCAGGGTACGACCCAGGAGGATATTGCTTGATCTCGTCTTGAATTCAAGACTCACATTGAGACTTCGCCTTATGGCTCTAATTTATCCTATACCTGACACAGGAGCAAAAAAACAATCAGGTCTCACGGCATGCCCTAATTCGAGAATCCATTGACAGCCCCGTATGCCGTAGCAATGGCGAGGCCGGAGCCGCATTTCATACGCATCCAGTCCTGATGCGCCAGGATGGAGCCCGCAGCGAACAAGTTATCAAAGGCAGGTTTTCCTGAATCGCCGAGCGGACGGTAGGAATCATCCGTTTCCAGTCCCGCCTGATTCACAGGGTGTCCCCGTAAATCAAAAAAATCTTTCCGATGCCACTCAGATCTTTCAGCAGGCTGGCTTACCGGCAAGTCAAAAACAGTCTCTTTGATTCTGTTTCTGAACGCATAAAGCCCCTTTCCCCAAAACCTGCCGCTCGCCAGGATGATCCCCTTGCTGACCACTCTGGTTTGAAGTTTCTTGTTCCCGATACCCAGTGCAAAACGCCCGTCAGGTCTACGCTCAGCAACCAAAACCCGCTCTTGTTCGAATTGCCTGACTCCCCGTTTGGAGAGTGCATTGGTGAATGTTTCCATGAGACGCAATCCGGGGATGGAAAGAGAAAAAGTGGGGATTTCAAAAACGGACACGCCTAGCCTTGCCCCCAACTCTTGAATAACTTCATTATGATGGCTCATACCGAGGACTGCGGGCAGTCCGACGTGCTGCGCCTCTTTGACGTAAGGAAGAATCATGCCGGCAAGCTTCTCTCGCTTTTCGGGTAACTCCAGGCCCCGTGCCATGACATCCCCCACCACCATTGTCCCTTGACCTTTCCCTTCGGGGAAAGGGATTCTCGCAGATCTCAGGTCGCGCCATGCTTCCTTCAAGTTTTCAGCAAGCTGAAGAGCGCTGAATCCATTCATGCCCGGAAAATCCACAAGAAGGCATGGTTTTTTTTCTTTCAATGCCAGGACACCATTCCACATACCCTGTGGGACACAATAGGTGTGTTTTGTCGTTCCAAGGGGCGTTATGACTTCTGAGTTGCCTTCCTCGGCCCGGCAATAGTGCAGCCCCTCAACATTGAGAAAACCCAGCATCTCCTCAAAAGCCAATTGGATTTCTTCTTTTGTTAAACGGGAGTAAGGATGCCTTGGGATATCCCGTATCAAGGCCTCGATCCCCATCCAGGGATCTTTCCAGATGTTCTTTTCATTCACAGGATGAACTGAGAACAAATCAAACAGACCGCTGGCAAATATGATCCCGCCGTTCGTGCCCACCTGCACGGTGGAGATACCTTTTTCTGCGGCAAAAAGGGCCGCAGCCATGCCTGCCATCCCTCTTCCGATTACGGTCAGATCACATTCTATGGTATCAGAATACGGCACTGCAAGTTTCCTTTTATCTATTCATCCCTTAGCTCAAGTCCGGCAAGGCCGCAATAAAAGGCCTCTTTGAGTTCAGCCTGAATCAGTTGTCCGTCCCAGAGGGCAGGACGTTCACCTCTCCAGCGTTCCCGCAGAAAATCTTTCAAATCACCCAGGCCATCATCCCCACAAAGGTCTCCGTTGCTATGCATCGCTGCGGTAATCCTCGCTCCGCAGAACGTACCCTGGCAGACTCCCTTGCCCACCCTGGTGACCTCCCCGATCGCCAGAAGGCTTGGTTTCATATTTTTCTTCGTGATGGATGATATCACGCCCCTGATGAGGCTTTGAGGAACAATTTCGCATTCACAAAGCACGGGATCGTCCGGATCCTTCTGTTCTATCCAGACCCGTGCAGCCGCACCAGGCTCACTCCATCTTCCCATTCCTGTGGACGGAACAGGCTCCACCGCGGTCACAGACGGTTTCTTCACACCAAGCCTATCGCAGACCACATCAGCTGTTTTTTCAGCCATAAATCTGTAGGTGGTGAGTTTTCCTCCGGGAATGCTCAAGAAATTTTCCAGCCCATCATTGGAATGATCCAAGAGAGAAAAACCCCTGCTTACGGACCGGTCATCGAACCCGTTTTCGAAATCCAGCAAGGGTCTGACTCCGGCATAGGCACGGACAAAGCGGGTATTTTTCAAGACAGGGAGCATCGCGGCTCCTTCATTCACCAAGAGGTCTATCTCAGGAAAGGATGGGAGAGTAACATCCGGAGAGTCCACGCGTATGGATGTTGTCCCAAGTATGGAAACAGAGCCTCCAGGAACCAGGATATCTCCGTCATGGGGAGGTCGGAGACGGTTGATGACATGCCTTGTAAATCTGTGCCCAGTGACAAGAAGGGTGCCCTTAGAATACAACATGTGAATGGCTATCCCCGCCATTGCTGCAATATGGCCCACCCATGCTCCGGCTGCATTCACCACGGTGTCGGCCTCGATAGCAGATTCCGTTCCCGTCACCCTGTCTCTCAGCAGCGTCTCGGTGATCTGATTTCCCTGCTTCTTGAATCCGATGACCTCCGTGTGAAGCAACAGGCTGCTGCCAAAACTTTCGGCCTGAGCAATATTTTCCCTGCAAAGTGCAAAGGGATCAATCGCTCCATCATCTACCCTGTAAGCGGCAATCAATTTGGCAGACAAGCCTGGTTCAAGTTCCCTGGCTTCATCTACATCGACGGCCTGAACCGGAATACCGCATTTTTTACATAAGTTTGGAAAATCGGCAATATACTGTTCATCGTCGCCCTCGATTGCGACAAACAGCCCGTTGGTATCTTCGATAACCCGGGGGATAATTTTCTTGAGGAGGAGATTTTCTTCATGGCACTGCTTAGCAGCAATGGGATCCGTGCCAACGTACCGGGCACCACTATGAAGAAGTCCATGATTTCTTCCGGACGCGCCGGCGTTCAGATGACTTTTTTCCACGAGCGTGCAATGGACACCACGGAGGGCGAGATCCCTGGCAAGCCCTGTGCCGGTTGCTCCGCCGCCGATAATCAATACCTGCGTATGCACTGCTGCTTCCCTTCCCTGCAATCTAACAGTTCTTTAGAAAGAAATTTAGCTTTCAAAAGTTCTCGTATCAAGAAATATTTTCATATTCGAACATTTATTTGCCTTTTGTTTTCATTTGTGAATTCTTTCTCATAAAAGTTTCCCTTGTGAAACAGCAGCACGGATGTTATTTAGTGTCCATCTAGAACTGTCCGGATCGGAGGGAAAATGGATGTCTGACACAATCACCCTGGATAATCTTATTAATGGCTCGTCTAAGCTGGAAAATGAAAATTCAGATCGGAATCCGTCCGCTCTCCAGCGGAAAAAGGAAATTATTGAACTGGTAAGAAGTCAAGGATTTCTTTCTATAGAGGCGCTGGCGAAATACTTTTCAGAAACGTCAAAACCATACGTCGTGACGTCAACGAACTCGTAAAAACAGGGTTGCTGCGCCGCTATCATGGGGGAGCCGGACTCCCCTCCAGCGTGGAAAGCGTGGCCTATCAGGCCAGGAAGATGTTTTGTTCTTCGGCCAAGATTCGCATTGCCAGGACCTTGTCAAAGCACATTCCGGACGAGGCATCTCTCTTTATTGATATTGGCACCACTGCCGAAGAAGTGGCCAAGGCTCTTTCTGATCACAAAGGACTCCGAATTATCACCAACAACCTGAGTGCGGCCTGCATACTGAGCGAAAAAGGCGACTTTGAAGTTATTGTGGCAGGAGGAAACGTTTGAGGAGGAGACCGGGGTGTCACCGGGGAAGCAACCATTGATTTTATCAAACAATTCAGTGTAGATTTTGGGATCATCAGCATCAGCGGGATAGATAGACAGGGCATGCTTCTTGATTTTGATTACAGCGAAGTACGGGTAGGTCAAGCCATCATTGCCAGTTCCCGGAAGGTCTTTCTTGTTGCCGATCATACCAAGTTCGGCAGAGATGCCATGGTCCGTATTTGCCATATTTCCGATATTGATGCCCTCTTTACGGACCGTGCACCATCTCAGGCTATGATGGAACTGCTTTCTATTGCGAATGTTGAACTGTATGTTGCAGATGCAGAGGTCGGAATGGAGTGATTCATCAATCTCGTTCAAAAGAAATATCCCTTAATTTGAACGACCAGGCAGAAGGACGAAGCCGTGAAAACAGATCAATTTCCAGAAGATATACAACCCCATTTGATCCCTGAACCCGAGGGAGACATGTTCTATCGCTGTCTGGGGTGTGGTACCGAGTCTGACATTCAGGAACTTCTCTATACCTGCCCCCGCTGCGGCCAGGTACTCATGCTGGAGGACAGGAACCTGCCACGCTACCACAAACTGGGAGGTAAGACCTGGCAAAAAATCTTTGATTATCGTCGAATGCTGAACACCCAGCCGCTCAAGGGCATATTCCGGTACTATGAATTCATAGCCCCGGTCATCCCTTTGGATCAAATCGTCTACCTGGGAGAGGGGCACACGCCCTTGGTCCGGGCAAACAGCCGCCTGCAGAATCTGGTGGGGATGGATTTCTATTACAAGAATGATGGGCTCAATCCCAGTGCCTCTTTTAAAGACCGCGGCATGGCCTGCGCCCTAAGTTATATTCGCTTCCTGGCCAAAACCCGGAAGCTCAAGGATATTTTGGCTATCTGCGCCTCCACGGGTGATACCTCGGCATCGGCGGCGCTTTACAGTTCCTACCTGGGCGATTTTCTCAAATCAGCGGTCCTGTTGCCCAAAGGAAAGGTGACGCCACAACAGCTGTCCCAACCCCTGGGAAGCGGTGCCACGGTCCTGGAGATGCCCGGCGTCTTCGATGACTGCATGAAAGTGGTGGAATCCCTGGCTGAAAACTATCATGTCGCGCTACTGAACTCAAAAAACAGCTGGCGCATCCTGGGACAAGAATCTTTTTCCTTTGAAATCGCCCAGGACTTCGACTACGAGGTGCAAGACAAGGTGATTGTCGTCCCCATTGGAAATGCCGGGAATATCACGGCGGTCATGAGCGGCTTTCTCAAGTTTTACGAGGCCGGAATCATTTCCGCCCTTCCCGGGATCATAGGGGTACAATCGGAGCACGCTGACCCCGTTTATCGCTATTACCTGGAGAAACTGCCCGGAAAGAGGAAATTCGTCCCTGTGTCCGTGCGGCCCAGCGTGGCCCAGGCTGCGATGATCGGAAACCCTGTATCCATGCCGAGGGTCATTGAACTGGCTGAAAAATATTATCGGTTGGCCGGGGAAAGGACCGTCCGGGTGGTACAGGTTTCGGAGCAGGAAATCATGGATGCGATGATCACAGCCAATCGGAACGGAAACATCGTCTGTACCCAGGGGGGGGAATCTCTGGCGGGTCTTAGAAAGGCCATTGCATTGGGATACGTGGGACCGGATGACGTAGGCGTTCTCGATTCAACGGCCCATGTCCTCAAGTTCGCCCTATTCCAGAAGATGTACCTGGAGGATGGTTTTGATCCGGCCTTCGAAGTGGTCCCCGATCCGGAACTCAAAAACAGGCCGATAGAGATAGGAGGAGAAAACCTCGAAATCCCCACCCGGAAGGGTGAACAGAAAACAAACCTCGTCGATCACGTGACAGCCGAGATTGCCGAACTGCTGGAGCTGAAAAGAAAATAAAAGGGCACACTTTCAAAATGCCCCATTTTAACCAATCTCCGCATCAGGCTCGGATTTTAGTCTTCGAAATAATCCCTCAGGATTCAGACCATGCCACGAATCAGAATAATCGTTGTGGGCCAGACCAGGTCCGGCTTCCTCCAGGAAGGCCAGGCTTTCTATCTTGATCGTCTGCGCCATTACATCCCTGTGGACTGGGTGGAGACAAAACCGGCCCCCATAGGAAAAAACACCACCCATCAATCCGTCAGGGAGCAGGAAGCCCGTCACCTCAAGAAAAAACTCCGCGAGCGCGAATATCTGATCACCATGGATCGGAAAGGGAAGACCTACGATTCTTTGGAATTTGCTTCACACATGGAAAAACTGGTGACGGAACAGGAAGGGCTGGTTTTTGTTATCGGGGGAGCAGTGGGTATCGCCGTTGATCTCCTCAAAGGTTCTCAGGAAGTCCTTTCCCTTTCACGGTTTACTTTCACACACGAAATGACCCGGTTGTTTCTCCTGGAACAACTCTACCGTGCTTTTACCATTATGAGGGGGGAAAATTATCATAAATAGGCCTTAGGGTTTCTATTCGGCCTGTTTGCTCGCCTCTAGGGCCATGACGATCTTGTTCTTCAGTTCTGTCAGGTCAAAAGACTTAATGACATAGAAATCGGCGGCAATGGATTTCATGTCCTCTTTGAACGTGTCATAGGCGGTGCAGAGGACAACGGGCAGATCATAAAAATTGTTTCGGATATCCTGCAATAGATCCAGGCCGTTGTAATCCACCATCTTGATATCCAGTACCACAAGATCGGGTTTTTCCTCCTCAATCCTCTCCAACAGCTTGTAACCGCTTTCAGCCGTAATCACCTCGTATCCCGCTTCGCTCAGCTCCTCGGAGTAGAGATACCGGATATGCTCTTCGTCATCTACAATCAATATCTTTGCCATAACCTATTCTCCCAGATCCTGCGTTCACTGTATCATGAAGGTACATCAAAAAATCCGAATATGCAAATAGGAAAACATTGCGTAAAAAAGCCGGCTCCCGGCTTTCTCTTACCAGGTTAAACGCACCGGCACTCCCCTTTCCCGCAGATAGACCTTGATATCGGAAATGGAGTACATGCCGTAATGGGTTATGGAGGCAATCAGAGCCGCATCGGCCATGCCCGCTGTCAGGACTTCGGCGAGATGGGCCGGTTTGCCGGCGCCTCCTGAAGCGATGACCGGAATCCCTGCTTGAGAAGAAATGAGCCGGGTCAGTTCAATTTCATATCCGTCCTGTGTGCCATCCGCATCGATGGAATTCAGACATATTTCACCGGCGCCCAGTTTTTCCCCCTTCCGAGCCCAGGCGAGCGCGTCCAGTCCCGTATAGGTTCGCCCCCCGTCGATAACCATCTCGTAACCGGAGGGAATCTTTTCAGTCCCGGCGACCTTTTTTACGTCCATACCCAGAACAATGCACTGGCTCCCAAAGGCCTCCGCACCGCGTTCGATAATGGACGGGTCCCGGATGGCAGCGGAATTGACGCTCACCTTCTCGGCGCCGGCAAGCAAAACGCGCCGCATATCATCCAGCGTTCTGATCCCTCCGCCAACTGAAAACGGGATAAAGATCCTTTCGGCCACTTTTTCAACCGTTTCAATCATGATATCACGACTCTCCGAAGAGGCCGTGATGTCATAGAACACGATTTCGTCCGCCCCTTCCTCGTAGTAGCGTGCTGCCGTCTCAACCGGGTCTCCGATAACCACATTCCCCTTGAATTGAATACCCTTGGTCAATTTGCCGTCACGAACATCCAGGCAAGGTATAATTCTCCTGCTAAGCATGATTTGATCCGTCCCAGTGACAGAAATTTGAAAGCATCTTTAATCCGGGTCTGCCGCTTTTTTCCGGGTGAAATTGAACCGCCACAAGATTGTTAAGGGCCAGCACGGAAGCAAAAGGAAATCCATAGGTGGTCTCGGCGACGATGCAGTCCTCATCACCGGGAACAGGATAGTAGCCGTGCACGAAATAAAATTGGCCGGCCGGATCCACATCTTCAAAAAGGATATGATCTCTGAGGAAACGAATACTGTTCCAGCCCATATGGGGTACCTTGAGCTTTCCGTCCCTATCAGGATCCTGCAAGTTTCCTGGAAAGGGTTTCACTTCCCCTTTTAGCAGCCCCAGACAACGCGTATTGTTCTCATGGCTGTGCTCCATAATGATTTGCATCCCTAGGCAGATACCCAGAAGAGGTTTGCCCATTTCATAGGTCCTTACGAGGGCCTCATCCAATCCCATTCGCCGGAGATCGGCCATGGCGCTTCCCGCAGCCCCCACCCCGGGAAAGATGACCCTCTCGGCGGAGGCGATGACCTCCGGATCGGAAGTGATGCAGGCCTTCTCATTGAGGATATTCATGGCGCGTTTTACGCTGGTCAAATTGCCGGCCTTATAGTCTAGGATAGCGATCATGGCATTCTCAGATTTTAATAGGAGTAAAAACCCTTTCCGGTCTTTCTGCCCAGCCACCCGGCATCCACATATTTCTTCAACAGGGGGCACGGGCGGTACTTGTCATCTCCAAGGCCTTCATGAAGAACCTTCATTATGGAAAGGCAGGTGTCCAGCCCGATGAGATCGGCGAGGGCGAGAGGACCCATGGGATGGTTCATGCCGAGCTTCATGACCGCATCAATATCTTCAACAGTCCCTACGCCCTCGAACAAGGCACAGACGGCCTCGTTGATCATGGGCATCAAGATGCGGTTGCTGATAAATCCGGGGAAATCATTTGCCGGAACAGGTGTTTTGTCCATTTTCAGTACCAGGGACCTGGTCACTTGAAACGTCTCCTCGGAAGTGGCAAGGCCCTTGATCATTTCCACGAGTTTCATGATGGGGACCGGATTCATGAAATGCATCCCGATCACCAGTTGGGGCCGCCGTGTCACCCCCGCGATCCTCGTAATGGAAATGGAAGAAGTGTTGGAGGAAAGAATCACCTCCTCCTGACACTGTTTATCCAAGTCCTTGAATATCTGCAGTTTTAGCCCCTCGTTTTCGGTTGCCGCCTCCACGACGAAATCGACTTTGGCCATGTCCGCGATGGATATTGAACCTTGAATTCTGCCCAGGATCTCTCCCCTGTTTTCGTCTGTTATCTTCTCCTTCTTGACCATCCTCGCCAGGCTTTTCTCGATGCTTGAAAAACCCCGTTCCACAAATTCATCCTTGATGTCGTTCATGATGACATCAAAACCGCTCGCTGCAGCAACCTGGGCTATGCCAGCCCCCATTTGTCCAGCACCAACAACACCTATGGTCCTGATTTCCATGCCTTCCTCACCTCCTGCTTGGTTTCGATATTTTATCTCTAATCCTAATGTTTCTTTTCCCGGTCCCGAACGATCATCACCGAACACGGAGCCTTGTTGGTCACCCTTTTGGCAACACTTCCAAAAAAAACGAGGCCGGCACCCGATAAGCCGTATGATCCCATTACCGCCAGATCCATCTGCCGGTCTTCAAGGAATCGAAGGATCTCGGAAGACACATGCCCATAGAGGACGACGAGTTCAGAGTCAATTCCTTCAGCGATTCCGGCAGCATACTCCAATTGCATCCGTTCTTCAAGGTTTGACATCAGGGTTTCTTTCGGTTCTTCCGGTAAAGCCCATTCAGTATCCGTCAGGAGAGGGTTGATCATGGTGGGCAAAACATGGACAATAAACAGTTTTGCCGAATACTTTTCGGCCATTTCCAGGGCAGCGTAAAATGCCAACTCCGCATTCCCGGAAAAATCAGTACAGCACGCAATCCTATTGATGGCCATCTCTCCTCCAATTCATTATAGGTTTAAGTCATATGCCTTTTATTTCATATCCGATTCTCAGCATTAAAGCAAGATGACTTCGCAAAAAGTCATCATCGTGCCCACGGACGGGCACGCAAATCAATGGGGTGCAACGCAACCCTTTGATTTGTATGGAAAACAAAAATCACACTTTTCGGTTCCCATCAGTAAAAAGTCCATGGACGGACTTCCAATGAAGTCGTCTCATCCCCCGGAGTCAAGGAGCAGGGCGTGAGGGTCTCTTTCAGACCCTTTCTCATAGTGCATTTGGCACCAAACACCGGCATGGACGACTATTTGGGGTTTATGTCTCCAAACCCCACGAGCTTCTATGAATTTACGCTAAACCCCAATTCGGCGTCCATCCCCTCCCAAGGTATTTAGAAAGGGTCTGAAAAAGAGTGTCAGGTTCGGCTCCTCTTCGTACCTCATAGGCTGCCGCTCGCGGCATAAACCAGCTTTTTACGATTCCATCAATCAAGGTGAACTACCAATTTCGTCTCACCTTCCGGGATAGTGTTTGACTCCCTATTGAGGACAACGTAAAATAGGATGTTTAGAAAAGCCTTTTTATAAAAACAGGATTGTTTCAATGAAGGAGATGCCCTATGAAACTCGAGTTTATTGATGCGCGGGACCTGCCCGACGCCTGGTTTCAATGCGTCTACAGGCTACTGGAAACAGGTCACGAATACACCATTGATCGGGGAAGTTATGAAGGTCAAAAACGGTTGGAGTTTGACTATGTCACGGTTCATATCAAGTACCCGGGTGTCAAACCCCTTTTGCCCGATATCCCTCCTGCGCTCGGTATCCCGAATCCTGTTGCAGATGGCTATTTGGAAGAATACCTCCCTTATCTCATGACAGCAATGAAACAACCTGGAGAAGATTACACCTATGGATCGTATCTCGAAAGCCAGATTGCCGAGGTCATTCGCATGTACAAGGAGGATGGTTTCGGCACCAATCAAGCCTTCATGACCGTTGGGGATCCTCAGTCCATTCGTCTGAAAGATCCCCCCTGCCTTCGCGGCATTGATACGCGAATCAAGGATGGAAAACTCCATTTCGTGGTCTACTTCAGGTCTTGGGATCTCTGGAACGGCTTTCCGGCCAACCTTGGGGCGATACAGCTCCTGAAGGAATACATGGCGTCAAGCATCGGAGTGGAAGACGGCGAAATCATTGCAGCGAGCAAAGGGCTGCACCTTTATGATTATGTCTGGGAACTCGCCAAGTTGAGAACCATGTGTGAAAATCCGTCCGCCCTGGGCGACGGAACATGTGAAAATGCCGGCTGATCTGAAAGGTTTCAACAAGAGCGAGATGGAACAGTGGGCACAGGGTTTGGGCCTTGCCCCCTACCGGGGACGCCAGGTCCGGTCCTGGCTGTTCAGGAGGTTGGCGGGTTCTTTTGAGGAAATGACCGACCTGCCCCTGCCCCTTCGCTCACAGCTTGCCCGCGAAGCCAATATTCATCACCTCTCCCCCGTCAAAAGACAGGAGTCCAGTGATGGTACCCGGAAATACCTCTTTGAACTTCATGATGGGTACCGAATTGAATCGGTGCTGATTCCCGAACGTGATCATCTGACGATCTGCATTTCTTCCCAGGCAGGCTGCGCAATGGGCTGTCGATTTTGCCTTACGGGAAAGCAGGGGTTGAATCGGAACCTGAGCCCGTCGGAAATTGTGGAGCAGGTCATCCATATCAAACGCTCGGTGGAGTCTCCGGAGCATCTTACCAATATCGTGTTCATGGGAATGGGGGAACCCCTGGCGAACTACGACAACCTTCTGAAGGCAGTCAATAACCTGGTGGGTGAGACCGGGATGAATTTCTCCCACCGAAAGGTGACGGTTTCCACATGTGGTCTGGTTCCTATGATGAGACGGCTGGGGCAAGATATCTCTGTCAATCTGGCGGTTTCACTCAACGCCACAACCGATAAGATCCGCGATTTTCTGATGCCCATCAACCGACGCTATCCCATTGATGAATTGATAAGGGCATGCAGGGACTTTCCGCTCCCTAATAGACGCATGATAACTTTCGAATACATCCTGATCAATGGCATCAATGACTCCCTTGACGACGCATCGAGGCTCGCTCTACTCCTCAGTGGCGTCAGGGCAAAAATCAATCTCATTGCTCTGAACGCCCACGAAAGCTCCGATTTCAAGCCCCCGCCCATGGACAGGATCCTCCGGTTCCAGGATAAACTTGTTCAAAAACACTTCACTGCCATCATCCGTAAGAGCAAGGGGGAAGACATTTCCGCCGCTTGCGGGCAATTGAGTGGAAAGCTCCTCCAGTCATAACACCAAAGAAAAACCTATTCACAAACTTTTCCCTTGCTTTGAAGATTCTCAAGAAGCTATATTAATAGTTTTAGAATATGGAGATCAAAATGATTAAACTTGATTTTTCTAAAGGTAACGGTCTGTTACCGGCCATCACACAAGAATACGGTTCCGGAAAAGTGCTCATGCTTGCCTATGTCAACCAGGCTGCCTGGGAAAAGACCCTTAAAACGGGTGAAGCGCACTACTGGAGCCGCTCCCGCCAGGAACTCTGGCATAAAGGCGGTACCTCGGGTCATGTCCAAAGGATTAGAAGTATCCATGCGGATTGTGACAACGACACCCTGCTCTTTCAGGTGGATCAAATTGGAGGCGCCGCCTGTCACACAGGCTACGACACCTGTTTTCACCAGAATATCGACAAGAACGGAAATGTGAAAATTGATGGAACCAAAATATTTGATCCGGAGAAGGTATATAAGAAATGAACATACTCAAGCTGGGGATCCCAAAGGGGAGCTTGCAAAAGGCTACCATTGGTCTTTTTGAAAAGTCAGGATGGAAAATCACCGTCAATTCAAGAAGCTATTTCCCTGACATTAACGATAGTGCCATCCAATGCAGCCTCTGCCGGGCACAGGAAATGTCAAGGTACGTGGAAAACGGCACCCTTGATGTGGGACTCACCGGCAAAGACTGGATCGAGGAAAACGAGTCGGATGTGACGGTGGTGGAAGATCTTGTGTATTCTAAAGTCAGTCAAAACTCAGCCCGGTGGGTACTGGCAGTTCCGGCAAATTCGGAGATCCATGAACTGAAAGATCTGAAGGGAAAAAAGATAGCCACGGAACTTGTCCGTTTCACTTCCCGATATTTCAAGGAAAGGAAAATCGATGTAAAAATCGAGTTTTCCTGGGGGGCCACCGAGGCCAAAGCCGTATCCGGCCTGGCTGACGCCATTGTGGAGGTTACGGAAACCGGTAGCACCATCCGGGCACACGGTCTCAAGATCATTCATGAACTCATGCAAACCAATACCCAGCTCATTGCCAATCATGATGCATACCGGGACCCTTGGAAGCAATCAAAGATTGAACAGATCTCACTGCTCCTCAAGGGGGCGCTGAGGGCTGAGAATATGGTTGGACTAAAAATGAATGTCCCACAAAAGAAAATGGATAGCGTCATTGATATGCTTCCCTCTTTGAATGCGCCGACTATTGCAGGCCTTTATAATTCTTCGTGGGTCTCCCTAGAGGTCGTCGTGGATGCAAGCCAGGTGAGAGAACTCATACCCCGACTCATCTCTGCGGGCGCCGAAGGGATCATTGAGTACCCATTGAATAAACTCATCTAAAGAGAAAAGTTTTATGGATATTCCGGTAACCCGAAGGGCCGCAAACATCCCTCCCTTCATCGTCATGGACGTCATGGAAAGGGCCCATGAACTCGAAAGAGAGGGCAGGCATATTATTCACCTCGAAATCGGCGAGCCTGATTTCAATACGCCTTCATGTATTTGCGAGGCGGCGAAAGAGGCGATTCAGAAGGGAGAGACCCATTACACGCACAGTCTTGGCATTCTTGAACTCAGAGAGGCCATCTGCGACTATTACAAAACGCAATACCACGTGCATGTGTTGCCGGATCAGGTCCTTGTAACCTCGGGCACATCGCCGGCACTCCTGATGCTTTTTTCCACTCTGCTGGAGGCAGGCGATGAGATCATTCTGTCCGATCCCCATTACCCCTGCTACCCGAATTATGCCCGTTTTCTCGATGCCGTACCGATATTCGTAAAAGGGGATGAAAAAGAGGGTTTCCAGCTGAACCCGTCCGAAATCAAGGAGCGCATAAGCTCTAGAACACGGGTTGTCATGATCAACTCCCCTGCAAACCCTACGGGAAACCTCCTTGCCCAGGAACGGATGGACATGATTGCCCAACTTGGAGTGCCGGTTGTTTCAGACGAGATCTACCATGGACTGGTGTATGGGCAAGAAGAACACACCATCCTGGAGTATACGAAAAATGCCTTCGTCCTGAACGGCTTTTCAAAGCTCTATGCCATGACCGGATGGAGATTGGGCTATATTATCGCCCCGCCGAAATTTATCAGACCACTTCAGAAACTTCAGCAGAATTTCTTCATTTCGGCGGGAAGCATCTCACAGTGGGCGGGTCTCGCAGCCCTCAAACACGCCCAAAGCGATGTTGAACAAATGAAAGAAACCTATGACCGGAGGCGCCGTTACATGATCCGGAGAGTCCGCGAACTCGGGTTTGGACTCCCGGTTGAGCCTGCAGGAGCCTTCTATCTCCTGGTCAATGCAAAACACCTCGGCAAAAGTTCTTACGACCTTGCCTTTGAAATCCTTGAAAAGGCCGATGTGGGCGTCAGCCCCGGCATTGATTTCGGCCAAAATGCCGAAGGTTTCTTGAGGTTTTCTTATGCCAACTCCCTGGAAAACATTCGAGAAGGACTCGACAGGATAGAACACTTTCTGGATCACAGGTAATGGATGCTCAGTTTCTTATAAGCGCTTTCAAGCAGCATCAATATCCACCGCCGGACAAACCGGAGATCGCCATTGCCGGACGCTCCAACGTGGGGAAATCCTCGCTCATCAACGTACTCGTCAACCGCAAAAAGCTTGCAAGAACAGGATCTCAGCCGGGAAGGACCCAATCCATCAATTTCTTCGTTCTAAACAGCGCCATCTACCTGGTGGATCTTCCGGGCTACGGTTACGCCAAGGTTCCGCTCACTGTCAAGGCATCATGGAAACAGATGGTCGAAACCTACTTGGATACCAGGTCGAATCTGAAGGCTGTGGTTGTTATCCTGGACATCCGACGTGATTTGTCTCCAGGTGACAGGGACCTCCTCGACTGGCTGATGCAACATGGGGTGGACATTATCCTCACCATGACCAAAATCGACAAGATCAGCAGGCAGCAGGCAGGAATCCGGGCAAAACGAATCTGGAATGCCTTTGAGATGGAAGGGGTAACAGGGCCCGTCCTCTTTTCTTCAAAAACGCGTCAGGGCCGGGATGAACTGCGGGCATGCATAAACACGATCACGGGGGTCAAGATCTAATGGCATCGTAAAAACTCCATCCATGGGCACGATGATGGCTTCCAACGAAGTCGTTTCATCTGCCGGAGTCAAGGAGCCGGGCGTAAGACTCTTTTTCAGCCCCTTTCTCATAGTGCACTTGGCGCCAGACACCGACATGGACGACTATTTGGGGTTTACGCCTCCCAAACCCCACGCGCTTCTATGAATTACGCTAAACCCCAAATCGGCGTCCATCCCCTCCGAAGTGTTTAGAACGGGTCTGAAAAAGAGTGTCAGGTTCGGTTCCTCTTCGTACCTCATAGGCTGCCGATCGCGGCATAAACCAGTTTTTTACGAAGTCATCAAGATCTGAGCAAATCCAGGCCATAGGCCTTGATCTTTTTATGAAGGTTGCTTCTTTCAATGCCGATTACTTCCGCTGTTTGGGAAATATTCCAGTCGCATTCCCGAAGCTTTGCCTCAATGAATGCCTTTTCGAACTGGTTCCTGGCCTCTTTCAGAGAATTTGACAGGGTTTGCGACTCAAATCCGGTTTTCGGTTCATGGGGACGGCTGAAGGGAGCCGGTATGTCTTTGGCCTCAACCACATCTGCGGGAATCATAATCATCAGTCTTTCCACAAGGTTCTTCAATTCCCTTACATTCCCCGGCCAGGGATACTTCTTCAGGATCGCCATGGCGCCGTTACTGATCTTCTTGCGCTCGATGTTTGTACTGCCGGAAAATTCTTCCAGGAATTCTTCGGCAAGATCGGGAATATCATCAGCCCTCTCTCGTAATGGGGGAACGTGTATGGGGATGACGTTCAACCTGAAATAGAGATCCTCTCTGAAAGTCCCTTTTTCAATTTCAACCTCCAGGTCCTTATTCGTGGCAGCAATCACCCTGACATCCACATGGATGGTCTTGCTTCCCCCCACTCTTTCGAATCTTTGCTCCTGCAGGATTCTCAAGGTCTTTGATTGGGCCTTCAGGCTCATATCTCCAATTTCATCCAAGAAAATGGTGCCTTCATGCGCCTGATCAAATTTACCTTTTCGCATGGTAGATGCGCCCGTGAATGCGCCCTTTTCATGACCGAATAGTTCACTTTCTATCAGATCTTCAGGGATAGCGGCACAATTGACTTCTACCATAGGCTTATGGCTCCTGTGGCTCAATCTGTGAATGTAATGAGCCACCAGTTCCTTGCCTGTTCCATTCTCCCCCGATATGAGGACCCAGGCGTTGGTGGGAGCTACAATCCTTATCTGTTCCTTGAGTTGGTGAATAGTACCGCTTTTTCCCGAGAGGCTTGATTTTTCCTGATGTTTCTGTTTCAGGAGGTTGATCTCCTCCTCCAGTCGGTAATACTCCAGCGTTTTTCTGACCGTATGAAGCAGCTTCTCCATGGACAGGGGTTTTTCAATGAAATCATAGGCCCCGAGTTTTGTTGCCTTGACAGCCGTTTCGATGGTTCCATGGCCGGACATCATGACGACCTGGAGGTATGGATAGGCCTCTCTTATCTTAACAAGGGTCTCTAAGCCATCCATCCCCGGCATCCAGATATCCAGGAGCACCAAGTCGGGGAGGATTTCCTCTACCTTGTTCAGGGCTTCCTCCCCGTTCTCAGCGCTGACAACCTCAAATCCCTCATCCGACAAGATTCCTTCAATGGACTGAAGAATACTCGCTTCATCATCTACGACCAAAATGGTTCGTGCCATACCTCTTACCTCATCATTTCCAGGGCAATTTCAGCTGTTCTCCGGGAAGCGCCTTTGCTGCCCAATCTCTCACGGATCATTCCCAGATCCTTGATCATCCGGTATCTCGCTCCCCTGTCACTGAGGAGGGTTTCCGCTTCCCGGGCCATCTTTTCAGGGGTAGCGTCTCCCTGAATAAGTTCGGGGACGACTCTTTTTCCAGCAACCAGGTTTACCAGACTGATATGAGGCACTCTGATGATCATTCTTCCGATGTGATAGGAGGGCCATGAAACCCGGTAGGCAACCACCATGGGGATCCCCATCATGGCCACCTCCAGAGTAACCGTGCCGGACGCCGCAATTACCACGTCACAGGCCTTGAGAACCTCGTAAATATTCCTTCCGGACAGCGCGATATTGATCTTGGAACGTCCGGTTATCTCCCTGACCAGTTTAGCATCCACAGTGGAGGTCAGTGGCAAAACACAACGCAATTTCGGATGCTTATTTTTCAGAAGTTCCGCACTTGACACCATGGCCGGAAGCAGGAAGCTCACCTCTTCATTCCGGCTTCCTGGGAGCAATCCCAGGACCGGACCTTGGTTGGGCATCCCACCATTAGAGCCATCTCGACCACGTGCAAAGGGTGCAGGCGCGGAGTCCAGCAGGGGATGACCCACATAATCTACACTGATCCCCTCGTTTCTATAAAAGGTCTCCTCAAAAGGCAATATAACCGCCATGCGGTCCACCCTGTTTCTGATCTTCCTGACCCTCCCCTTCCTCCAGGCCCATACCTGCGGACTGATATAGTAAAGGACCGGTACACCGCAGCGCTTGGCCGTTCGTGCCAAATGGATATTGAAATCGGGGTAATCCAGCAGGATAAGAAGATCAGGTCTGTTTTCCTTCAGGATGTGTTTCAGACGCCTCGCAGCTTTGTAGATCACGGGAATCCGGGAGAATACTTCGGTAAGCCCTACAACCGCCATCTCACTGGACGAGAAGAGGATCCTCACACCGGCCCGGGCCATTTCGTCCCCGCCGATGCCAAGGAAAAACACACCAGGATCCTGACGAAGAATTGTTCTGACGAGATTGGCCCCATGCTGGTCCGCTGAAGCCTCTCCAGCCACCATGAGGACAGTCTTTCCGGCCTTCGACTCAGCAAATACTCTCGAAATCCTTACACCCCTTTTCAATCTGTCCCATAATAGCCATTGCTACCTTGAGCGCTCTCCGTCCATCCTCCCCCGTGACGACAGGGATCGTTTTTTCACGAACGGCCCTGACGAATGCTGATATCTCATCAAACAAAGGATCGGCGTCCGGATAGCTCATCTTGCTGGAAACAATTTGGGGAAAGGTATTACTGTTTGAGGAATCATCCAAACGGGTCACACTAATATCTTTCTTGAAACAATTAACCGAGATATAGGCATCGGGCTGAAAAATGCGTATTTTTCGAAGAGTATTATTTGAAACGCGGCTTGCAGTCAGGTTTGCTACGGTGCCGTTTTGGAAGATTATTCTCACATTTGCAATATCCGTTTTTCCCGTAAGGACGGACATTCCCACCGCGTGAAGCTCTCTTATTTCAGACTGGACAAGGTGTAAAATGATATCCAGATCGTGGATCATGAGATCCAGGACCACATCCACATCGGTTCCCCTTACGGTAAAGAGATTCAACCGGTGGGATTCAATAAAAATGGGGCGCATCAGCAGGGATTCCATTTTAACCACTGCCGGGTTGAATCTTTCCACATGGCCCACCTGGAGGGCCAGGCTATTTCTTGCAGCCAATTCAATAAGCTCATCGGCTTGGGATTCTTCGTAGGTTATGGGTTTTTCAATGAGCAGATGAACGCCGTGCGAGAGGACTTCCCTGGCCACTTCAAAATGGCTCTCGGTTGGAACGGCAATGCTGACCGCATCTACCCTATCCAGGATTTCGCCAACTGATTTGAAGCTCCTCGTGTCGTATCGTTTTGCGATATCGAGGGCCCGGTCCTTATCCATATCCACGATGCCCACCAGATCGGTCCCTTCGATGGCGCGATATTTTTGGACGTGGTATTGTCCCAGGTGCCCTACCCCAATGACGCCGATTCTTATTTTTGTGTCCATCAAAACCCTTTTCTTTGACTAACCATTTTCCCCCACAGAATAGATGGAAATACCACCGCGATCAGCCAGGGAAATCATTTCATCTTTGTTGAACAAAAGCGTTTTTCCGGCTTCAATCGCCAGGGCAGAGGCTTTCACCTTCAACATGGACTCAATGGTTTGAGCACCAACCGACGGCACATCAAATCGCATATCCTGTTCAGGTTTACTCACTTTGACCACTACGACTCTTTCCTGCCCCAATCTGCCGCCCCTCAAGATCGTTTCGTCAGACCCTTCTATGGCCTCCAGCGCCAAGACTGTTTTCCGCCGAACAACCACGCATTGGCCAATATCCAGTCGACCCAGTTCTTTGGCAATACGCCAACCGAAATGGATGTCCTGCATCTCACCCCTGGAGGGCCTTCTTTTTGTAAGTACCCCGGGAGGTGCAACCAATTCAGGAACGTGTGTAGTGGAACTGACAATTTCGATGCCTGCCTTTTTCAGCTCACCGGATACCGCCCTCAAGATATCGTCATCGTGAAAAATGGCAAGTTTGGACATCAGACCTATGCCCTTGAGATCGGGCATAACGTTCTCGAACATCTTCAATTTTCTTATTCCGCCGGCCATGACCGCACTGCAGACATCATGTTTTTTGAGGGTCTTGATCAGCTGCCCCAATTGTCCGAGCCTGACCCAGGTGATGCTGTCAACTTCCGCTTCAAGGGCGGGATCTGTTTCACCCCTGTGGGCGACGGCTACCACCTGCAACCCTGATTTTCTGGCCGATCTGGCAACCAGCAACGGGAACTGCCCACTGCCGGCTATGATGCCCAGAACCCCCTTGTTTTTGGAAGTCTTCATGAAAGATATGTTTAACGCAGTATGCCGCGCTTCGACCCTTCGAGAAATGCCAGGAGCATTTCGAGTTCCGGGAAAGTCCGGATATCTTTTCTGGCCTTTTCAATACCCTCGCTGAACCTGCGGTGCTCCCGCCAGATGATCTGGTAGGCCTTTTTGAGTCCGTTTATTGTCTCACTGGTAAATCCCATTCTGCTGAGGCCTTTTCGATTGACCCCGAAAAGTCTGGCCCTAGGTCCTGCTGTCATCATGAAGGGAGGGACATCCCGGTCGATGCCGGATTTGGCTCCCAGAAAAGCGTGTGCGCCGATGCGAACGAACTGATGTACCGCCACCAGACCTCCCAGGATAGCATAATCACCTATGGAGATGTGTCCGCCAAGGGTGGCCACGTTAGACATGATGACGCGGTTTCCAAGGCGACAGTCGTGCGCGATGTGCGCATAAGCCATGATATAATTCTGGTTCCCGATAACCGTCTCCCATTCTTCCTTGGTCGTGGCACGGTTGACGGTCACGTACTCCCTGATGACGTTATCATTTCCGATGGTCAGTCGCGTGTCTTCCCCCCGGTAGCCGATATCCTGTGGGGCAGTGCCTATGGAAGTGTAGGGGTAGATCTTGTTTCGCTTCCCTATCCGGGTGTGCCCTTCAATAACCGCGTGTGCCCCTATTTCCGTTCCGGCGTCTATGCTCACATGGTCCCCGATGATGCTGTAAGGGCCTATCTTCACTTCCGACGCGATCTCCGCGTTGGGGCTGACCACAGCTGAAGGATGAATTGTCATAACTGGACCTCGGTTTCTGCTATATTAAGTAAACAATTCATTATGTTAGAACATGGTTTTGCAGAGCAGGTCAAGCCCTTTTCTTAGGCGCATCAGCCTATGCGTGCAACGAGTTCGGCTTCCGCCACACTATCCCCGTCCACGGAAGCCTTACCGCGCATTTTCCAGACCCGGCTCCCTGTTCTTATGGGCTCCAGTTCAAAGACGACCCGGTCGCCGGGCAGCACGGGCCTGCGAAACTTGACCTTGTCCATGGCCATGAAATAAATGGAATCTTCATTTCCTTTTTCGAGCGAGCCCGGTATGGAAAGACGAGCGAGAATCCCGCCCACTTGAGCCATAGCCTCGATAATCAGGACCCCGGGCATAATGGGTCGTCCGGGGAAATGTCCCTGGAAGAAAGGTTCGTTCGAGGTAACATTCTTGATGCCCACCACGCGTTTCCCCAATTCTATTTCTGTAATTCTATCCACGAGGAGAAACGGGTAGCGGTGGGGGAGAATGCGTGTTATGTCATCATAAGAGAGGGGAAGGTCCATGAATGGTCACTCCTTATGCTGTTCCATTTCCAATATATTCAAGCGCTTTTCCAGGTCTCTGACCGTATGGATCATTTCAGGCAGACGTGCAAGGAGATTTGAAACCCGCAGCCAGCGCCGATGAGGCATGGCAGGAGTTCCCGAGACGATTTCCCCGGGACAAACTGATTTGGCAATACCTGATTGGGATGCAATCATGACCCTGTCTCCAATTTCGAGATGATCGGCAACCCCCACCTGTCCACCAATGACCACCTGTCGCCCCACCTTCACGCTCCCGGAAATTCCCGCCTGGGCAACGATGATGGTGTTTTCGCCGATGGTGACGTTGTGGGCAATCTGCACCAGATTGTCGGTTTTCACCCCACTCTTAATCCAGGTCTTTCCAAAAGCCGCCCGGTCAATACAATTGTTGGCCCCTATTTCCACCCGATCATCAATCTGAACAATCCCCAACTGTGGGATTTTTATGGACTGTATTCCATCCTGAACAAAGCCGAAGCCGTCGCTTCCGATGACCGTCCCCCCATGTATGATGACATCGTTCCCGACTCTGCAGTCTTCCAGAATGGAGACATTCGGATAAATAACCGTTCTCTTCCCGATGCGAACCCGGTTCCCGATAAATACCCCTGGGAAAAGGATGCTCCCATCTCCAATAACGGCCTCTTCACCTATGTAGACACTCGGATAAATGGATACGTCTTTTCCTATTGAACAGCTTTCGTAGCGGAAAGCCCGATCATTTCCTTCGGCGAACGGCGGGATATCAGGGGCGAAAAGTCCCGCAACCTTGACATAGGCGATCTTGGGGTCTGCTACGAGCACCTGGGGCCCGTTATACAAGGGGGTTTGTTCCCTGATGATCAGCGCAGAGGCCGATGTATTGACGATCCTGTCCCTGAACCGCGGATTCGTGAGAAAAGAAATTTCCCCGGGTCCCGCCTCCTCAAGGGAATTTATTCCCCTGATGGTCAGGTTGCCGTCGCCGGCGACCTCTCCTCCTAAGATCCGGGCAATATCATTCACCGACATTACCACTGCTTTTCTTTGTCTACTGTTTTGCCCCGTCATAGGCCTTTACCACCTTGTCAGTGATATCGAGGGCATCATCATAATAAATAAGCCCGGGAGCCCGACGCTCGAAGATTGTGAGATAGCCGCCCTTTTTCCCCAGGCTCCCAACAATCTTTTCCACTGCCTTTCCCACCTTTTTCCGCACTTCCAGTTCAGTGTCCTTTATCTCCTGCGTATATTCAGCGTAGAGATACTTGTAGTATCGCTGCTTCTTTTCCAGTTCTTGTCTTTTAGTTTCCTTTGCGTCAAGACTCAACATCATACTCTGTTTCTTAAATTCATCTTGGATTATTGCGAGATCAGCCTTTTCTTTTTGCAGTTTTTTCTCCATAGCTCCAAATTTCTTCTTTAAGTCAACGCTCATCTCCTGGAACCGCTTGGACTCCTGCTGGAATTTTTCCATATCGATAATTCCAACCTTGTTGCTGTCCATTGCCAGCACGAAACACGGCATGCTAAGCAACAACATGACGACAAAATAGGGTATAAATTTCCTCATATTACATCCTCCTGTTTAACTTCTTTCTCATTGTTTCATCAAAAAGTTCCACCCATGGTGAATTCCAGATTATCCGATGCCTCATCGCCCCGTGGATGCAGATTCTTCCCGTATTCGATCCGGAGTGGTCCGACCGGCGAATACCACCTGATGCCAACGCCTGCCCCCTGACGAATCTCGCTGAACGTCACGGCCTCGTCCTTTTCAAAAACATTCCCCGCATCAAAGAATACGACTCCGACAACCCCCTGTTCCCTTTGAAGGGGAAAGCGGTATTCCAGATTATATACCATCATTTTTTCGCCACCGATCTTGTCTCCTGTGGCGGGGTCTCTCGGTGAAATGGTGGCGTACTTGAAACCCCGTACCGTATTGATGCCACCAAGGAAGAATTTTTCAAAGACCGGCAATTTCCCCCCCGACCGTTGGCCCACATACCCCCATCTCCCCTGTACCAGGAAAACCGTGTCCCAGGGCAGGGGAAAGTACCACGCTGTCCTGGCCTGATACTTGTTGAAATAGAGGTCTCCTCCAAGGGGACCTCCGGCATATTCAAAACTGAAGCTGTTGATTGAACCCTTGTGGGGATCCCATGGGCGGTCAGTGCTATCCCTCTTGATACCCAATGTTATACTGCTGGTCACATTTTCTCCGATCATATCTCGCACGACCAAGGCCGCCGTGTCTGCCACATCCGTGATATCAGCGTTGTCGTAGGTATATTGAGTTGATCCTTTGGTATACTCATCGAGCCCCAGGGGAAAACCGAGACTCACCGACCCACCCCAGCTATCCTTTGTGTATTCGTCATATTCCCTTGACCATTTATAGATATCAAGACCTAAAGACAACTCCCTCCCCAAAAACCATGGCTCCGTAAATTTGATATTATATTCCCTCGATACACTCCCGAGCTTCGCGGAGGCAGAAAGAGTCTGTCCATAACCGAAAAGATTGTTCTCGGCTATCTGGAAGGAAAGCATGGTTTTATCCACAGAACTGTACCCGATACCGACACTAAAATACCCCGTGGGGCGCTCTTTCACATGGACATCAAGGATCATAGAATTCTGCTGGTTTCCGCGTTTCGTGTTTACTGAGACGTCTTCAAAAAAACCCAGCCGATGCAGATTTTCCATGCTTTTTCTGAGGTCCTTGCCGCTGAAAGTCCCGCCTTCGACAGCTTTGATTTCCCTTCGGATGACATTGTCTCTGGTGACAGTATTTCCCGTAATCAGTATCCGTTCAAAATGGATCAAGGATCCTTTGGAAATTCTGTATGTGACGTCTACCTTGTGATTCTTAACGTTTTCTTTGGTTGAAGGTGATATTTCAACGTATGCATATCCTTCATCCGCATAAACGTTTCTCAAGGCAAGCATATCTTTCCTAACCGTCTCGCGATTGAACTCCTTTTCTTTCCCAATCCGGGTTATTTTGAGCAATTCCTCGGATGGCTTGATCAAATCTCCCTGGATAGAAACGTGCCCGACCTGGAATTGCTCCCCTTCTTCTATCTCAATCGTGATCTTGAGCCCTTTCCCCTTTTCGTAGACGACCTTCGGTTCACCCACTTTCGCATTGATAAAACCGTGATTGTGATAGTAGGCCGCGATGTTTTGCACATCAAAGTCCAGCTTCTTCCGGTCCAGATATCCCGAACTGGTAATCCACGAGAAAAATCCCTTTTTGCTGGTCTGCATGAGATCCGTCAAAACCCCATCGCCAAAGGCCTTGTTCCCAATAAATTCGATCTTACGGATATATACCTTCTTGTGCTCGTCAATAATATAGCGTAACAAGACTTCATTGTTGGGAAGAGGCTCTGTTCGTTCCCGGATTTCAGCATTGTAGTACTTTTTCGTCCGGTAAAAGGCAGTTAACCTGTTAATACTTTGTTTCACCTGATTTTCGTCCAGAATAGAGTAAAGCTTGATGCCCAGTTCGTTTTTCAATTCATCAGTCTTGATTTTTCTATTGCCCTCAAAGGAAATTTTCCCGATCGACGGCTTCTCAACCACATGGAAGATGACCCGCTTCCCCTCGGCCCCCTCTTCCGTTTCAATTTTTACGTCCTTGAAAAAACCCATCTTATATACGTCACGAAGGTCTTGATCCAATCTGTCACGGTTTAAAGGGTTCCCTTTTTTGGTTTGGATCACCGCCAGAATGGCTTCTTTTTCGACACGCTTATTCCCCATGACCTCCACGGAATCCACCTGGGGCACACCTGTGATTTTGTTGTATAGACTTTCCGCAAGCCCATCCACAATTCCCGAAAGTGCGTCCATGTCTCCAGCTACCCTGTAAAAGAAGAAAGGTGGCTGCATGGTCTTCAAATCAAAAAGCTTCACGTCAAGACTGAGTTTCTTTCCTATTTGTGTCAAACTCCCTTGAATAATGAAACTTGATGAAAGATCCTTTCCCATTTCAGAGGCAGTTTTTGGGCGAAGGATCGAATAGGCTAAAGGATGTTTATTTACCAGGGCCGGATTTGTCATATCGGTTCCGAGTTTTTCAAGCCGCACGGAAAACATGTCTTGCAGCCCTTTCTTGAGGTATTCCAGTTGGGCCGGCGCATTAATCTCAAAAGGCAATACGCTTACTTTGAATTTTTCAGCGGCTGAAGCCGGAAAAGCCGCAAATGACAAAAAAACGGCAAATAGAATAAAGAGAACGAAGAAAGGCACGATTCTGAGACCTCTCCGGTCCTCCCGAAAGGCAAAGCTGCATCTCCTCGACCTAGATAAGTTTCCCACCGATAATCTCCATTTGAGCTGACATTCTGGAGGCCAGCCGCTGATTATGAGTAGCAATCACCATTGCCATTCCTATTTCCTTGTTGAGTCTCAAAAGGAGTTCCGCAATTTCCTGTCCGGTTTTCCAATCCAGGTTGCCTGTGGGTTCGTCCGCAAGGATCAACCTGGGTTCCATGACCAGGGCCCTTGCAATGGCGACCCTCTGTTGCTCGCCTCCTGACATTTCTCCGGTCCGGTGCGTGAGCCTCCCATCGAGGCCCACCTCTTTCAAGACCTTCCTGGCCATGCCGGCTGCTTTTCCTGAAGATACGCGGGCAATCAGCGCAGGCATCATGGTATTTTCCAGGGCATTGAACTCCGGAAGCAAGTGATGGAATTGAAAGACAAATCCTATCTCTCGGTTTCTGACCCGACACAGGGCCTGTTCATCCATTCTGGCCAGCTGATGTTCCCCGAACCTGACGACACCCCTTGATGGCGGCTCGAGACTTCCCATAATATGGAGGAGTGTGGATTTCCCGACTCCGGAGGCCCCGATAACGGCAAGGCTTTCACCTGCGTGCACCTCGAGATCAATCCCTCTCAGCACTTCAATGGCTTCACCATGGTGTTGGAAGCTCTTATAGATATCTTCTAGGATCAGCACAATTCACTCAGAGTAAAGTCTATTCGTATCTCAAGCCCTCAACCGGGTTCAGCCTCGAGGCGTTCCATGATGGATACAGGGTTGCCAGAAAAGAAATCGCCACGGCTGCCATGGACACCAGCGCCACGTCCCATCTTTCCACGAGTACGGGAAGGGTAGAGATATAATAGACGTCAGAAGGCAACGATATGAATTTGTATTTTGCCAACAAATCGCACAACCCCAGGCCGAAACCAAGGCCTGCCAAGGTCCCCAAGATCCCAACCAACAACCCCTGGAGCATAAAAATGGACATGACGCTTCTGGAAGAAGCGCCCATGGTTCTCAATATGGCTATGTCCTTGCGCTTCTCCATGACGACCATGACCAAGGTGCTGATGATATTCAGTGCTCCCACCAGCACAATCATAATGAGAATGACAAACATGGTTACTTTCTCCAGTTTCAGGGCCGAAAAAAGGCTCCTGTTCATCACCTTCCAGTCCTTGGTCCAAAAGGGATACCCTAAAGTATCCTGAACTCTGCGAGCGATAGTATCCGAACGATCGATATCATTTACCTTGATCTCTATGCCGGTGACCTTGTCTCCAAGCCCGAGGAACTTCTCCGCTTCTTCAATGGAGACGTAAAGCATGGTGGCATCGTATTCGTACATGCCCGAGTCAAACAACCCGACAACACGAAACTTTCGCGTGTTGGGAACTCTTCCCAGGGGCGTGAGCCGCCCTTCGGGGGATACAAGGGTCAGAACATCCCCCGTATGAACACCTATCTGTCTTGCAAGCTCCTTGCCCAATATCACTGCGGGAAATCCCTGCGATTTTTCGCCGATGGAGCCCAGAGTGCCCTGTTTGATCATCTTTTTGATTCCCAGCACCTGCCCAACAGTCACAGGATCGATGCCCCTCAAAACGGCACCCGACACATTGCCGGCATGGTTGACCATGACCTGCCCGTAGATAAACGGGGTCGATCCCACGACGCCATCAACCCTGTTCACTTTTTTCATGACGGAACCGTAGTCTTTGAAGGCCCCTCCATAATTCAACACCAGGGCATGGGAGTTGACCCCCAGTATCTTGCTCATAAGATCGGCCCTGAACCCATTCATCACGGAAAGGACGACAATGAGTGCCATGACACCGACCATTACCCCCAAGACCGAGATGATGGTGATAATGGAGACAAAAGTCCGCTTACGCTTGGCTCTCAGATATCGCAGTCCCAGGAAGAGTTCAAACCACATATTCCGGTTAGTCCTGTTTCGGTTTCATTAGAGGAAAGAGAATCACATCTCTTATGGAGGGCGCATCCGTCAACAGCATGACGAGCCTGTCAATTCCTATGCCCTCGCCCGCAGTGGGAGGCATACCGTATTCCAGGGCCGTTACATAGTCTTCATCCATGAACTGGGCCTCTTCATCACCCTCTTCTCTCAAGGAGACCTGATATTCAAAACGCTTCCGCTGATCCATGGGGTCGTTCAGCTCGGTAAAACCATTGGCGATTTCCCACCCGCCGATGAAAAGTTCGAATCGATCAGTCAGATCAGGATTCTCATCGTTTCGCCTGGACAGGGGGGATACATCGGTGGGATATCCCACCACAAAAGTTGGATTGGTCAGTTCAGGCTCAACTAATGCATCAAATAATTTCGTTAACACCTTTCCATGGCTGTCATTTTTTGATATATCTATTCCTTTGGAACTTGCCAGGTCTCTGGCAAACACTGGCTCGTCTATGGCCCTCCTCTCCACACCGCCAATCTCCAGCAGTGCGTCTGTCAATGAAATTCTCGCCCAGGGGCCTGAAAAATCAATAGATTTTCCCTGGTAGGTGATCACGCTTTCACCGCAGACCGAGTGAACCAGTTCCCTGAATAAGGCCTCTGTCAAATCGATAAGATCTTCGTAGGTGGCATAGGCCATGTAAAATTCGAGCATCGTGAATTCAGGATTGTGTTTTATGGAGATACCCTCGTTCCTGAAATTCCTGTTGAGCTCAAAGACACGTTCCAATCCGCCCACAACGAGCCGCTTCAGATAGAGTTCCGGTGCCACCCTCAGGTAAAGGGGCATGGCCAGGGCATTGTGGTAGGTTTCAAAGGGTTTCGCCGTAGCCCCCCCGGGAATGGGTTGCATCATGGGCGTCTCCACCTCCAGGAAATCCTTCTGAATAAAAAACTTCCGGATGGCTTGAATAATTCGTCCCCTGACGACAAATACGTCTTTCACACTGTCATTTACAACCAGATCAAGATACCTCTGCCTGTAACGGGTTTCCACGTCGGTCAATCCATGCCACTTTTCCGGAAGCGGCCGGAGAGATTTGGAAAGGAGTTGAAGTTCCTCCGCCAGCAAGGTCAGCTCGCCTGTACGGGTCCGAAAAAGGGGGCCTTTTATGCGAACGAAGTCCCCCATGTCCATCAATTTGAAAACGGCGAAGTTTTCTTCGCCAATCTTGTCCTTGCGGACATAGACCTGAATGCGACCGCTCCTGTCTTTGATATGGATAAACGAAGCCTTGCCGAAGTCCCGCCGTGACATCATCCTGCCGGCCACTGCGAAGTTCTCCGGGTTCTTCTGCAAAATTTCGCCATTGACATCGCCAAACCGTTTCAACAACTCTGAAATCGTGCAACCTACCTGCCCTCCAGGGGGATAGAGGGGAATTTCCATATCAGCCAATTTTTGGCATTTGTTCAATCTTTCCGTCAGCATTGAATCTTTCTTCTCCATGCCAGAAATAGTCGCCTTTCAAGAAATTAGGATGGGCACCGGACAGTGCAAATCTTTTCCCTGCCAGAGATTAAACAAAATTAACTAATCCAATTGCATCTTCTAGTCAAGATAAAAGGTCATGAAGCCTCTGATTTCAAGAGTTTCGATGGGGCAGACTTTTCCCCGGAATCCCCCCATTCAAGCTCCGGATGGCTGGAAAACGACCCTCAGCATCACGAATTTATGATTGTTGATATCCTGGTTTTTTGCGGATATCATATTTCAAGACTTATTTTACACATTATACTCAAACAGGTCCTATCCGACTCATGATCAACCAAATTTAAGCTTGCAATCAACAGAGAAATCCGTTAATAAATAGTATAATGGATTTTTACCAGTGATTTTAGGGCTCGAACAGCGAAAAATCAATCTAACGCGACGCTGACAAATGTGCAGACAAATGGGACGGGAGGAATGGCCCCCCCTCTCTGGGTGGAAAGATCTCTAATAAATTTTTCAACTGGATGGAATGGAAGAGAAAGGTCAACATTAACCAAAAGGGGGTAGTTATGAAGAAGATCTTTATTTTTGTAAGCGTGTTGGTGTTTTTTGTGGCCCTTGTCCCGTGCACCCATGCACAGGATGTGAAGGTGGGGACCCTTATGGCCTACACCGGGCCGCTGAAGGAATTTGGTCCGAACATTGAAAACGGCATTAAGCTGGCCATCAAACAGATGGGCGAAGCGGGGCTGGACATGAAGCTCTTCGCTGGGGACAGCGAGACCTCACCCATCCCTGCAGTCAATGCTGCCAAGAAGCTTGTGGATATTGATAAGGTCGTCGCCGTTGTGGGGGCCCTTTCAAGCGGGGTGACCATCGCCGTTGCCGAGTCTGTAACCTGCCCGAACAACGTGATCATGATCTCCCCCGCATCCACATCCCCTCTGATCACCGTTCTGCCGGCGGACGAGAAAAAGGACCTCCTGTTCCGAACCTGTCCGTCCGATGCCCTTCAGGCCTTGGTCGCGGGCAAACTGGCCGTCTCCTACAACAAGACCGCCTCGGTCATTTACGTGAACAATCCTTATGGCCAGGGTCTTGCGCAAAATTTCAAGAAATCCTTTGAAAGCCATGGCGGCAAGGTTCTCGCCATGGTTCCAATTGCGAACAAACCGGCCCCGTCCTACACGGCCGAGCTGAAAAAGGCCCTTGCGGGGCATCCGGACCGCCTTTGTGCCTACAGCTATCCGGAACAGGCGAAGATCTATGTCAAGCAGGCCATTGAGTTCTTTAAGTACAGGCATTTCCTGTTCTGCGATGGTACGAAGTCAATGGATATCCTCAATGCCGTCGGCGCCAAGAATCTCGAGGGCCAGATGGGCACGGTAGCCGGCTCGGCGCAAGGAGAGGCCTACAAGTCGTTCAACGACCAATTCAAGGCCGAGTATGGGAAACTTCCGCCGCTGCCATATATCACCAATGGCTATGACGCCACGGCAGTCATCGGCCTCGCCGCTTATGCAGCCAAAGTCAAAGGACTTCCGCTGACCGCGACGAATATCCGGGACAACCTGCGCGCTGTGGCAAACCCTCCGGGCGAAAAGATTTACCCCGGCGACTTCAAAAAGGCCTTCGATCTGTTGAAAGAGGGCAAGAAGATCAATTACGAAGGGGCTGCCGGTTCATGTGACTTTGACAAGAATGGCGATGTGGTCACGCCGATCGAAATATGGAAATACTCCAAAGGCCAGATTGTAACAGTCAGATCAGAGGATGTAAAATAAGACAAACTTCCCCAAATCCACCGTCTAATTTGCGTATCGTGAGCTTTGATGAGGGATTTGGCGACATTCCTGATCACCAGCAAGGTATTAGATGCAAGGCGCCGAGGAGCGACGAGTGAGTCGTATGAACAATACGTCGCAATGAGAAGCGATCGAAGGCAACGCCGCAGATGATACCTTGATGGTGGATCAGGGACTTCCCTGACACAGCCGCCTATCATAAGGCTGTAATCGAAAGCGGGACGCCAGTGTATGGCTTCCCGCTTTTTTTGTCAGCTCACCCTTAGTTACGTATAACCGCCATAGGAGGGAGGGGTTTTCAGTGTCTTCGGGGCGCCGAAAACGAAGCGCTCGCACCCACATGCATGGCGGGCGGCCCACTGAGGGCGGGAATTGGCCATGGAGGCGCTCCCAAGGCAACCTCCGACGCGCCTCCCTCACGGGTGGTCTGTCTCTGCGGCAACGGAAAACTTTTCCTGAGATGGCAAATTGAGCCGCTCAAGCCCTCGGCGCCACTTTGTTTCGCCCAATTGCTTTCGCAACCGACGGGGCTCAGTGGAACGACATCCCGACCTCAACCACAGAAAGCCACGGCTTTTGCCGTGGCTTTCTGCAACCGGGGTAAACCCGAGGACGGCTAATCGCTCATCCGGGATATTCTTTTTTCCTCTCCCAGGAGTCCTCTAGGCCTGTAAATCAGGATGACCTCCAGGAGAATCCCGATGAGGAGAAACCTGAAGTAGGGCGCTCTGGACTGCAGGAGCGGCGGGAGGAGATTGCCGATGAAGGAGGTCCCTATCCAGATGCCCCAGATAACAAAGGCCCCGAGGATGGCCCCTTTGTTGTTCCCGCTCCCCCCCGCCATCAGCATGACCCACATGATGAAGGTACCGTAAAGGGGTGTAAAGACATCCGGGGAGATGGACTTGGTGTAATGGGCATACAACGCCCCGGCTACGCCCATGACCATGCAGCCGAAGACCAGGGATTGCATCTTGAAGTGAAATATGTTTTTTCCGCTCATGGCGGCGGAAAGCGTATCGTCCCTGATGCCTCTGAGGACCCTTCCCCAGGGGGACCGGATGGCCCGCTCGATCAGGAAATAAACTACCGCCATGGTGATCACGACAATGACCAGGTAAATATAATTGTAATTCATCGGGGAGACCAGGTTCTGGAGAGGCTGGGGCAGCCCCATCAGCCCCTGCGGTCCGTTGGCCAGGAACTGTTCGTTGTTGAAAATCAGCCGGATGGTTTCGGCGATGCCCAGTGTCGCGATGGCCAGATAGTCTTCCTGCAATTTGAGCGTAGGTATCCCGATGAGAAAGGCGACAATTCCGCAGGCAACGGCAGCCCCCAACAATCCGAAGATAAAAGGCAGATGGAGGCCGAAGACCTGCTGGACATACTGGGCATAGACCCCGGTGGGCATGGGCAGGGTGATCAATGCCGAGGTGTAGGCCCCGATACAGAAAAAACCCGCGATGCCGATATTGAATAACCCCGTGTAGCCCCACTGGATGTTGAGACCCAGGCAGAAAACGGCAAAGATCCCCGCCATAATCACCAGCGAGACGAGATATGCAAGTAGTCCCCCCATATCAGTTCTTCCCCCCGAATATCCCCTTTGGCCGAAACAACAGGATGATGATCATGATGATGAAGGCGACCGCCGGCTTGTAGGTGGGCGTTATGAAGGCAGTGGACATCTGTTGGACCACTCCAATGATCAAGCCGCCCACAAGGGCCCCGTATATGTTCCCGATGGTGCCCAGGATGGTGGCGGCAAATAGGGGCAACAGGAGGTCCCAGCCCATGTACGGGTTCAATTGAACGTCGATACCGTAGAGTATGCCGCCGGCGCCGGCCAGGGCGCCTGCTATTCCCCATGTCCACATGATGATGTGCTCGGTATTGATGCCCGAGATGAGCGCCAGCTGCTGGTTGTCCGAGGTCGCCCTCATGGCTTTCCCCATCTTGGTTTTCTCCAGGAAGAGATGAAGGAGAAAGATCAGAACGAAGACCACCGCCAGGATCAGAATCTCATCGGGCATGATGGTGATTTGCAACGGGAAGTCAATGGCCTGCCGCATAAAACCCGGCCTGTAAAACAAGGAGTCCGCCCCCCACAGGATCAGCAGGATCATTCGAAGAATGAACGCCGCACCCAGCGAGGACATGGCCATTATCACGGGACCGCTATCCTTCATGCGGAGTTTTCGATACAGGATCTGATCAAATAAGATGGCCACGAAAGCCACCGCCGCCATGGCCACGGGAAAGGCAATCACCATGCGCCAGCCAAAGGAAAACGGTCCCAGCGTGTAGTCCGGAATGCCTATCCATGACAGCACGGCGGTGACCATGAACAGGGCGACATAGGCCCCCGTCGCCATCAGATCTCCATGGGCGAAATTCGCCAGCCGGACTATGCCGTAAGACAGGGTGAGGCCGATGGCGCCCAGGGAAATGATGCCACCGTAGATGATACCATATACGAATAGTTCTGCCACGCTTATCCTCCCAAGTAGAGACGACCCACTTCTTCGTTCGCAAGCAGGGCATCTCCTGCGCCATCCAGTACGTTTTTCCCCATGGCCAGGACATACCCATGGTGGGCCATTTTCAAGGCGTCTCTGGCATTCTGCTCTACGATGATCATGGACACGCCCGTCTCGTTGATTTCCGTAATCTTCTCAAATATGTCGGCGACGATAATCGGCGCCATGCCTGCGGACGGCTCATCCAGCAGCAGCACCGTGGGGTCCACCATAAGGGCTCTGCCCATGGCCACCATCTGCCTCTGCCCCCCTGAGAGATGGCCGGCCTTGTGTTTCTTCCTTCCCTTTAAAACGGGGAAGAGTTCGTAAATCTCTTCGAGTCTCTTGCTGTAATCGTCATCCCGGATAAAGGCCCCCATCTCCAGATTTTCCTGAATGGTCAGAGTGGGAAAAACATTCTGCACTTGAGGCACGTAGCTCATGCCTTTCCTTGCGACCTTATCCGGTTGCAGCTCCGTGATATCTTCATCCTTCAACATAATCGTGCCTTCCCTGGGCTTCAGGATTCCGAAAGCGGTCTTCAGAAAGGTGGACTTCCCTGCACCGTTCGGCCCGATGATGGCCACGATCTTTCCCGACTCCACCTCAATATGGACGCCATGAAGGATGTCAATTTCACCATATCCCGCCGTAATGTTTCCTGCCTTTAAGATAATCATCGGTACTGTCCACCCAGATAGGCTTCAAGGACACTCTTGTTCTTCTTGATCTCATCAGGAGTCCCCTCGGCCAGTTTTCGCCCCTCGCTCATCACGATGACCGGATTGCAAAGGGTCATGATCAGATCCATATTGTGCTCTACCAGGAAGAAGGTGATCTTTTTCTCCTCGCAGAGTTTCCGGATATTGGCAACCAGCTTTCCGAGCAGGGTCCGGTTCACCCCTGCGGCCGGCTCATCCAGGAGGACCATTTTGGGATCGGCCATCATGCTTCTGGCCAGTTCCAGGAGCTTTTTTTGCCCCCCTGACAGGGATCCGGCATATTCATCTTTGAGATCGATCAACTCGACAAATTCAAGGACTTCGAGCGCCTTAGCCTCGATCTCCCTTTCCTGACCTCTCACTGCGCCATATCTGAACCAGACGTTCCATATCTTTTCCCCCAGCTGACTCTCAGGCATAAACATCAAGTTCTCCAGCACCGTCATTCGCCCGAATTCGCGCGTAATTTGGAAAGTCCGATACATCCTTCTTTTGAATATCTGATGGGGAGGCAGGCCGGCAATATCCTGACCTTGGAAAGTGATTTCTCCCTTGTCCGGTTTGTAGTTGCCGGTAATCACGTTAAAAAGGGTCGTCTTACCGGCTCCATTCGGTCCAATGAGACCCGTAATGGAACCTTCTTCTACTCTGAGGGAACAGTCATAAACGGCCATCAGGCCTCCGAAACTCTTGGATACTCCCTTTACCTCAAGCATGGAACCTCCTACCTGTATAAGATCGTTCCTGCAACAGCTAGTCAATCTTATCGTCACAACATTGAATGAGCATCAAGTTTTGTTAGTTTAGAAACAAAAACAGAATATGTCAATCTGAAATCGCCATAGGCCGTCCAGCTATTGAATGAAAGAAGATTTCTGAAAACACGAAACAGGCAACGCCGGTAGGGCTCGAATGCAGAATGGAGTTAGCGGATCCATGAAGAGTTCTTCTGAACCGGAAAGCACGCACAATTCTTTTGAAAATTGAAATAATTGGTGCTATAGAATCAGGAGCATTCAGGAAATCTCTCGTGCTGCTGCGGCTGGTTGCATGCCGGACCTCAAATCAAAAAACAGTTGAGGAGGAAAAACATGGGCAAACTTTTGTGGACGCCTTCGGAGAAACGAATCAAGAGTACGAACATGTATCGATTTATGCAATTCATCAACGACCGATTTAACCAGCACCATGATGAATATGCATCACTATATGCGTGGTCTGTAGAAAACATCCCTGAGTTCTGGGCTTCCGTCTGGGAGTTCGTAGATGTTCAGGCCTCCACTTCCTATGAAGACGTTATCGACGATGTCACCAAGATGCCCGGCGCCAAATGGTTTTCCGGGGCACGTCTCAACTTCGCTGAAAATCTTCTTCGTTACAGAGACGATCAGACCGCCCTGGTTTTCAAAGGGGAAGATCAGGATAGCGTAAGGATAACTTATCATGAACTTTATGACGAAGTTGCCTCAGTAGCCAAAGCCCTGAGGGATGCAGGCGTTGCCATCGGCGACAGGGTGGTCGGCTTCATGCCCAACATGCCGCAAACGATTGTAGCCATGCTGGCAGCCACAAGCCTGGGAGCGACGTGGTCCTCCTGTTCTCCGGATTTCGGCATAAAGGGCGTCCTGGACCGTTTCGGCCAGATCAAGCCCAAGGTTATCTTCACGGCGAACGGTTACTCTTTCAAGGGGAGGCATTTCGATTCCCTCAAACGTATCTCCGATATTCTTAAGGAACTGCCGAGCATAGAAAATGTGGTTGTCGTACCCTACACCGAGCAAAACGCCGATATCAGCTCCGTACCCAATGCCGTTCACTACCGCGATTTCAAGTCCTCTGAACCCGGTCTGGAAATAGATTTTGAGCAACTCCCATTTGATCATCCACTCTACATCATGTATTCATCCGGCACCACGGGATTACCAAAATGCATGGTCCAGAGCGCCGGGGGAATCCTGATTCATCACATGAAAGAACTCATGCTTCATGCCGATTTGAAGCGTGAAGACGCCATATTCTATTTCACTACATGTGGCTGGATGATGTGGAACTGGCTCACGAGCGCTCTCTCCATTGGGGCAACACTCGTCCTGTTTGACGGGAACCCTTTCCACCCTGAACCTGGCGCCCTCTGGAAAATGGCGCAGGACGAAAAAATCAGCATTTTCGGTACAAGCGCCGGATATATTGCCGCTCTTCAAAATGCCGGCGTTCGCCCCGGGAAAGAATATGACCTTTCTCCACTCAAGGCCCTATGCTCCACCGGCTCTCCACTTTCCGTGGAAGGCTTCGAATACGTGTACGGAGAAATCAAGGATGATCTCCAGCTGGCTTCTATCTCCGGAGGTACGGATCTGAACGGTTGCTTCGCGCTTGGAAACCCCATGGGCTCGGTCTATGCCGGTGAATTGCAGTGCCGTGGTTTGGCCATGAAAGTTGAGGCATTCGATGAAAACGGCAAATCGGTCATCAATCAGCAAGGCGAACTGGTTTGTACGGCACCTTTTCCGTCCATGCCGATCTATTTCTGGGATGACCCGATCAATGAAAAATACCACGCCGCCTATTTTGACGTTTACCCTAATGTTTGGCGCCACGGAGATTTCATTGAAATTAACGAACGGGGGGGCGTCGTCATCTACGGGCGTTCAGATGCCACCCTCAATCCCGGTGGCGTGCGCATAGGTACGGCCGAGATCTACCGCCAGGTGGAGCAATTGGAGGAGATCGAGGACAGCCTGGTGATCGGACAGAGCTGGAAGGACGATGTCAGGGTTCTTCTTTTCGTCAAGATGGCCGGGGGATATGATCTGACTGACGACATCAGGGCCAAGATCATAAAGACCATCCGCTCCAATGCCTCGCCCAGGCACGTGCCGGCCAAGATCCTTGCTGTCCCGGATATTCCCTATACTCTCAACATGAAAAAGGTGGAGCTGGCAGTCAAGAAAACCATCCACAATCAACCCGTACTCAACAAAGACGCCTTAAGAAATCCTGAAGTGCTGGAATATTTTCTCGACATGAAGGAACTCCAGGAAGATTGATGGCTTCGTAAGAAGCTGGTCTATGCCGCGAGCGGCAGCCTATGAGCAGCGAAATGGAACCGAACCTGAGACTCTTTTTCAAATGCTTTCTAAACACTTCGGAGGGGATGGACGCCGATTTGGGGTTCAGCGGTACGTCACAGAAGCGCGTAGGGTTTGATAGGAATGAACCCCAAATAGTCGCCCATGCAGAAGTGAGTTGCCAAGTGCACTATGAGAAAGCACATGAAAAAGATTCTCAGATCCGCTTCTTTAGATCCGGATGCAAAAGTGACTTCGTTGGAAGCCGTCAAGATTAAAGAAAAGTTTTCAGCTGAAAGCTACGATACAAGGCAGCTCTGGTGTTGAGCTGCCTTTGTCATGGGAGATACACATGGAAGAGAGAAAAAGGACCATTCTGATCTTTCCTTCTCAGCGTCTTGGCCGACAGATGGTGGAGCGTGTTTCCTCCCTGTTCGGCCGGCCTACCATTTGCCTCCCCTGGCAAATGGAACTGCCATACGAGAACGGAGGCGCTACCGATCAGGAATCCTTTGACATTGTCCGGCCGCCCCGTGAAACGATGCCGCCGGAATATTTTTCTCGGCTCCTGGCTGAATATCGCGTTTGGGTAAGAGACAACCCTGATCGGAGCAGATCGGCATTTCTGGCAGCGACCCGAGAATTTTATCCTCATGAAGACACCAGCTGGGAAATTCAGCAAATGGTCCGCAAAAGCGCCTGTGACGGTGATATGCGAGGCCCGGAAGCCCTGGCTTTGAAACGCCATCTCCTCTTGCACCTGGCCGCTGCCATGGAACAGGAAACAGACGATGCGGAAGATGCACTTCGCCGTCTAAAGGAACAGGATTCTCCGTTGAAAGCAGCCCTGGATGAAGAACCAGGAGGGCCGGGTTTCATGGAAGATTTGTCTCCGTCCCTCGCGCAGTCGGCCTTTGAATCCGGTCTCATGGGCGATATTTGTGAAGCCTGGCTAGGCCTTTTTGACGTATTTGTCAAGAAGGCACAGCTCCTGATCACCCTGGAAGAGAAGATACAGGGTTATGTGAGAGAACTCTTTGAAGAAGCGGCATCAAGGGTCGACCTGATCCGCCCCCTTTCGACTATCCATTTTCAAGCGCCGGATCCTCTCAGCCTTTCTTCCGAAGGATTGGAGAACTCAGGTATACACGATCTACAGAAAAGTGTTATGCTTTCCATCGGTGGAATTATCAAGGCCCTTCTGGAAGGAAACGGCAACAATACCGATGAAGTGAATGCCTTGGTCAAGGCGATGGAGCGTAAATTCTCGACACAAGAAAGCAACAACCTCATTGGCGTTGAAATACTTTTGCTTCCCGTTGTAACAGCGTCTCATTCGGCCCGAAAACTGACGATTCTGAATGGGTTTGCCGGGAAGGTCCTTGCACTTGTTCAGAAGGCTTCGAACAATGGGTGAAGAAGCCCGAACCAGGGGATTGGAGAATGAGCCCTTTTAGCAATCCGGAGAATGCTGAAAGAAGACATATCAGCCCAATCCGGGTAGTCCTGTCAAGAAAAGGAGATTAAGAATATGGCCATCAGCAAAGAGCTACTCGATATTCTCGCCTGCCCCAAATGTAAGGGAGAACTCTATCTGAACGAAGAAGGCAATGGACTCATCTGTAGGCATTGCAGGCTTCTCTATGAAATCCGAGACGACATTCCCATCATGCTCATCGATGAGGCAAAACCCATCGGGAATGACCAGCAGTCAGTATCATAGGCCCATTCCTTTTCATGAAAAAGAAAAGCAATCCATGGCGCCGCATGGGATACAAGGCAGTTCACCTTGCCGTACGATTCTATATTCATCTGTCGCGGGGCTTTTCTCTGAGGACATGGCTGTATCTGGGAAAGTATTTGGGCCTCCTAACTTATTTCCTCGACTTTCATCACAAAAGAATATCCATGAGGAACCTGTCCTTTGCATTTGACGGACAAAAGGATAAGAGGGGAATGCGTTCGATAGTCAGAAAAAATTTCGAACAATGGGGAATGATAGGCAATGAATGGATGCGGTTGAGAAATACAGATAGAAGCAGAATCAGGGAACTTGTCCAGGTTGAAGGTAAAGAGCATCTGGATGCTGCCAGGCAAAAAAGCCGCTCCGTCATTCTCTTGGGCGCACATTTTGGGAACTGGGAATACGCCCACGCCTACTATTCAAGCACGATCAACAAGCTCAACTTCATTGTACGTTCCATAGACAATCCCCTTCTCGAACAGGAAAGACTTGCGAATAATGATCAATTCGGCATAAGAGTGCTATACAAGGAAAACGGGCTCAGGCAGGCCATACGAAACCTCAAACGCGGAGAGGACCTGGTCATCTTCGCTGACAGAAAAGAGACTTACAAACAGATTATTCCCTGCCGTTTTTTCGGCAAAAAGACAGCAACGATGACACTGGTCCCCGCCCTTGCCAGAAAATACCGGATACCGGTTGTCCCCATGTTCATTGTACGTTCGAATGACCTTATCCATCATCGCCTCATATTTCTTCCGGAACTTCCTGTTGCCTATGACAAAGATAAAAAGGAGTGCATCAATGAAGCGACGCAGCATCAGAGTGACATTATAGAAAAGATAATTGCAAACTATCCTGATCACTGGATCTGGCTTCATAAAAGATGGAAAAAATACCATTCCTACCTTTATCGGGAGGACATGGCACGACGGGCACGTCGCAAGGAAAGGAGAATAGCTCGCTTGGACAGGATGAAAAATTCCAGCGATGTCAATTCTTGAGGCCTCCCCAGACTTACTATGATGCAAAAAATTTCCATTTTAATGTATCACCAGGTAGGTGAATTTGAACGGCCTGAGAGCCACCGGGCCACCTTTTGCCACATCCGGAGGTTTAAGGCCCAAATGGCCTATTTGCACCGCTTGGGTTACAGGGTCCTATCTCTCCAGGATGCCCTCGATGGGCTTTTCGGAAATGGAAATTTATCCCACCATTCAGTTGTGCTGACCTTTGATGATGGATATGATAATTTCAGTCAAAATGCCTTTCCTGTCCTGCGACGCTACGCTTTCCCGGCCACCGTATTTCTCATCTCCGATCTACTGGGTCGTACTGCGAAATGGCTGGCTGAAGACAGCCGCCATGCACCCGACCTCATGGACAAAATGACCATAAAGGAATTGCGCTCAAATAATATTGTTTTCGGTTCCCACACTTTGACCCACCCGCTTCTCACCCGGATTGATCGATTAAGGCAATCCCGCGAAATTGCGGACAGCAAATCCGCCCTGGAAGACCTGCTTGGTGAAGAGGTGAAGTTTTTTTGCTATCCCAGCGGTGATTACGATGAAAATGTGGTCAATCTGGTCAGGGAGGCGGGCTATAAAGCTGCGCTGACGTGCGATCGCGGGGCAGCCACTCCTTACGAGGACCCCCTCACCTTGCCAAGAAAGGCCATATCGTTCGGTGACAGTCTTATTGGATACTTTTGGAAGCTTCACATGAAACACAAGAAAAAGATGCAGAAGAGAGAAAATCCATGATCGATTCTCTTCACATCATTGGAAGCCGGCAAATTGGCGGTGCGGAACGATTTCTCATGCGACTCACCGGTGCCCTGAATGAACAGAATCACAGGGCCGCTGCCATGATACGTCCGAACAGCCCCCTCCGCAATGCCTTGAACCACAATATCCAACAAGCCCACGTGCCCATGCGCAACGGCTGGGATATCTTTTCTCTTCGCGCTATTCAACGATTCATTCGGAGGGAACGGCCGCCGATTGTCCAGACCTACATGGGGAGAGCCACGCGATTGACCCGTCTACCCATGGAATCAGGGTCCATTCACGTGGCCAGGTTGGGAGGATACTACAAAATAAAGGGCTACTATGAACACGCCCATGCCTGGGTCGGCAATACGACAGGTCTCTGTGACTATCTGATAAGCAACGGGTTACCTGAAGACCGTGTCTATTGTATCGGAAATTTTGTGGAAATAGAACAACCCACCCCTGCGGAGGAATTGGATCGGTTAAGAAAAAAACTTTCTATTCCCAGGCAGACCTTGATCCTTTTTTCCATGGGGAGATTCAATCATCAAAAGGGGTTTGAGGATCTGATCGAAGCCTTTGCCCAACTCCCGACCGAAATCAATGGGCGGCCGCTTCTACTCATGATCGCAGGAGACGGTCCCCTGCAGCACAAGCTGCACGGTCTGGCGCGCAATCTCGGCATCCGCCAAAACATTCGATGGCTGGGATGGCAGGACCGCCCCGGGATTTATTTGGATCTAGCGGATATATTCATTTGCTCTTCCCGTCATGAGACTTTGGGAAATGTCATCCTGGAGGCCTGGGCACACAACTTGCCGGTCATCTCCACCACGGCGCCGGGCCCTGTAGAACTGATCAAGAACGGTCAAAACGGCCTCCTTGCCGGACTGAGAGACCCTGTCGATCTGGCGAGTACAACCCGGGATCTCCTTGACGGCGGCGTTGAACTCTGGAATCGCTTGGCGAAAAGTGGTTTGGAAACCTTAAAATCCGAGCATTCCAGAGAGGCAATTGTAGACAAATATCTCCAGATGTACGATGAACTCCAAAAGAAACTCAACTGAAATGAAACGTATCCTCATCATTCGACCCAGTTCAATGGGTGATATCGTCATGGCCTCACCCATGCTTCGAATCTTGCGCAAGGCCTACCCTGAAGCCTTCATTTCCTGGCTTTCAGATCCCGCATGGATCGATCTTCTGCGATTCAACCCGGACCTCGATGAGGTCATTCCCTGGGACAAGGCACGATGGAAAATATTGTGGCGAAAAGGTCGCCTTTTTGGTTTGATACGGGAAGTCATGAGATTCAACAGGGCGATGCGTTCCCGTCATTTCGACCTTGCCCTTGACGCTCAAGGATTATTGAGAAGCCGTATTCTCGCCTGGCTTTCCCGTGCCAGAAAACGCGTGGGGTTTGAATCGAGGGAGCCGGGGCGTTTTCTCATGACCCGAACCATCTCACGCGGCCCCGACAACAAACGCATGGGTTCTGAATACGATCACATGATGCGGGAACTGGGCATTCCCCCCTCCCCTTTCGTTCCCAATCTGGTCCTCTCTGAAAATGACATGACAGCTGCGCGGCAGGCAATCAGGGGAGCCGGGATCAGGGGCCGCTACGCAGCCATCTGTCCCTTTACCACCCGCCCGCAGAAACATTGGGTAAGAGAAAGGTGGGCGGCCCTGGCAAAGGCGATCCGAAGGAATTTCGGTATTCCCGTGGTCATGCTCGGCGGTCCGGGGGACAGGGAAGAAAGTGCCATTATCGCATCACAGGCGTCTGCGGACCTTGTTGATTTCACAGGTGGACTGACCCTTGCCCAGAGCGGCGCCGTCATCAAAGAAAGTGCCCTGACCATCGGGGTTGATACTGGTCTGACGCACCTGGCGGTCACCTTCGACCGTTCCACCATCTCCCTGTTCGGGGCCACCTGCCCCTATCTTCACTCCGAGAATGAAAGGGCCTTGGTCCTTTACAGAAATCTGCCCTGCTCCCCCTGCAAACGACGCCCCACCTGTGATGGGGATTTTACGTGCATGAAAAGCATAGGGGTGCAAGATGTCCTGGACGCTGCGCGAGGTTTAGTAAGGCCTGAATAAACCGACACCCGAGCCCAAATGGAAAATGAGGAAATTTGTTGGCCTGGATGGTGGCGGGGTCCCTGGAAGTTGCAGGTCTTTGACCATTTTGTCATTGGACTCTTGATGTTGACTTGACATTTGGATGTTGGAATTTGACATTTAGTGCTATCGTTTATTATTGTTTACCCGTTTCGGAGGTAAGTATGTTTTTAGGCTTTTTTGTCCCGCAAGAATTGCAGACAGATGCATATCCTACATATTGAAACAGGCCGAAATCTCTATGGTGGTGCCCTCCAGGTTCTTTACCTCATGGAAGGCCTGGCAAGAAAGGGGCTCAGAAATACCTTGGCGTGCGCCAAAGGCAGCGCCATCGGTTCCCGTTCATCCCCCTTCGCCAGAGTCTTCGAAATACCCATGAGGGGAGAGATGGATCCGCGAATCCTGTTTCATCTGTTACGTGTCATTTGCAAACAGAGCCCTCACCTCGTGCATGTCCACAGCCGAAGAGGGGCCGATTTGTGGGGGGGGCTTGCAGCAAAACTCACCTGCACGAAAGCCGTCATTACGAGGCGGGTGGACAATCCCGAGGCCCCTCTTCTGGCCAGGGCAAAATACGGGTTTTACGACCGGATCATCACCATCTCAGAGGAGATACGCCGGGTGCTTCTGTCCGAAGGGATCCCTGAAAACACACTCACCTGCATACCGAGTGCCGTGGATTATCACCGGTACCAAGGGAAATGCGACCGCCGGTGGTTCTTAAGTGAATTCGGCCTAAATCTTGAAGCCAAGGCTGTGGGCGTGATTGCGCAGTTCATCCCCAGAAAAGGGCATCGTTTCTTGATCGAAGCGGCGCATGAGATCTTGAGAACCTGTCCTGAAACGGAATTCCTCTTTTTCGGACAGGGACCCTTGAGAAAAGACTTGGAGTCTTTTTGTTTACGGAACCACCTTGAAGAGAAGATCCGCTTTCCGGGTTTTCGCAAGGATCTCGACAGGATTCTCCCCTGCCTCTACATGGTGGTCCACCCGGCCACAAGGGAAGGCCTGGGTGTGTCGTTGCTTCAGGCTTCAGCCGCAGGTGTCCCCATTGTGGCCTCCCGGGCTGGGGGAATTCCGGAGATAGTAATAGACGGACAAAATGGTTACCTTATTCCGGCTACGGATGTGCCTGGATTTTCACAAACAGTGATTTCCCTGCTGAAAGACCCAATAAAGGCCGGAAAATTCGGACAGGCGGGCCGTGAAATGGCGCGCTCCCGGTTTTCAGTGGAAAAGATGGTGGAAGGGAACCTGGACGTATACCACCGAACCTTAAAAGGATAAATGTCGTTACGAGACAGGTGATAGGCCTGCTTGGCAGAGGGGGCGTAAAAAATTGAATCGAGACCTGTTTAAGAAACGGAAAAACAGTGTCGTGGAAATAATCGGCTTCGGTGGTGCGTATTTGTTTGCCGTCTCCGCCCTTTTGAGCAGATCGGGAGCCAATATTGCACTCGGAGCAATGGTACTGGCATTTATCCTGAGTTTCAGGTCCTGGTGGCCTGTTCTTAAACGGGACCGGGTGTTCCTGTTTTCCATCTGTTTTTTCCTCCTTCTTGCCCTGAGAACCGTCTGGGCAGCGTGGGACTTCCCTCAGCTAACCGATAGGCATCTTGATGGATTTTGGGACTGGTTCTATCTGAGCTTTTTTATTCCCACGGCCTGGTGGTTTCAGGGGAAAACAAAACGTGCCTATGCTGCACTGTACCTTTTATTCGGCGGATTACTGCTGCACATCTTTTATGAGACCAATTGGTCTCAGCTCGAAAGGGCTCTCCACGGCGCACGCAGCGGCCTGGGCATGCAGATTCCGCTAACCGGCCTATTCAGCTGTACAGCTCTGCTGGGGACAATCATGCTGGCTCCCCGAATCTGGGGATCCGCCCAAAGGATGCCCCTGTTCATCCTGCGGGTTGCCGTGTGGTTCGTTTTTGTTGCAGCTTTTTTAGAGGTTCTTCTCATCACCCAGTCCATCACTTCCTGGTTGGCAGGGGTAATCGTTATCCCCCCCCTTGTCTGGATACTTGTTCGCAGGCATTTCAGGCTTATGGGAACCAAACTCCGAGCTGCGGGGGCCGTCTTTGCCATCGTGGGGATAGCAGCAATAGTGTTTCTGCTGATCAAGAATGCGGGTACCATCGAAAAAAGGCTTTCTTCTCAAGAAAAGGTCATACAGGCGATAACAACACTTGATTTCGATAAAATTCCTTTCACCGCTGGCATAGGGATGCGCCTCTGGACGTATCGGTATGGTGTTGGAAAGTGGCTTGAAAGGCCCTTTTTTGGCTGGGGCACCGGAGTGGAAGTGGCAAAGCTTCCCCAACGGCCCGCCAAGTGTCTTGACCACATGCACAACACTTACCTTGAAATCCTGACACGCTTTGGCATCGTGGGACTCTTTTTCTTCATCGCAGGGATATGGCTCTTTGTGAGTTCTTTGAGAAAGGCCTATCACCGCGGGAGATTGCCTCTGGATCTTCTCCTGTTTTTTATCGGCGCACTGGGGATACTGATTATGTGGTGTGCCGGAAATTTCAGGATGCCCACCTACTTGCTCTGCCACTACATTCTTCTTGGAGGACTGGCCTATTCTTTTTGCTTTGCCCCTGCTCGTCAGGAGCACTGAGGATTCTGAGAGCACAAGAATCACAGAAACTCGTCACGGCAAAAAGGATGAGGAGGAAAAGGTAATTTGAAATACACTGGAAAACTGGTGACCATTTTCATCCCCTCTTTCGGAGACGGCGGCGCCGAACACATGCTGATCAACCTCTCAAGGGGTTTCGCCCAAAAGGGGTTGAAGGTAGATTTCTTGATCGGCACTACCAAAGGCCCCTACATTTCCAATCTACCTTCAAGCGTCAGGGTACTGGAACTGGGAAACACGAACCCGGACGGGATCGTCGGGGCTCTTGTGTGTTATCTGAAGGAGAACCGGCCCGAGGTCCTTCTATGTACCAAACGCGGTGATCGTGAGGCATTGCTCGCAAGGGATTTGGCCGGAGTATCGACTCGGATAGCACTGAGGACCGGCACCACAGTAACTCAAAGGGACAAGTCCAAAAGTTTTTTCAAGAAATGGCAGACCCGTCGTAAGATGCGGGAGGCCTATTCCAAGGCTGACATCGTTGTAGCTGTTTCCAATGGGGTGGCCGAAGACCTGACATTCATTACGCGGTTGCCTCCGGATAAAATCTCTGTTATTCCTAATCCGGTCGTAACCCCTGAACTCGTGGACCTGTCCAGGGCACCGCTGGATCATCCCTGGTTCCGCCAGGACAGCCCGCCCGTTATCCTCGGTGCAGGGGGTCTCCGTCGTGCAAAGGATTTCCCCACGTTGATCGAGGCCTTTGCAAAAGTACGCCGGCATCGCCCATCTCGATTGATGATCCTGGGAGAAGGGAGGCAAAGAGACCGCCTGGAAAAACTCGCAGAAAAACTGGGAGTAAGAGAAGATTTTATGCTGCCGGGATTCGTGGAGAACCCTTACGCCTTTATGGCAAGAGCAGGGCTGTTTGTCCTGTCCTCCTTATGGGAGGGTTCCCCGAACGTTCTCACAGAGGCCCTGGCTGTCGGGACCCCGGTCGTATCCACCGATTGCAGAAGCGGGCCGAAGGAGATCCTTCAAAACGGCCGTTTCGGACCATTGGTGCCTGTGGGAAAAGTTGATGCAATGGCCAAAGCCATGCTGGAGACCCTTAGAAACCCCCTGGACAGCCGGACACTTCGATCGGCAACCAGCGCATACACATTGGAGAAAAGCGCCGAACAGTATATCTCAATCCTGGGGCTGCGTGAAGACACTGACAACACGGACGACAACGCCAATGAAACCCTATCCGACTGACCAAGAAACCCACATCGCATTTTTCATGGCCTCCCTGAGCAACGGCGGCATAGGGAAGATGCGGATTCACCTCACCAGGGAGCTGGTAAAACGCGGAGTAAAGGTGGACCTGCTACTGGGGAGAGAAGAAGGCCCTTACTTTCAAAATGTGGACCCCGACGTACGCATTGTCAGGCTCGGGACCTCTCATGCCGTCAGGAGTCTGCCCAAGCTGATCCGTTACCTGCGCCGTGAACACCCGGATGTCCTCGTCACCGAGAGGATACGGGTGAATGTTGCCGCTATCCGCGCGCGTCGATTCGCCCGCGTGAAAACCCGAATCTATGCCGGTATCCACACGGCCATGTCTCGCGAGATTAAGAATCTCAGGCCCGAAAAGCGGAAAACTCATTTGCCCCTTATGCAGCGCTATTATCCTCAAAACGATGGATACATAGCCGTTTCCAAAGGTGTTGCAGAAGATCTCGTCAACATGATCGACGTGCCTGCCGGGAAGATTCACGTGGTGTACAACCCGGTGGTGACAAAGGATCTCCTCACCAAGGCCCGGGAGCCACTCGATCATCCCTGGTTCATGCCGCCAGGGCCGCCTGTCATCCTGGGAACAGGAAGGCTAGAACCCCAAAAGGATTTTCCTACCTTGCTTCATGCATTTGCCGCGGTCCGCAAATCAAGGTCCTGCAGGCTCGTAATCCTCGGTGAGGGAGGAGAGCGCAATAGCTTGGAAGCACTCGCCTCCCAGCTTGGGATAAAAGAGGATCTCCAATTGCCGGGGTTTGTGGCCAATCCCTATGCGTTCATGGCCAGGGCCGATGTGTTTGTCCTGTCCTCCTTATGGGAGGGTTCCCCGAACGTTCTCACAGAGGCCCTGGCTGTCGGGACCCCGGTCGTATCCACCGATTGCAGGGACGGTCCCAAGGAAATCCTGCAAAATGGCCGCTACGGTCCCCTTGTTTCTGTGGGTGACAGGGACGCACTGGCCGATGCCATTGCAAAAACCCTCGATAACCCTCTCGCGGGTCGCCTGCTTCAATCTGCGGTGAGCCGATTTACGCCGGAGGCATGTGCGGACGCTTACCTGGAGGCTTTGGGGTTCGGAAGAAACCTGGCAAAGGATAATCATTAAAGGAGATCTTTCTATTTCTAGCTCAACTATTTGTAATATTGCTATTTTATTGGCAACATCCGGTCACAGTGGTGTTGATCGCCTCATGAAAAATCTGATTCCGGCCCTATCGGCTGAGGGAGTGGCAGTGGATCTGCTGCATGTAAAGAACCACGGCCCTTACCTGGACAGTGTCCCGGAAAATGTCCGTGTGGTGGATCTTGGCGCCGCACATACCTATTCTTCTCTCCGACCGGTCGTGCGATATTTGCGGAGGGAATGCCCGAATGTCCTGCTCTCTGACAAGGACAAGGTCAACCGCATTTCCCTGATGGCAAAAACGCTGGGGCGGGTCTCCAGCAGGGTCGCCGTCAGGACAGGGACCACTGTTTCAAAAGACCTTGAAGGACGGGGGCTCCTCCACCGGTTAGCCCATTACCTCTCCATGCACTATCTCTACCGTAAGGCGGACGCCATCATCGTCCCTTCAAAAGGGGCGGCCCTGGACCTTTCCCGATTTGCGTCGATCCCCGTAGGACGAATCAGCGTCGTGCCCAATCCAATCGTCACACCCGGTCTTTTGAGTGAAGCCGAAGAGCCATTGGCTCACCCCTGGTTTTCCAATCGAGAGGTGCCCGTCATCCTCGGCGTCGGAGAACTCTGTTCCAGAAAGGATTTCTACACGTTGATTCGGGCAGTTGCGAAGGTTCAACAACGTCTCCCCAGCAGGCTCCTGCTCATCGGCGAGGGACGCCACCGTGCCAAACTTGAAATGCTCGTCAAGGAGCTTGGGCTGCAGGATCTCGTTTCCATGCCGGGATTCATAAAGAATCCCTTTTCGTACATGAAAAAAAGCGATCTGCTCGTTCAGACATCCCGTTACGAGGGCTTTGGAAACGTCCTCGTGGAGGCCATGGCGCTCGGAACACCTGTCGTTTCGACGGACTGTCCAAGCGGACCGAGGGAAATCCTGAAAAACGGCCGTTTCGGATCCCTTGTGAAAGTGGGTGACGTCGATGGTGTAGCCAGGGCCATTGTTGACACAATCCATGATCCTCTCCCCGCCTCCATGCTTCAACGAGCCGCTGATGAATATGCACTTTCCTCAATTACAAAGGCTTATATCAAGGTCCTGGGTGTTGAAAAACCCAATTCCGTCGGGGAAACCCACTGATGTGCGGGATATGCGGGATTCATTTACAGGATGGTCTTGTTGACCGTAATCACGTGCTCGAGGCGGCTCAGAAGCTTCAACACCGTGGCCCCGACCGAACCGGGAGCTTTTTTGACGGCCCTGTAGGATTGGCCCACACCCGCCTCTCCATCATCGATCTTTCTGGCGGCGATCAGCCCCTGTTTGCTCAAAACAGGGAACTGGTGCTCATAGCCAACGGGGAAATCTACAATTACGTGGAACTCCGCCGGGAACTCGAGAAAAAGGGGCGCCAATTCGAAACCCATTCCGATTCGGAAGTCATCCTTCACGCCTACATGGAATACGGATCAGGGTTTCTGGAACACCTGAACGGCATGTTTGCCTTTGCCCTCTATGACAAGACCAGGAAGGAACTCCTCCTCGCCCGTGACCGGCTTGGCATCAAACCCCTTTTTATCGGTCATCTTCCCCGCGGTGTTGCATTCGCCTCGGAACTCAAGGCCCTTTTTTTCCTCAACGCCGGAGATCCCCAGATTGATCCGGTCGGGCTGGCAGGGTATTTCCAAAACCAGTTCGCCACGGAAACCACCACCGTTGTCAAAGACGTTGAGAGGGTCCTGCCCGGGGAAGCCGTGATCCTGCGACAAGGGCGAATTGCAGAGAGATGGCGCTACTGGTCACCTCTCAAGGTCAGGCCTGCACCCATGGATTTTGCAGAGGCCCAGGAACGCTTTGATGCGATAATGACGGACGTCATGGTCGAACATATGCGTTCCGATGTCCCCTTCGGCCTGTTCCTTTCCGGGGGCGTGGACTCGTCCATCCTGCTGGCGTTGCTGAACCATCATGCAAACAAACCCTTGAGAACCTTTTCCGTGGGTTTTTCCGGCACGCGCATCAGGGATGAATTGCCGGTTGCGGAAAGGCTTGCCAAGCGTTTCGCAACCCGGCACACTGCCATCAGCCCCACGCCCGCTGACATTTTTAGCAGTCTCCCCCTTACCGTTTGGGCAGCTGACGAGCTAATGCGGGACTATGCGAACCTTCCGACGGTCCTGCTGGCAAAGGCGGCCGGCTCGGAACTCAAAGTGGTCTTTTCGGGCGAAGGGGGAGACGAGGTTTTTGCGGGTTACGGGCGTTATCGGTCTTCGGTTGTGGAGAGGTGGTTCAAAGGAATGATGGCCCCTGGTTCCGGCGGGTTTCGGACCCGCGGGACCCTCCGCGGTTCCTGGCCTCGCCGCCTTTTCAAGAAAAATCTCCTGGAGGCCGCAGAATCGGCCCGTGGACCCTTTGTCCGCGCCTGGAAAAACACCCCTCAAGGATGGAGTGATCTCCAGCGCATGCAATATGTCGACCTTACAACCGCGCTCCCCGACAACCTGCTGGTCAAGCTCGACCGCATGCTCATGGCATGGAGCCTGGAAGGTCGTGTCCCTTTTCTCGACCATCGAGTAGTGGAGTTCGGGCTAAGCCTGCCTGATCACTTGAAGGTTATGGAAAAACATGGGAAATTTTTTCTCAAGAAATGGGCGGCCCGTTTCCTGCCCGAAGACCATCTGTTTACTCCCAAACAGGGCTTTCATGTACCGGTGGGTGAGTGGCTCAAGGGAGACTTGCTCGACCGCCTGCAGGATGTGCTTCCCCGCCACCCTGCGATTCGTCAATGGTTCCGAGTTCCGGGCGTAAAGGAACTAATCGGCAGGTGTCGCACATCAGGGCCCACGAGTCGCACGGTCTGGGCCCTCTTTCAATTCGCCCTTTGGCACCAGATCTTCGTTGTCGAGAAAGGTCGTAGGCCGGCTGAACGCATGGATCCGGTGGAGATGATTTCGCGATGAGACCCCACGAAGAAACCACCTCCAAGATTGCAATATTCGTTTCCTTTTCCGGGGCCGGGGGTGTGGAGCGAATGATCTTGAATCTCTTGAAGGGCCTGGTTGATCTGGGGGTCCCCCTGGACCTCATACCCGTTAAGATGGAGAGCACCCACCTTGGAGCCCTGCCTCCGTCCGTCAGGGTCATGGATCTCGGGGCATCCCATACCCTTAGCAGTCTGCCCGGGCTAATACGTTATCTGAAATCCGAACGGCCGGCGGCAATTCTGGCGGCAAAAGACCGTGCCAATCAAACGGCCGTCATGGCCCACTATCTGGCAGGTGTCCCCACGCGCCTGGTATTACGCATGGGGACCACCCTATCAGGTGCAATGGCCGGGCGAAGTCGTATCAAGCAACGCTTTTGGTATTTGCGCATGCGGCTTCTCTATCCCCATGCCGATGCGGTTGTGGCCGTCTCCAGGGGCGTGGCGGATGACCTGGAAACCAGGGCCTTTCTCCCCCCTTCTCTCTTGCGGGTCATTGAAAATCCCGTAATCACGCCGGAACTCCTCACCATGGCGAACGAACCCGTCGACCACCCCTGGTTTCGGGAAAAGGATTGTTCCGTAATCATCGGTGTCGGCCGATTGACCCGGCAAAAGGGCTTTATGACGCTTGTGCGGGCATTTGCAAAAGTGAGAAAGTCACGGTCCTGTCGCCTGGTCCTGCTGGGCGAGGGACGCGACAGGCCTCGAATTGAAAAGCTCACGGGTGAATTGGGAATCACGGGCGACGTGGATCTCCCGGGATTCGTGAAGAACCCCTACGCCTATATGAGCAAGGCAGCGGTGTTTGCCCTTTCTTCCGCATGGGAGGGCTCTCCCAATGTATTGACAGAGGCCCTGGCGCTGGGGACTCCGGTGGTCGCCACAGACTGCCCCAGCGGCCCCAGGGAGATCCTGGAAAATGGGCGTTACGGCCCGCTCGTGCCCATTGGAGACCCGGCGGCACTGGCCGATGCCATACTTTCCACCCTGGACTCCCCAATTGAAAAAACCCTCTTGAAAAACGCCGTGCGTGCTTATACTGTGGAGGCAAGCAGCAAACGGTATCTTGATCTGCTGCTTGGAAAGGAAACAGATGCTCCTGTCTCTG
>Ga0307440_1000030_pt1 | contig 52396 bp, 56 predicted proteins | sample SalMarWE160410MG_FD_202150 | JGI IMG/M metagenome (GOLD analysis project Ga0307440, IMG submission 202150) | Salt marsh sediment microbial communities from the Plum Island Ecosystem LTER, Massachusetts, United States - WE1604-10 | ecosystem: Environmental > Aquatic > Marine > Intertidal zone >...
TCGACAGCGGACGCAGCAGCCATCACCTGGCGGCCGCATGGGTGGTGACAAACGGCCAGCCCGACGGACGCTGCCGGTACACCAGGATCTGCCCATGCACATAGCGACCGAGATCATCGAACAGGGTCTTTTCCGCCTTGGCCAGGGATGCCGCCAGGGCCTGTTGCTTCTTCGGCAATTTCTTGCCAGTGAGCAGTTTCCAGATCTCGTCGCTGCTGTTGTCGGCAAAGATGATGTCGTGCCAGATCAGGCGCCCATCGCGCACGCGCCACATGCGCCCCTCCAAGGTGACCGGCGCGAAATATTTGGCCCAGAACCATGAGCCGCCGATCCAGGTCAGTCCCTCCGAGGTCATCTCCTCGGCGCCGACTCCAAGACCCAGCACCGGATTGCCGGTCGCATCCGCCGCCGCCACGCCCTGGGTCACAGCCTCGATGACACCGCTGCCCACCATCAACACAATCCAGCGGCGCTTGATATGGCCATAGCCGGACACATCTATAGCCAATAACAGGTCGGCCCCCTGCGTTCGTGCCAGCGCCAGCGCTGCCGCCGGCGTGCCGGTAGGCACCTCGCCCACGGGATGTACGCTCTGTTGTTTTCGCAACCAGCTTTTGACGGTCGCATCCACTCCCTCCCTGACCACCGCCAGATCCTGGCGCAGTTGGGCCTTGGCATCGACTACCCGGGCGGATGAATCGACGTTCTGGATATCGGACAGCTTTTGCACCGGCGCGGTGAACGAGGAGGGCGCCATGGAGATGGCCACATGCTTCTTGCCCATGATGCCGAGCGGGTAGGGTACGTGTGCGGTACAGGCTGACAACAACAAGCAGACGGCAAGCAGACGCCATACCGGCGCCGGCTTGATAGCATGACGATCGTACATGGGCGCATTGTAGGCGTGCATGTCGAATTTTGCCGCCTCAATCTTCCCCGGGCTCTGGTCAGTCTTCTACGCCACCCGAAGGAATCCGGGCGATTATCGAATCAGGCGTAGATATCCAGGCGATTTGCAGAAGGCTTCGGCGCAGCCTCGCCCTCCTGCACCTGCTTGGTCTGGGTTTCGCTCGCCTCGACGGCGGGGCTTTCCCCGACCTCCTGTTGGGCTGAGGCCGGCCGGGTCTGTGGTTTGCTGAGAAACACCGAGGCCGGGGATGGTGACCGAACGTTATTGATGCCGCTCATTGCATCCTCCTTCGTGACGCCCTTGCATGGACGATATTCTGTTTATCGCCGATTCGCCGCCCGACTTTAACGGTGATCCGCACGTCAGCCATGCTGCCCCTAACACATCCGCTCGCGCACCTCGGACCACAGGGCGGCATAGGCCAGGCTGGCGCGGCTGTGTGGCGCGAAGTCCGGCAATGGTGCCCGCCGCTCGCCCATCTGCTCGACCTCGCTGGCGTAGGGCACGATGGCCGGCAGCATCCACGACCCCATCTTCGGCTGTGCTTCGATGATCTGGTTATGCAGCTTTTTTCGCCGGTCCACCATGGTCAGAAAGGCCATCAGCTTCACGTCCAGTTTATGCTCCCGCCTGAAGGTGATCAGCATCTTCAGGGTGCGCAGTGACAGGATGGAGGGCAGGGTCGGGATCACCAGGGCGTCGGCGGCGCCGAACACGGCCTCGGACAGCAGCGAGATGCCCGGCGGACAGTCCAGGAAGACGAGGTCGTAGTCGTCCCGAAGGGGCTTGAGCACCTTGTGCAGGCGTTCTCGTGGATGCTTGAAATCCTGCAGGAACAGATCGAAATTGCGGTAGGAGAAATCTGCCGGCAGCAGATCCAGATGCGCATAGGCCGTGCCCTTGATGAGTTCCCCGACATCCGATTTGCCGCGCAGCAGCTTGCCACCCTTGATCTTCGACTGGATGCGGAAGCAGTAGCTGGCCGCACCCTGCGGATCGAGATCCCACAACAGGGTGCGCATGCCGTCCTGGCCAGCAAGATAGGCCAGATTGACTGCCGCCGAGGTCTTGCCCACCCCGCCCTTGATGTTGTACGAAGCCAGAACCCGCATACCGCTACTGCTTCTTCAGGGCTGCTTCCAGGCGGTGGCACAGCGTCTTCAGCACCTTGATGCGCGCGAAATACTTGTCGTTGGCCTCCACCAGCGTCCACGGTGCCCGCTCGGTGCTGGTGCGGTCAACCATGTCGCAGACGGCACCCGTATACTGATCCCACTTGTCGCGGTTGTGCCAGTCGTCGTCGGTGATCTTGAAATTCTTGAACGGCACCTGCTCTCGCGCCTTGAAACGCTTCAGTTGCTCGTCCTTGCTGATGGCCAGCCAGAACTTGACCAGCACGGTACCGTGGGTGGCCAACTGATCCTCGAATTCGTTGATCTCGCCGTAGGCACGCATCCAGTCGCTCTCCGAGCACAAGCCGTCGACCCGCTCGACCAGCACCCGCCCGTACCAGGAACGATCGAATATCGTGACCCGGCCAGGCCTCGGGATGTGTCGCCAGAAACGCCACAGATAGGGCTGAGCCCGCTCCTCCTCGGTTGGCGCTGCAATGGGATTGATATGATACTGGCGGGCGTCCAGGGCGCTGCTGACCCGGCGGATCGCCCCACCCTTGCCGGCGGCGTCCCGCCCCTCGAATGCGGCGATCAGCGACAACTTGCGAAATGCCGGATCGCGGGTCAGCAGATTCAGCCGGCCCTGGTACTCCTCCAACTCTTTCTCGTAATCCTTCTTGGATATCCTTTGCGACAGGTCCAGGGAGGCGAGCACGTTTTTGCCATCGATCGAGACCTGCAATGGTGCCGCCAGCAGCGCCTCCGGCTCTGCCGGGCCCGCCAGACGCTTGCGCATGGCCTCCAGCAGCACATTGCCGGTCGTCAGGTTACGGTAACGGAAATCGGTGCCTTCGATGACGATCCATGGCGCCGAGGCGGTGCTGGTCGTCTGCAACACATGCTCGGACACCTTGCGGAACTTGTTGTAGCGCTTGTGATGTTCCCAGTCGGTATCGGTCACCCGCCAGCGGGTCTTCGCATGCTTTTCCAGATCCCTGAACCGCTGCTTCTGCTCCTTCTTCGAAAGATGGAACCACAGCTTGACGATCAGCGCCCCCTCGTCGATAAGCATGCGCTCGAAACGCCGGATCTCGTCCAATGGCGCATCCAGCTTGTCGATGTCGGCCTTATCCATGGCACAGCGGATGATCGGCTCGGTATACCATGAACCGAAGAACATGCCGGTCTTGCCCTTCGGTGGCAGAGCCCGCCAGTAACGCCACATCGGAGGGCGCATCCGCTCATCCTCGGTGGGCTCGCCCAGCGCATGCACCCGAATATGGCGCGGATCCATCCATTCATTCAGCAGGTTGACGGTGGCGCCCTTGCCGGCGCCATCGACGCCGCCGACCAGGATGATGACCGGGAACGCCGCCTGATTGAGCACCTCGTACTGCACGTCCAGCAGGGCCTCGCGCAGCGGCGGTACCTGCGCATCGTAGGTTTTCTTGTCGATCACATGCCCCAGCTCGGCGGATTCAAACATGTCGGCCTCCCTTCCGTTGGTGCGTGCGTCGGATGACGGCTAGGCCTCAACGCTGCATACAACCCCGAGGCGGCACGACGAATCCGGCGCCACGGTCACGAGGTCGTCGGCCACGTTGGCAGCTTCCACGCACACCATTCGAAGATAGTTGTTTTCACCCAGATCCCCCATGCTCGCCGCCTTGTCGGCCCATGGGTTCCACACCACCGTTGACCGGCTGCCGTGCTTCCCGATGCGAATGCGCCGGGTCAGAACCGGATCGTCGATGATGCAGTCCACCGTGGCATCCAGATAGATGCGGTCCGTCTCCCTGCCGATTATAAGCGTGCCGTCTTGAATCCCGCGCCGTCCCCCGTCCACCTTATCGATATACGGACAGCCGTCCAGCCCCTCAATCCGCACCTGCCTCACGTCTCCCACCACAAAATAGGCATGCAGTGCCTGACCGATGGTGATCGCCTTGCTGCCGGTATTGCTTGTCACCAGTTCCATTTCCAGCCGGGCACCGATGGTCATATGCAACTCCGGCACCGCGGTGGGTGGCCACTGCGCCTGTGCACCGGCGCTAGGAGCCAGGCGAAATGCCAGGTGCGTGACCTCCGGCGATGGCCGAACCTCAAGCAGCTCCCAAGGTGAGATGCGGGCGAATCCGTGGCTGGGCAAACCGGATCCGCCGGCAGGCGGACCGAACCACGGCCAGCAGATGGGTACGCCGCCACGGATCGGGGTGCCGGGTGCGAATCTCGCCTGTGGCGATAACCAGATCACCGGCGACATGCCTCGTGGCGTCCAGTGCAGAAGATGCGCGCCCTGCATGGCCAGGCTTGCGGTGGCAGTGGCATTGGCAATCTCCACCACCGTCATGCCGTTGACGGTGCGAAACGAAACCTGGCCCGGAATGGCGAAGCGGGCGTTCAGCTCCGGAATATCCACGGCGTGCATGTCAGCTTGCCGGCAGCGGGAACAGCTCGTGCACGATGGCGCTACGCAGCTGTTCGATGCCGCGGCGGTCGAGGCTGGAGGTCGGCAGCGGCGCCAGCATGCCGCCCATGGCCCGTGTCATTTCCTGCAGCCGCTTGCTGCGCGCATTGCCGGACAGCTTGTCGGCCTTCGTGGCCACCGGCAGCCAGCGAATGCCGCGGGCGTTAAGCCAGTCGATCAACTGTAGGTCCTGATCCTTGGGGCCGTGCCGGATATCCAGCAGCACCAGCACCAACTGCGGCGGCGCAGCTCCCTGCAGGTAGGACTCGATCAGTTCGGCCCATCTTGCCTGCTCGCGCTTGGCCGCCCGCGCATATCCGTAGCCCGGCAGATCCACTACCAGCAGTCTGCCGTCGACATCGAACAGGTTCAGCAGCCTCGTACACCCGGGATTCTTCGAGGTTTTGACCAGGCCCTTGCGTCCGAATAGGGCATTGAGCAACGAGGACTTGCCGACATTCGAATGTCCGGCCACAGCCAGGTTCGGCACCGCCGAGGCCGGGAACTGGCGTACATCGGCCACCGACTGCACGAAGTGCGTCTCGGGCCAGTGAATGGAAAGCGCATCCCCGGTCATGCCAGCAAGGGTGGCGGGGCGACGGGCCGGCGGCAAGCACCGTGGCGTCACAAAACACTGGCGCCCGGACGGAATCTCTCTAGAATTGCCTAAATGTTAAGCACTCCTCCGCTGTCAGCCCGCCTGCTACCCGGCTTCACCCTGGGTCGGCACCGTATCGATGTGCCGCTGGTGCTGGCGCCGATGGCCGGCATCACCGACCTGCCGTTCCGCCGGGTATGCCGCCGCTTCGGTATTGGCCTGGTCGTCACCGAAATGATCGCCTCACGCGCCATCGAACAGGGGCGCGAGCGCACCGAGCGCATGGCCGAGCTGGATGCCGACGAACGGCCGGTTTCGGTGCAGATCGCCGGCTCCGACCCGGCCTACATGCAGGAGGCGGCCCGCTGGGCTGTGGCGCGCGGTGCCGACTTCATCGACATCAACATGGGCTGCCCGGTAAAGAAGATCTGCAAGCAGATTGCCGGCTCCGCCATGCTGCGTGACGAGACACTGGTAGCGCGCGTGCTGAAGGCCACCGTGGAGGCGGTCGAGGTACCGGTGACGCTGAAGATCCGCACCGGCTGGGACGAGGCGAGCAAGAATGTCGAGCGTATCGCCCGCATTGCCGAGGATTGTGGCGTGCAGATGCTGACGGTGCACGGCCGTACACGCAGCCAGATGTTCCACGGCCATGCGGACTGGGAGGACATCGGCTGTGCCAAGAAGGCCGTATCCATCCCGGTGATCGGCAATGGCGATATCGTCGACGGTGAGTCCGCCCGCCGCATGATCGCCGTCTCCGGCTGTGACGGCGTCATGGTTGGCCGCGCTGTACAGGGCAATCCCTGGGTACTCGGCGATGTCCGCGCCACCCTTCTCGGCGAACCGCGACCGGCTGCCCCGAGCCCAGGTGAGCGTTGGCTGGTAATCCGCGAGCATATGCATCATCTGGCCGAACATCACGGCATCCACACGGCATCGCAGCTGGCCCGCAAGCATATCCCCTGGTATACGAAGGGCATGGCCGGTTCCAGCGAGTTCCGCAGCGCCTTCCAGCGCCTGCACAACTGGCAGGAACAGCTGGATGCCGCCGAGACCTTTTTCCTGGGCTGTGACAGCCGACTCGCCAATGCCGCTTGAATGCGTCCATGTCTCGCCCCTGCCAACGCTGCTCATCGATCACGACGGACAGGTTCTTCGGGCCAATCTGCTGGCTCAGGAACTGCTGGGCGTCTCGGAGCGTGGCCTGGCCGGCAGGCATTTGAACGGCCTGTTCTCCCCGGCCGAGGCCATCCAGCGCATGCTTGATCACGTGTTCGTGCACCATGCGAACATCTCGGATCACAGCCTGACCATGCGTGCCAACAACCAGCCATGCTCGCTGCATATGGGCCCGGATGAGGAAGGTGCCGCGGCAATGATCGTGCCCGAGGCGAACCGCCACGAGGTTGAACAGCAGTCCCGTCGCCACGAGATCGCCGAGGCCATCGCGCGCGTGGCGCTGGAAATGGCCCACGAAATCAAGAATCCCCTGGCGGCGTTGCGCGGCGCCGCCCAGTGGCTGGGCGAACATGCCGAGAATGACGACACGAAGGATGCTGTACGCCATATTCTGGCCGAAGTGGACCGCATCCGTGAGCGCATCGATGCCTTCCTGCAGCTGGGCCCGCGTGCCAACATCCAGATGGAATCGGTCAATGTGCACAGCGTCATCGACGACGTCTGCCGTCCACCGGAGGGCGTGCAGCTGAGGCGCGTCTACGATCCCAGCCTTCCGGACATCCGTGCCCATCCAGGGCGGCTGCGCCAGGCGATCGAGAACCTGTGGAGGAATGCCCTGGAGGCGGGAGCAACGATGGTGGAGTTGGAGAGTCGTATCTCGCCCGTGGCCAAGCTGCCGGGCCACGCCGGACGCGTCATCGAGATCATCATCACCAACGATGGTACCCCGGTTCCCGAGCATGTGCGTACCCGCCTGTTCGAGCCCTTCGTCACCAGCAAATCGCGCGGCAGCGGACTGGGCCTGGCGCTGGTGCAGCGGGTGATGCTGGAGCACGGCGGCCGCGTGCAACTGCGCTCCGAGCGCGGCCGCACCCGTTTCACGCTGCAATTCCCGCTGGAGGTTTCTCCGACATGATGCATGCGCTGGTGGTGGACGACGATCCGGGCATCCGCTGGGTGCTCGGCCGCGTACTGGATGAGGAGGGTTTCACCGTGCACATGGCCGGCAGCCTTGACGAAGCCATGGCCGAGCGCGCCAGTCAACGGCCCGACATTGTGTTCCTGGATGTTTACCTGCCGGATGGCAACGGCATGGATGCACTGGAAACCGGCAAATTCGACATGCCCGTGGTGATCCTGACCGCCGAGACCACCTTCGGTCATGCGGCGCATGCCTACAAGGTCGGAGCCATGGAATACCTGCCCAAGCCCTTCGACCTGGACGAGGTGCGCTCACTGGCCCATCGGGTGCTGCCCACTGCTGCCAAGGCAGAACGGCCGGAGATACAGAGCCAGGAAATCATCATCGGCCGCAGCCCGGCGATGCAGAAACTGTTCCGCACCTTGGGCCGCGTCGCCGCCTCGGATTTGACCGTGCTGATCACCGGCGAATCGGGCACCGGCAAGGAACTGGTCGCGCGCGCCCTGCACGAACGCAGCCGCCGCGCCAATCAACCCTTTGTCGCCATCAACACCGCCGCCATCCCCGCCGACCTGCTGGAGGCGGAGCTGTTCGGCCATGAAAAAGGCGCTTTCACCGGTGCCGACAAGGCCCGCGCCGGACGTTTCGAACAGGCCGAAGGCGGCACCCTGTTTCTCGACGAGATCGGCGATATGCCACTATCGCTGCAGGCCAAGCTGCTGCGCGTACTGGAGGAGGGGAAGGTGCAGCGCGTCGGCAGCAACCAGGCCCACACCGTCAACGTACGCCTGGTGGCCGCTACCCACCAGAACCTGCAACTGAAAATCAAGAAGGGCGAGTTCCGCGAGGATCTGTACTACCGGCTGAACGTCATTCCGGTGCACATCCCACCGCTGCGCGAGCGCCGCGACGACATCAAGGAACTGGCGGAGTCGCTGCTGCAGCTTTCCGCCGACGAGTTGGGCATGCCGGCCCCGATCCTGCTCAACGACGCCCTGGAGCTGCTGAAACGGCACGATTGGCCGGGCAATGTGCGCGAGCTGCGCAACGTCATGCGCCGACTGGCCGTGCTGACACCCGGCGCCACCATCAACCTGTCGGACGTGGCCCTGGCACTGGGCAACGACGGCAACACCGACCAGGAAACCGAATCGCTGCCGAACGCGGTGTCCCGCTGCATGCGGGAATACATCAACCGCCTCGGCTATGCCAAGGCCACCGAACTGCACCAGCACCTTTTGGAGCAAGTGGAACCGCCGCTGTTGATTCTGGCCATGGAGCAGTGCCACGGCAATCAGCTCAAGGTTTCCGAGATGCTCGGACTGAACCGCAACACCGTGCGCAAGCTCTTACGCAAATACCATATCGATCCGAACTACTTCAAGGGCCCCTGAGCCTGGAACTCAGGATTCGCTAAGCAGAAAATCCAGCAGGCGATCGGCATTGTCGCGCAGCATCGCATAAACATGGTCGAAGCCTTCCGCTCCACCGAAGTACGGATCCGGCACATCCGGCTCCGCCTCCTCTCCAATCTCAAACTGGCGCATCAGCAACACACGGCTGTCGGGTATGCCCATCGCCAGCAGATCGGCCCGATTCTCACTGTCCATGGCCACAAACCAGTGCCAGCCCCCGAGGCGTGACGGGGTGATCTGCTGCGCCCGGTGCGTACCCAGGTCATGACCATGGCGCCGGGCGGTAGCCGCAGAACGCGGATCGGCACCCTTGCCGATGTGCCAGTCTCCGGTGCCGGCCGAAGCGAACTCGAAACGGTGCAACAGCCCCCGTTCCCGCGCCCGGTCGCGCACCACGACCTCGGCCAGCGGTGAACGACAGATATTGCCGAGACAGACGAACAGTACGCGTACCGCGGCCTCAGGCACGGGTCGCGCTTCTCTCGGCCTGCGAACGCTGCAGATACGCCGGCGCCATCACATGCGGCAACGCTTCGATATCGTCGATGGTATCCAGTTGGGCACGAACCTCCACCGCCAGAGCCTCGCCTCGCTCGCGCCTGAACTCCAACCGTGTCCAGCCCTCACAGCCCGGCGGCGGCCGATGCGCCGCATAGCGCCCGGCCGGCCATGCGGCCAAGGCCTCGTAGACATGACAGCCATCGGCGGTCACGGATTTACCATCCTCATAGCAGGCAACGAACATCTCTCCGGCGCGGGCATCCTCGAGCACCCACACCGGTCCCGGCACATCGGCCTGGCGGGCGGTCACCGCCAGCGAGGATACGCCGAGTACCGGCTTGTCCAGCACGGCGTTCAGCCCGGCCACGGTGGCGATGGCCACGCGGATACCGGTAAACGAGCCCGGACCGACGCCGACGGCCAACACATCCAGCTGTTCCCACTCGAGGCCGGCGCTGACCAGAAGCCGGGTCAGCATGGGCAGGATGGCCTGGGAATGCGGTTCCGGTTCCGAAATGGTTTCGCTGTGCAGATGACCACTGCTCAACAGGCAGGCCGATGCCTGCCCGTAGGCGGCATCGAGTGCCAGGACGTTCAAGGCTTGTTGAACGAATCGATGGTCTGACGAAGGGGTTTGCCGTATTCCGGGTGCCTCAGCCCCAGGTGCAGGTTGGCCAGCAGGAATCCAAGCGGCTGCCCGGCATCGAAGCGCTCACCCTCGATGACGACGCCATACACCGGCTCATGGCGGGCGAGCTCCGCCATGGCATCGGTAAGCTGAATCTCACCGCCGGCACCGGCGGCCGTATTTCTCAGGTAGTCGAACAGCTTCGGCGTGAAAATGTAACGGCCGATCATGGCCATGTCCGACGGGGAATCCTCGGGGGACGGCTTCTCCACCATACCGGTCAGGCGCAGCAGGTCGCCTTCCTTTTCCGCAGCCACCATGCCGTAGCGCCGGCTCTGCTCGCGCGGCACGCGCGCCAGACCGATGACGGAGAACCCCGTGCGTTCGTGCACATCGCGCAGCTGGCGCATGGCCGGCACCTCGGCCAAGATCAATTCGTCGGCCAGCGACACGCCGAAGCATTCACCGCCGACCCAGTGCTCGGCACAGGCCACTGCATGGCCGAGGCCTAGCGGCTGTCTTTGCCGCACATAGGCTATCTCGGCCATGTTCGAGATGTTCGATACCCGGTCGAACAGGTCCTTCTTGCCGGCCTCCAGCAAGGCGTGCTCGAGCTCGGCCGAAACATCGAAATGATCCTCGATGCTGCGCTTCCCCCGGCCGGTGACCATGATGATCTCGTCCAGCCCCGCCGCCAGCGCCTCCTCGACGCCATACTGAATCAGGGGCTTGTCGACGATGGTCAGCATTTCCTTCGGCGTCGCCTTCGTGGCCGGCAGGAAGCGCGTTCCCATGCCGGCCGTCGGAAAAACGATCTTGTGCAGGCGATTCATGCCATCCCTTCCCCTCGTCTAGAGGGTATTTAGCTCAATCGACCGTAGGAGTGCAAGCCCGACAGGTACATGTTGACGCCGAGGAAACAGAACAGCGTCACCAAAAAGCCGGCCACCGCCCACCAGGCCAGAGCCCGACCATGCCAGCCGTGCGACACACGCGCATGCAGGTAGGCGCCATAGGTCAGCCACACGATCAGTGCCCAGGTCTCCTTCGGATCCCAGGACCAATAGCCGCCCCAGGCCTCGGACGCCCAGGCTGCACCGAGGATGGTGGCCAGCGTGAAGGCCGGGAAGCCGATGGACACTGCCTTGTAGGCAAGCTGATCGAGTTGGTCCAGGGTCGGCATTACCGCCAGAATGCGGGCATTGCTGCCGCGTTTTTCCAGGTGGCTGCGCCACAGATAGGCCATGCCGGCACCACAGGCGACCGAGAACGAACCATAACCGATGAAGTTCATCGGCACATGGATCTTCATCCAGTAGGACTGCAGGGCAGGCACCAGCGGCTTGATGCTGGCCTCTCCGACCGAGGCGAGCCAGATGTCGAAGAATACGGCAGCCGCCACCAGTGTCAGCACGAAGGCACCCATCGCCTTGGCCTGATAACGCTTCTCCAGCGCCAGATAAACCGTCGTGGTGACACAGCACAGCAGAATGAACACCTCATAGAGGTTGGATACCGGCGCATGGCCGATGTCGGGTGAGATCAGATAGGACTCGTGCCAGCGCAACAACAGAGCGGAGCCGCCGGCATAGACGCCGGCCCACGCCGACCAGGTGGCAAGCCGGCCCATGAAGGAATCCGGTGCAAACAGATAGGCGATATAGCTGACGGCCGAGAAGATGAACACGATGTTCATGGCCATGATGACGCGACCGGAGAACAGGTTGGACTGGTCGTCGAACGAGATCATCGATTTCGGCGGTTCGAACTGCGACAGCACCGCTGCCAGCAACAGCATCATGAGCACGCCGTCCAGCCATGGCACCAAGTTCGTAGCGATCCTGGACTCGGTCAGCGACGGTCGCAGGGTGCTCAGCACCGTGGAGGACAGAGCGCCAATGATGGCACCAGTACCGCACCAGATCAGGCCCGGGCTGCCCAGCAGCTGGAACAGGTACTGATCCTGGTTGTAGCCGCCACTGCCGAACATCGCCAGGCCAGCGGCCCCCAGGATCACGCCCAAGTAGGCGCCGAAACGGATGAAACCGGGGCGCCCGTGACTCAGGGAATCCCACGTTGTTGAATGATTTGCCAATGCCACGCTCATAAGTACCTCCTTATTGCGGTTCGAACATAGTGTTCAGTTTGCTCGACAAGGCCTGAAACTCCCTTTCAAAACCCAGACGATTGCGATTGGTCATGCCGGCCATGCTCACCTCGAGCCCCTTGCCCTTGCCGGCCGGCCGGATCACCAGCCAGATCTTGCGATGCGGCAAGTAGAACATGATACACAGGCCGAGCACCAGCAGTATACTGCCGGCCCATACCACATTCATGCCCGGATCCTCCGTCAGCTGCAAGCCGGTGTAATAGACCTGGTGGTAATTGTCCAGGATCGGGATGAACGGCCACGGGATCTTCGGCAGCGAGGCTATCCCCTGCAGCAGGCGCGCACCCAGATCCTGGAAGTCTTTCGGGGGCTTGTTGCCGTACACCTGCTTCAGGGCGGCATTGAAGGCCTTGAAACGCTCATGCTGCGTGTTGCCACCGCCAAGGGCGGCCGCGGCGTGGATGAAGGCATGAAAAAGCTTCCATTCCTTCGGATGAGTCAAGTCCAGCCCCAGCAGGAAGGGCTGGAAATCCTTTTTGTCGCCGCTTTCCGACACCTCCATCAGCATGCCACGGTCCTGGCCATTCATGACGAACGGATCCATATAGCTCTTGACCTTCACCGGCTTCAGCCCCGGGCCGCGGATGATGTACTCCACCGCAGGCCCCAGGTCCTGAAAATTCTTCGGCTCACCGGCCCCGGCCATGTTCTGGATGTTGAAGGGCCGGAAATTGGTGATCTGCAGCGAAACCCCGCTCTTGGGATCCTTCCAGGTGTCGTACACGTGGGTCTTGACGGTTTGAATCTTTTGCGAGCCATCGAGATGGAACAGCTTCAGCGTGATGCCCGAACCGCCGTCACCGAACGAGGCCTGGAAGATGCGCACACCCTTATACTTCAACGGCTCATTGACGATGATGTCCTTGGTCATCACCACCTTGCCATGGTCGATGATGCTTATGTTGCTGCGGAACTCCTTCGGCGGGCCGGATGGATAGAACTCGATATGGAATTTGTTGCAGCGGACACGGAAAGGCATCTTCAGGTGATTGACCGTGGCGCCGCGCAAAAACTCGATCTCGTTCTCGCTCTGGCCCTCCGGCACCGCCATATTGCCGCGGAAACCGTAATGCACACTGATCCAGCCGCCGGTCAGGATGACCAGCACCGCCGCATGCGCCAGGATGTAGCCCCACTTGTGATAGCGGCCCTTGTCGCCGCGCAGGTAGAAGGCGTCGTTCTTCTCGGCCTCCAGCAGCTCCCATTCGGACAGCCCCTTTTCGGCCGTCTGCTTGACCTCGGCCATGGAGGTTCCCTCGGCGATCTGCCAGTGGTGCAGATGGTGGAAATGCTTTAGCGACTTGTCGGTGATGGTCACCTTGCGCGTGCGCATCTCCTTGAGCATATGCGGCACGTTGCGCCACAGGCAGACGGCCAGCGACACCATCAGAAAAGCAAGCAGGGTCAAAAACCACCAGGTGTGGTACATGTCGAACAGGCCGAGGCTGCGGAAGGTCCAGTACCAAAGCTGGCCGAACTGCCTAATATAGTCGGACTGCTCCTGGTTCTGCAGCAGCACCGTGCCGATGGCCGAGGCGACGGCCAGCACGCACAGAATCCCCACCGCCAGGGTCATCGACCCCAGGCGCGCAAACACCGGCTTCAGTGATTCCTTCAGATTATCCATCCATGGATCCCTTGGTCAGTCGCATGTTCGAAATGATGCATTCTCCCTTGCATTGGCCTGGCCGCGGACCGGCCTTCCGCTAAAGATCGCGCACTCTGCCATAGCATATGGCAAATATTAAGCCGAAAGCTTGTATGCTCATCGGCGTAATTTTTACATCTATGAGGGAGCCCTTTCCATGACAGCGGCAAAAAAGCCGTCGGTGCCATGCACATGCGGATACAGGTGCAACATCGTCTCGGTATTCGGCAGTCGAACGTGCTGGCGGGCGAGGATTCCTGGCACCGGCACCAGCTGGAAATCAGGGTGGGTCGTCAAGAACGCCGCCACCACATCCTCGTTCTCCGCTGCCAGCAGGCTGCACGTGGCGTACACCAGCCTGCCGCCCGGACGCACCAGCCTCGAGGCGGAATCCAGGATACGCCGCTGGCTGTTGACGAGCTGCGGCAGGTCGAGCTCCCGCCATTTGATGTCGGGATTGCGCCGCAGCGTGCCGGTACCGCTGCATGGCGCATCGACCAGCACCCGGTTGATCCTGCCGGCCAGGCGCGGCAGCAGCGGATCGCGCTCGCCGGCCAGCGTCACCATGCGTATGTTATCGAGACCGGCCCGGATCAGGCGCGGGCGCATCTCGGCCAGCCGGCGGGCATGGGTATCGAAGGCATACAGCAGACCGGTGTTGGCCATCATGGTGCCGAGCATCAGCGTCTTGCCACCGGCGCCGGCGCAGTAGTCGACCACCATCTCGCGCCGTCGGGGCTCGACCAGCGTGGTCAGCAACTGGCTACCTTCGTCCTGCACCTCGAACAACCCGTCACGAAAGGCTTCCGTATTGAACAGCGACGCCCGGCCGGCGCGCCTGAGGCCGACGGGCGAAAACGGGGTGGGGGCCATGTCGATGCCCTCCTGGTGCAGACGCTCTTGCACCTGCTGGCGGCTGGCCTTCCCGGTGTTGACGCGGATATCGAGCGGGGCCGGGCGGTTCAGGGCTTCGGCCAGCGTCACGACCTCCGCCTCGCCCAAGCGCCGGACGAGGGGCTCAAGCAGCCAGTCGGGCATGCTGGTGCGTACACCCAGCGGCAGCGCCGCCGCCTTCAGCGCATGTAGGCGCCTGGCCAGGGCGCGCAGCTTCCCGGCATCGCCGAGATGCGACTGTTCCAGCACTTGGGCGCTCAAGCCCCGACGCAGCAATTCGGCGGCGATCAGCGTTCTGTAGCCGTCATCTTTGCCGACCACATGACGCAGCAGGCTCAAGTTTCGCAGTGCCCCGTACACCGTTTCGGCCACGAAGCCACGGTCGCGCATCCCCAAGCGCTTATGCTGGCGGAAGTACTGTTCCATCTGCTTGTCCGCCGGCGGCGGCCCGTCGAGCACACGCGCCAACAGCTCCGCAGCATGGGGTGCAAGGTACAGCGGCGTGCGCACGGCATCGGGGTTGTTCTGGATGGTGGATGCCATGGTCGGCTCAGCGTAGTTGGCGGGTTCGCCGACCACGGATGCGCAACATCGCCGACGGCGTGCCGCTGCCACCCTCGCCCGGCACCAGGACCGCCAGATGCCGCTGCCAGCGCCAGCGCAATTTTCGCGTCAGCGGGGGGGTGACGGCGCCGCGCCGGTTCAGGCTGCTCGACAGTATCAGGCCGCCGCACAGGCCCGCCAGATCACGCACGAACGGGCTGGCATCGACCCGCACCGCCATCGCACCATGCTGGTAGCAGCAGGAGGGCAGACCCGGGCGGGCGCGGAACACCAGGGTGGTGCGCCCCGGCCATGAGGAATGCATCAGTTGCCGCAGGTCAGAGGAAAGGGCCACGGCCAGGTGTGCCGCCGTGGAGATGGAATCGGCCAGCACCAGAAACGGTCCGGGACGCTGCTTGAAGCGTGCCAGGCGGCGCAGGCCCTGCGGCTGCCAAGGCGAAGCGGCCACACCGGGTACGGTGGAGGTGCCGTGCGCCACCAGTTTGCCGGCGCGGATCAGACGCGCCGTCGCCAGCGCCTGCAGACGGGAGCGCAGATCAATCCTGCGGAACCGCTTCCGCAGCGCGGACAGCTTTCAGCCTGTCGGCCAGCCTGGCATCGCCCTGAGCCAGCATCTGCACGGCCAGCAGGCCGGCGTTTTTGGCACCGTTGATGGCGACGGTGGCCACCGGAATGCCCGGCGGCATCATCACCGTGGACAGCAGCGCATCCTGGCCCTGCAGGGGGCCGGAGGCGATCGGCACCCCGATCACCGGCTTGACCGTCTTCGAGGCAACAACGCCAGCCAGATGGGCAGCCATACCGGCAGCACAGATGAACACCTGGCAGCCGGCAGCCTCGGCATCCTTCACCGCCTGCGCCGTAGCCTCCGGGGTGCGATGAGCGGAACGGATCAGCATGCGGAACGGCACGTCGTAGTCATCGAGCACCACGCCGGCCTTTTCCATCACCGACAGGTCGTTCTTGCTGCCCATCAGGATCAGCACCTTGATCTCTTCCATATGCCCATGCCTCCGAAAATTGGGACCAGCACAACATAGCCGGGGTCGGGGCCTTAGAAAACCCCGCGGGGCACCTATTGCCGTTCGCGGGCCACGGCGCGATAGCCGATATCGCGCCGGTAATAACCCTCCGGCCAGTCGAGCCGTTTCAGCGCCGCGTAGACGATGCGCTGCGCCTTCGACACCGTGGCCCCCAGCGCCGTCACACCCAGCACACGCCCGCCGGCATTGACGATGTTGCCATCCTGGCGCGCCGTGCCGGCATGAAACACAACGGTGCCGGCATCGGCTACGGCGTCCAGCCCGAGGATGGGCTGGTTTTTGATAAAGCTGCCGGGATACCCATCGGAGGCCACCACCACGCACAGCGCCACGCGCGCATCCCATTCCAACTCGCTGCCGGCCAGCCTGCCTTCCGCCGCCGCCAGCAGCACCCTCCCGAGATCCGACTGCAGGCGCACCATCAGCGGCTGGCACTCGGGATCGCCGAATCGCACGTTGAACTCCAGCGCCTTCGGACCGTCGGCTGTCAGCATCACCCCGGCATACAGGGTGCCGATGAAGCCGATTCGGCGCTTCTTCAGGGCAGCTACGATCGGGCGGGCAATGGTCTCCAGTACCACCTCGGCAATGTCGGGGGTCACGCACGGGGCTGGCGAATACGCGCCCATGCCGCCGGTATTCGGGCCCTTGTCACCGTCCAGCAACGCCTTGTGATCCTGGCTGGAGTCCAGCGGCAGGATGTCATCGCCGGAAACGATGAACAGGCATGAGGCCTCCTCGCCGACCAGGCATTCCTCGATGACGACCTCGGATCCAGCCTCGCCGAAACGGTTTCCGGCCAGCATGTCGCGCACCGCTGCCACCGCCTCGTCGACCGATTGGGCCACGACCACACCCTTGCCGGCAGCCAGGCCCGAGGCCTTGACCACGATCGGAGCCCCCCAGTTACGGATCAGCGCCTCGGCGGCATCGGCATCGTCGTGCACCTCGAAGCGCGCCGTCGGCACACCGGCTTCCGCCATCAGTTCCTTCGCGAACGACTTGCTGCCCTCAAGCTTCGCCGCGGCCTGGTCCGGACCGTACACGGAGAAGCCCTCGTCGCGCAGCCGGTCGCCCAGGCCTGCCACCAGCGGCGCCTCCGGACCGATGACGACGAGTTCGGGCCGCTCGGTGCGTGCCAGCGCCATCAGGCCGTCGATATCCTCAGCCCCGACCCGGATGCAGCGCGCATCGTGCTCAATGCCCGGATTACCCGGCGCGCAGATCACCTCGGTCACGCTGGGAGAACGCTTGAGCTTCCAGCACAACGCATGCTCGCGCCCGCCACCGCCGACAACCAGTACCTTCACAACTTATCCCCTCTCCATATCCGAAGCGGCGAACGATAGCCGAGTTCGCCGCACTTGTGCACCACCGCCCGCCCACCTGTGTCCATGCTGCACACCATCATCGGGCGAACGGGCGGATTCTGCGCTTTCACAAACAATGCGCTTCGCCCTAGCATATGCAGGCATGAGCGAGCATCGGCCCACGGACGATAAGAAAAAGGCCAATCTGCGCTGGTGGATCGCCATGGCGATCTTTACCGGCCTGCTGATATTCCTGAACTACAAGCACCTGCCCAGCATGCTGGCCGATGTGACGAAATCGGCATTGACCATCGGAGCCTGGATCCTGTGGATCAAGGTGTTCATGGATCTCTATGCCTTCATCTCCGCCCGCAGACAGTACAATGAATGGGGCTATCTCACCCTGTTCGGTGCGGCCGCCTGCTCGATTCTGATGTGGGTCATCAACGACAGCTTCAAGGAGGTGATGGGTGTGCTTTATTTTGCCCTGGTCTCCGCCGCCGTCATCCTGGTCGTCTTCCACCCGGGCAAAAAAAGGTAAGATGAAAATCGATCACCTCGATCATCTCGTCCTGACCGTCAACGACATTGAAACAACCTGCGCCTTATACACCAATGTCCTGGACATGGAAGTCATCTCATTTGGTGACAACTGTAAAGCACTTGCGTTCGGCCGGTAAAAAATCAATCTCCACTCGTATGGCAACGAGTTCGATCCGAAAGGCCGACACCCGGCTCCGCCGATTTATGTTTTATCATTTCAACATCCATTGACGAGGCCACCCACCATCTAGCTTCGTGTGGGGTGAAAATCATTATGGGTCCTGTTCAACGCACTGGCGCAGAAGGACCAATCCTCTCGGTCTATTTCCGTGACCCTGATATGAACCTGATCGAAATCGCCAACCACCTGTACTAGCAGCGGCCTTCGAGGTATTTGCGGATCACGGGCATCGCCTCGGGCAAATGCTCGAAGCCGTGCGAGCCGCCAGGATAGAGGCGAATATCGGCATTCCCTTCGTAGTGCTTCGTGGGTTGCCAGTGGCCGTACACCTCGTCACCCTGGTCGAGCAACACCAGCGGCGGCACGGAAAGCGAAGATGCCTCGGTAAGGTATTTGCCGAGCTGATCGCACAGCTTCTCGGTCCACTCGTAGCTCTTGCCGGTGTTGAAATTCTTCTGCGGCCCGATGTACTCGCGCAGGAACTGATCGTCGACCAGTGGATTGATCAGGATCGCCGGCAGGTCGTATTTACCGGCGAGATAGGCGGCGTACAGGCCGCCAAGCGACAAGCCGACCAGCGCCACCTTCTTGCGCTTGACCCCCCGGCGTACGAGCCTTTCCAGCTTGGCCATCGCCTTGTCCGGCACGTGCGACAGGGTGGGAGAAACCACCTTGATCCCGGGAGATGCCTCACCCAGCTTCGCCGGCTTCTCTCCCTTGCCGGTACCGTTGAACTCGTGAATGAAGATGAGCATGCGCACCTCCCGGCTCTCTTCGGCCCGAATACATTATGGCTCAATTGGCCGGAAAACCTATGCTTTTCCGCGCCAAAATTTTTGCAGGGTGGAAAGTCTCCCGATCCATAACGCCATTCGATGCGACAGGAATCACGGGTGGAGAGGAGCAGGGAAGGGGATCGGAACCCTTGGATGACGAAAGCCAAGGCCCCCAGCAATCAGTGACGGAAGTGGCGGATACCGGTGAACACCATGGCGAGATTATGCTCGTCGGCGGCGGCAATGACCTCCTCGTCACGCACCGAGCCGCCCGGCTGGATCACCGCCACGGCACCTGCCTCGGCCAAAGCATCGACGCCATCACGAAACGGGAAGAAGGCATCGGAGGCCACGGCCGAGCCCTTGATGGCCTCGCCGCCGTGCTGGGCGGCAATGCGCGTGGAATTGACGCGATTCATCTGTCCGGCGCCGACGCCGAGGGTGACCCCACCTTTGGCGAACACGATGGCGTTGGACTTCACGTGCTTGGCCACCGTCCAGGCAAACAGCATGTCGGCCCATTCGCCTTCCGTCGGCTGGCGCTTTGTCACGACCTTGCAGGCGCTCCGCTCCAGCATATGCGCATCGCGTTCCTGCACCAGCAGGCCGCCATTGACGCGCTTCAGGTCCCAACCGCCCGCCACCGGCTCGGCCGATGGGGCCAGCAGCAGCCTCAGGTTCTTCTTGGCAGTCAGCACCTGACGGGCGCCTTCGCTGTAACCCGGGGCGATGACCACCTCCATGAAGGTCTCGGCGATCAGCTTGGCTGTCGATTCATCCAGCGGGCGGTTGAAGGCGGCGATGCCGCCGAAGGCGGACACCGCATCGGCGGCACGCGCCCGCTCGTAGATCTCGGCCTGAGCTTCGTTCCCATCGGCACCGACGGCCACACCGCACGGATTGGCGTGCTTGACGATGACGGCAGCGTTATCGGAAAAATCGCGCACACAGGCGAACGCTGCGTCGGCATCGGCAATGTTGTTGTAGGACAGGGCCTTGCCCTGCAGCAGCTGGCAGTCGGCCATCGACACGCCGGTATCCTTCGGATCGGCATAAAAGGCGCCGTCCTGGTGCGGGTTCTCACCGTAGCGCAGCTCGTTGGCTGTCTTGATGAACTGGCAGTTCAGCACATCCGGAAACTTGCGCCTGCTGCCATCGGAATTCAGGGCCGAGAAATGGTTGGCGATGGCACCATCGTAGGCGGCGGTATGGGCGAAGGCCTTGACGGCCAAAGCCCGGCGCTTGTCCAGGTCCATGGTGCCGGCCTGGGTCGAATTCAACACCATGTCGTAATCGCCCGGATCGACGACGACAGTGACGAATTTGTGGTTCTTGGCGGCGGAGCGCACCATGCTCGGGCCACCGATATCGATGTTCTCGATGGCATCGTCGATGGTACAGCCTTCCTTGGCCACCACCTGGCGGAACGGATACAGATTCACGCACACCAGATCGATGGGCAGGATGGCATAATCGGCCATGGCGGCCAGATCGAGCGGCTTGTCGCGGCGGGCCAGGATGCCGCCGTGCACCTTCGGGTGCAGCGTCTTCACGCGCCCATCCATCATCTCCGGAAAGCCGGTGTAGTCGGAGACGTCGCGGCAGGCGATGCCCGCTTCGCGCAGCAGGCTGGCGGTACCGCCGGTGGACAGGATCTCCATGCCCATCGCGGCCAGACCGCGGGCGAAATCGACCGCGCCGGTCTTGTCCGACACACTGATCAGCGCGCGTTTCATGGCAGCCATCCACCCCTCCTTAGGTAAGATTGCATTCTCGCAGGGGATACGGAACGCTACGCATCCGCCCGTTCAACGCAAGCTAAGGACGCGCATGATGCGAAGCCCCCGCCACCCCTCCGGTCGACGGCCTGCGGACTGGACGTGCAAAATCAATTCGGTCAGCCTCACCGAGGTCAAAAGGAGGGGCAACGTTCCTGCATCCGGTACCATGGAGCCTGATCGGGATCGGCCCTGAAGCCGTGGAGAGACCACATGAAGACCGTACTTGTCGTCGAGGACTCCGGTAGTAGCCGGGACATTACCAGCCACTTCCTGCAGCAGGGGGGATTCCGGGTACTGGAGGCCTCCGATGGTGCTGACGCCCTGAACATCATGAAGAAGCGGCATGTCGATCTGGTACTGACCGACATCATGATGCCGAACATGGACGGCTGGGCCCTGTACCGCGAGGTACGCGGCGACAAGCGCTACAATCTGACACCCTTCGTGTTCCTGACCGTGCTCGACGAACTGGACAACCAGATCAGGGGCCTGAGCCTTGGCGTTGATGACTACCTGACCAAGCCGGTGACACCGCCGCAGTTGCTGGCGCGCGTCAACACGGCACTGATGCGCAGCGAGCGCCTGAGCCAGTATTTCTACCGCGATCCGGTCACGGATCTGGAAACCGAATTCTATTTTCGCCAGCAACTGGCCATCGAAATCATGCGCTGCCGCAAATTCTCCCGTCCGCTGACGCTGCTGACCTTCGGTGTCGGCAACTATGTATCGCTGGTACGCGGCCATGCCGACTGGTTCGCCCAGCAGGCGGCCGTACGCACTGGCCTGGCACTGCATGAGAAGCTGCGGGACTTCGATTTGATCGCGCACATGGGCCTCGGCCGCTTCGCTATCCTGATGCCCGAGACCGAGGCCGCCACCGCACGCGCCTGGGCCGAGAAGGTGCAATCCTCCTGGAAGCTCAGCCTGGTGTGGCCGGAAACCGAACAGCATATCGGCGTTGACATCGGCTTTGCCATCGATGCCCTGTCACCCGGCGATGCCGAGCCCGAGGAGGTGCTGAACAAGCGCCTGGAGTCCTTCGAGCGCAAATGGTGAGGACATAGCCCGTGCGCATCACCGCCGGCAGCCTGCGCGGGCGGCGTCTGGCATCTCCCACCCAATCGGATGTACGCCCGACGCCATCGAAGGTGCGCGAGGCGCTGTTCAACATCCTCGGCGACATCACAGGTTGGCGTGTGCTCGATTTGTTTGCAGGCTCCGGACTGATGGCGCTGGAAGCCATCTCGCGCGACGCTTCCGCCGTATCCATCGAGCAGAACGACGCCAACTGCCGCAACATGCGGAAACTCCGGGAAGACTGGCGACTCGGCGAATCCTGGCAGATCATCGCAGGCCACCTGCCCGGCGCCCTGTCGACCTTGGAGGGACAGAGCTTCGATCTTGTCTATGCCGATCCGCCTTATGCCGCGGGCATCGCAGTACAAATCCCGACCTGGCTTGATGCGCACGCCATCCATACCACTCGTCTCGTCATCGAGGAGGCGGCCACCGCTCAGCCGGACTGGCCCGAAAACTGGACGCTGGCCACCTCGCGGCGCTACGGTGCCACCTGTCTGCACTTTCTCGAACCGGAGGCAACCCCGTGACACGCTCGGCCATCTACCCCGGCACCTTCGACCCGATCACCCTCGGACATGTGGATGTGGTGCATCGCGGCCTGAAGCTGTTCGATCGCATCGTCATCGGCGTAGCCCACAACACGCAGAAGGAGCCGATGTTCAACCTCGACACGCGCCTGAATCTGGTGCGGAATACCTTTGCCGACGAGCCGCGCGTCGAGGCCGTCAGCTTCGACGGCCTGCTGGTGGGCCTGGCACACGAACAGCAGGCGCACGCCATCCTGCGTGGCCTGCGTGCCGCCTCGGATTTCGAATATGAATTCCAGATGGCCACGATGAACCGGCGGCTGGACGAACGCATCGAGACCGTGTTCGTGATGGCGCGCGAGGACTACACATTCGTCTCCTCCCGCTTCATCCGTGAGATTGCCTCGATGGGCGGCGACGTCTCGGCCCTGGTTCCACCACCCGTGGTCCCCTATCTGAAGTCCTGACTAGCGCACCAGCTCGATCGACGCCCACTCTCCCTCGGTATCCACGCGCTCGGCACTCAGCCCCTCTGCCTCATAGGACGCCCGTACTTCGTCGACCTGCGTCTGCAACAGACCGGACAGCACCAGCCGATGAGCCGTGCAGACAGAAAGCTGCGGGGCCATGGTGACCAAGGGTCCGGCCAGGATGTTGGCCACCACCAGCTCGAACACCGCATCCGGCGGCGTATCGCCCAGGCGCGATTCCAGCGCCACCCCGTTGATGTCGGCGTTGACCGATGCGGCCTCGACCGCCACCGGATCATGATCGATGGCCACGATGCGCCGCACCCCGAGCTTGCCGGCAGCGATGGCCAGGAGCCCCGAGCCCGCACCCATGTCCAGGAGGCTCACCGGCGGCTGTCCAGCGCAGGCGCGTTCGATGGCACGCAGGCACAGGCAGGTGGTCGCATGCTGACCGGTACCGAAGGCCATGCCCGGGTCGAGCACGATGTCGATGCGTCCGTCCGGCGCAGGCTCGCGGAACGAAGGGCGCACCCACAGCCGCTCGCCGATCGCCTTGCCCTGCCAGTCCTTTTGCCACGCCGTCTCCCAGTCGTCGCCCAACAACGTCAGCACCATATCTTCCGGCATCGCGCCCAGATGCTGGGCCTGCGCCATGATGCGCGCATGCTGTGCCTCGCTATCGGCCTCGACCGGAAACCAGGCGATGTAGACCCTTGCCCCGGACTCGGCATCCGTCTCCTCCGCCGAACCGAAGGAGCTCAGGCGCGAGGCCATGTGCGCAAAGGCCTCCTCGACGATATCACCGGCTGGCAGACGCAGTTCGAGGCAGGTTTGTACTTGCATATTCATGATCCCTTCGGTGCAATGTGCGCCCTCATGGAATAGGAGTCGGCATTTTGCAGGAATTTCCTCCATACCGCATGCGTATCGGCCAATCCGAACGACTCAGCGATGCGGCGTGCGAGCATAGCGTAGTCCGGCTGACGCTGGAACCTGAACCCGGACAAGCGCTCAAGCCCTTCGTCACCGGACAGTTCCTGCGGGTCGGCATCCCGGATGTGCGCCAACCGGCTGCCGCCTATTTCTCCATCGCCAATGCCCCCGAGGGGGCGATGCACTACGAGCTGGTCGTCAAGCAGGCCGGGGGCATCGGCAGCTACCTGTGCGAACAGGGGGCGGGGACCGAACTGGAGGTCGAGGGACCGATGGGCAAGGGATTCGACCTGTCGCCGTTCATCGGTTCGGACGTATACCTGATCGGCGTCGGCACCGGCATCGCCCCGCTGCGCAGCGTCTGGCAAAACCTGATTCGTCACCGCGGCGATTACGGCAAGGTGACGATCTATGCCGGTTTTCTGACCCCGCTGCACCGCCTGCTCACCGACGAATTGGATTCACTGGCGGAGCACGACATCGATGTCAGCGTCACTGTCGATTCCGCCGACGACAACTGGGATGGCCCGATCGGCTACGTGCAGGATGCGCTGACCCACGATCATCCGGATGGCGGCAACGCTGTGGCCTGCCTGGCCGGCATGAGCGCCATGGTGGACGCCTGCCGCAAAACGCTGCAGAATCACGGCTTTGATGACAGCCGCATCCTGCTCAACCTCTGAATCCGGGCCTTCCGCCTTGGTCCCGGCCTCCGAGCATTCCACTGCCAACCCGCTTCCCCTTCCCATTCTTGCCCTCGATATCGGCGCCAAGCGCATCGGCGTCGCCGTCTCCGATCGCCTGGGCATTTCGGCCCGCGGCATCGCCTGCCTGCAACGCCGCGACCGCGCATGGCCGACGCAAGCGCTGAAATTGGCCGCCGAATATGGCTGCAAGGGCCTGCTTGTGGGCCTGGCGCGCAACATGGACGGCAGCGAAGGCCCGCAGGCGACCGACTGCCGCACCGCGGCCGCCGAACTCTCCGCCCTGACCGAGCTGCCGCTGGCCTTCTGGGACGAGCGCCTGAGCAGCTGGACGGCCAAGGAGCGTCTGCGCGCCCAGGGTCTGAGCGAGAAGAAGGTGGCCAGCCGCGTCGACCAGACCGCTGCCGCCGTCATCCTCGAAGACTATCTGGCCGCACACCCGGCGGGCACCCATGGCTGAGAGCACCATCTTCAAGGCCACCGAGGTGGATAAGGCGCTGGAACGCATGGCCGAAGCCATGGCCGCGCCCGAGGTGTGGCTGATCGGCATCCGTCGCGGCGGTTCGCAGGTGGCGGACCGGCTGCAGAGCTTGCTTACGGCAGCCGGAAGCAGCGTGCATCGCGGCGATCTGGACATCAGCTTCTACCGCGACGATCTGGACACCATCGGCCCCAATCCCGAGGTGCGGCCCAGCCGCCTGCCGTTCGACCTGTCGGGGCGCACGCTGTGGCTGGTCGACGATGTGCTGTACACCGGGCGTACCATCCGCGCAGCACTCGGGGAGTTGTTCGACTACGGCCGGCCGGCCGGTATCCGCCTGGCGGTGCTGCTGGATCGCGGCGGCCGCCAATTGCCTATCGCTGCCGATGTCGCCGGCCTTTCGCATCCGGCCCCGGATGGGCATTCGGTAAAGCTTCGCTACGATGGCGACGACTGGCGCATCATCGAGAAGCAGGTGAACCCATGACGCCGCTGAAGCACCTGTTCGGCATCGCCGAACTCGACCGCTACCAGATCGAATACCTGGTGAATCTCGGCGACTCCTTCATCGATCTGTCGCGCCGGCCGATCAAGAAGGCGCCGACCCTGCGCGGCAAGACGGTGATCAACCTGTTCTTCGAGAACTCGACGCGCACGCGCACCAGCTTCGAAATCGCCGGCAAGCGCCTGTCGGCCGATGTCATCAACATCTCTGCCTCGACCTCCGCCACCAAGAAGGGGGAGACGCTGCTCGACACGGCGCAGACGCTGGCGGCGATGCAGCCGCACGCGCTGGTGATCCGCCATTCTCTGGCCGGCGCCTGTCATTTCCTCGCCGGCTACCTGCCAAGCACCGCCATCATCAACGCTGGCGACGGGGCGCACGAGCATCCGACCCAGATCCTCACCGATCTGCTGACTTTGAAGCACGCCATCGGCGACATGGACGGGCGCGTGGTGACCATCGTCGGCGACATCGCGCACTCGCGCGTGGCCCGCTCGCACATGCTGGCGGCACAGCGCCTGGGCTACCACGTGCGCCTGGTGGCACCGAAGACGCTGCTGCCGGCCCAGGTTGAGCGCTACGGCTGCCAGGTGTTCCACGATTTCGATGCCGCCATCCCGGGCAGCGACGTGCTGTATATGCTGCGCGTGCAGACCGAGCGCCTGACCAGCAACTGCGACTTCCCGTCGATCCGCGAATACCACGAGGCTTACGGCCTGAACAGGCACCGCCTCGAAGCCGCCGGGGCCGGGGCGCTGGTGATGCACCCGGGGCCGATCAACCGCGGGGTGGAAATCGCCACCGACGTGGCCGATTCGGCGCGCAGCCGCATCCTCGACCAAGTGGAACACGGCGTAGCCGTGCGTATGGCGGTACTGACGGCCCTGTGCGGGGGAGGCGAGGAATGAGCATGCTGCGCATCTCCGGCGGCCGGGTCATCGACCCGGCGAACGGCATCGACAAGGTCTGCGATGTATGGATTGAGAACGGGAAGGTGGCCGGTGTCGGTACCCTCAAGGGCAAGGCGGCCGAGACGATCGATGCTTCCGGCAAGATCGTCTGCCCGGGCTTCGTGGATATGCACGTGCATCTGCGCGAGCCCGGGCAGGAGTGGAAAGAGGACATCGCCTCCGGCTCCCGCGCCGCCGTGGCCGGCGGCGTGACCAGCATGGCCTGTATGCCGAACACCCAGCCGCGCCTGGATCACGCCGGCGTCGTGCGCCAGGTCATCGAACGCGCCCGCGAGGTCGGACTGTGTCGCGTGCATCCGATCGCCGCCGTGTCGAAGAACCTCGAGGGCAAGGAACTGACCGAGATGCGCGAACTGGTACGTGCCGGCGCCGTGGCCTTCTCCGACGACGGCCGCCCGATCTGGCATGCCGGCGTCATGCGCAAGGCCCTTGAATACGCCTCGACCTTCGATTTCCTGGTCATCCAGCATGCTGAGGAGCTGGCACTGACCGAGGGCGGCGCCGTCAACGAGGGCTGGATCTCCACCCAACTGGGCGTATCCGGTATCCCGGCCGCTGGCGAGGATGCCATGGTCGCCCGCGACATCATGCTGGCGCGCCTGGCCGGTGCCCGCTACCACGTGGCCCATATCTCCACGGCCGGTGCCGTCGAGTTGGTGCGCCAGGCCAGGCGCCAGGGTCTGCAGGTGACGGCCGAGGCCGCACCCCATCACTTCGCGCTGACCGAGGACGAGGTGCTGAACTACAATGCCGATGCCAAGATGAATCCGCCGCTGCGCACCGAGGCGGACCGACTGGCGGTCATCGCGGGGCTCGGCGACGGCACCATCGACGCCATCGCCACCGACCATGCACCGCACCACGAGGACGATAAGCGCTGCGGCCTGTCCTGCGCCGCCTTCGGCGTCGTCGGCCTGGAAACGCTGCTGCCGGTGTCGCTGGATCTGGTGCGCGGCGGGGTGCTGTCGCTACCGGAGTTGATCGCCAAGATGACCGTCAATCCCGCGCGCTTGCTGGGGCTGGACGCCGGCACCCTCGGCCCCGGTTACCCGGCGGATATCACCATCTTCGATGAACAGGCCCGCTGGACGCTGGACCGCGAGAAGCTGTTCTCGAGGAGCCGCAACACGCCCTGGCATGGGCGCCAGATGACAGGCCGCGTCACGCACACGCTGCTGGACGGCCGCGTGGTGTTCGCCGACGGGGCCGTCGTTGGCTGAACCGCACCGCAACCCCATCTTCGAGGAAACAGCCCGGATCATCGCCAACGCCAGTCATCCGGCCGGCCAGTTCCTGCTGCGCCTGTCGGCCCCCGAGATCGCCGCCTCGGCCCTGCCCGGCCAGTTCGTGCATCTGCGCGTCAGCGAAGAGCGGCCGATGCGCCGGCCGCTGTCGATCATGCATACGGACGCGGCTGCTGGACACCTGGACCTGCTGGTCAAAACTGTCGGTGAGGGCACGGAACTGCTGGCCGGGCGCAAGGCCGGCGAATCTTTGGCCTGCATGGGCCCGATCGGCCGCCCGTTCGACCTGGAAGAGAGCGGCCGGCGTTACGTGCTGATCGGCGGCGGCGTCGGCATCCCGCCGATGATCTTCGCCGCCCAGTGGCTGCGAGGACGGGCAGATGCAGTGCTATTCGCCGGTTCCGAGGTGCCATTTCCGTTTGCGCTGAAACCGAGCGGCTTCATGTTGCCCGGTCTCAATGGCAACACGATCCTCGGCATCACCTCGCTGGAGGACTGGGACGTGCCCTCGCGCCTGGCCTCGAACGCCGGCATCTACGGCTGCTTCGCCGGTCATGTGCCGGATCTGGCCCGTACCTATCTAGAGGCGCTGGATGCAGCGGAGCGGCAACGCACCATGCTGCTGGCCTGCGGCCCGCATGCGATGCTGCATGCGGTGGCGAAGCTGGGCCGCGAACTGGATATCCCGACGCAGCTGAGCCTGGAGGAATACATGGCCTGCGGTCTCGGTGGCTGCGCTGGCTGTGTGGTCAAGACGATCGAGGACGGCCGGGAATACTACCGACGCGTCTGCGTGGACGGGCCGGTGTTCCCGGCCGATATCCTGCCCGGGTTCGCTTAAAGGCTTTTCCCGCTCAGATGACAACGGAGCTGGCACCCTCCTGACCCGCATACTGGCGCACATCCAGCACCTCGCCATGGTGCCGCTTCTCTACCGCCTCGACATAGGCGCGGGCAGTATCGCTGGCCGGCATGCCACCGAGGTCGCCCATGCCCATCGTCAACATCGTCTCCTTGACGAAAATAGGGCTGACCGCATTGATGCGCACCTTGTTCGGCATCTCCAGCGCCGCGGCGCGCACAAAGGACTCGATGCCGCCATTGACCATGGCAATGGCGGCACTGCCGGGCATCGGCTCCCGGGCCAGGATACCGCTGGTCAACGTGAAGGAGCCCCCGGCATGCACATATTGCAGCCCGATGCGTACCAGATTGACCTGTCCCATCAGCTTGTGCTCGACGCCGGAAACAAAATCGGCCTCCGACAGCTCCGAGAGCTTCCCGAACTTGACCAGGCCCGCGGTACACACCAGAGCATCGAAACTGCCTGTGTTGCGGAACATGCGCTCGATGGATTCGCCGGAGGTCATGTTCACATGGAAATCGCCTTTCGTGTGACCGACGCACAGTATCTCATGGCGTTTGCCCAACGCCTCACACACCGCTTTTCCGATGGTGCCCGTGGCACCGACCACCACTACCTTCATCGCCGCCCCCGTTATCTGACTGTAGGCGGCATGCGGTCGCCCCACAAGCTGGGATCCCCAGTGAACAAAAATTAACGGGTCGTTCACGGCCGATTACATACCAGCGTGGCACCGTACGGCCATGGAACGGAAACTTGTGTCCCAGGACACTGAAATTTTCCGCTCCAGGAAGAACCTTCTGAGTATCTAATTCTCCTCCAGTAGCGGCAGCCTTCGGGCTGCCGCTTTTTTTGTGCCTTGCCAGCACCGCTTACACCGGCATGCTTCGGCCCATGAACGCACACGACAACCCCCTGCTGACCGCTTACACCCTGCCGCCATTCGAGGCCATCCGTTCCGAGCATGCGCTGCCGGCCCTGGAGCATGTCCTTGCCGACAATCGCGCGAAACTCACCGCTCTGACCGGCCCGGAAAGGCCCGACTGGACATCGCTGATGCAACCGCTGGAGGAGATGGAGGAGCACCTGGAACGGGTGTGGGGTCCGGTGTCGCACCTGAACAACGTCTGCGATTCCGAATCCTTGCGTGAGGCCTACCAGCAGGGCATTCAGAGGCTGGCCGAGTACCAGGCGGAACTGGCCCAGAACGAGGCACTGTACGCGGCCGTCAGGCAGCTCAGGGACAGCGACATGTTTACAGGTCTCGGCGAGGAGCGCCGCGCCGTCATCGAACATACACTGCGCGACTTCCGCCTCGGCGGCGCGGAGCTTACGGGTGCGGCGCGTGAGCGCTTCAAAGCCATCCAGATGCGCCTGTCGAAGCTGTCTACGATCTTCGAACAGCACATCTTGGATGCGACCCGCGCCTTTGAACTGCACCTGACCGATGAGGGACAGCTTGCAGGCCTTCCAGACTCGATCCGCGAGGCGGCTGCGCAGCGAGCGAAGGAGGTAGACAAGGCTGGCTGGCTGTTCACGCTGGATGCCCCGTCCTACATCCCGTTCATGCAATACGCCGAGGCGCGTGAACTGCGCGAGCGCATGTACCGCGCCTTTTCGACGCGGGCATCCTCCGGCGATCTGGACAATGGTCCGGTGATGGACGAAATCCTGGCACTGCGCCGCGAGGCCGCACGGCTTCTCGGCTTCGCCAATTACGGCGAATATTCGCTGGCAGCGAAGATGGCTGAAAGCCCTGCCGCGGTGAAGTCGTTCCTGCGCGAACTGGCAGCGAGAAGCCGGCCGATGGCCGAACAGGAACTGGCCGAGTTGAAGCAGTTTGCCGCCGCCGAACTGGGGCTGGCGGAACTGGCGGCCTGGGACATCCCTTTCGCCTCCGAGAGACTACGCCACAAGACCTTCTCGATTTCCCAAGAGGAACTGAAGCCCTACTTTCCCGAGCAGAACGTGCTCGATGGCCTGTTCGCATTGGTAGGCCGCCTGTATGGTCTGACGGTGCGCGAGAACCGCGCGGTGCCGAAATGGCATAAGAGCGTCCGCTATTTCGAGCTATGCAGGGGCGGGGAACAAGTCGCCGCCTTCTATTTCGACCCTTATGCCCGACCGCACAAGCGCGGCGGGGCCTGGATGGACGAGTGCATCAGCCGCTGGCGCAAGCCGTCCGGCTCGCTGCAGCTGCCGGTAGCCTACCTGACATGCAACTTCGATGCGCCGGTCGGCGACAAGCCAGCGTTGTGGACCCACGACGAGGTCAACACGCTGTTTCACGAGTTTGGCCACGGCCTGCACCACATGCTGACGCGTATCGAGACGCTGGGTGTCTCCGGCATCCGCGGCGTGCCGTGGGATGCGGTGGAACTGCCGAGCCAGTTCATGGAGAACTTCTGCTGGCAGCGCGAGGCCGTCGACCTGTTCGCCCGCCATTACCAGACCGGAGAAACGCTGCCGGATGAGCTGTTCGAACGCATGCTGGCGGCGAAGAACTTCCAGTCGGGCATGATGATGCTGCGCCAGATCGAGTTCTCGCTGTTCGACATGGAGCTGCACGCAGACTTCGAACCCGGCAGCACCGAGAGCGTGCAGGATGTGATCGATCGCGTGCGTCGCGAGGTGGCCGTGCTGATCCCGCCCGCCTTCAACCGCTTCCAGAACGGCTTCTCGCATATCTTTGCCGGCGGCTACGGCGCCGGCTACTACAGCTACAAATGGGCCGAGGTGCTGAGCGCCGATGCCTTCTCCGCCTTCGAGGAAGCGGGCATCACCGATGCGGCGACGGCCGAGCGCTTCCGGGATGAGGTGCTGGCCGTCGGCGGCAGCCGCGACATCATGGACGCCTATATCGCCTTCCGCGGCCGCAAACCAACGGTGGACGCGCTGCTGCGCTACTCGGGTATCATAAATCCGCAGTGATAGCGGATTTGAACGCCGGTAAACGGCGGCCCGCAGGACGGAAGGCGTGGATGCCTGGAGTAAGAGCACTTTGTCAGCGAAATCTTGAAGATTGAATGACTAACACCGACGAAAAATCGAAAGCCGAGCGGATCATCGCCGAGGCGCGGGCTGCGCGCCAGCGAAGCTACCGCGAGCAGGCGCTGAAACTGTTCCCGCATGTCTGCGGCCGTTGCGGTCGCGAATTCGAGGGCAGGAAGTTGCGCGAGCTGACTGTGCATCACAAGGACCACAACCATGACAATAACCCGCCCGACGGCAGCAACTGGGAGCTGCTATGCCTCTACTGCCACGAGCAGGAGCACGCGAAGTTTGTCGGTGATGCGCCGTCGGGAAGCGTCGAACACGAAGCAGGGCATTCGAGTTACAAGCCGTTCGCAGGATTGGGCGATCTTCTCAAGGACGATTGACCATCTTCAGTCGGACAGACATTGGTCCGTAACCTCGGGCTCCGAATCGACATCGGCGCTGATGACGGCGGCGATCCAGTGCGTCTCGGGGTTTTTCTCCGAGCTCCAGCTTTACGGGCCACACGATCATCCGCAGGCCGCCTTTTCCTTTCGGTCTGCTCATGAGAGGAAATAAGTCGATATGCGAAAAAAGCCCCCGCTGTTGAAGCGGGGGCTTTTTCATTGTTGGCCTTCGTCGACTTAGAAGTCGTATTCGGCCATCACACGGTTGTAGGTAAACGAGTTGGAGCCGTTGGCGAGCTTGCCGTGGCTATACTCGATACGGTCGCGCAGTGACAGACCCTTGTAGCGGCCACCGAAGAACCAGGTGATATCTCCGTAGGTGTTGGTGCTGTTGCCTTTGAGCTTCGTAGTGTACTTGGCATAGGCAGCCATCAGGCGCAGATGGTTGTTAAACAGCTTGTACGTACCCTTGACCTTCCAGGCATGGCCGGGCCCAAGCTCGACCAGACCGCGGATCATCGAGGTGGTCCACAGCGGATCCGTGGCGTAGCTCGCGGTGAACGGGGAGACGATGGCGCCACTACCGTAGGCAGATGTATCGTAGTTCACATTGTCATAGGCCACGAAGATCTGGCCGTGCGGGACGGTGACACCGACCTTGAAGCCTGCAACCCGTGAGTTCACTTTTGAACCCAAGAAGCTCTTGCTGGCGCTGAGGTTCTCCGTCAGACCCTGGACGCCGACGAACGGATTGTAGCCGGTACCGGTCTTGTAGGTGTAGGTGGCCTCACCGTAAAACATGTTGGCGAAGCTGTAGAAGTCGTAGTACCACAGGCGGGCCTTCAGGCCGTTGGCCTTGTAGTCGGCGCCTGCGGCCAGGGTGCCGCTGAACCTCTGGGCTGTAGTGCCCATGACGGCTGGACCACCACCATCCATGTCATCACCACCCCAGGTTGAGGCATAGTACAGGTTGTTCTGGAAGTAGTTGCTGGAAGTACGGCTCTTCCATGCGGTCTCACGCAGGGCATAGACGTGCAGGTGGTCGATCGGGTTGATCTGCAGCAGCACAGCCTGGTAGGTCGCCGGCAGCACGCGCGAGTCGGAACCGCCCATCCATGGGGTGCTCAGCTCCTGATCACCGGCACGCACCATGTACAACGGCTGGCGGTACTGCAGGTACAGCTGGCCGAGAACCGAGTACTGGCTCTGCTTGCCCATCAGGGTTGAGTCAACTCGACCGCTATTCAGGCCAAGAGACTGGGCGGTCATGCCGGTGACACCGAAGCCCCAGCCATCGGCGGCTGCGTCGGTATGCAGGTTCAGGATACCGGCCAGGCTGAACGAACTTACGTCCTGCTTGTCGGTGCCAATGTTGTCATTTGGGCTGAACTGACGGGTGAAACGGTAGGCACGGACCTTGCCGTCCACCTGGACGCCGTTCAGGATGTTATCAAGCGATGCCGCTTGCGCGACACCTGTGCCAACGTACGCCAAGGCAAGCGCCAAGGGTATGGCCATCAAAAATTTACGCATTGTCTTGCTCCTCAGTTGTTATCTACAAAGGGGGGAAAATCTATAAACAAGAAGTCGCAAGGCTTCAGGACCTTGCGGTGAAGCGGCTTTCCTCCCCCCCTCAGTTTGGTCAGCCGGGAGGGATCGTATGCTGTGGAATCAGCGCTTACAAATATTAAATTGCAACATATAACAACAATGGATAAATAATATTACTTTTTGTCATGCATGTAAGATTAACGTTCCGCCAACCACCGGAAATTTCGTCATATTTCCATCATGATTTTTATTAACGACAGGTATTACTTTTGATTATGATCGAGTAGCGCTCTGTTCGCTTTTGTCTCGTTTAGCCGATATTTCACATATCCGGCCAACCTTCCTTCATGTCACATATCAAAATTTTTTACTAAGAGGCATCGTCGGAAACTTATACTACGATTTTTCCTATTATGTTGCTGCGCTGGACCTGGAAGTCATGAATCCGAGGCTTCGGGCTCCGGTTCGACATCGGGGCCGATCAGCACGGCGATCCAGCGGGTTCCGGGGTTCGCTTCGAGCGCCAGCTTGACGACCATGGTCAGCGGTACCGACAGCAGCATGCCGACCGGGCCCAGTACCCAGCCCCAGAACACCAGGGACAGGAACACGACCAGGGTGGATAGCCCCACACCCTTGCCCATGAAGCGCGGCTCGACGACATTGCCCATGACAATGTTGACGACCAGATACCCGGCGGCCGCGGCCAGCGCCGAACCCGGCCCGAGCTGTACCAGTGCCAGTAGCAGAGCGGGAACAGCGGCGATGATCGAGCCGATGTTCGGCACGAAGTTGAACAGGAAGGCGATGAGACCCCACAGAACCGGATAATCGACGCCCAGCACGGCGAGCCAGATGGCGATGACCACACCGGTAACGAGGCTGACCCAGCCCTTGATGGCGAGATAGGAGTTCACGCTCGCCACGAAGCGTCCGAAACTTTCGGTTGACGGGGCATGCCGACCCATCAGCTTCCACTTGTTCGGCAGCGCCGCGCCTTCGATCAACAGCAGGATCACCGTCAGCACGATCAGGAAGATGTTGGCCAGGGCATTGCCGAGCCCGGCCACCATCTTGCCCACCAGGCCCATGGCCACCGCCGGATTCAGGCTGTCTCGCAGCAGTTGGGAGTTCTGCGTCAGGCCGTGGCGGGAGAACCAGGCAAGCATGGCGTCAGTCTGCTGCTGCAGATGGGCCTGGTAGGCTGGCAGGTTATGCGAGAAATCCGCGATGGACGTGCCGAGGAATATGCCGATCAGCGCAGCAACCAGGATCAGGACCAGGGCGATCGAGAGCACGGCAAGCCCGGCCGGCACACGGCGCGCGATCAGCCAGCGCATCGGCGGCAGGCAGATGATGGCCACGAAGGCGGCGAGCAGGAACGGCACCAGCAAGGAGGCCGCGGCGTGCATGCCGGCGATGACGACGATGAGCGCGGCGGCACCGATCAGCATGGAAGCATGGCGGCGTTCCTGAGTCATCTATTCGTAGTCGGTCAGGCGCGGATCGTCGATGGCGAACGCCGTCTCGCCGGTGGCGAACGCCAGTTTCAGGTACGGCAGGCAGCCGGAGCATTCGCGCCCAGCCTCTGTTTCGGCCATCGCCGTCTCCAGGTCGCCGAACGCCAACAGCTGCGCAAAGCTGAGCTTGGTGCAGTCGCAGCGATTTACGGGCTTGTCGTCATTCATGCCTGGCCTCCGGTGGCTTGGTCAGCATCGGATAGGCGCCGATGCTACCGCGGAACGGCAGCGCAAGCATCCAGCCCAGGCGATGGGTCCCAGCCCGCTGGAACTGCTCCAGGCCGATGGTCATCTGCACATGGCCGGCCGCAGGCTGCGCCCGGTAGGTGCCGAACAGCCTATCCCACAGCGACAGATTGAAGCCGAAATTGCGGTTCGTCTCGTCACGTATCACCGAATGGTGGACCCGGTGCATGTCCGGAGTCACCAGCAGCCGGCGCAGCCACATATCCAGATACTGAGGAAGGCGCACATTTCCATGGTTGAACATGGCCATGGCATTGAGCACCACCTCGAAGATGATGACGGCCGAGACCGGCGCCCCGAGCAGGGCCACGATGGCCATCTTGACCAGCATCGACAGCAGAATCTCGCCCGGATGGAAGCGTAGGCCCGTGGTGACATCGATGTCCCGATCGGCGTGGTGCACCATGTGCAGCCGCCACAGCAGCGGTACGGCATGGAACAGCAGATGCTGGGCGTAGATCGTCAGGTCCAGCACCACCACGCACAGTAGCGCGGCTGGCCAGCCGGCCCATGCAAGGTGGTGACACAGGCCGAAACCGTGCGCCGCGGCCCATAGCGACGCGCCGACCGCCCCGGCCGGCAGCAGCAGGCGCACCGTCACGGCGTTCACGGCCACCAGCATCAGGTTGCCGGGCCAGCGCCGGCCACGGGGCATGCCGAGGATTCGCCGGGGCGACAGGCTTTCCCAGACGGCCATCGCCGCCATCGCCGCCGCGAACACGCCGAACCGGATCCATGTCTCGTGTGCCATGGTGCCAGCCTAGGGCTCGCAGGCCCCAAACGACAACGGCAGCCGGGACACGGCTGCCGTTGGCATCAGTGCCTGACGGATATTCAGGCTTCCTTCTTCCTGGCGCAGGTGTTCAGGCCGAACAACGCGTAGGCCGGGCAGAAGCCGATCAGGGCGGTGGCCAAGGGCACGATGCCAATCCAGCCCCATGGGGTTTGCGGGCCGACGAATACCAACGCGATCAGCACCAGCCCGATAATGATGCGCACGACGCGATCGATGGTTCCTACATTTGCTTTCATGGCTCACCTCCTGTTTTTTTGGTGTGTTGCTATTATAGCCGAATGGCGTGGCGTTTCAGTGACAATGTTACCGTTCTTCCGCTTGCTGCAGCAGGTGCTGGCGATCCATGATGTCCACCTCGCCGCGCCTGAGCCTGACCAGCCCCCTGGCCTCGAAATCCTTGAGCAGACGGCTGACCACCTCCCGCGCCGTGCCCAGCTCCGTGGCCAGGTCCTGATGCGTGGCGGCCAGCACGCCGTCCGCGCCGGCGCGGCGCAGCAGCAGGCGCGCCAGGCGCATATCCATGCGGCCGAAGGCCACGTCCTCGATCAGCAGCATCAGATCGGCGATGCGCCGACTGATCGCCGACAGCACGAAGCGACGGAAGGCGGGCGATTCTCCGATGGCACGGTCGAAGGACGAGGCCGGCAGCATGACCAGGCGCGTCGGCTCTTCGGCCACGCCCTCCGCCGGATAGGCTGTGCCGCCTAGCAGGCAGGCGGTGGTCAGCATGCAGGTCTGGCCCTGCTCGACGCGGTAGAGCACGATCTCGCGCCCGTTCGGGTCCATCTTCTGCACGCGCACCGAGCCGTCGATCACCAGCACATAGCCGGCACAGCTATCACCGTCGCGGAACAGCACGGTGCCGGCATCGATGCTGACCAGCTTCGCCATGGCCGCCGTCTGCCGCCACACCGGATCGTCGATGGCCGCCAGCAGCGGGAAGGCACTGATCCACGGCGCGTCCGGCATGTTCATGCCCACGCCAGATCCAGTCGGCGCACCCGCCCCAGGCTACGATGGAAGCGCGCCCAGTCCCACTGCCTGCCCGGATCCCATTTACGGCCGGGAGCGACGTCGCTGTGGCCGACGATGCGCGTGCCCGTGATACCGGGCAGGCCTTGCATCAGCATCCGGCACAGCCTCGCCGTTTCCGTATACTGCCTGGCGGTGAAGGGCTGGCGTTCATCGCCGAGCATCTCGATGCCGATGGCGTAATCGTTGCAATCCGGCCGCCCCTGCCACGTGGATTCACCGGCATGCCAGGCCCGTCTGGCCACCGGCACGAACTGGGTGATGCTCCCGGCCCGGTCGACGACGAAATGCGCCGACACGTGCATGCCCTGCAAGGCGGCATATGCCGGATGCACCGCCGCATCCAGCCGGCCGAGAAACAGATCCTCGACAGCACCCATGCCGAATTCCCCGGGCGGCAGGCTGATCGCATGCAACACGATCAGGTCGATGGCCGTGCCGGTCGGGCGCGCATTGTGATGCGGTGAGGCCAGGAAGCGGATCGGGCGAGGAGCGGAATCAGGCGACATCGGCCATGACGGGCAGGGCTGCCGAGGCGACGGCGGCGGTGTGCATTGCGGGAATCCTCCGTTTGGGGGTTGCTGTCAGCGAGTCTGGCTGCCCACCGGCTCCGGTGCAAATTGCGCAGCATGAGGCGACGCTCTACGCTCCGGTCATGCCGCAATTCGACACAGCGCATCCGCTGGCCTGGCTCTGGGGCAGCAGCCTCGGCTTCGCCCTGACCCACAGCCTGCTGGCAAGCAACGGCTGCAAGTGCCTTGCCTATGCGGCCGGCCTGTCCCTCCGGCATTACCGCCTGGCCTTCACCATCTCCGCCATACTGCTGACGGCCGTCTGGCTCGGCTTCGTGCGCATGCTGCCGGATACGCCGCTGTACCGCCTGCACGGGGCATGGCTGGTGCCGGCCCTGGCGCTGCAGGCGCTCGGGGCCTGGGTCGTCTGGCAGAGCATGTGCGCCTTCGACATGCGCATCTTCATGGGCCTGAAGCCGTTCCCGCCCGGGGGCGAACCCTTCGTCGAGCGCGGCATCTACCGCCACCTGCGCCATCCGATGTACACCGGCGTGCTGCTGATCCTGTTCGCGATGCCGGCGCAAAGCGTCAACAGCCTGCACCTGTACGCGGCCGTCGCCCTGTATTTCGTGCTCGGCTCGCGCCTGGAAGAGCGGCGCCTCGTCGCCGACCATCCCGAGTACGCCGACTACCGCCGGCGCGTACCGGCCTTTTGGCCACGCCTCGGAGGCCACCATGAATGAGAAAAAAGGCATCGTGCTGGCGCTCGGCAGCGGCGGCGCCCGCGGCATTGCGCACGTCGGTGTCATCGAGGCCCTGGCCGAGCACGACATCCCCGTCCGCGCCATCGTTGGCAGCAGCATCGGCGCCGAGATCGGGGCCTTCCTGGCCGCCGGCGTGCCCATCAGCGATATCCGCCGCCTGGCCACGGACATGGACTGGAAGAAGACGCTGCGCCTGTTCATGCCGGAGTTCGGCAGCCCCGCCATCTTCACCGACCGCGGCATCCGCGAGTTTCTGGCGCCGCATATGGAGGGCAAGTCCATCGAGAACCTTCCGATCCCGTTCGCGGCCGTGGCCACCGACCTGGTCGACGGCTCGCAGGTACTGTTCACCCAGGGGCCGCTGCTCGACGCCGTATGCGCCAGCATCGCCATCCCCGGCCTGCTGCCGCCGGTCAAGCTCGGCGAACGCATGCTGGCCGACGGCGGCCTGGTCAACCTGGTGCCGTTCGATAGCGCGCGAGAGCATTTCGGCGGACCGGTAGTGGCGGTGGCCGTGCATCCGGGCGCCTTCGACCTGCGCCTCGATCCCCCCGAGGACAACGCCTGGACGAGCCGGCTCAACGAGCTGCTGCAGCTGGAATGGACGCGCAAGGTGCCACAGCTGCACATCTGGCTGAGCCAGCTGAAGAACTCGCTGCGCAGCGACAAGCAGCCGACGCCGAGCGTGTTCTCGACCTACAACCGGGCCATGGATATCTCACGGGCCGAGATCACGCGCCTGCGCCAGCGTCTCTCCCCGCCCGACGTCATGATGCGCCCGGATGTCTCCGGCATCGGCATGCTCGAATTCTACCGGGCATCTGAGGCCGTGGCCGCCGGGCACGCCGCGGTGCGGCGTTCGCTACCTGAGATCCATGCGGCGCTGGAGCGGGCCTAGGACGGCGAACGTGACATTTGGTTCACATGTACCGAGGCGGTAGACTCTAGCCATGAGTTCCCCGGCGGCAGCGACCTCCGACAACGGCCGCTTGATGCGGCTGGCCACCTATGCCTCGACGTCGGTCGCCGTGACCCTGATCCTGGTCAAGTTCGGCGCCTGGCTGAGCACCGAATCGGTCAGCCTGCTGGCCACGCTGATCGATTCCTCGCTCGATGCCCTGGCCTCGCTGATCAACCTGCTGGCCGTGCACCAGGCCCTGCAGCCGGCGGACCGCCAGCACCGTTTCGGACACGGCAAGGCCGAGGCGCTGGCCGGGCTCGGGCAGGCAACGTTCATCGCCGGATCTGCGGGCTTTTTGGCACTGGAATCCATCTCCCGCATCATCCATCCGCAGAAGGTGCAAATGATCGGCGTCGGTATCGGCGTCATGGTGTTCTCGATCATCGCCACCCTCGGCCTGCTGGCCTTCCAGCGACATGTCATCCGCAAAACCGGCTCCACCGCCATCAAGGCCGACGAGTTGCACTACCGCACCGACCTGATGGTCAACGGCAGCGTCATCGTCGCGCTGGTGCTGGCTGCCTACGGCTGGTCGGGATTCGACGCCGTGTTCGCGCTCGGCATCGCCGCCTACATCCTGTACAGCTCCTGGCAGATCGCGCACGAGGCCGTGCAGCACCTGATGGATCAGGAGCTGCCGGACGAGGAACGCCAGCGCATCATCGACACGGTGCTGAAGCATCCGCACACGCGCGGCATGCACGATCTCAGAACCCGCCGCTCCGGCACCACCTGTTTTATCCAGTTGCACCTGGAGCTGGACGACCAGCTGTCGCTGATCCAGGCCCATCGCATCTCCGACCAGGTGGAATACAAGCTGCACAAGTTGTTTCCGGATGCCGAAATCATCATCCACGAGGATCCGGCCAGCATCTCAGAACCCCAGCCCGAATTCTCCGAGGAAATCACCTCCCCGTAACGCGCCCGCAGGAGCCATGCGCCGGAGCAAGGAATTGGCCGCTCAGTGCCTCAGACGATACCACATCGCTTCGCGCCGCTGCCAGAACGCACGGTATTCGTCGGGTGACACCTGGCCATCGTGGTTGGTGTCCATGGCATCGAAGCGGTCCTTTGCCCGCTGCTGCACCATCGCCATGTATTCGTCGAACGACACGCTGCCCGAGTTGTCGGTATCCAGCTGCATGAAGGCATTGACGATCTTGTCGGTCGGGGTCTGCTGACCCGTCGGCGTCGTCTGCGGGGCAGTGGTGGCTGTGCCCGGCGTGGCCTGCCCATTCGGGGATACGCCGACGGGCGGCGGGCCTTCCTCATTGGCGGCGCCAGTATTGGCATTCGGATTGGGATTGGTGGCATTGGTGCCGGCGGGATTGGCTGGGTCGGCCCAGGCCGGTGATGTGAAACCGATGCCAGCCACCAGCAGGGCGATGGCCACAATGCGCGCGAACATGCTGCCTCCTTGTGCGGTCCGCCGGCGTTGCAAAGCCGGGCCGGGCGTGCAGCATATCCGACGACGCCACCGAGTGCCAATGGAGGGAATCCTCGTGAAAGCCTATCTCGATCTGATGCAGCATGTGCTTGAGCATGGCACGCGCAAGGAAGACCGCACCGGCACCGGCACGCTGTCAGTGTTCGGCCACCAGATGCGCTTCGATCTGGCGGAGGGCTTTCCCGTCGTCACCACCAAGAAGCTGCACCTGCGCTCGATCATCCACGAGCTGCTGTGGTTTCTGAAGGGCGAGACCAACATCGCCTACCTGCACGAGCACAACGTGACGATCTGGGACGAGTGGGCGACGAGCCGCGGCGATCTCGGCCCCGTCTACGGCTACCAGTGGCGCTCGTGGCCCGCGCCGGACGGCCGCCATATCGACCAGATCAGCGCCCTGATCGAGCAGATCAAGGCCCGGCCCGACTCGCGCCGGCTGATCGTGTCGGCCTGGAACGTCGCCGACCTGCCGGACGAATCGATGCCGCCCCAGGCCAACGTCGAACAGGGGCGCATGGCGCTGGCCCCGTGCCACGCCTTTTTCCAGTTCTATGTCGCAGAGGGAAGGCTGTCCTGCCAGATGTACCAGCGCAGCGCCGACATCCTGCTCGGCGTTCCGTTCAATATCGCCAGCTACGCGCTCTTGACGATGATGGTGGCGCAGGTGACGGGGCTGAAGCCCGGCGAGTTCATCCACACCTTCGGCGATGCCCACATCTACCTGAACCACCTGGAGCAGGTGACAACGCAGTTGTCGCGCAAGCCGTACCCGCTGCCGGTGATGAAGATCAATCCGGATGTCACCAACATCTTCGATTTCACCTTCGAGGATTTCGAGCTGGTCGGCTACGAGTGCCACTCGCCGATCAAGGCGCCGATCGCCGTCTAGAAGGGCCGAAGCCTATCGCTCGCCGGACGGCGGTAACCGGCCGGTGAAGGCCAGAAACGCCAGCGCCCCGACGAAGATCGCCGTCAGGGCCGCGAAGCTGAGGGTGATGCCGTAACGCCCGTTGACCGTATCCAGCATCGCCCGGTCCGGCGCATCCGGACGCACGGCCAGTCCCACACTGTCGCCCGTCTTCAATCCACTGAGCGTTCCGAACGAATCCAGGATGCCGCGCCGGGTGACCAGGTCATGCGCCTTGCCCTGCCAGCGATAGCGGATGGTGAATTCCTTGCTGTCGCCACCCCTGCCGGCCAGCACCTGCCGAACGCCGACCACCTTGCCGATCACATGCTGCACCCCGGCGTTGCTGGCCGTCTCCCAGGCGAAGGAGCCGGCGCAGGTCAGCAGCAAAAGGATGGCGATACGGGTAACGACGGCGCGCGGAGCGTTGCTCATAAAACCAGCATGGCCCGGTTTTGTGCATGGCTCAAGTTCGGGGGCGATCCCTCAGGGCTGGTTGCGCATGAAATCGGCGATCTTGTAAAAAGCGTCCTTCAACTCCTCGCGCAGCGCCGCATCGTCCACCGTCTCGTCCAGCGCATGGGTCATGCAGGTCATCCACTGATCGCGCTCGGACTCTGCGATGGGGAATGGCATGTGGCGCATGCGCAGCCTGGGATGACCGTACTGCTCCGTATACAACGGCGGCCCGCCCATCCAGCCGCTTAGAAACATGAACAGCTTCTGCTCGGCCCCCGGCAGGTCCTTGTGCAACGCGCGGATGCCGGCCGCCTCGGGCAGCGTATCCATGATCTCGTAGAAACGGTGCACCAGCCGGCGCACACCGTCCTCGCCGCCGATACGCTCGTAATAGCTTCGTGAATCGGTACTGATCTGCATGATCGGTTCAGTCTAACGACCCAACACATCGGCTCCAACGACCATCATTCGACCGGCATCACACGCCTAACGTTGCCGCTCAGCCGCGCGCGCCTTTGGCGCGTCGGCTGGAGCGGCCTTGTTATGTGCTTTCGTCATCAGACTTCGGCAGCTGAATTGGCACATTGAATTTAACCCGACTAATGCTTGAAGACTTTTCTGATCCGCCTGCGCCGGCTTCCACTCCCCCCACCCCCGCAACCTTTAGACTAAATCCACCTTTTGCCTCAGTTGAACTATCTGCTGAAACGGCAACATCAAACTCCACGAAGTGAACAAGGTTGCGTTCCATGGTTGCGAAATACTTCCCTTTTGGTGCCGAATCAGCACTATACATAATGGCGGGATTTATAAGATCGGCTTCGCTCGAATGCTTGCTTTGCAGCTTAGTACTTTCCTGTGCTTTCTTAACGCCAGAGATAATTTGTTATAGCGATACCTGCACAAATTCTTCTAAATTCATGATGACATCTCCGGATCATTCAGCACATAACATATATTAGACACCAAAATGGTGTCTAATATGGTTGTCTGAATCCGATTGGATCGGCAATTTCCCATGTATCCTCCATGGTTATGCAACCATAGATGGGATATTGGAAATGGCAAATCACCTCCTCACAGGTGAGGCAATCCGCCCGCAGGGGATATGCCGTGCTTGCCATTGCGGGCGGCCGGAATCCTGACCGCCCGCGGAGGTAGGGCCAGGCTCAGGCGAGGTCGAAGCGGTCCAGGTTCATCACCTTGGTCCAGGCGGCCACGAAGTCGTGGACGAACTTCTGCTGGGAATCCACGGCGGCATAGACTTCGGCCAGCGCGCGCAGCTCCGAGTTCGAGCCGAAGATCAGGTCGACACGGGTGCCGCTCCACTTCTTCGCGCCCGTCTTGCGATCGGTGCCCTCGAACACGTCTTCATCCCTCGAGGTGGGCTTCCAGACGGTGCCCATGTCCAGCAGGTTCACGAAGAAATCATTGGTCAGCGCCCCGTGGCGCGTGGTGAATACACCGTGTTGGGTGCCGCCGACGTTGCTGCCCAGCACGCGCATGCCGCCGACGAGCACCGTCATCTCGGGCGGGGTCAGCGTCAGCAACTGCGCCTTGTCCACCAACATCTCCTCGGCCGATACCGTGTACTTCGCCTTCATGTAGTTGCGGAAGCCGTCCGCCTCCGGCTCCAGCACGGCAAAGGCCTCGACGTCGGTCTGCTCCTGTGCGGCATCCATGCGACCCGGCGAGAAGGGAACCGTCACATCAAAGCCGGCGGCCTTCACCGCCTGCTCGATGCCGGCGTTGCCTGCCAGCACGATCAGATCGGCCAGCGAGACCTTCTTGCCGCCGGACTGGGCGCTGTCGAACGCGGCCTGGATGCCCTCCAGCACGCCGAGCACCTTCGCCAGCTGGTCCGGCTGGTTGGCCGCCCAGTTCCTCTGCGGCTCCAGGCGGATGCGGGCGCCGTTGGCGCCGCCGCGCATGTCGGAGCCGCGGAAGGTGGAGGCGGAAGCCCAGGCGGTGGAAACCAGTTCCCCGACCGACAGGCCGGAATCCAGGATCCTGCCCTTCAGGCTGGCGACGTCCCTGTCATCGACCAGCGCATGATCGCGCTTCGGGATCGGGTCCTGCCAGATCAGTTCCTCGGCAGGCACCTCGGGGCCGAGGTAGCGCGCCTTGGGCCCCATGTCGCGGTGGGTCAGCTTGAACCAAGCCCGGGCGAAGGCATCGGCGAATTCATCCGGATTCTCGTGGAAATGGCGCGCGATCGGTTCATAGATCGGATCCATGCGCATGGCCATGTCGGCATCGGTCATGATGATCGGCCGCTTTGCCGATGCATTCTCCGCGGCGGGGGCCTGGTTGTCGTCGGTCGCCTGCTTCGGCGTCCACTGATTGGCGCCGGCCGGGCTCTTGGTCAGCTCCCACTCGTTGCCGAACAGCATGTCCAGATAGCCCATATCCCATGTCGTCGGGGTCGGGTTCCATGCGCCCTCCAGCCCGCTGCCGATCTGGTCGCCGCCCTTGCCGCTCTTGTAGCTGCTCATCCAGCCCAGGCCCTGCTGCTCGATCGGAGCGGCCTCGGGCTCGGGGCCGACCAGCGCGGCGTCGCCGGCGCCATGGCATTTGCCGAAGGTGTGGCCGCCGGCCGTGAGCGCCACCGTCTCGTAATCGTTCATCGCCATGCGCGCGAAGGTTTCGCGCACATCCCGGCCGGAGGCGACCGGATCCGGCTTGCCTTCCGGGCCTTCCGGATTCACGTAAATCAACCCCATCTGCACCGCAGCTAGCGGGTCTTCCAGGCTCTCGTGCTTGCCGCCATAGCGTTTGTCATCCAGCCAGGCATCTTCCATCCCCCAATAGATATCCTTTTCCGGCTCCCAGATGTCCTCACGTCCGCCGCCGAAACCGAAGGTCTTGAATCCCATCGATTCCAGCGCGACGTTGCCGGTGAGTATCAACAGGTCGGCCCAGGAGATCTTGCGCCCGTACTTCTGCTTGACCGGCCACAACAACCGGCGTGCCTTGTCCAGGTTGACGTTGTCGGGCCAGCTGTTGACCGGTGCAAAGCGCTGGTTGCCGGTGCCGGCACCACCGCGGCCATCGCCGGTGCGGTAGGTGCCCGCAGCGTGCCATGCCATGCGAATGAACATCGGTCCGTAGTGGCCATAGTCCGCCGGCCACCATGCCTGTGAATCGGTCATCAGGTCGGTAAGATCCTTTTTCAGTGCCTTCAGATCGAGACTCTTGAATGCTTCGGCGTAGTTGAAGTCCTCGCCCATCGGACTGGACTTGGCGTAATGCTGGCGCAGGATGTCCAGGTTCAACCGGTTCGGCCACCAGTCCCGGTTCGACGGGCCGCTGCCGGCTGTGTGATGAAACGGGCATTTGCTGTCGGACATGGCGTGACCTCCTTCCGTGCTCAAGAATGTTTTTGAGCCGGAAACCTATGTATAGCCCTTCCGGCGGCCATTTGCCCAACGGGGCTCGAACATATTGATGGCTTTTCAACGCCGAAGCGCGCCGCGGCGGGTGATGCAATCCGGCAGCGGGGGACACGCCGCGCTTGCCTTTGCGGAATTCGCCCGGAAGCATGCCGGGCATGAGCATTTCGTACTCGCTGATCGTGGCCATGAGCGAGAATCGCGTCATCGGGCGCGAGGGCTCGCTGCCCTGGCACCTGCCGGCCGACCTGAAACATTTCAAGGAAACGACGATGGGGCATCCGATCGTCATGGGCCGCCGCAACTTTGACGACATCGGCCGCCCGCTGCCCGGGCGCCAGAACATCGTGCTGACCCGCCAGGAGGATTACACCGCCGACGGTTGCACCGTCATCCACTCCCCGGAGGAGCTCGAAAGCGTCGTCCCCGACAACAGCGAGGTGATGATCATCGGCGGCGCCGACATCTATGCACTATTCTTTCCGAAGGTAACACGCATGTACATGACGCTGGTGCACGCCGAGATCGAGGGCGACATCTACTTCCCGGCCTTCGGCGTCGGCAAGTGGAAGGAGGCCGCGCGCCAGTTCCACAAGGCCGATGAGGCCAACCGCTACGACTACACCTTCGTGACCATGGAGCGCGCGCAAAAGTGATCGTCGGCCTGCCATGGCGGCACTGGGCCATGCTGACCGTGTTCGCCGCGGCACTGGGCTGGTCGGCCTGGCATCCGAAGGATTTGTTCACCTGGGTGCTGGAGGTGCTGCCGGCGCTGATCGGCATCAGTATCGTCGCCGCCACCTACACGCGCTTTAAACTGTCCGATCTCGCCTACCTGGCCATCCTTTTGCACAGCATGGTGCTGATGGTCGGCGGCCATTACACCTACGCCGAGGTGCCGCTGTTCAACTGGCTGCGCGACGATCACATCGGCCTGGTGCGCAACGACTACGACCGCCTCGGACATTTCGCCCAGGGCTTCTTCCCGGCCATCATCGCGCGCGAGATCCTGCTGCGCCGTTCGCCGCTGGTGCGCGGAAAATGGCTGTTCTTCATCGTCACCAGCATCTGCCTGGCCATCAGCGCCTGCTACGAGCTGATCGAATGGCGGGTGGCGGTGTCCACCGGCGACGAGGCGGTGGCCTTCCTGGCCACGCAGGGCGATCCGTGGGATACGCAGTGGGACATGCTCACGGCCCTGGTCGGTGCCCTGATCAGTCTGTTATTGCTCAGCCGCATCCACGACCGTTCGATGGGAAAAGTGAAAGTCTAGGCCGGACGCTTCAGGCGGATCACCTCACTGAGCATCGCAAACTCGCTGCCGCCCAGTCTGGCGATTGGATCAAGACCTTCCGCATCGACCTTGATCCGGCCCTCGACCGACACATCGACGATGGCATCGTCGATGTAGATATGCTTCACCCGGCCGATGATCAGCGACTGCTTTGACGGCCCGATCTCCCGGATCTCGTAGCGTTCACAGGCATAGGCCACGCGCGCCGCGGCCAGTCTCGGCAGCCTGGAGCCTTCAAACGGCACTGTCTCCAGCCCGGTCTGCTCGATCTCGGACTCCCCGGCCGGCAGGGTGGCGGAGCTGGCGTTCATCGCCTGCAACATCTCGCGATGGGCGATATGGATGACGAAATCATCCCGGTCCTCGATGTTGACGCGCGTATCCTTCAGAGAACCGTCCGGCTTGTGCCCGACCGAGATCAGCACCAGCGGCGGTTCGGCGCACACGGCCGTGAAATACGAGAACGGCGCCAGATTCAGGCGGCCGTTCGCATGCTCCGACAGCACCCAGGCGATCGGGCGCGGGATCAGGGTCTGGATCATCTGAAAATAGGTCTGGCTCGGGGTCAACGCATCGAGATCGAGGATCATCGGCAACTCCTGGGATAACGGCAACCGGCGACCCATGCTGCCTGATTCCGGGCGCACTTTGACCCCTTTTCGCGCATGGACGTGACATTCGCCGCTGCTAGGCTTGCCGCCATGCAAATCCTCCGCTCCTGGCAGGCCGCCGAGGCCACCGAATCCCTGCATGGCGGCGCCGTCACCGTCGGCAATTTCGACGGCGTGCACCTGGGGCACCGGCAGGTGCTGGCCGAGCTGCGCGCCCACGCCGAGGCCGTCCATGGTCCGGCCGTGGCCGTCACCTTCGAGCCGCATCCGCGCGCCGTGCTGTACCCGGAGGAGTCGCCGCGCCGGCTGTGCCATCTGCACGAGCGCCTGGAGCACCTGACCGAGGCCGGCATGGATGCGGTGCTGCTGCTTCATTTCAACCGCGAGCTCGCCGCCTGGCCGGCGGAGCGCTTCGCCCGCACCCTGCACGAGTCCCTCGGCTTCAAGCACATCCACGTCGGCTACGATTTCGCCTTCGGCCATGACCGCCAGGGCCATGCCGATCTGATGCGTCGGCTCAGCGAAACCATGGACTTCACGGTCAGCGAGGCCACCGCCTTCGAGATGCACGGGGCCGTCGTGTCCTCGACGCGCATCCGCTCGGCCATCGAGGCCGCCGATTTCCAACTCGCCGGCGAGCTGCTCGGCCGCCCGTACACGATCTCCGGCCATGTCGGGCCCGGCTGGCAGCGCGGGCGCGCCATGGGCTTTCCCACCGCCAACATCGACGTGGCGGAGCTGGCGCATCCGCCGGCCGGCATCTATGCCGTGCGCGTACGCTGTACCGATTTCGTCGGCGGGGAGAAGCGCTGGGACGGCGCCGCCTATCTCGGCTACCGCCCGACCTTCCAGGGGCGCACACTGATCCTGGAGGCGCACGTGTTCGACGATAGCCCGGACCTGTACCACAAGCGCATCGAGGTCAACTTCGTGCACCGCATCCGCGAGGATCGCGCCTTCAAGGACGCCGACGAGCTGGCGCGACAGATCTCCGAGGACTGCGATGCGGCCCGCCGCATCCTCGCAGAGACATAGACGACGGTGGGACAAGGCGCATGCTTTTGCTTATGCTTCGCAGCCGTTGACCAGACCCCGCCGATAAAGGAATCCGGATAGACCGCATGTCAGACAAGCCCACGTTCGATTACAAACCCACCGTGTTCCTGCCGACCACGGAGATGCCGATGCGCGGCAACCTGCCGCAGGCCGAGCCGAAGCGACTGACCGAGTGGCAAGAGCAGGACCTGTACGGGAAGCTGCGCGCCAAGCGCCACGGCGCCCCGCGCTTCGTGCTTCATGACGGACCGCCGTACGCCAATGGCAACATTCACATCGGCCACGCCGTCAACAAGGTGCTGAAAGACATCGTCGTGCGCTCGCGCAGCATGATGGGCTTCGATGCCCCGTACGTGCCGGGCTGGGATTGCCACGGCCTGCCGATCGAGCTGAAGGTCGAGGAGCAGTTCGCCAAGGAAAAGCGCGCCAAGGAAGACATCCCGGCCGGCGAGTTCCGCACCGCCTGCCGCAATTACGCCGCCGAATGGCTGAACGTACAGCGCCATGAATTCCAGCGCCTCGGCGTCATGGGCGACTGGCACAATCCCTATGTGACGATGGACTTCGACTTCGAGGCCAACACCGTGCGCGAGGTCGGGCGCTTTCTGGCCAACGACGGCCTGTACAAGGGCGCCAAGCCGGTGCACTGGTGCGTCAACGACCGCACGGCCCTGGCCGAGGCAGAGGTAGAATACGAGGAACACACCTCCCACTCGATCTACGTCAAGTTCCCGGCCGGCGAGGATCTGACCGACATCGATCCGGTCCTCGACGGCAAGATCTCGGTGGTCATCTGGACCACCACACCGTGGACCATCCCGGCCAACCTCGCCGTGGCCCTGGGCGCCAACATCGAATATGCCGCCGTGCGCATCACCGATGCGGGCGGCAACGAGAACCTGGAGGCAGGGGAGATCCTGATCGTCGCCGAGGATCTGCGCGCCGACGTCTTGCAGGCCATCGGCGCCCAGGGGGAGGTGGTGGTGCGCCTGCGCGGTTCCGAACTCGAGAACCGCCGTTTCCGCCATCCATATCTCGAGCAGAACGCGCCGATCCTGGTCGGCGAGCACGTGACGCTGGACGCCGGCACCGGCTGCGTGCACACCGCCCCCGGCCACGGCCAGGAGGACTTCGAGATCGGCCGCCGCTACGGCCTTCCGGCGTTCAACCCGGTCGACGACGGCGGGGTATTCCGCCTGGACACGCCGGTGGTCGGCGGCCAGCACGTGTTCAAGGCCAATGCCGTGGTCATCGAGCATCTGCGTGAGGGCGGCTCGCTGCTCGCCGACAGCCGGATCCGCCACGCCTATCCGCACTGCTGGCGTTGCCACAAGCCACTGATCTTCCGCGCCACGCCGCAATGGTTCATCTCGATGGACACCAACGACCTGCGCGCCAAGGCGCTGCAGGCCATCGAGGAGACGAGCTTCATCCCCGAATGGGGCGCCAACCGTATCCGTTCGATGGTCGAATCACGCCCGGACTGGTGCGTGTCGCGCCAGCGCAACTGGGGCGTGCCGATCACCGTCGTCCGCTGCGGCGCCTGCGATTCGTATGCGGTGACCACCCCCGAGGTCATCGAAAACGTGGCCAAGGCCGTGGCCGAGGCTGGCGCCGATGTATGGTTCGCCCGCCCCGTCATCGACTTTCTGCCTGCGGATGCCAGCTGCCCGCATTGCGGCGGCAGGGAATTCGTCAAGGAGACGGACATCCTCGATGTGTGGTTCGACTCGGGCTCGACCCATGCCTGCGTGCTGGAGAAGCGCAAGGAGCTGGGCAGCCCGGCTGATCTGTACCTCGAAGGTTCGGACCAGCACCGCGGCTGGTTCCAGTCCTCATTGCTGGAGGCCGTCGGCACGCGCGGCACCGCCCCGTTCAAGGCCGTGCTGACGCACGGCTTCGTATTCGACAGTTCGGGAAACAAGATGTCCAAGTCGCGCGGCAATGTCATCGCGCCGCAGAAGATCATGGAGCAGATGGGTGCCGACATCCTGCGCCTGTGGGTCGCCGCCAGCGATTATTCAGCCGACATCAATATCTCCCAGGATATCCTGAAGCAGCTGGCCGAGAGCTTCCGGCGCATCCGCAACACCATCCGCTTCATGCTCGGCGGCCTGCATGGTTTCGACCCGGCAGCCGACACCGTGCCGCTGCAGGCTCGCACCGAACTTGACCGCTGGGTGCTGCACCGCCTGGCCCAGGTATCGGCTGCCGTGCGCCAGGGATACGAAAGCTACCGCTTCCACCGCATCCACCAGGAGATCCACAACTTCTGCACCGTCGACCTCGGCGGCTTCTATCTGGACGTGATCAAGGACCGGCTGTATTGCGATACCGAGAGCTCGGCACGCCGGTGCTCGGCCCGGGCCACGTTGTATGACCTGGCCAACCAGCTGGTGCGTCTAATCGCCCCGATCCTGCCGTTCACGGCCGAGGACATCTGGGAGTTCCTGCCGGGCACCCCTAGTGAAAGCGTGCATCTGCAGGACTTCCAGCATGCCACGGACGTGGATGTGCCCGGCGACGCGTGGGAGCGCTTCTTCGCCCTGCGTGAGCAGGTGAACACGTCCCTCGATCAGGCGAAGAAGGAGGGCGTCATCGGCGCCGCCATCGCCGCCCATGTCGAGGTTCCGGGCCTCGACGGCTCCATCGCCGAGGAACTGGGCGAGCCGCTGGAGCAGCTGTTGATCGTCGCCCGGGCGGTGCCCGCCGCAGGCGATGCCGTGCGCGTGAGCAAGGCCGCGGGCGTCAAGTGCCCGCGCTGCTGGATCGTCGGTACGCCGGCCGCGCCGGAACATGCCGAGCACAACGAATTGTGCGGCCGCTGCCTTGAGGCCGTGACCGGAGCGAAATGAATCGCACTACAGCCCAGATGCTGACGTTCGTGCTGCTGGTCGGCCTCGACCAGTGGAGCAAATGGTGGATCGAGCGCCCCGACTTCCATCCGTTCGTCGTCATCCCCGGCTTCTTCAATATCGTGCGCGCCCACAACACCGGCGTAGCCTTCTCGATGTTCGCCAACCTGCCCACCCCGTGGCGGGCATGGCTGCTGCTCGGCGTCACCATCGGCATCGCCCTCGGCGTGCTGCTGTGGTGGCTGAAGGACCGCCACAGCACCGGCCCGACCTCGTGGCTGCTGGTGCTGATCCTGGCCGGAGCGGCCGGCAACATCTGGGACCGTTTTCATCAGGGCTACGTCGTCGATTTCATCCAGTGGTATGTGGTGATCGAAGGCAAGACCTACGCCTGGCCGGCCTTCAATGTGGCCGATTCCTGCATCTCGGTGGGCGTGGTGCTGCTGCTGTTGTCCAGCCTGCGCCGAAGATGAGGCCCTACCGCGGCTCCTGGGTTACCCTGGCCCTGCTTGCCGCCGCCGCCTTCGCCGCCATGGGCGCCTGCGTGCGCATGGCCGCGGCCCACCTGCCGCAATCCGAAGTGGTGTTCTTCCGCAACTTCTTCTCGTTGCTGATGCTGCTGCCGCTGCTCGCCGGCCACCGCGTGACGCTCGCCACCGGCCGTTTCGGCCTGCACCTGTTGCGCGCCGTGGCGGGCCTGTCCGCCATGTATCTGTATTTCCATGCCCTGGCCAACCTGCCGCTGGCCGATGCGCTGTTGCTCAACTACACCTCGCCGCTGTTCGTGTCCCTGGCGGCCGTGATCTGGCTGAAGGAGCCGTCCACACCGCTGCGCCGCCGGGCCCTGCTGCTGGGACTCGCCGGAGTGCTGCTGGTATTCCACCCCTCGTCGCATATCGCCTCACTGTCGGGACTGGCGGGACTCGCCTCCGGCGTGCTGGCAGGCATCGCCCTGACCGCGGTGAAACGGATGTCCGACAGCGAGCCCAGCATGCGCATCGTCGTGTGGTTCGCCCTGCTGGCCAGCATCATCTCGGCGGTGCCGATGGCCGTGGAGTTCGTACGCCCGGATCAGCAGCAGTGGCTGTGGCTGGTAGCCGCCGGCGTCACGGGCAGCCTCGGCCAGTTGGGCATGACGCGCGCCTATGCCCTGGCACCGGCATCGCAGGTGTCGCCGCTCGG
>Ga0307440_1000031_pt1 | contig 51947 bp, 47 predicted proteins | sample SalMarWE160410MG_FD_202150 | JGI IMG/M metagenome (GOLD analysis project Ga0307440, IMG submission 202150) | Salt marsh sediment microbial communities from the Plum Island Ecosystem LTER, Massachusetts, United States - WE1604-10 | ecosystem: Environmental > Aquatic > Marine > Intertidal zone >...
CGGATCTGCTCCCAGAGGGGGTTCGTGAAGTTGGTGGTTCCGTCCCCCATCGACAGGCGGACGATCTCCCCGGGGTTCCGCACCGGCAGGGAGCGCAGGAGCACGGCGTCGATGAGGCTGAAGATGCCCGTGTTGGCCCCGATGCCGAGCGCCAGCGACGCCACCGCGACCACCGTGAAGCCCCGATGAGCCCGGAGTCCCCTGAGCGCATACCGGATGTCGAACAGCAGCGACTCGAGCCACCCCACCACGTCCACGTCTCGGATGCGGCCTCGGATCGTCTCGACGCGGCCGAACCGGCGCCTGGCTTCACGCCGCGCCTGTTCGGGGCTCATGCCGGAAGCCACGAGCTCGTCGACCCGCTCCTCGAGGTGGAAGGCCATCTCGCGGTCAATGTCGCGCCAGACCCGGCCGGGGCTCAGCAGGTTGAGCCAGCGGCGATGCCACGTCATGAGTCCTCCGGAGCCCGGTCCGCGCCGGGCGTCGTGGTCGGACGGGGGGTCGTCAGGCGAACTGGAGCACGCGCCGGACGCCCTCGGTCAGCCGGTTCCAGCTCTCCCGCTCCCTCGCGAGCCGCCGCCGGCCGGGGGCGGTGATGGTGTAGAAGCGGGCTCGTCGGTTCTTGTCGGTGACGCCCCACTTGGCCTCGAGCCACCCCTCCTGCTCCATGCGGTGGAGCGCCGGGTAGAGCGAGCCCTCTTCGACGCGGAGGAGCTCGTCCGAGAGCCCGTGAATGGCCGAGGTGATCGCGTAGCCGTGGAGTGGGCCACGGGCCTCCAGCGTGCGCAGCACCAGGAGACCCAGGGTTCCCTGGAGGATGTTGTTGCCGCGGGGTGTCATGCGCCTCCCTCCGGTCATGCCTAGACAGCTTCACATAGTCATCTATGTATAACGAGCTCCGGCGCGAGCGTCAACGCCGCGGGCTTCGGCCCGTGGTCTCCGGCCTCGAGGTCGGAGCGCGTTGCCGGCCGGAACCGCCGATCCCACATTTCCCCGCCGCCGGCCACCGGGCCCGCGGCCTCCCACGCACCGAGAGAGGAACGCGTGACGCACATCAAGACCGTCGCTCCGGAGCGGGCCACCGGGCTCCGCGCCCTGTTCTACCGCTGGGTTCGCGGCCAGTACGGCGGGGTCATCCCCGGCGTGTTCCAGGTCCTGGCCGTCGACCTCGGCGTCGCCGGCCCGGCGGGCGCACTGTACCGCCACCTGCACCTGCGCAAGTCCTCGCCGCTCAGTCGACTGCAGCGGGAGATGCTGGCCACCGTGGTCAACGGAAAGGTGGGCGGCGCGCCCTGACTGGGCCTGCATACGGCGGCGGTCCGCCGCCTCACGGGCGATGAGCACCTGAGCCACGAGTTCGCCACGACGTGGCCCGAGTACGACCTGGACCCGATGACCCGGGCCTTGCTCTCCTATGCCAGCAAGCTGACCGAGAACCCGAGCTTCGTGGACGAGACCGACATCGACAAGCTGAGAGCCGCAGGTTGGGACGAGAGCGCCATCTGGGAGATCACGGCCCTGGCCTCCTTCTTCAACTTCACGGGCCGGCTCGAGGCCGCCTCCGGACTGCCACCGGACGAGATCCCGGAGGGCGCTACGCTCGCCGAGGCAGGAGGCGCCTGAGAACCAGGAGAGGGTCAAGTGATCGACTCCCACGAGTGCCCCCGCTGTCGAAAGGAGATGAACCCCGGCTACCGGCCGGATTACGGTTACGGCCAGGTGCGCCGAGAGGAGTGGGCCTCCGGCAAACCGGAGCGGAGCTTCTGGTTCGGCCTCAAGACCCGGGACCTGGAGCGACTGCCCGTCGTGACATACCGGTGTCCCGGATGCGGTTACCTGGAGTCCTACGCCCGGCCGGAGTAGGCCTCCGCTACCCGATTCTCCAGCGTGGATGATCCATGAATACCCGACGCCAGTTCCTGATTCGCGCCCCCGTCGGCCTGGCGGGCTTCGTCGCCGCCTGCCGCGGCGGGAAATCAGGGGCACCCGGCTCCGCCGATTCCGCCGAGGCCGCTGCCGGCGCGGCCGGAGACACCACCCCCGGCGCCACGCCGGCCTTCAACACGTCCTCGGCCGCCGGTCCCGAGGTGTCCGTGGCCACCTTCGCCGAGGCGGAGAAACTGGCGCGGGTCGAGATGACCGGGGCGCACCGGCAGATGGCGGCCGACAGCTGGCGCACCTCCATGGCCGGGCTCATGGAGCGCCGGACGGGTCCGCGGAAGATCGCGCTCGAGGAGGCGCTGGCCCCGGCCACGGTGTGGGACCCCGTGCTGCCTGGCATGAAGGTGGGGCCGTCCCGTGACCGCTTCGTGCGGGCCTCCGCCGATCCCGGCTCCCTGCCCGGGAAGGACGAGGACATCGCCTTCGCGCCGGTGTGGCGCCTGTCCCGCTGGATCGAGGGCCGAAAGCTCACCTCCGAGCGGCTCACGCGCATCTACCTGGAGCGCCTGAAGCGCTTCGACCCGAAGCTGCGGTGCGTGATCACGCTCACCGAGGACCACGCGCTCGAGCAGGCGAAGCGGGCCGACCGGGAGATCGCCGCCGGCCGGTACCGGGGGCCGCTGCACGGGATCCCGTGGGGGGCCAAGGACCTCCTCGACACGGCCGGGATCCCGACCACCTACGGGGCCGAGCCCTTCCGGGACCGGGTCCCCGAGGCCGACGCCGCGGTCGTCAGCCGCCTGAACGAGGCCGGCGCCGTGCTGGTGGCCAAGCTCAGCATGGGGGCGCTGGCCCTCAACGACATCTGGTTCGGCGGCCAGACCATGAACCCGTGGCTGACCGAGGAGGGCGCCGGCGGCTCCAGCGCCGGCCCGGGCTCGGCCACGGCGGCCGGCCTGGTCGGGTTCGCGATCGGGAGCGAGACGCAGGGAAGCATCATCGACCCGTGCATGCGCTGCGGCGTGGACGGGCTGCGCCCCACCTACGGGAGGGTGCCGCGGACGGGCGCCATGACGCTGTGCTGGACCCTCGACAAGCTCGGCCCGATCGCGCGCGGCGTCGAGGACACGATGCTGGTCCTGCGCGCCATCGGCGGCCCCGACGCCGGCGACCCGGCCAGCGTTCCATCCCGCCTCGACTACGACGCGTCCGGGCCGGTGAAGGGGCTCAAGGTCGGCTACTTCCCGGACTGGATGGAGGAGCCGCCGGCCACGGACGTCGACCGGGCGGCGCTCGAGGTGCTCGGGAAGCTGGGCCTCGTGCCGACCGAGGTGTCGATCCCCGACTGGCCGTACGACGGGCTCAACGTGATGCTGTTCGCCGAGGCCGCGGCGGCGTTCGAGGAGCTCACCCTGAGCGGGAAGGTCGATGACATGCGGGCCCAGGTGCCCGACGCCTGGCCCAACCTGTTCCGCCAGTCGCGCTTCCTGTCCGCGGTGGACTTCGTGCAGGCCGACCGCCTGCGCCGGAAGGTAGCGGCCGAGATGGACCGGCTGATGTCGGAGGTGGACCTCCTCCTCGTGCCCTCGCTGCGCGACGAGATGCTGGTGATCTCCAACAACACGGGCCACCCGTCGCTCACCCTCCGTACCGGCTTCGTGGAGGTGTCGAAGGCGAGGAGCGACTGGGCGCCGAACCCGGACCATCCGCTGCCGACCTTCTCCCCGCCGCGCCGTGTGCCGTACGGGGTCACCCTGGTGGGACGCCTGTTCGACGAGGGCACCCTCGTCCGCGTGGGGCTGGCCATGGAGCGGGCCGCCGACGTGGCGGAGGAGCGGCCGAAGGGTTTCTGAGGTGAGCGGCCCCGATACTGGCACGAGGCTGGCACAGAGAGACCCGACAGGATAGCGCGTGGGTGCGCGTTGCAGCGATCGCCGTCCGACAGGGAGAAGGACCATGTCCGAGCAGCAGAAGATCATCGCCGTCGTGGGAGCGACGGGTGCGCAGGGCGGCGGGCTGGCCCGCGCCATCCTGGACGATCCGGAGGGAGGGTTCCGCGTGCGGGCCCTGACCCGGAAGCCCGACTCGGAGGCGGCGAAGGAGCTGGCCCGGCTCGGCGCCGAGGTCGTCCAGGCGGACCTCGACGACCTCGAGAGCCTGAAGCGCGCCTTCCGAGGCGCGTACGGCGCCTACTGCGTCACCAATTTCTGGGAGCACTTCTCGCCCGAGAAGGAGCTCGCGCAGGCGGCCAACATGGCCGAGGCGGCGAAGGCGGAGGGGCTGAAGCACGTCATCTGGTCCACGCTCGAGGACACGCGCAACTGGGTGCCCCTCGACGACGACCGCATGCCCACCCTCATGGAGAACTACAAGGTGCCCCACTTCGACGCGAAGGGGGAGGCGAACCACCTGTTCACCGACGCCGGCGTGCCGACGACCTTCCTGGTGACATCGTTCTACTGGGACAACTTCATCTACTTCGGCTCGGGCCCCCAGCGCGGCCCGGACGGCAAGCTGGCCCTCACGATGTGCATGGGCGACGCGAAGCTCCCCTCGATGGCCGTCGAGGACATCGGCAAGTGCGCCTACGGCATCTTCAAGGCTGGAGACCGGTACATCGGGAAGACGGTGGGCATCACCGGCGGGCACCTGACGGGTGAGGAGCTGGCAGCGGGCCTCACGCGGGCCCTCGGGGAAGAAGTCGTCTACAACTCGGTGAGCCCCGACGTGTACCGGGGCCTGGGCTTCCCGGGCGCCGACGACCTGGGCAACATGTTCCAGTTCAAGCGCGACTTCAACGAGTACTACTGTGGGCGCCGCAGCCTCGAGGAGAGCCGGGAGCTGAACCCGGATCTGCTCTCCTTCGACGCGTGGCTCGAGAAGTACGGGGACAGGATCCCGATCGAGTAGGGGACTCGCGAGGAGGAGCTGCGCACCCTGTCCGGGGCCGACACGCGCGATCCGGTCCCGCCGCGCCCGATGAAGGAGATGCCATGCCCGACGATCGCCGCCCGAGTCCCGGCACCCTGTCAGTATGGGCCGGGGAGTCCGGCCGCCTGGATACCAACGCCACCCAGGTGCCGGTCGTCCACAGTGTCTCGTTCGGCTACGACAACCTGGACGAGTGGCTGCGCGTGGCGCGGGGCGAGGCGCCGGGACACAATTACGGGCGGAACTCGAATCCGACCGTCGCCGCCTTCGAGGAGAAGGTCCGGGAGCTGGAGGACGCCGAGGCCGCCACCAGCGCGGCCACCGGCATGGGGATCATCAGCAGCGCCCTGTACGCCATTCTCTCCCCCGGAGACCGGGTCGTGTCGATCAAGGACAGCTACGGGGGCACGAACCGGCTGTTCACAGAGTTCCTGCCCCGGTTCGGGATCGAGGTCGCCCTGTGTGACACCACCGACCATGAGGCCATCGAGCGCGAGGTGTCGGCCGGCTGCCAGGTGCTCTACCTGGAAAGCCCCACCAACCCGACGCTGAAGGTGGTGGACGTGGCCCGGCTGGCCGAGGCGGGGCACGCGGCCGGGGCCGTCGTGATGGTGGACAACACCTTCGCCACGCCCATCAATCAGAAGCCGCTCGAGCTGGGGGCGGACCTGGTCCTGCACAGCGCCACCAAGTTCCTGGGCGGGCACGCCGACGCGCTCGGGGGCGTGGCCTGCGGCGGGTCGGCCCTCATCGAGCGGGTCTTCCACTACAGGGAGATCCACGGGGCGTCGCTGCACCCGATGGCCGCCTACCTCCTCCTGCGCGGGATGAAGACGCTCCACCTGCGGATCGGGCGCCAGAACGAGACGGCCCTGCGGGTCGCCCGCTTCCTGGAGTCCCACCCGGCGGTGGCCAGCGTGCACTATCCCGGGCTCGAGTCGTTCGAGGGGCACGAGATCGCGCGCCGGCAGATGCGCGGCTTCGGAGGCGTGCTGAGCTTCGAGCTCCAGGAGTCCAGCCTCGAGGCCGTAGGCCGGGTGCTGGAGCGGCTGTGTTGGGCCCGGCTGGCGGCCAACCTCGGCTCGGTGGAGACGGTGGCGGGCCCGCCCGCGACCACGAGTCACTGCGAGTGCACCCCCGCCGAGCGCGCCGCCATGGGCATCCCGGAGGGGCTCATCCGTTACTCCGTGGGCGTCGAGGACGCGGAGGACCTGGTAGCGGACCTGGAGCGGGCGCTCGGAGGGGTCGGTGGGTAGTGGCGGGCGGGACGCAGGGAATCGAGCACGTAGGCAGCGGACCGAATCCGGGGAGGAGATGGGGATGCGGCGAGATGGAAGGGTTCCGGCGATCATGGCCCTGGGGCTGGCGGCGGCCCTCCTGGGATGCGGAGGGCACGAGGCCGGGAACCGCGCGGACACGCCGCGGGCCGACTCCGATTCCGCCTTCGCCGCGCTCCAGCGGCGCGGCGCCTCGCCGGCGGCCATGGGCGTGGACCAGTACACCTCCGCGCACCACTTCGACGACCTCCCCGATGGCGGACGGATCGAGCTCCAGCGGGAGGTCGAGGACCCGGCCGGCGTCGAGCGCATCCGGGAGCACCTGCGTCACATCGCGGCCGCCTTCGCCGCCGGGGACTTCCGGATCCCCGCCTTCGTGCACGACCGCGCGGACGTGCCGGGCACGGACGTGATGACCGCGAAGCGAGACGCGATCCGCTACGAGTTCGAGGAGCTCCCGAGGGGTGGCGCGGTGCGGATCTCCACCAGCGACCCCGAGGCGGTCGCGGCCATCCACCGCTTCCTCGCCTTCCAGCGGGGAGACCACCACGCGGCCGGCCACGCGATGGCGGGCCACGCCACGGCCGACTCTTCCTGAGAGGCGCCGGGGCCGATCCCTAGACCCGCCCGGCCTCCACCGCGCTTCGCGCCTCTTCCAGTCGCTCGGGCGTTCCGATCTCGTACCACGGAGCGCCCGTGACGTCGTGGGGCCGGATGGAGGCGCCGCGGGCGGCCAGCTCCAGGTAGGCATCCACGATCGAGAACACGGGGGCGGCCCCGGGGGCGGTCGCCGCTTCCCCGGTCGGGCCCGCCCCGAACGCGGTCCGTCCTGCTTGTGGCCCGCGGGCCACCTCTCCCGCCACCGCTTCCACGGCGCCCAGCAGTTCCGGTGCTGCCGCGTGCACCCCCGCGAAGGCCCGAGCGACCACCGCGCCGCGCGCTTCGCGCAGGGGCTCGTCCTCGCGGCCCAGGAGCCCGGCCTCGTCGAACAGGAGCCGGCGGGCGGAGGGCCGGTCCTGAACGGCCAGGGTGGCCAGCGCGCCCGAGCCCCGATGGGCCGCGAGGAGGACGCCGAGGTCGAGGCCCGTGAGCACGTCGACGTTGTGGAGGAGGATGGGACGGTCGGCGTTGAACAGCGGAGCGGCGCGCAGGAGACCGCCGCCCGTCTCGAGCGGGCGCTCCGGCTCGCGCGACAGCAGGAGGAGCGGACCGGGGCCCGGGCTCTCGGTTCGGAGCTCCGCCGAGATCTCCTGCAGGTAGGCCTCCACCCGGTCGGCGAACGGATGGGCGTTGACCACGATCCGGCCGGCACCGGCCGCGGCCAGACGCCGGAGGACGCGGCCGAGGGCGGGCTGGCCGCCGACGTCGACCAGCGCCTTGGGCACCCGTTCGGTGAGGGGCCGCAGACGGGTTCCGAGGCCGGCCGCGAACACCATGGCGTCGGGCCGGTCGGCGAGCCTCACGCGCCCGCCGTGTCCCGCCCGCCGTTCGGCCAGAAGGGCCGCTCCCGGTGGGTCACGTCCACGTCCACCTCCGGGAAGCGCTCCCGCAGGACGGCCCGGAGGCGCTCGGCCAGGTAGACGGAGCGGTGCTGGCCGCCCGTGCATCCGAACGCCACGGCCAGGTCGGTGAAGCCGCGCGCCCGGTAGCTGGTCACCTGCTCCTGGACCAGGGCGGCCGCGTGCTCGAAGAACGCGCGGCAGACCGCTTCGGCTTCGAGGTAGGCCTGCACCGGCTCGTCCAGTCCCGTGAGCTCCACGTAGGCCCGTTCGCGGCCGGGGTTGGGCAGCGATCGGCAGTCGAACACGAAGCCGCCGCCGTGTCCGGCAGGATCGGACGGATATCCGCGCCGGTAGCTGAAGCTGGTGACGTGGACCGTCATGCCGCGACGACGCGGCTCCGCGCCCCCCTCGACGCTCCAGCGCTCGGCGATCCTCTCGAGGACGGCCTCGAGCTCCGGCGTCTCGACGGGTAGCCCCTCTTCCAGGATGCCGGCCACATTGCGCGCCGCGTAGGGCACGCTCTCCAGGAAGCGGGGCTTGCCCTCGTAGAAGCCTCGATACCCGTAGGCCCCCATCGCCTGCATGAGCCGAACGAGCACGAAGCCCGGAAACAGCTCCAGGAAGCCGCTCCGGTCCACGGGCTCGAGGGCCGCCCTCGCATCCAGGTAACGATTCACGAGCTCCGTTCGGAAGACGGCCGGGAGGTCGGCCTTCGCGTCGAAGAGCAGCGAGGCCAAATCGTACTGTGGGGCGCCGCGCCGCCCGCCCTGGAAGTCGATGAACCAGGGTTCGCCCTCCCGGAGCATCACGTTGCGCGACTGGAAGTCCCGGTAGAGGAAGTGGTCGGCCGGGGCACGCAGGACGAAGGCCGCGAGCCTCCGGAAGTCCCGCTCGAGCCGCGCCTCGTGGAAGGGGACGTGAGCCAGCTTGAGGAAGTGGTACTTGAAGTAGTTCAGGTCCCACAGGATGGACTGCCGGTCGAAGGCGCGGTGTGGATAGGCCAGCCGGTAGTCCGCGACCCGGTGCCCCTCGACCTGGAAGCGTGGCAGCCAGTCGACCACCCGCCCGTATGCGCCGCGGATCTCCGCGGGGAGCGCCGCTCGGCCGGCGCCGCCGGTGCTCGCGGCGTCGTCGGCCCCGGTCGTTCGCTCCCGCTCGCGGGCCGCGCGCAGCGCGTCGAACAGGGTCACGTCGCCGAGGTCCTCCTCCAGCCACACGCCCGCATCCAGGTCCGCCGCCAGGACGTCGGGAACGGGAAGGCCGGCCTCCCGAAAGGCGCGGGCGTAGGCGACGAAGGCCCGGTTCTCCTCGCGCTCGGGTCCGTAGCCTCCCACGACTCCCCGCCCGTCCGGCCCGATGAGCCTCAGGTAGGTGCGGGCCGATCCGTCGCCCGCCAGCGCCGTGACGGTGACGGGGTCCGACCCGAAGTGGGATCGAAACAGCCGGATGATTCGGTCGTGCATCACGGCTCGCAGGATACGCGGAAGGCGCGTCTCCGTACAGGAGGGGACGGCGGGGGTATTCCCAAATTAGGGCCACCTAACTATGTTGTTCCGCTCCACTGACCCGCCGCGGACTGCGGACGGGAACAAGCCATCCCAAAGGAGGTCGAAATGTCCCGTCCTCACTCCCGGCGCCCGGAGGCGCCACCCCGCTCCACCCGTGTCCATCCCATGTGGGGCATGCTCGTCGCCGCCCTGCTGGCCTGTCTCCTCGTCCCGGGGGTCCGGGCGCAGGCGTCCGGCACGGCGCAGGCGCTCACAGTGACGTCCTCCTCGAAGGAAGCCGTCCAGCACTTCTGGATGGCGTGGGACGAGCTCAACAACGTCAATCCGGCCGGAGCGGTCCCGCACCTGGAGCAGGCCATGTCCCTGGATCCGGGCTTCGGCCTCGCACACGTGCTGTACGGGTTCGGAGCGCCGGGGCTCAGTCCGGACGAGAGGAACGGGGAGGTCGAGCGCGGCATGGAGATGCTGAAGGACGCTCCCGCCCAGGAGATGTTCCTCGCGCTGTCGTGGAGGGAATGGAACGCCGGGAGGCTTCCGGGCGCGATCGCGGCGACCCACGCCGCGGCCGAACTGGCGCCGGATGACGCGCGACTGGCGTTCCAGCTCGCGCAGCTCACCGCACCGGGCGCTCCGGGGAGCGATCAGGTCGCGACGATGCGGTCGATCGTTCAGGACCACCCGGACTTCGCTCCGGCCTACAACAACCTGGCCTACGCCTCCTGGGCGGCCAGTGACCACGAGGCCGCCCTCGCGGCGGTCCGCAAGTACGCCGAGCTGCGCTCGGACCATCCCAACCCGCACGACTCGTACGCCGAGCTCCTGCAGTGGGACGGACAGTACGATCAGGCGGCCGCCGAGTATCGGAAGGCCCTCGAGATCGATCCGTCCTTCTACGAGGCCTCATTGGGGCTGGCCGAGCTGAGCTGGCTGGCCGGCGAGCACGAGGAAGCCCGTAGCCACATCAAGGACGCCCTGGCCACGGCTCCGCAGGGGACGCCGAGGGTCCAGGTGGAGCGCGCCCTGGCCCACGCGTACCTGATGGACGGCAAGTCGAAGGAGGCGATGTCGGGGCTGACCGCGGCGGCGCGTGACGCCGAGGCGTCCGGAAACAAGGGGCTGGCGGCCGCGATCCACCACGAGCTGGCGGTGGCCGACGCCATGTTCAACAAGGGCAAGGACATCGACGATCATCTGTCGGTAGCGGCCGCCCTCGGCGGCGCCGACACGCCGGGCCACCAGGCCTGGACCGCTCTGGCCTACGCGAGCGCCAATCGATCCGAGGCGGGCGCCGCCCTCGACCGGCTGGAGAAGACGGGGGCGGGGAACGCCGGACTCCTGAGCCTCGTGCGCACCGGTCGCGCCATGATGCTCCACAACGCAGGCCAGCACGAGGAGGCGCTGACGGCCCTGGGAGAGCCCGGGGACGACATGGGCCGGTCGGTGCAGGCCGCGTGCCTCCAGTCCATGAAGCGGGGCGCCGAGGCGAAGAAGATGGAGGCGGACCTCACGGGGAACCCGAACTTCAGCTTCTACAATGCGATGCGCAGCCTGGCCGTCTTCCGCATCGCCAAGGTCTGAACGGAGCCAGGGAACGCCGGACGGACGCGTCCGGGTCGGCGGAGGCCGGGCCCCGAAGGCCCGGCCTCCCTCCGTTCACTCCTCGTCGGCGTAGATCTTCACCACCAGCCTCCCGCTGGTGTCGATGTAGCCCTGACGGTCCAGGGCGATCAGCCCTCCCGTGTTCTTCCCATAGAGCCGTACCAGCTTCTGGTTCACCTCGTAGTCGGCCGCCTTCCGGAGCGGCCAGCCCCCGTAGGCGATGAGGTCCGACACCTCCTTGGTGAGGTCCATGCGCATGTAGTCCTCGCCGATGCCGGTGCCCGACTCGGCCACCGTCGAGTCGTTGGCGTATGTCCCGGCCCCGATCAGGGGGGAGTCTCCGACTCGCCCGTAGCGCTTGGCCGTGAGGCCGCCGGTCGACGTGCCCGCCGCCAGATGGCCGTAGCGGTCCAGCGCGGCGCAGCCCACGGTGCCGAAGTGGGACGGGGCTCCTGCCTCGCTTCCGGCGCTCGCCCCGCGCCCGCCGCCGGAGCCCCTCCTTCCCGCCGTGTCGCCCAGCGCTCCCTCCTCCCGCTCATCGCGCAGCGCCTTCTGGAGCTGGTCCCAGCGCTCCTGCGTGAAGAAGTAGCTGTGCGGCACGAGGCGCATGCCGTGCTCCAGCGCGAACTCCTCGGCCCCCGAGCCCATGAGGAGGACGTGCCTGGAGCTGTCCATGACCAGTCGCGCCAGCCGGATCGGGTGGGCGATGTGCTCGACCGCCGCCACGCCTCCAGCGTTGAGGGTGGCGCCGTCCATGATGGCGGCGTCCAGCTCGTTGTGACCGTCGGCGGTGAACACAGCGCCCTTGCCCGCGTTGAACAACGGGGAGGCCTCGAGGGCCTCCGTCATCCTGGCCCGGTATCGCGCCTCCAGCGCCGGCGTCATGTTGGCGCGGAGGATCGTGCCGGCTCCGCCGTGCATCACAATCGCGATCGGGTGGTCCTGGGCGCGTCCCCTTCCTGGGACCAGGACGAGGAGCGCGGCGGCGGCGGCGAAGACGGGGCGGAAGCGTGACGTACACATGGCTGACCTCCACGAAGTAACGGGCCGGTCCGGCCGGGGCTGATCGTAAACGGAGATCGGCCCCGGGACGAGGGTCGGCCGGCTGGCGGCCGGAGAGGCGGCCCGCGTCTTGCCCGGCCGAACGGAAGACGCTCCCTCGGGCGGCGCACCGAACGCACACCCCGTCCGCAGCCCCATGGCGGCCGGATGGAGGAACCTCCGCCCGCGGCCGGGTCGCGCCTGATCGAAACGACCGGCTCGGACCATCCCTCGTACGATGGCTACGCATCATGCGTAACATCTCCGTTCCGCAGCCCTCCCCGTTCCCCGGGGCCGGATCGCTCCGGTGAGCGGGTCCGTCGCGGTCCTGGGCGCCGGGGTGGCCGGACTGGCGGCGGCGGCGGAGCTGGCGCGCGCCGGCCGCCAGGTGGTCGTCCTCGAGGCCCGGGACCGCGTGGGAGGACGGGTCTTCACCTTGCGGCCCCAGGGTGACGGGCGGCCGGTGGAGCTGGGGGCGGAGTTCATCCACGGGGAGCCGCCGGCACTCCTGTCGCTGGCGCAGGCGTCCGGCCTGGCGCTCGAGGAGACCGGGGGCGAGCTCCGGGAGCTCGAGCAAGGCCGGCTTCGGCGGCCCGCCGCAGAGGGCTCGGGGTCCCAGGCGCTCTTCGATCGACTCGACGAGGCGCGACGGGGCGAGTCCGCGGCCGAGTTCGCCGGGAGGATCCTCGGAGAGCGGGGTCAGGCCGCGGCGAGGCGGCGGGCGCTGGCGTTCGTGGCGGGCTTCCACGCGGCCGACCCCCGCTGGGTGTCGGCACGCTCCCTGATCGGCGCCGGACCCGAGCAGGCCGAGCGCAGCTTCCGGTTGCCGGGCGGCTACGACGCCGTGCCCGGCCGGCTCCGAGACCTCGCCGAGAGCGCCGGCGCCGAGCTCGTGCTCGGCTCTCCGGTGACCCGCGTCGACTGGGAGCGCGGCTCGGTGACCGTGCAGGCCGGCGACCGTCCCTACCGGGCCACCCGGGTCCTGGTCACGCTCCCCCTGGGCGTCCTGCACGCGCCCTCGGGGGTGCCCGGGGCCGTGCGGTTCGAGCCCGAGCCATCCCGGGCCCGCCGGGCTCTCGAGCGCCTGGCCATGGGCTCGGCGTGCCGTGTCGTTCTCCGCCTCGAGACGCCGCTCCCGGTGGGGCTTCCGGGCTTCGTACTCGGCCTGGACGGGGACTTTCCGGTGTGGTGGAGCGCGACCGTGGGGGAGCCGGAGCCTTCGACCGTCCAGCTCACGGGATGGACCGGGGGTCCCTCGGCGCGCGGGCTGGCGGGGCGACGGGACGAGTACGTGATCGAGCGCGCTCTCGACTCGCTGGCCACCGTCCCGGGCCTCGAGCGCGAGGCGCTGGAGAGCCGCCTCGTGGAGGCGTGGACGCACGACTGGCAGTCGGATCCCTACACCCGGGGGGCTTACGGCTACGTGCCGGTGGGTGGCCTCGACGCGGCGGAGGTCCTGTCCGAGCCCGTCGAGGATACTCTCTACTTCGCGGGCGAGGCGCTGGCCTCCGGTCCCGGGCGTGGCACGGTGCACGGCGCCATGGACAGCGGACGCCGGGCGGCGCGCCGGATCCTCGACGCGGAGGAGTGACGGCCGTCCATCAGGCCCCGGGTCGCGCCGCGGGCTCGTCTCCGATTCCGAGAGCCCGGGCCAGGGCGAGCAGGTGGAGGCGGGTCTTCTCCTCCGGGTCGGACGGGACGGTGAGGCCCGCCTCCTCGGCGTAGCCCTCGACGGTGGCGTCCACGTCCAGCCAGGCGCGGCGGTCCTCCGGGCCGCGACCCGCGCCGGGTCCGCCGCCGGCCGCGGAGCTCTCGGCCCCGAGTCGCTCCACGGCCCTCGCCAGCAGGCCCCGGTATCGGGCGGCGGCTTTCAGGTATGGCCCCGCCCCCTGCGCGTCCAGGTAGCCGCCCACCGTCCCTTCCTCCCCGTACTCGCCCTCCGTGTCGGGATGCGGCTCGAGCTCGACGAACGCCGTCAGGCCGGCGCCGAGGGTCACGGCGCCGAGCGGATACAGGCGGCAGGCGAGCGGACGGTCGGGGTGGACCGAGCAGCCCCCCTCGTCCAGGAACAGGCAGGCGCCCCCTTCCCCGTGCAGGAGCGCCGTGCCGTCTTCGGTCACGAAGCGGTCGAGCAGCTCGCCCGTGCCGAGCCCCCGGTTGGCGGCGAGCCGCAGGATCTCGTAGGGGTTGACGGGGATCCGGCGGCCGTGGCAGCAGCGGCTGCACGCGCGGCAGGCGTAGCTGAACGGGCTGTCCGCCGTGCGCAGGAGGAGGCCGTCCGGGTCCGGGCCGGGCCCCGGCCCGGAACGGAAACCGGCGCCCCCTAGTACCACTCGACCTTCAGCATGACCGCCGGCATCCCCTGCGAGTACACGGGACGCTTCTCCCCGTCCCGGTCCAGGGTCCAGTCCACCTCGAACCGGGGCCCCCCGCGCGAGGCCGCGACCCGGACCACCTCCTCGGGCACGGCCTGCACGGCCAGCTCCTTGAACTCCTTGCCGTCCTCGGTGGTGTACCAGGCCAGACGCGCCTTCCCGCCGGCCTCGCTCGCGCCCAGCGACTCGGGCAGCGCGAGGCCGAGCCCGGGGCCGAGGGCGAGGAGGGCGGAGGCGAGCTTGAGGCTCTCCCGCCTGGAGACGCCGCCGGGTGCGGACGCGGCCTCCTCCGCCGGCGCGTTCTCGCGCCGGGGCTGTTCCGGATCTCGATCGGAGTGCGGCATGGCTCCCTCCCTGGCTTGTGGCCTGTCGGCCCGGGATCGGCGGGGACTCGGCGGGCTGCACGGATGCCGCGATTCACCGCCGGGTCCCGTCCCGGACCCTCTCGACAGGGAAGAGCGAAGAAGCAGGGGGGCGGCCGCCACGAAGCGGTCGCCCCCGGGATGTCGATGGGACCCGAGCCGCGGCTTTGGCTCTACCGCCCGCCGCCGCTCCCCGCCGGAGGGCCGAGCTTCCCGACCACGCTCGCCAGGAGCTTCTTCGGGTCGTAGATCCGGCCCGCCTTCATGACCAGCCGCACGTCGCGGGTGGTCCGGATGTCCTCGAGCGGGTTGCCCTCCACGACCACCAGGTCGGCCCACTTCCCGGGCTCGATCGTGCCGAGCTTGTCCGAGACGTTCATGCCTCGCGCGCCGCCGAAGGTCGCCGCCCGCAGGGTAGCGGCGGGAGGCACGCCGCAGCGCACGTAGGCCTCGAGCTCCCGGTGGTAGCCGAAGCCGGGCAGGAACTCGCCCCAGCTCGGGTGGTCGGTGCCGACCCCGAGCCGGCCCCCGCCGTGGTAGTAGGCCGCCAGCAACGCGCACTTCGCGTGGTAGATGCTGTCGAACGCGGGGATCCCGGGCCGCGGGTGGGCCTTCACCCAGGCCTGGACCTCCGGCGTGAAGAAGCGGCGCTCGTCGGTCCAGTAGTCGAACAGCGAGTCCCGGTGGGGGGCGAAGTAGCCATAGGCGGTGACGGTGGCGTCGAAGGTCACGCCGTAGCGGCGGAACAGCGCCACCTCCTTCATGTAGCCCGGGGTATCCGGCGTCATGCCGGCCAGGGACGCGTAGGCGCTGCGGCTCGCCGGGAAGGCGTCCCCGCCGATGAAGTGCTCGACGCGGTCGATGCCCATGAGCACGGCGTCCCGGGGGTTCACGACATCGTGGTAGCCCGAGCCCAGGTGGCCGGTCACCGTGAGTCCGTGCAGGTGGGCGCGCTCGATGAGCCACCGCAGGTGCTCGGCGTCGATGATCTTGGCCTTGAACCCCCGGGCGCCGTGCTCGGCCCAGTAGTCGACCTCGGCGTCGAGGGAGTCCCGGTCGATCGCCTTCGGGTCCCAGCCCGGGCGGGCATAGCCGAAGTAGGGACCCGAGTCGTAGATGCGCGGGCCGGCCTGCTCGCCGCGGTCGATGCGCTCGCGCAGGCGCATCATGCCGACCGGGTCGTACTCTCCGGCCGGGAAGGTGGAGGTCACGCCGTTGGCCAGGTACACGGTGGGCTCGACCAGGAACTCCTCGGTGCGCTTCCGGCCCATGAGCTGGACGTTGTAGTGGGCGTGCAGGTCGAAGAAGCCCGGCAGGATGGTCTCGTCGTCGGAGAGCGTCACGACCCGGGCCCCGGACAGGTCGAGGTCGGGGGCGCTGTCGTCCACGACCAGGAAGCTGCCGTCCCGCACCACGATCCCGTGGTTGCGGACGCGGGCGTGCCCGGTCCCGTCGAACAGCCAGCCGCCCCGGATCACCACGGGCGGATCCTGGGCGCGCGCCGACCCGGCCGGGACGAGCGCCCCGGCGAGCGCCGCCGCGGCGAGCAGAAGGGCTCCGAGCGATGTGGCGACGGAGGGCGGGGCGGGAGGGTGCGAAGGTGGCCGGGCTTCTCGCATGGCAGTGGCTCCGGTGGAGGCTCGACGCGGGCTCGGCTCCCACCGTAGGGCCACCACCTCCTTCCGGCCAGTCTAGAGGCCGGCCGGCCCCGCCGCCGGGCGAGCCCACCCGTCCCGCGTTGCCGGGTCCGCCGCGGCCGGCGCATGTTGGCGGTCGCCGCGCCGCCGTCGACCGGGCGGCGGCCGCCGGCGAATCCGCTTCACCGGAGGCACGGATGCGACCCCGACTCGGCACGCTGCTCGTCACGCCCCTCCTCCTGCTCGGGACCCCGGTCCCGGGCGGCGCTCCGGCCGCGGCCACCCATGGCGCCGGACTGGATCACCGGGCCCCGGTCCGCGACAGCGCGGCCTATCCGGGGGGCCCGGCACGGGGCTGGCTGGTGATCGTGGGCGGTAACCTCCACGATCCCGCCATCATCCGCCGGTTCCTGGAGCTGGCGGGCGGTCCCGACGCTCCCATCGTCATGATCCCCACGGCGTCGGAGGGAGACCGCTTCGACCTCTCCTTCCCGGGCCTGCAGAAGTTCCGCGATGCGGGCGCCGAGAACATGACGATCCTCCACACGCGCGACCGGAGCGTGGCCAACTCGGATGCCTTCGTGGCGCCGCTGCGGCGCGCCCGGGGGGTGTGGTTCTTCGGCGGGCGGCAGTGGCGGCTCGCCGACGCCTATCTGGGTACGAAGACGGAGGCCGCGATCGACTCCGTGCTGGCGCGCGGAGGGGTGGTGGGCGGCTCCTCGGCCGGCGCCACGATCCAGGGCTCCTTCCTGGTTCGGGGCGACACCAAGACCAACACGATCATGATGGGAGACCACCAGCGGGGTTTCGGCCTGCTGCCCGGCGTGGCCATCGACCAGCACGTGCTCGTCCGGAACCGCGAGTTCGACCTCATCCCGGTCATCGAGAAACACCCGGAGCTGCTCGGCATCGGGCTGGACGAGAACACGGCCATCGTGGTCCACGGCGGCGGGTTCCGTGTGATCGGTCCGAGCTACGTGGCCATCTACGATCCCACGCACCGGCTCGACTCGGGTGGCCGCTTCTACTTCCTGCGTGCCGGGGACCGCTTCGATCTCACCACCCGGATGGCGTATCGGCCGACCGGCGTGGAGCGCCCGCTCGGGAGGGTGGAGGCGGAGGGGTGGGGGTCGGACGCGGCCGGCGGGGGCTGACGCCTCCGGCTGGCCGGTGCGCTTGACGAGCGGCGCTGGCGGGCCGTCACATGGAGCGGCGAGCGATCTCTTCTTCCCCCGGCACGTGGGAGCGGCCCATGAAGGTGACGTCCTTCGAGATGGAGCGGTGGCAGTCGCTCCACGAGCACGCGGTACGGCTCAACCTCTCCGAGAGCGGCGTGCGCCCCCTGTCGGTGGCCGAGCTGTCGGGGATCACGGGGGCCGATCCCGGCCCGGTGCGACTCGGCTACACGCAGACGAACGGCACGCGGCGGCTCCGTGAGCGGATCGCCGCCCTGTACCCGGGCGCGGGGCCGGACAACGTCCTCGTGACCACGGGAGGCGCCGAGGCCAACTTCCTGGCGGTGTGGGCCCACGTGCAGCCCGGGGATCACGTGGCGATCGTGGTTCCCACCTATGGCCAGACGCCGGGGCTGGCCGCGGCTTTCGGCGGCGAAGTGCGGAGCATCCCCCTCGTGGAAGCGCGCGGATGGCAGCCGGAGCCGGGCGCGACCGAGGCCTCCGTTGGCCGGGAGGCGGCCCTCGTGGTGGTCACCAACCCCAACAATCCCACGGGCGCCGTCCTGGCCGACGAGGCGATCGAGGAGATCGTCGGCGCCGCCGAGGACGCGGGGGCGTGGATCCTGTCCGACGAGGTGTACGCGGGCGCGGAGGTCGAGGGGGAGCGTACCCCGAGCCTGTGGGGCCGATACGATCGGGTCCTGGTGACCGGTTCCCTGTCCAAGGCCTACGGCCTGCCCGGCCTCCGGATCGGGTGGCTGGTGGGCCCCGAGGCCGAGATCGAGAGGCTGTGGGGCTACAAGGACTACACGACCATCGGTCCGTCCGCTGTCTCCGACCACCTCGCCGCCGCCGCCCTGGAGCCAGGGGCGCTCGCCGTCATTCTCGAGCGGACGCGTCGCATCGTGCGGGCCAACCTGGACGTGATGGAGGCGTGGGTGGGCGGCTCGCAGGGACGTCTCAGTTGGCGGCCGCCCGACGCCGGCGCCATCGGCTTCGTGGGCTACTCGGCCGACGTGGGCTCGTCGGAGCTGGTCGAGCGTCTGCGTGTGGAGGACGGGGTGCTGGTCGTGCCCGGGGACCAGTTCGGTCTGGACGGCTATCTGCGCGTCGGCTTCGGCATCGAGCGCGGCCCCCTGGAGGCCGCCCTCGAGCTGGTCTCGGCGCGCCTGGAGGCGCTGGGAGCGGGCTGAGGCCGGGTCGCTCCCCGGAACCACCCGGCGGGAAGCGGACGTGGGGGCCTCGGCCGGCGTCGCCGGGTTGGTCCGCCCCGCGGTGTCCGCTTACATTCGGCACGACCATGCTTCGACTTCACCCGTACACCTACCATCGCCCCTCGACGGTGAGCGAGGCGCTCGCGCTGCTCGCCGAGCACGCCGGCGATGTCATGCCCATCGCGGGCGGCACCGATCTCGTCCCCAACATGAAGCACAAGCTGTTCACGCCGGGTCACCTGGTCGCCCTCAAGGGCGTCGAGGAACTGCACGGCATCGCGGCGATGCGGGACGGGGAACTCCGGATCGGTGCGTGCGAGACGCTGGATGCGCTCGCGTCCGATCCCGTGGTGGGGGAGCGCTACCCCGCGCTGGCACGAGCCTGCGGCGAGATCTCGGGCCCCCAGCTCCGGCGCATGGGCACGATCGGCGGAAACCTGTGCCTGGACACGCGCTGCACCTACTACAACCAGAGCTTTTTCTGGCGCAAGGCGCTCGGCTTCTGTCTCAAGAAGGAGGGCGACACCTGCCATGTGGTGCCGGGCGGCACCCGCTGCGTGGCGGCCCACTCGGCGGACACGCCCCCCATGCTCATGGTGCTGGGCGCCTCGGCCGAGGTCGCGGGCCCCGAAGGCCGGCGCACCGTCCCGGTGGAGGACTTCTTCACCTCGGACGGGGTGTGGAATCGGCGCATGGAGCCGGGCGAGCTGGTCACGGCGATCTCCCTCCCACGCCCCGCCGCCGGGACGCGGACGTCGTTCCAGAAACTCCGTCAGCGCCAGGCCATCGACTTCCCCATTCTCAACCTGGCCGTGGCGGTCACGCTGGATGAGGGAGGCGTGATCCGTGAGCTGCGCATGGTCGCTTCGGCCATGAACTCCTATCCGCGCCTCATCGGACGCGTCCAGGACGCCGCCATCGGGAACCGCCTCACCCCGTCCGTCATCGACGCGGTGGCAGAGCAGGCCTACCGGCAGTGCCACCCGCTCGAGAACATCGTGGTGGACAAGGAATGGCGGCGGGCCATGCTCCCGGTGCTGGTCCGCCAGGCCCTCGGCGAGATCGCCGCGTGACCCGGTGAGGCGCCACGCCGGGCCCGTCCGGGGGCCGGCGGTCCTGGCGGCCGCGGCGATGGCTCTGGCCGCCCTCGTCTCCCCGGCCGTCCCGGCCCGCGCGCAGGCGCCGGGGCCGGCCGCATCGGACAGGGCCGCCCGTCCCTCCCTGTTCCGGACCTCTGACCTGGCCTACGCCGGCGTCGTGTTCGGCGGCGTTCTCCTGATCGAGCCTCTCGAGGGATTCGAGCGGAGCGTTAGGTCCCACACGCCGTCCAGGCCCGCCGGCTTCGACAGGACGTTCGTGGACGCGGGGGACGTGGCCGGAAGCCCGTACCTGGATGTGGGGCTGGCGCTGGCCGCCTGGGGAGGGGGCAAGCTGGCGGGCAGCCCGCGAATCGAGAAGGCCGGGCTCGACGCCATGGAGACGCTGGTGGCGGCCGATGCGGTGCTGCTGGGCGGGAAGATCCTCCTCGGCCGGCGTCGCCCGTATGCGACCAGCGACCCCGACGAGTTCTCGCCCCTGGCCTTCCACGAGGTGAACCAGTCCTACCCGTCGGGACACGCGGTCCGCGCCTTCGCCCTGGCTGCCGTCGCGGTGGCCGACTTCCCGGATCAGCGCTGGGTGCCGTGGGTGGCGTGGCCCGCGGCCGCGGCGACGGCCGCCAGCCGGGTCGTGGGCCGCGATCACTGGGTGACCGACGTGGTGGGCGGGGCGGCGCTCGGCATCCTGAGCACCCGGGTGATCCTGCGATTCGATGCGCGGCGGGGGCGCGGCGGCTCCGCATCGGAGCGCCGCGCCCCCGTGGTCGCGCTGCTCCCGGTGCCCGGAGGCGCCGGGGCCGTGCTGGACCTGCCCCTGCCCTAAGCCCCGCCTCCGAACACTCCCAGGATCGAGCCGGCGAAGTCCACGATCGACTGGATCGCGTCCACCAGGCTCTTGAGGGCCTGGCGGTCCTGGTCGGTGAGCGCCGATCCGTCCGGCTTCGTGAAGGTCGGCTGGCTCACCGTGCCGCCGATGAGGATCACGGTGGAGCCCTGGTACTCGACCTTGCCGTCCAGCGTCCCGTCACCGGCCACCGTCACGTCCACCACGGCCGTGTCGGAGCCATCCGTCACGGTGAGCTTCAGGGACTCGGAAGTGGCCTGACCGGTCGAGAGATCGAAGCTGCCGTCACCGTCGAGAGTCAGCGTGATGCCGCCCGAAGCGAGCTCGTAGTGCGTGGTGCCCGTGACCGCCGAGGATCCCGCCGGAATCGAGACCTGCTGCGACAGGGTGAAGTCGAGCCGGTTCGTTCCGTCGGTGATGTATCCCCCGGCGCTCGCGGAGAGCTGGGTATCCCCGGAGAGGACGACCGAGCCTTCCACCGTGTAGTCCGCCAGCGTGACGTCCGAGGAGCCGGACGTGTTAACGACCTTCACGCCGAGCAGGAGTCCGCTCGTGCTAGCGCTCTGGTCCGTGAGCTCGATGTATCCGAGCTCGTTCAGGGGCAGCGCCGGCTTCTTCGTCACCGGATCGACTGCGTAGTAGACGAAGCGGATCCCGTTCGAGGGGGCGCCGGTCCGGCTCGCGTCCACCTCGTAGCCGCCGGTCGACGGGTTCCACGCGAGGGTGGAGCCCATGAGGCTGTCGGGCAGCAGGAGGCTGAGCCGCGGGGCGGGCACCTCGCTGGAACCGCCCACGCCGCCCAGCTCGCGCGTCATGGCGCGCACCTGGCCGAGGTCCAGGGTGGGCCGCAGCCCGTCGCCGAGGAAGAACCCGGCGACCGACGGCAGGCCCGAGCCCCCCGAGATCGCCCCGGATACGAGCGCGAGGGAGGGGGCCAGGTTCGGATCGGACCCGGACGTGGACGTCACGGTGCCGGCCTTCTGGGCCGTGGCCTGCGCGTCGAACGCCGGCGCGCCGCCCGGCCCCGTGGCCGACTTGCTGCAGGCCGACAGCGCCAGCGCGGCCGCGAGGGCGGTGCAGCGGCGGAGGAACGAACGTGGATCGTTCACGGGGTCATCTCCTGCCAGGGTGGTGCGTCCGCATTTCCCGAATTTCCCGCGCGGGGATGCGCGGTGTGCACGCCCCCGTGCGGGTGGCGGCACCGGTGCCCATCGGCAAGACGCGCACCGGGCACAGTCTGTGGCCATAAGATGCCGTAACGCAGATGGTTAGATGGGTCGCTACAGGCCCAAGGAGTCCCTGCGGGCCTGCAATTCCTGCACACGTCGAGGCATCGTGCAAGACGCCGGGGGAGCTGCCCGCGGGCTCCCGAGCGGTGGTGTCGATCACGCCGCCCACCGGCCCGGCCGCTGGTCCGAAAGCTGCGTCCCTGCCTACCCGCGTCCCATACAGCGACCCTGGGTCAGGACCGCGACGTCGGCGGTCGTCCGCCGCCGGCCCCCCCACCCGGGCCGCCCATCCCCCAGAAGGAGGCGATCATGGCAGGCTTCACCCTTCCCGACCTTCCCTACGACTTCGACGCGCTCGAGCCGTACATCGACGCCCGCACCATGGAGATCCACCACGACAAGCATCACGCGGGCTACACGAACAAGCTGAACGCGGCCCTCGAGGGGCACGGGGCCCTCGAGTCGAAGTCGATCGAGGAGATCCTGCGCGGCATCGACGGCGTTCCGGAGGACATCCGGACGGCCGTGCGCAACAACGGGGGCGGGTACGCCAACCACTCGCTGTTCTGGACGGTCATGTCACCCGACGGGGGCGGCGAGCCCGACGACGACCTGGCCGCCGCCATCGCTGACACCTTCGGCTCCTTCGCCCAGTTCAAGGAGACCTTCTCGAACACCGCGTCCGGCCGGTTCGGGAGCGGCTGGGGCTGGCTGGTGCTGGACGGGGGCGGCAACCTGCACGTGTACTCGACCGCCAACCAGGACAGCCCGTACATGCAGGGTCACATACCCATCCTGGGGCTGGACGTGTGGGAGCACGCCTACTACCTGCACTACCAGAACCGCCGCGGCGACTACATCTCCAACTGGTGGAACGTGGTCGACTGGGCGCAGGTCGCGAAGAACTTCGAGGAGTCCCGCTAGCGACTCCCCGGGACCCGGGCCGGACGCCCCGGTCTAGGCCCCGAAGCTGATCCCGAGGTCCCGGGCGGTGGCCACGAGCTGGCCGTCCGGGTCCACGAACTTCCGCTCGCGCAGGGCCTCGTCCAGGGTGACCGGCTTCACGTGGTCCCTGACGAGGCCCACCGCGCATCCGAATTGCCCCGCGGCCACGCAATCCACGGCCGCGGTCCCGAACCGCAGCGACAGCAGGCGGTCGTAGGCGTTGGGAGAGCCGCCGCGCTGCAGGTGGCCCAGCGTCAGGGCCCGGGTCTCCTTCCCGGTCGCGTCGGCCACCTCGATGGCGATGCGCTCGCCGATGCCGCCCAGCCGGACCTGCTCCTCCCGCCCCGCGCGCACGGTCTTGGTGACCATCGGCCCCCCCACCGGGTGCGCTCCCTCGGCCACGCACACGATGCTGAAGTGCCGGTCCTGGGCCTCGCGGGCCCGGATTTTCTCGCACACGCGCTCGATCGTGTACGGGATCTCGGGGATGAGGATGACGTCGGCGGTCCCGGCCAGGCCGCTGTACAGGGCGATCCAGCCCGAGTGGCGCCCCATGACCTCCACCACCATGACGCGCTGGTGGCTCTCGGCGGTCGAGTGGAGCTTGTCGAGGGCGTCGGTCGCCGTGTCCACGGCGGTGAGGAAGCCGAAGCTCAGGTCCGTGTAGGCCAGGTCGTTGTCGATCGTCTTCGGCACGCCGACCACCGGCAGGCCGCACTCGGACAGGTCCCGGGCGATGCCGAGGCTGCCGTCTCCGCCGATCGCGATGAGCGCGTCCAGCCCGTGACCGCGGAACGCCCGCAGGAACTCGGCCGAGCGGTCGTGCGTGCGCTGCTCCCCCTCCTCGCCCTGCTCCGGCCAGGCGAACGGGTTGCCACGGTTCGTGGTGCCCAGGATGGTGCCGCCCTCGTGCGTGATGCCCCGGACCCTGTCGTCGTCCAGCCGTACCAGCCCGTCCTGGTCGCCCTCCAGCAGCCCGCCGTAGCCCCTCTCGATCCCGTAGACCTCCCATCCGCGCCGCAAGGCGGCAAGCACGACCGCCCGGATCACGGCGTTGAGACCCGGGGCGTCGCCCCCTCCCGTATTGATCGCGATCCTCCGAATCGGCGAAGAGGAATCGGCCATCGTCCGCTCCTTTCATGTGGCGCGTGGTGCTGGATCCCGCGGCGACACTGTAACTCATCCGTGTGCCGTCTCGTACACGGCCGTGCCGCGACATGGTAACCTTCTTGCACGTTTCGCTCCGGTCGACGGGCCGTCCCGCGGCGAGCTCGCGGACGGCCGCGCCCACGTCCACGTTCGGTCCGCGCAACGAAGGAGAGCAGCCCGCATGACCCCTATCAAGGCCCTGCTGTTCGGGGAGCCCGGGGAGGACGAGCCCGGCGTGCCCGAGCACGAGGATCCCGTCGAGCGTCTCCACCAGCTTCGCCGCGGGACGGAGGCGGCGATCGCCTCTCTCCCGGACGAGCACGAGGCCCTGGGACGCCGGGCGCTCGAGGCGGTTCGGGCGCTCGAGACCTCCATGGCGAGGGAAGAGGAGCGCGCTCCAGGGGCGGTGCGCCGGGCCTCGAGCCGGGTGGCGCGCCTGCACTTCGACCTGGTACGCCTGGCGGTCGGCGAGGAGGCGCCCGGGCTCGACGTGGAAGAGGCCATCCTCGGCCTCGAGTCGGCGGGCGGTGGGCCGGCCACCGACTCGTGACGGCCGCCTACCTGCGGACGGTCCTGTTCGATCTGGACGGGACCCTCATCGACTCGGCCGAGCTCATCCTGGGCTCCTTTCGCCACACGATGCGCGTGCACCTCGGCCGGGAGCTGCCGGACGCCGAATGGTTGCGCACCATGGGGCAGCCCCTGGAAGCGCAATTCCTGGACTTCGCCCGGAGCCCCGAAGAGGCTGAAGCGATGCTCGCGACCTACCTGGAGCACAACGCGGCCATGCACGACCGGCTGCTGCGCTCTTTCCCGGGCATGCGGGAGTACGTGGAGGGGCTGGTGGGCCGCGGATTCCGGCTCGGCATCGTGACCAGCAAGCGCCGCGAGGGGACGCTGCGGGGCCTGGAGCTGTGCGGCTTCGAGGTCGAGTGGTTCGCGGCCGTGGTGACGGCCTCGGACGTCGAGCGCTTCAAGCCGGACCCCGAGCCCGTGCGCCGCGCCCTGGAGGCCGCCGGCGAGGGGGAGGCGGGCCGCTCCCTGTTCGTGGGCGACAGCGTGCACGACCTGCGCGCGGGCCGGGCGGCGGGTACGCACACCGGGGCAGCGCTGTGGGGACCCTACAGCCGCGAGGAGCTCGCGCCCGCCGCGCCCGACCATTGGCTCGAGGGGCTGGACGCACTGGACGCGGTGCTGGAGCGCGGCGACGAGTGAAGGCGCGGCTCCGTGCCGTGCCGCGGGTCCCGCCGGAAGAAAAGCGCTAATGTAAAGCGCTTTGACGGTACCGGCTCATGGGCGTGTGTGCGCGGGCGTCCGGTCAGCCAGCCGTGGCCCTTGCCTCCTCGCGCGAGGCCTCGTTCTCGGGGCCGCCGTCCCGGAACACCAGCTGCCCGTCCTCGCAGCCCACCCCCCGGAACACCTCCGGGACGACCTCGTCCAGGGAGTGGACCAGGCTGAAGGTCACCTGTTCTCGCACCTGCTCCGGCAGGTCCTCCAGATCGCCCTCATTGGACGCCGGCAGGATGATTTGCCGGATTCCGGCCCGGTAGGCGCCCAGCACCTTCTCCTTGAGCCCCCCGATCGGCAGGACGCGGCCGGTGAGTGTGATCTCGCCGGTCATGGCCACGTCCGAGCGCACCGGATGCTCGCCCAGGGCGCTGATCAGGGACACGGCCATGGCGATGCCCGCCGACGGTCCCTCCTTCTGCACCGCGCCGGCGGGGACGTGCACGTGCACCTCGTGGTCGCGCAGCCGCTCCTCCGGGATGCGGAGCTCCGACGCATGGCTCCGAGCCCAGGTGAGGGCGGCGCGGGCGCTCTCCTTCATGACGTCGCCGAGCTGCCCCGTGAGGACCAGGTTCTCGTTGCCCCGGGTGACGCTGGTCTCGACCAGCATGATGTCGCCGCCCGCGGGCGTGTAGTACATGCCGGTGGCCACCCCCACCGTGTCCTCCTCGAGCTTCTCCTCGGGATGGACCTTCGGCTGGCCGAGGAACTCGCGCAGCTCCTCCCGGGTGACCCGGACGTGGTCCGTCTCGTCCGCCGCGATCTTCCGCGCCGCCTTGCGGGCCACCGTCCCCAGCTCCCGCTCCAGGTTCCGGACGCCCGCCTCGCGGGTGTAGCTGGCGATCGTCTCGCGGATCGCGTCGTCCTCCAGGTCCAGCTGCTCGTCGGTGAGGCCCGACTGGCGCACCTGTCGGGGCAGGAGGTAGCGGCGGGCGATCTGGAGCTTCTCCGCCTCCGTGTAGCCACGGAACTCGATGGCCTCCATCCGGTCCTGTAGCGGTCCCGGGATCTGTCCGAGCACGTTGGCCGTGGCGATGAACAGGACGTCCGACAGGTCGAAAGGGACGCCCAGGTAGTGGTCCACAAACGCATCGTTCTGGGCCGGGTCCAGGACCTCCATGAGCGCCGCGGAGGGATCGCCCTGGAAGGAGATACCCAGCTTGTCGACCTCGTCGAGGAGGAAGACCGGGTTCTTGGTGCCGGCCCGCTTCATCCCCTCGATGATCCGACCCGGCATGGCCCCGACGTACGTCCGCCGGTGGCCGCGGATGTCGGCCTCGTCGCGGGCCCCGCCCAGCGACACGCGCACGTACTCGCGGCCCATGGCCTCGGCGATGGACTTGGCGATCGAGGTCTTGCCCACGCCCGGCGGACCCACGAACAGGAGGATCGAGCCGGTGCGGTCGTCGTCCTGGCCCTCGCGCGACCGCGATGCCTGCGCGCCGGACTCCGGCTGCTCCGGGACGCCGGTCCCGGAGGCGGTGCCCTCCGGTGGTGCCTCCGCCTCCGCGGGGGCCTCCTCCTGGCGCAGTTGCTGGAGCTTGCGCACGGCCAGGAAGTCCAGCACGCGCTCCTTGACGTCCTCGAGGCCGTAGTGATCGCGGTCCAGCATTTCCTGGGCCCGCTTGAGGTCCAGGCGATCCAGCGTCCGCTCGTTCCACGGCAGGTCGCTCACCGTCTCCAGGTAGGTCCGGATGACTTGCGCCTCGGCCGACTCGCGGTTGACCCGCTCCAGGCGGCGGAGCTCCCGCTCGACTTCCTTGCGAGCCTCCTCGGGCAGGTCGAGCTGCTCGAGGCGCTCGCGCAGGTCCGCGATCTCCTGGGCCTCGGTGTCCTCGCCCAGCTCCTGCTGGATGGCCTTCATCTGCTCGCGCAGGAAGACTTCCCGCTGGCGCTCTCCGAGCTCCTCCTGGACCTTGCTGCGGATCTGCTCCTGCGCCTCCATGACCCCGATCTGGCGCTGCAGGTGGACGAGCAGCTTCCGGAGCCGGTCCTCCACCGACAGGGTCTCGAGCAGCTCCTGCTTCTCGTTGACGTCGAGCTCGGTGTAGAAGGTGACCAGGTCGGCCAGCTCTCCAGGCGAGGAGACGCCGCCCAGCAGGTGGTTCACGATCTCCGAGGGGACGCCCCGCAGGCGGCTGAGCTCGGTGGCCCGCTCCCGGACCTCCCGGTACAGGGCGGTGAACGCCGACTCCTCCGGGTCGAGCGGGGGCATGTCCATGAGGCGACGGCACACCACCTCGATGAGGCCGTCGCGCTCGGTGTACTGGAGCGCGGCGGCCCGCGCCTCGCCCTGGATGACCATCTGGATGCCGCCCGGCACCCGCTGCATCTGCGCGATGCGGCAGATCGTGCCCACCCGGTGGAGGATCGTGGGCACCGGCTCCTCGACCCCGGAGTCCTTCTGGGCCACCGCGAACACGAGCTTGTCGCCCTCCAGGGCGGACTCGACCCCGCTCAGGGTCTTGTCCCGGCCGGCGGCGATGGGGGCCGCCACGGCCGGAAACACGACGGTGCCGCGCAGGGGGAGGACCGGGAGCCGCAGGCGTGCCTCCGGCGGGAGCTCGGCGGAGGAGCCCATCGGCTCGCCCTCGGCTCCCTCCCCGGCCCCGGCGTGGCCCTCGGGCTCGGTGGAGATGAACACGATGTGCTGGTTCTCGTCGCCTGTAGGATCCATGTCGCTCCGGCCTCGCGGCCCGTTGACGGAGACTCCGAACGCGTCACGCCCCTGGTCCGCCAGCGAGGGCGCACCGGGGGCCGTCTCCACGGGTGCAGGTTCCGCGCCGCGTGCGACCGCTGCGAGGCCGCCGCCGGTAGCCCCATGCGCGCCTTTCTGGCACACACGGCGACCCGTCCACCCCCGGTTGCCGCCAACACGGCACACGGAGCGGTGAACCTCGACCCCGCGCTCCGGTATCCTTACGTTCCAGCGCGACCACTCCATGCGCCGCAACGCGGATCGCGGCCCCTCCGGCCCGGACCCGCCGCCCGAGCGCGCTCCGAGGGTAGGGACACGAGAGTGAGCACCGAAGAGACCTACTTCCGCCGCGGCCTCGGACTCAAGGACGAGATCCAGCCGCTCCTCAAGTCCGAGTACGGCAGCGCCCTGGTGAGCCTCATCCAGGCTCGGGGCCACCGCCTGGACGTGGGGCGTATCCATTTCCGGCTGGCCGAGAGCTTCGGCTTCTGCTACGGCGTGGACCGGGCCGTCGAGTATGCCTACGAGACGCGCCGCAAGTTCCCCGACCGGCGCATCGTTCTGGTGGGCGAGATCATCCACAATCCCCACGTAAACCGCCAACTCCGCGAGATGGGGATCGAGTTCCTGTATCCCGACGAGGACGGGCGCTTCGACTTCGGCCGGGTGGGAGCTGACAACGTGGTCATCCTGCCGGCGTTCGGGGTGGGAATCGAGGACTTCGAGCGGTTGCGCTCCATGGACTGCGTGGTCGTGGACACTACGTGCGGCTCGGTCCTCCTCGTGTGGAAGCGGGTGGAGAGCTACGCGCGGGACGGCTTCACGGCCATCATCCACGGCAAGCACTACCACGAGGAGACGCGCGCCACCAGCTCCCAGGTCCGCAAGTATCCGGAAGGCAGGTACCTGGTCGTCCGGGACATGGACCAGGCCGAGTTCGTGTGCTCCTACATCCGGGGAGAGGGTGAACGGGAGGCCTTCCTGGAGCGCTTCCGGGGCAAGCACTCCCGGGGGTTCGACCCCGACCGCGACCTGGAGCGGGTGGGGGTGGCCAACCAGACCACCATGGTCGCCTCCGACTCCCTGGCCATCGCCGACCGGCTGCACCGGGCCATGGTGGACCGGTGGGGGGAGGCGGAGGCCGCCGAGCGCTTCCGGAGCTTCGACACGATCTGCTCGGCCACCCAGGACCGGCAGGACGCCGTTCAGAAGATGATGGTCGACCCGCCCCACCTGATGGTGGTGATCGGCGGCTACAACTCGAGCAACACCAACCATCTGGCGCACCTGTGCTCGCAGAGCACGCGCACCTTCCACATCGAGGACGCTACCTGCATCGAGCCCCAGCGTGCCACGATCCGGCACAAGGAGATCATGGGCCGGGAGCTGCTCACGACGCCGGGGTGGCTGCCCGAAGGGGACGTGGAGATCGGGCTCACGGCGGGGGCCTCGACCCCCAACAGCAAGATCGGCGAGACGGTGGAGCGAATTCTCCGCCAGGCCGGGTACGACCCGGACACGGTCCTTCAGGAAGCGGAGGCCGCGGGCTCCTGATCGTCGGCGTCCGCGCCCACCGCCTCCGCGCCGACGTCACCCTCCCCGCCGACCCCGACGTCGGAGGTGGTCCCGGCGGTCGCCCTCTCACCCGCCGGATCGGGCTCGGCCGCCGGACCGGCCGCCGGCGGACCCGCGCGCGATCCCCAGTCTTTCACACGCAGGTCGACCTCCACACCGCCCATGACGGCCGCGATCCCGTTGTAGAAGATCGCCGCCACGGCCCCGAAGAAGCCTCCGATGAAGCCGTACACGGCCGGGAACAGCAGGAGGATCCATCCGCCCAGCCGATCCAGGCCGGTCTGCTCGGCGGCCGGGACCAGGTGGAGGCGGTCGAGGACGAACAGCGCACCGCCGATGAGGAGGCCCACGACGACGTACAGGAGGAGGGCCATCAGGAAGACCGTGCGGGCCCGGATGCGCCGGACGCGGACCCTCACGAGACCCCCGGCAGGCTGATCAGTCGCTCGACGGCGCGCATGTTGTCCTCGATCGTGTTGTAGAAGTGGGGTGAGAAGCGGACGAGGCCCGGACGGTGGTCGACGATGACCCCGGCCCGGGCCAGGTGCTCGGTCGCCGCCGCCGGCCGGGGGTGATGCACGAGCACGATGGCCGAGCGCCGGTCTTCGGCTGGAGCCACGTGCGGCTCGAGGCCCGCCTCTCGCAGGCGCTCGAGGAGGTCCTCGGCCAGGGCCGCGTTCCTCCGGCGGATGGCCTCGACGCCGATCTCCTCGATGACCTCGAGGCCGCCGGCCGCCGTGAAGGCTGCGCCCGTGGCCGGAGTCCCCAGCTCGAAGCGACGCGCGTCCGGCCGGGGATCGGCCGCGCGCGGGTCGAAGGCGAATGGCTCCCTGACGCCGAACCAGCTCAGCGGACCGGCGGCCAGGCGCTCGGCGAGGCCGGGGCGGACGTACAGGTACGCGATCCCGGGGCCGCCCAGCAGCCACTTGAGCCCGCCCGACAGCAGGAAGTCCACGTCCAGCGCCGGCGCATCGATCGGGATCTGGCCGTTGGACTGGTAGGCGTCGACGAGGAAGAGGGCGCCGCGCTCGTGCGCGAGCCGGGCCAGCGCGGCCACGTCCTGGATCGCGCCGGTGGTGAAGAACACGTGCGAGGTGGCGACCAGGGCGGTGCGCTCGTCGATCGCCTCCTCCCAGGCTTCGAGGGGCACCTCGAGCCCGTCGGGGCTCTCCAGGACCACGGTCTCGACGCCCCGCTCCCGTCGCCCCAGGAACTGGTAGAGGAGCGTGGGGAAGTCGAGCTCGCAGGTGACCACGCGGGGTCGACGCTCGAAATCGAGGGCGTCGGCCACCATCGTGAGGCCGGCCGAGATGCTGGGAACGAGGGCGATGCGGTCGGCCGGGGCGCCGACGGTGCGCCCGAAGGCGGCGCGGACCTCGTCGAGGCGATCCAGCCACAGCTCGTACCACGCGGAGGCCCCGAGCTCCATCCATTCCCGCTCGAAGCGCCGACGCTCGCGCAGGGATCGACGGCCGAGCGCGCCGAGCGAGTTGGAGTTCAGGTACACCTTGCTCCGGAGGATGGGAAACTCGGGCCGGTACCGCTCGGCCAGCTCCGCGCTGGTGGCGGAGGCTTCGGGGCCCGGCTTATCGTGGAGGCTCATGACTCAGGACAACAATCTCGGGCCTCTCCTGGACCTCGAGCAAGCCGCCGAGGTCGAGGAGAGGGACCGGGCCAGGCCGATTCCGGGCGGTGAGCCCGAGTGCCCCGCGTGCGGCGCCCCCATGGTGCGCCGCGTGGAGCGCCATCCGTACCCGCGGGGCGGAAGCTCGCCCTTCCGGGTGCGGTTGGTGTGCACGGCGGAGGACTGCCGCCGGTGGACGGTCTACGATTGGTGAGGCCGGGACCCCGGAGCCGGACCGGGGCCCCGGACCGGGGGCCGGCCTCAGCGACGGGCCACCTCGAACTCCTGCGCCCGGAAGCGCTCGCCGCTCACGGCTCGGCTGCGCTGGGAGGCCAGGTATACGAACACGTCGGTGACCTCGTCGGGCGTGGCCACCGTGCCCGGATCTTCCTCGGGGTAGGCGGCGGCGCGCATTTCCGTCCGCATGGCCCCGGGGTCGACCGTGTTCACCCGTACGCCGCTCCCGTCCAGCTCTCCCGCGAGGATCTCGGTGAGCGCTTCGAGCCCGTTCTTGGAGACACAGTAGGCGCCCCAGCGCGGTCGACCGTGGTCCCCCACGCCCGAGGAGACGTTGACGATCGAGCCGCGCGAGCGGCGCAGCGCCGGCAGCGCGGCGCGGATGCACAGGTAGGGACCCGTGAGGTTCACCTCGATCGTTCGACGCCAGATGTCATCGTCGAACTCCTCGATCGTGACCCGCTGCCCCAGGATGGAGGCGTTGTTCACCAGCACGTCCACGCGGCCCAGCTCCTCCAGCGTGGCCGCGACCCAGCGCTCCACCGCGGCCCGGTCGGTGACGTCGGTCTCCACGGCCACGCAGGTGGCGCCGAGCTCGCGGACCTCGGCCTCGATGCGGCGGAGGTCGTCCCCTCCCCGGGCGCACAGCGAGACGGCGGCCCCCTCCCGGGCGAAGCGGCGGGCCAGGGCCGCTCCGAGGCCCTTCGAAGCCCCGGAGATCATCGCGACGCGGTCCTCGAGTTCCTTCACGCGGCTCTCCTCGCGGTCGGTGTGCGTGTCGTGCGGATGGCGCCTGCGGTGAACAAGATTCGGGCCAGAGCATGAGCGGGCGAGGGCCGCGCTCGGATGCGCTGGCGCGCCGGCTGGCGCGGGTGGAGTCCCGCAACGTGACCTGGCTCGGTGATGCGTTCCCCGTGTTCTGGGAGCGCGCCTCCGGCTGCCGGGTCGTGGACGTGGACGGCGGAGAGTACGTCGACCTGACGGCCGGGTTCGCCGTGGCCGCGTGCGGCCACGGGCACCCGCGGGTGGTGGACGCGATCCGGGAGCAGGCCGGCCGCCTGGTACACGGGATGGGTGACGTCCACCCGCCGGCGGTGAAGGTGGAGCTCCTGGAGCGGCTGGCGGGGCTCCTCCCGTACGACGAGCCCCGGGTCCTCCTCGGGGTCACGGGGTCGGACGCGGTCGAGGCCGCCCTCAAGACGGCGGCCCTGGCCACCGGCCGGCCCGGGGTCGTGGCGTTCACGGGGGCATACCACGGCCTCGGCTACGGTGCCCTCTCGGTCACCGACGGGTCGCGGTTCCGGGCGCCGTTCGAGGCGCAACTCAACCGCACCGTGCTCCGGGCCCCGTTCCCGCACCCGTACCGGCCGCCGGCTGGCCTCCCGCGTGGCTCCGCGGCAGGACCCGCTGCCCTCGAGGCGCTGGAGGCCCTCCTGGACGGACCCGGAGGCGAGGAGGTGGGCGCGGTCATCCTGGAGCCGATCCAGGGACGGGGCGGCGAGGTGGTTCCCCCGCCCGGCTTCCTCGCGGGAGTCCGCGACCTGTGCCGGGAGCGTGGACTCGTCCTGGTGGCCGATGAGATCTACACCGGCTTCGGCCGCACCGGCTCGTGGTTCGCGGCCGGGGCGGAGGGGGTCGTGCCGGACCTCCTGTGCGTGGGCAAGGCCCTGTCGAGCGGGATGCCGATTTCGGCGTGCGCCGGTCCGGCTGGACTGATGGACGCGTGGCCGGCCTCGGGCGGAGAGGCCATCCACACCTCCACCTACCTGGGCCATCCGCTGGCGTGCGCCGCGGCGATCGCCAGCCTGGACGTCCTCGAGGAGGAGAAGCTGGCCCGACGCGCCCGGGATGTCGGAACCCGCTGGCTCGCCGCGCTGGGGGGCCTGGCGGAGGCTCATGCGTGCGTGGGCGACGTACGGGGCCGCGGTCTGGCCATCGGGATCGACCTGGTCCGCGACCGGCGCACGCGCGAGCCCGACCCCGGGCTGGCGCGCCGGGTCGTGACGGGAGCGCTCGGCGAGGGGTGGCTCGTGCTGGCCGGCGGACCGGACGGCAACGTCCTGTCGCTCACGCCTCCCCTCGTCATCGAGGAAGATCTCCTGGCCGGGGCCTCGGCGATGCTGGACCGAGTCCTGGCACGCGCCGGTTTCTGATCCGGGCAGTCTCCGGCTACATTGGACCGGGTCCGGCACGGGCACGGCGGCGCCGGGAACCGCCGCCCGGCCGGTCGCCCGTCACGGGCGGCGAGGCGAGGCGGCGAAAGGAGCCACACCCGATGGCGCAGGCGGAGCTCACGGTCACGGTCCAGGGGACTCCCAACCCCAACGCGGCCAAGTTCACGCTGAACCGCTCGCTCCCCGATCAGGGAGGCCGCTCGTATTTCGGCGTCGGCGAGACCGGGGACGACGCGCTGGCCGCGCGCCTGTTCGATGTCGAGGGCGTCCGCGCGCTGTTCATGGTGGACAACTTCATCACCGTCACCAAGGTGGACGAAGTCCGCTGGGACGACCTGGTCGAGCCCATCGAGGCCGCCATCCGCGAGGTGCTGGAGGAGACCGGAGCCTGACCGACTCTCGGGGCGGCGGCCCCCGGCCCTCGCCTCACGCCCCGTCGTCGGCCCGGTCCCCCCGTGCGTCCGTGTCGCCGCCCTCCCCTTCCAGCGCGGCCGGCACTCCCTCCCGGTAGGTCGGATAGCGCAGCTCCACGCCGAGCTCGTCGCGCATCCTCCGGTTGGAGACCCGCTTGCTGCCCAGCTTCCGGGCCAGCCGGTCCGGTCCGTAGGCGGCCCGCGCCTCCTCGAGCGTAAAGGCGCACAGCTCGAGGCCGCACCGTTCGGCCACGAGGCGCGCGAAGGCGTCGGAGACATGGGGCTCGTCGTCGACCAGGTCGTAGATCCGGCCGTTCTCTCCCCGGCGCCACACGGCCAGGAGGCCCTCGACCAGGTCGTCGACGTGGATGCGGTTCGACCACGTCTCCACGCCGTCGAGGACGCGGTAGCGGCCCTCCCGGATCGCCTCGCGCAGGGTACGGCCCGGCCCGTAGATACCCCCGATGCGGGCGATCCGGGGCCGGGCGTCGAAGGTCCATCCGGCCTGCAGCACGCGGCGCTCGGTGGCCAGGCGGGCGCGTCCCGCCGGCGAGTCGGGCCGGGGCAGGGTGGAGGCGTGCACGACCTCGCCGCCGCGATCTCCGTACACCGACGTGCTGCTCGCGTACACGAAGGCCTCGAGGGGCGCCCGGCCCAGCACGCGAAACAGGGCTTCGATCTCTGCTCCGGGGTCCTCACCGATCGGCGGGGCCAGATAGAAGACGACATCGGGCGACTCCCGGCCCAGGGCTCGGGCCGCGCCGCGCGCCCCCAGGTCGAGCACCCGCGCCTCGATGCCGACCCCTGCGAGCTCCGGCACGCGGTCGGGGCTCCGGGTGGTGCCGACCACCGAGTGGCCCTCGGACACCAGACGTCGACCGAGCCGCATGCCGGTGTAGCCGCAACCGACGATGAGCGCGTCAGCCATCGGCCGGCCCTCGCCCCCCCGTGGTGACTCGCTCCAGGAACTCGCGCACGATCCGGTAGGTGAGGCCCCAGATCGTCCGGCCCTCGTACTCGATGGCCGGGAAGACGCGCAGCGCCCCCTCGCGCTCGAGCCTCAGGGTGGAGCGCCGCCCGGGCGCGCGGAGCGCGCGGACCGGCACCCACACGTGCCCGACCAGCTCCGCGTTCTCGACCACCGAGCCCGGCGCACCGGCCCAACCCACGAACGGGGTGACGGCGATGGAAGGCAGGCGGCGGCTCCGCGGATGGACATCGTCCAGCCGGCCGAGGAGCGCGCTCCTCGCGACCACGAGCCCCGTTTCCTCGCCGAGCTCCCGCAGCGCCGTGGCCGCCATGTCGGGATCGGCGGGATCGTGGCGGCCGCCCGGCAGGGCCATGTGGCCCGACCAGGGGTCGCCGTCGATCTCGGCCCGCTGGACGAACAGGCCCTCGAGCTCGTCCACGGAGGCGACCAGTCCGGGCGGACGCAGGAGGAGCACGACCGCGGCGCGCGATCCGACGTCGGCGTCCTCGACCCGCCGGGGGGGACGCAGGCCGAGCCGGTGTTCGAGACCGGCGCGGACCGCGGCCGCCGGGCCCGGCTCCGGCGCCCCCGCGCTCACCGTCCGCGCCCTCCGCCCGGGACCGCCCGGTCCTCGAGCTCGGCGAGCAGGGTCAGGTAGCTCCGGTAACGGCTGTCGGCCACCTGGCCCCGGGCCACGGCCCGGCGCACTGCGCACCCGGGCTCGCCCCGGTGCAGGCAGTCCCCGAACCGGCATTCCTGCAGCAGGGGGCGCAGCTCGGGGAAGGCGTGCGAGAGCGCCGGCGCGGGGACATCCGGCAGCCCCGCGTACTGTAGCCCCGGAGTGTCGCCCAGGTAACTGCCGCCCGGGGCGGGGTACAGGCGGGCGGCCACCGTCGTGTGGCGCCCGCGCCCCGTGCGTTCGCTCACCGACCCCACGCGGAGCTCCACCTCGGGAACCAGGACGTTGAGCAGGCTGGACTTGCCGGTACCGGAGGGTCCGGCCAGGACGGTGACCCGGCCCGCGATGGCGGCGGCCAGCTCGCCGAGCCCGGCCCCCGTCCGCACGCTGGTGGGCCGGATCTCGTAGCCGGCCCCGCGGGCCGGTTCGAAGGGCGCCAGCGGATCGCCCGGCACGGCCTCCGGGGCCAGGTCCATCTTGTTGACCACCACGAGCGCCTCCAGGTCGCTGAGCTCGGCCAGCACGAGGAGGCGGTCCAGAAGACTCGTGTCGGGGTCCGGGCGCGCTACCGCGAACACGACGGCCACCCGGTCCAGGTTGGCGGCGATCACCTGGATCCCGCGGCCGTGGGAGGGATGCCGGGCGAGCCGGCTGCGTCGCGGGAGGCGCTCGAGGATGCGCGCGCTGCCGTCCTCGAGCCGCTCGACCAGGACCCGATCCCCGGCCACCACGCGATCCCGCGGCCCCTGGCGCAGACGTCCGGCCAGTACGCACTCGAGCCGCTCCGCGCCGTGCTCGACCAGGTAGGTTCCGGCGATCACGCCCAGCACCCGGTCTCCCGTCGGCCGCTCTTCGCTCACCGGGGCACGCGCCCTCCGTGCGGACCGGTGGGGGGGCGCACCGGAGGCCTAGGCGCCGCTGTCCGCCGGGCCCCGGGGTCCGACGCCTTCCGCGCCGAGCATCTCCTCCAGGCAGTTGAATCCCAGGAGGGCGCACTTGATCCGGACGGGGAAGCGCGCCACGCCAGCGAGGGCCCGCAGGTCTCCGAGGTCGGCGTCCTCGGAGAGGCCGGGCTCGCCGTGCATGAGCCGGGTGAACTTGCCGGCCAGCTCCAGGGCCTCGTCCAGGCTGCGCCCCTCGAGCTCGCGGGTCATCATCGAGGCCGCGGCCTGGCTGATCGAACAGCCGCGCCCCTCGAAGCGCGCCCGGTCGATTCGGTCCCCCGTCACCTCGAGCTGGAGCTCGATGACGTCTCCGCACAGCGGGTTGTTCATGGTGATCGAGTGAGTCGCCCCCTCCAGCGGTCCCTTGTTCCGGGGTCGCCGGTAGTGGTCCAGGATGACTTCCTGGTACAGGGAGCTGAGGGATTCGGGGATGGCCCGGTCCGGGGCACGCTTGGATTCGGAGTCGCTCATCGGGAGGTTTCGCTCGGGAAGAAGGAGGGTCAGGTCCGCGGCGCTTCGCCCACGCCGCCGAACATCTCCGCCGCCACGCGCAGACCGTCGATCAACGCGTCGATCTCGTCGCGCGTGTTGTACAGGTAGAGGCTGGCCCGGGCCGTCGCGCTGACCCCCAGGTGCTCCATCAGGGGCTGGTTGCAGTGATGCCCCGCGCGGATGGCGATCCCCTGGTGGTCCAGGATCGTGGCCAGGTCGTGCGCGTGGATATCGCCGTACTCGAAGGACAGCACGCCCATGCGGCCGGAGCGGGGTCCGTACAGTCGGAGCCCGTCGATCGCGTCGAGCCGCTCGATGGCGTAGGCCGTCAGCGACGCCTCGTGAGCATGGATCCGGTCCAGTCCGATGTCGTCCAGGTAGCGGATCGCCTCCCCCAGGCCCACCGCCCCGGCGATGTGGGGCGTGCCCGCCTCGAACTTGTGGGGGACCGCGGCCCACGTGGACCCCTCCAGCCGCACGGAGGCGATCATCTCGCCTCCGCCCTGGTAGGGTGGCATGGCCGCGAGCAGCTCGGTTCGCCCCCACAGGACGCCGATGCCGGTCGGTCCGCACATCTTGTGGCCGCTGAACGCGTAGAAGTCGCAGCCCAGGTCCTCCACGTCGATCGGCAGGTGGGGCGCCGCCTGGGCTCCGTCGACCAGGCAGAGCGCCCCGACCTCGTGTGCCAGTCCGGCGATCCGCTCCACCGGGTTCACGACCCCGAGCGTGTTGGAGACGTGCGTGACCGCCACCATCCGGGTGCGCGGCCCGAGCAGGCGCTCCAGGCCCTCCAGGTCCAGCTCCCCCTCCGGCGTCACGTCGGCGAAGCGGAGGACCGCGCCGGTGCGCTCGGCCAGGAGCTGCCACGGCACCAGGTTCGAGTGGTGCTCCATCTTGGTGAGGAGGATCTCGTCCCCCTCGGAGAGGGCGGAAGGGCCCCATGCCGAGGCCACCAGGTTGATGGCCTCGGTGGTGCCGCGCACGAACACGACCTCGGACGCGTCCCCGGCCCCGATGTGCGCGGCGACCGTGGCCCGGGCCCCCTCGTAGGCGTCGGTGGCCCGCACGCTGAGCGCGTGCACGCCCCGGTGCACGTTGGCGTGGTCGTGCCGGTAGTAGCGGGACACCGCCTCGATGACGCGCTCGGGCTTCTGCGAGGAAGCGGCGCTGTCCAGGTAGACGAGGGGGCGCCCGTGGACGCGCTGGTTCAGGATCGGGAAGTCCTCCCGGATCCTCCCCACGTCCAGGGGAGCTGGGCTCGCGGCGACATCCGTAGTGATCATGGGCTCGGAGTCCTCGGCCGCGGGGGCCGACCTCCGCCTCGTCTCTACGCTCCTCTCAATCGATCCGGACCTGCACTACGTCGCCCTCCACCCGACACTCGAACGTCTTGACCGGCTTGACCGCCGGCAAGGCCTTGGGAGCCCCGGTGGCCGGGTCGAAGCGCGCGCCGTGCAGCGCGCACTCGATCTGGCCGGCCACCATCTCACCGTCGGAGAGCGCGAACTCCTCGTGCGAACACCGGTCCTCCAGCGCGTACACCTGGTCGCCCTGGCGCACCAGCACGATCTTCTGCTCGTCCACCGCCACGCCCTTGAGCCCCGTGGCCGGGATCTCGTCCAGTCGCGCCACGTCGTAGAACTCCCCCTCGCCCATCCCGTTCCCTCAGATCCCGATCTTGGAGCCGATGGCGTCGCGCAGGCGCTCCCGGATGCCCTCGACCGGGACGCGCTCGAGGACCTCGTCGAAGAACCCGAACACCAGGAGGCGCTCCGCCGTGCGCCGCGTGAGACCGCGGCTCATCAGGTAGAACAGCATGCCCTCGTCCACCTGGCCGACCGTCGCGCCGTGGGAGCAGCGCACGTCGTCCGCCTCGATCTCCAGGTTGGGGAGCGTGGTGGCGTGACAGTGCTCGCTGAGGAGCAGGTTACGGTTGGTCTGGTAGGCATCGGTGAGCTGCGCGCCCCGATCGACTCGGATGAGGCCTCGGAAGATGCTGCGGGCCGAGTCGGTGAGCGCGCCCTTGTAGAGCAGGTCGCTGGAGGCGTGCGGGGCCGCGTGGTGCTGCAGCGTGTGGTGGTCGAAGTGCTGCTCTCCGTCCCCGAACCACAGGGCGAGCATCTCGCTCTCGCTCCCGGGGCCTTCCAGGTGGCTGGTCACGTCGTCCCGGGCCAGGTCGCCGCCCAGGTTCACGTTGAGCCCACTCAGCCGCGTGTCGCGGCCCGCCAGCAGATGCTGCACGCTGAAGTGCTTCACGCCCCGCCCGTAACGCTGCAACGCCAGGTAGCGGACGGTGGCTCCGTCCCCGGCGAACACCTCCAGCCCGCTCAGGCTGAGGAGCGGGCGCTCCAGGTCCGGGGACAGGTACTCCTCCACCCAGGTCACCTCCGCCTCCCGGCCCGTCACCACCAGCGTGTGGGTGGAGAGGAGACGGTCCCCCTCGCCGGCCCAGCGCAGTACGTGCACCGGCTCCGGCACCCGGACTCCGTCCGGCACGTACAGGACGTCGCCGCCGGTGAGCATGGCCACGTGCAGCGACCACAGCTTCTCCTCCATGGGAGCCACGTCGCTGGTGTAGAGCCGCTCGGCCAGGAGCTCGGGTCGCTCGCGCGCCACCCGGCGGATGGGGGCGAACAGGACGCCACGTTCGGCGAGGGCCGGGTCCAGCCGGCGGTGCAGGGTACGTCCGTCCACGCGCACGGCCACGGCGCCGCGGGCTTCCATGCCCTCCAGCAGCCGCGCGGCCTGCTCGGGGAGGTCCCCGGCGTCCCGGCTCTCCTCCTCGCCCGATTCGGGCGCGAAGGGCTCGTAGGACTCCGGGTCCAGACCCGACAGGTCGGTGTAGCGCCACTCTTCCGACTTGCGGGTCGGCATGGGGAGCTCCGCGTAGCGCTCCCATGCCCGTCGCCGCCGCTCCAGCAGCGTCGCGGGCTCGTCCAGCGTCTCCAGGAAGTCCGCGAGGCGGCTCCCGGCGGCCCCGGCTTCGGTGTCTCCGGCCACCCGGGCCGTCGTCACTCCATCCGCCACGTCAGGCACTCTCCCCGTGTCCGTGAACCGGGCGCCGGGGCCCGGCGTGGTCGGTCGTGCGGCTCATCCGACCGAGCCTTCCATCTCGAGCTCGATGAGGCGGTTGAGCTCGATGGCGAACTCGAGCGGCAGCTTCCTGGCGATGGGCTCGATGAAGCCGCGCACCACCATGGCCATGGCCTCCTCCTCCGCGAGGCCGCGGCTCATGAGGTAGAAGAGCTGCTCCTCGCCCACCTTCGAGACCGTCGCCTCGTGGCCGATCGTGGCCTGGTTCTCGTCGATCTCGATGTACGGGTACGTGTCCGTGCGCGACGTCTCGTCCAGGAGGAGCGCGTCGCACTCCACGTTGGACCTCGACCCCACCGCGCCCTCGTACACCTTGCACAGGCCCCGGTAGGACGAGCGCCCCGTCCCCTTGGAGATCGACTTGGACGTGATCCGGGACGTGGTGTGCGGGGCCACGTGGACCACCTTCCCGCCCGTGTCCTGGTGCTGGCCGTCCGTGGCGTAGGCGATGGACAGGACCTCGCCGTGCGCGCCCTCGCCCATCAGGTAGCAGGACGGGTACTTCATGGTGAGCTTGGAGCCAAGGTTCCCGTCCAGCCACTCCATGGTCGCGTGCTCGTGCACCATCGCCCGCTGGGTCACCAGGTTGTACATGTTGTTCGACCAGTTCTGGATGGTCGTGTAGCGGAAGCGGGCGTCCTTCTTGACAATGATCTCGATCACCCCCGAGTGGAACGACTCGGTGGAGTACTGCGGCGCCGTGCAGCCCTCGATGTAGTGCGCCTCGGAGCCCTCGTCGACGATGATGATGGTGCGCTCGAACTGGCCCATGCGCTCCGCGTTCACGCGGAAGTAGGCCTGGAGCGGGATGTCGATCTTCGCTCCCTTCGGGATGTAGACGAAGGAGCCTCCCGACCATACGGCCGAGTTCAGGGCCGCGAACTTGTTGTCCGCGGGCGGGATCACGGTGGCGAAGTGCTCGCGGAAGAGGTCCGGGTACATCTTCAGTCCATCCTCGATGGACTCGAAGATGACGCCCTGGTTCTCCCACTCCTCGCGCAGGGAGTGGTACACCATCTCGGACTCGTACTGGGCTCCGACCCCGGCCAGCACGCTGCGCTCGGCCTCGGGGATACCCAGTCGCTCGAAGGTGTCCTTGATCTCCTCGGGCACCTCGTCCCACGAGCGCTGCATGCGGTCCTGGGGGCGGATGTAGAAGTAGATCTCGTCCAGATTCATAGTCGAGAGGTCACCGCCCCACGTGGGCATGGGCTTCGACTCGAAGATCTCCAGGGCCCGGAGCCGGAAGTCGAGCATCCACTCCGGCTCCTCCTTGTGAGCCGAGATCTGGCGCACCACCTCTTCGGACAGCCCCTTGCGCGACTTGAAGACGGGCTTGTCCTTGGTGACGAAGTGGTACTTGTACTCGTCGAGGCCCAGGCCCTCGACCGTCTCGTTGTATGGCATGTGTCCTCCGCTGCTGCTCTTGCGCTCCGTTCGTCCTACGCCGCGGGCGGGGCCCCGTTGGGCCCGCGCCGGGCGTCGCTCAGGCGGGGGAGGCGAGCTCCTCCCGGAGCCAGTTGTAGCCGCGCTCCTCCAGCTTCTCGGCCATCTCCGGGCCGCCGCTCTCGACGATCCGCCCGCCGATCATCACGTGGACGCGATCCGGCTCGATGTAGTTCAGGATGCGCTTGTAGTGCGTGATCAGGAGGACGCCGAGCCCGGGGTCCTCCTCGGCCAGGGTGTTCACCCCGTTCGAGACGATCTTGAGGGCGTCGATGTCCAGGCCGCTGTCCGTCTCGTCCATGACCGCCAGGCGGGGCCGGAGGACGGCCATCTGGAGGATCTCGTTGCGCTTCTTCTCGCCCCCGCTGAACCCATCGTTGACGTAGCGGTCGGCGAAGTCCTCGTCCATCTCGAGCAGCTGCATGCGGTCCCGGAGCTCCTTCTGGAACTCGAACACGTCGACCTCTTCGCCTTCGTCGCGCCGTGCGTTCACCGCCGTGCGCAGGAAGTTGGAGATCGTCACGCCCGGGATCTCGCTCGGATACTGGAAGGCGAGGAAGATCCCGCGGCGGGCGCGCTCGTCCGGCTCCCACTCGAGGATGCTCTCCCCGTCGTAAAGCACGTCGCCGCCGGTGACCTCGTAGCCCGGGTGGCCCGCGATTACCTTGGCCAGCGTGCTCTTGCCGGAGCCGTTCGGCCCCATGAGGGCGTGGATCTCACCCGACTCGAGCGTGAGGACCACTCCCTCGAGGATCTCCGACTCCTCCTCCGCGACCCGTGCCCTGAGGTCACGAACCTCCAGAAGATGCTCCGCCATACCGCTCTCCGTGTCTCGTCCTGAATTCGATCCGGCGCGCGTTCCGCGACCGGCCCCGCCGGGCGCGGGCCGACTCGAAACGATAACCGTTATCGTTACGGGTCTAGGAACGTACCCGAGTTGAGACTGAATTTCAAGTGGCGTCCTGGACGGCACCATATTCGCAGGGAGCCCGGAGCGAAAGCCCCGGCGCCACGCCGTCCGCGGCGCTCACCCGCACGTCCAAACCGGAGGCACCATGAGAGCGGCCCTCATGCGCGAGCACGGCGGACCCGAGGTCCTGGAGATCGGGGAGCTTCCCGACCCGGAGCCACGGCGCGGGGAGGTCGTGGTCGACGTTCGCGCGGTTGCCCTCAATCACCTCGACCTGTGGGTGCGCCGGGGTCTTCCGGGCCTCGAGCTGGAGCTGCCGCACGTGGGCGGCGCCGACGTGGCAGGAACGGTCGCATCGGTCGGGGAGGGCGTGGAGGGCTGGACGGCGGGCGACCGAGTGGTCGTCAACCCGGGGCAGTGGTGCGGGCGGTGCGAGTGGTGCGTGCGGGGGGAGAACAGCCTGTGCGAGCACTTCAGGATCCTGGGTGAGCACGTCCAGGGCGGCCTGGCCGAAAAGGTCCGCGTGCCGGCCGTCAGCCTGTATCCCCTCCCGGAGGGATTCCCGTTCGAGGCGGCGGCGGCCGTGCCCCTGGTGTTCCAGACCGCCTGGCGCGCCCTCGTGTCGCGAGCCCGGCTCGCGCCCGGCGAGACCGTGCTGGTCACGGGCGGCTCCGGGGGAGTGTCCACGGCCGCGATTCAGATCGCCGCGCTGTGCGGCGCGCGGGTCCTCGCCGTGACCAGCGGGCCCGAGAAGGTGGAGCGGGTCGTCGAGCTGGGCGCCGATCTGGCCATCGACCGACTGGAGGAGGACTTCTCCCGCGCGGCGTTCGAGGCCACGGACCGGCGCGGCGTGGACGTGGTGCTCGACAGCGTGGGCGCGGCCGTGTGGGCGGATTGCGTCCGGGCGCTGGCCCGCGACGGCCGCCTGGTGACGTACGGGGCCACCACGGGCCCGGAGGGTTGCCAGGACATCCGGCGGTTGTTCTGGAAGCAGATCCGCATCATCGGCTCCACCATGGCGAGCCGCGCCGAGTTCGAGAGGGTCATGGACCTGGTGTTCTCCGGCCGCCTGCGCCCCGTGGTGGACGTGGTGTGGCCGCTGGACCGGATCGCCGATGCCCACGCGCGACTCGAGGCAGGCGAGGGCTTCGGAAAGATCGTGCTCCTCCCGTGACCGCCGGGAGGGTAGGGCGTCTGGCGAGACTCCGCGAGGAGCGCTTCGACATCGTGGTGATCGGCGGCGGCATCACCGGCGCCGCCACGGCGCGGGACGCCGCCCGTCGCGGGTACCGTACGGCCCTCGTGGAGGCCCGGGACTTCGGGGAGGGCACCAGCAGCCGCTCGTCCCGCCTGGTGCACGGGGGCCTCCGCTACCTGGAGCAGCTGGAGCTCGACCTGGTGTTCGAGGCCAGCCAGGAGCGGCGCACCCTGCTCCACCTGGCCCCGCACATGGTTCGGCCCCTGGAGTTCCTCTTTCCCCTGTACGAGGACGGCCGCGTCGGCAAGCTCAAGCTCGATGCCGGCATGTGGCTCTACGATGCGCTGGCGTTGTTCCGGAACATCGAGCGCCACCAGATGCTCGATGCCGACGAGGTGGCCGAGCGCGAGCCGCAGCTGCGGCGACAGGGGCTCCTGGGAGGGGCTCGCTACTTCGACGCCCAGGTCGACGACGCGCGACTCGTCCTCGCCACGGTGCTCGGGGCCGCGGAGTCCGGGGCCGTGGTCGCCAACCGGCTGCCGGCGGTGGGGGTCGAGCAGCGAGATGGCGTCGTCCAGGGCGTGCGGGTGGCCGGGGCGGCGGGCCGGACCTCCGCGGCCGATCCAGCGTCCGGCGACCTCGGCACGCGAGCGCGCGGCACGGAGACGGCGGACGCCTGGACCATCCCGGCCCGGTTGGTGATCAACGCGACGGGCCCGTGGACCGACCGCACGCGCTCGCTGGCCGGGGTCGACGAACATCCGCTCCTCCGGCCCACGCGGGGGACGCACATCCACGTGCACCGGGCGCGCCTGGACCACAGGCACGCCCTCATCTTCGAGTCCCCGGTCGACCGCCGCATCATGTTCGTCCTTCCCTGGGGAAGCGACCTGACCATCATCGGGACCACGGACGTGGATTTCGACGGCGACCCCGCGACGGTCCGACCCACCGCCGACGACGTGGCCTACCTCCTCGAGTCGGCCAACCGGCTGTTCCCCGGGGCGGAGCTGCGGACCGCGGACGTGGTGGGCGCCTGGGCGGGCCTCCGACCTCTGGTCGCGGAAGGCAACGCGGCCGACGAAGACGCCGTATCGAGGGACTTCGAGATACGGGAGGCGCCGCCCGGCCTGCTCACCATCGCCGGCGGGAAGCTGACGTCCCACCGAAACATGGCGGAGAAGCTGGTCGATCGCGCCGCCGCCCTGCTCGAGGAGCGATTCGACGCCCCGCCGGCGCGCGACTGCGACACGGCGCGCGTGCCGCTTCCCGGCGGTGACTTCCAGGACCTCGACCTCTTGCGAGAGGCGATCGCCGCCCTCGCGGCTCCCTATCATCTTCCTCCCTCCTCCGTGGATCGGCTGGCGGCCGCCTACGGCACGCGGGCCCGCCAGGTCCTGACGCTGCTGGCCGGGCGCCCGGCCCTGCGGGAACCACTGGCCGAGGACCTGCCGTACCTGGCGGCGGAAGCCGTGTACGCCGCGCGCGAGGAGATGGTGGTCCACCTGGAGGATGTCGTGTTCCGGCGCACGCGCCTCGCGCTGGAGACAGCGGAGGGGCTCGAGGAGGCCTTCCGTCTCACCGCACGCCTGGTGGGCGACGAGCTGGGCTGGGACGATGGACGCCGGTCGCGGGAGATCGAGGCGGCGCTGGCCGAGCGAGCGCGCTGCGACGCGTGGCGGGGCGCGGCCTCCTAAGCACCGCCCCCCCTCCCCGTGTTATCAAGGAACACGTCCCCCGGGGCGTCGGTACGCTGGGCGGGTCGCTTCACCTGGAGAAGGATGAGGTCTGCGGTGCGAGGTCGTGGTCGGGCCGGGCGGGCGGCCCCGGAGAATCCGAAGCTCGTCGCCCCTCCGCTCGCCGGTCGCTCGGCGCTGTGGGCCGGCATCGCGCTCCTGGCGGTGGGATGCATGGCCACGCCCGGGGTAGGAGGCGTGCAGGGCACGGCCGAGTCGCCCAGCTCCTTCTGGGTACCACCGGTCCGCGACACCGCGCGCCGGACCGGTCCTCCCCCGGCCACGCTGCCGGCGGACCTCCGGTCGGGCGCCGACAGCCTCGCCCTCACGGATGTGATCGACATCGCCCTCGGGAGCAACACGACCACGCGTGCCTCCTGGGAGTCGGCGCGCGCCGCGGCGTACGCCTATGGGTCGGCGCGTGGGGCCTGGCTGCCCACGGTGGACGGGCAGGTGGACGTGAACACCCTCAAGACGGCCGCTTCCCAGGGTCGCAGCGCGGTCCGGCAGACGATCTACGGGCCCAGCGCGACCCTGTCGTGGACGCTGCTGGACTTCGGAGGCCGGTCGGGGAGGATCGGCCGGGCTCGGAACGCTCTCCTGGCCGCGGACTGGACCCACAACGCCGCCATCCAGAACGTCGTGCTTCAGGTCGAGTCCGCCTACTTCCAGTACCTGGCGACGCGGGCGCTCCTGGACGCCCAGCGGACCTCCCTGCAGGAGGCCCACCGCAACCTGGAAGCGGCCCGGGAGCGGCACGCGGTGGGAGTCGCCACGATGGCGGATACCCTCAAGGCCCGGACGGCGGTCTCGCAGGCCCAGCTCGCGCTCGAGACGACGCAGGGCCAGGTGGCCACCACGCGGGGCGCGCTCGCCGTGGCCATGGGCCTGCCGGCCAACGTGAGCTACGACGTGCGCCGCTCGCCGGGGAGCGCGCCGCCCCTCCAGGTGGCCGCGTCCGTGGACAGCCTCATCGATCGTGCGCTTCGTGACCGGCCCGACCTGGCGGCGGCACGGGCGCAGGCCGAGGCGGCCGACGCGGGGGTGGCCCAGGCGCGGGGCGCGCTCCTCCCCAGGATCGTGGCGAGCGGCCAGGCGGCGGAGACGTACTTCGCCAACACGGCCGGGGGACGGGGCAGCTACTCGGGGAGCCTCGCGATCCAGATTCCGCTGTTCTCGGGCTTCTCGCGCCACTACGACCTCCAGGCGGCACAGGCCGCGGCCAGGGCCAGCCACGCCCGGGCGGAGGGACTCGCGCAGCAGGTGGTGTATCAGGTGTTCGCGTCCTACAACGACCTGAAGACGGCGACCCAGCGCGTGCGGACCAGTGGGGACCTGCTGGCCAGCGCACGACAATCGGAAGAGGCGGCGCTCGCGCAGTACCGCGAGGGCGTCGGGAGCCTGCTGGACCTCCTCTCCGCCCAGAGTGCCCTGGCCGATGCCCGGGCCCAGGAGATCGACGCGCGATGGAGCTGGTACAGCGCTCTCGCGCAGCTCGCGCACGACGCCGGGCTGCTGGACCTGAAGGGCGGGAGCACGATTCCGATGCGGCCCGACACGGCGGGGGCCCCTTGAGTCGGAGGCGCGTGGCCGCCGTCCGCTCGGCGATGGCGGCGGGGATGGCGGCGATGCTGACCGCGTGCTCGCACGGGCCGTCCAACGCGCCGTCCACCGTGCCGGTCAAGGCGGCGCGGGCCGAGCGACGGGACGTCCCGGTCGAAGTGCGCGCCAACGGGACCGTCGAGCCGCTGCAGACCGTCTCGGTCTTGTCGCGCGTCGAGGGCACCGTGCAGCGCGTGGCCTTCCAGGAGGGAGACGAGGTCCGGACCGGCCAGATCCTCTTCCAGCTCGATCCGCGTCCGTATCGCGCGGCGCTCGAGCAGGCGGAGGGCAACCTGCAGCGGGACATCGCCCAGGCCCGCAACGCGGAGCTCCAGGCCGCTCGTTACCAGAAGCTGGTCGAGAAGGACTTCGTGAGCTCGCAGCAGTTCGACCAGGCGCAGGCCAACGCGGCCGCCCTGCGCGCCTCGGTCAAGTCCGATTCCGCGGCCGTGGCCAGCGCCCGTCTCAACCTGGAGTATGCCACCATCCGCTCTCCGATCGACGGCCGCACGGGGAGCCTGCTCGTGCACCGGGGCAACCTGGTCCGGGCCGGCAGCGGCCAGGCGCTCGTGGTCATCAACCAGATCCGGCCAGTCCTGGTGCGCTTCTCGGCGCCCGAGCGCTACCTGCCCCAGCTCCTGGCCAAGAGGGACGACTCGCTGGTGGTGTACGCGCTTCCCTCCGGAGAGGGGGGCGAGCGCGCGGAGGGCCTTCTGACCTTCGTGGACAACTCGGTCGACCAGTCGACGGGCACCGTGGTCCTCAAGGCCCTGTTCCCGAACGAGCAGGAGCGGCTGTGGCCCGGTGAGTACCTGGACATGCGGCTCGTGCTGGACGTTCAGCGCAACGTCGTGGTCGTGCCCCAGTCGGCGGTGGCGTCGGGCCAGAACGGCACGTACGTGTATGTCGTGAATCCGACCGACTCCACGGTCGCCAGCCGCGACGTCAAGGTGCAGCGCTCGGCGGACAGCCTCGACGTGATCGAGTCGGGGCTCGAGGGGGGCGAGGTCGTGGTGACGGACGGTCAGCTCCGACTGTTCGCGGGAGCGCGCGCCGACGTCACCAACGCGGCCGAGCTGGCCGCCGACAGCGCCTCGAGTCGGGCGAGTCGGAGCGGCGGCCAGGCGGGAGTCGGATGAACCCCTCGGAGCTGTTCATCAAGCGACCCGTCATGACGACGCTGGTCATGGCGGGCATTCTCATCTTCGGGATCATGGCCTACCGGATGCTCCCGGTGAGCGACCTCCCGAACGTGGATTTCCCGACCATCTCGGTGGGCGCCAGCCTGCCGGGCGCCAGCCCGGAGACCATGGCCGCCGCGGTGGCGACTCCGCTCGAGAAGCAGTTCTCGACCATCGCCGGCATCTCGGACATGACGTCTACCAGTACGCAGGGCGGGACCTCCATCACCCTGCAGTTCGACCTGAACCGGGACATCGACGCCGCCGCCCAGGACGTGCAGGCGGCCATCTCCAAGACCCTGCACCAGCTTCCGACCGGCATCATCCCGCCTTCGTACAACAAGGTGAATCCGGCGGCCTCGCCGATCATCTACCTGGCGCTCACCTCCAGCAGCCTGGCCCTCTCGGCCCTGGACGAGTACGGCGAGACCGTGCTCGGACAGCGCATCTCCACCGTCCCCGGCGTGGCCCAGGTGTCGATCTACGGGGCCCAGAAGTACGCCGTGCGGATCCAGCTCGATCCCGGCGAGCTGGCCTCCCGTCGGATCGGGATCGACCAGGTGGCACAGGCGGTCTCGAGCGGCAACGTGAACCTGCCCACCGGCGTGCTGTGGGGGAGCCAGAAGGCGTACACGGTGCAGGCCAACGGCCAGCTGAGCGACGCCCAGGCCTTCCGGCGGCTCATCGTCTCGTACCGGAACGGCTCCCCCGTCCGGCTCCAGGACCTGGGCCGCGTCCTCGACGATGTGCAGGACAATAAGACCGCGGGATGGTACGACAACACGCGCTCGATCATCCTGGCCATCCAGCGGCAGCCCGGCACCAACACGGTCAAGGTCGCCGCCAACGTCCGGAAGATGCTGGGCCAGCTCGATAGGCAGATCCCGGCCTCGGTCCAGGTGCACCTGCTGTATGACCGGTCCGAGTCCATCCAGGACTCGGTGTCGGACGTGCGCTTCACCCTGCTCCTCACGCTCGGCCTGGTCGTGATGGTGATCTTCCTCTTCCTGAGGAACCTGTCCGCCACGATCATCCCGAGCCTGGCCCTGCCGATCTCGATCATCGGCACCTTCGCGGTCATGTACCTGGCCGGCTACACGCTCGACAACCTCAGCCTCATGGCGCTCACGCTCGCCGTTGGGTTCGTGGTGGACGACGCCATCGTGATGCTCGAGAACATCGTGCGTCACATGGAGATGGGTAAGGAGCCGATCCGGGCCGCGCTGGACGGGTCCCGCGAGATCGGCTTCACGATCCTCTCCATGACCCTCTCCCTGACGGCCGTGTTCATCCCGATCCTCCTCATGGGCGGGGTGATCGGTCGCCTGTTCCACGAGTTCTCCGTGACCATCATGTCGGCCATCCTGGTCTCCGGCGTGGTGTCCCTCACCCTGACTCCCATGCTGTCCAGCCGCTTCCTGCGTCCACCCGGGGAGCAGCACCACGGTCGCCTGTACGAGGTGACCGAGGGCATCTACCAGCGCGCCCTGGGGCTGTACCAGCGCTCGCTGGAGCGGGTCATGGACCACCGGCCCGGGACCATGGTCTTCTCGCTGGCGATCCTCGTGGGGAGCGTGCTCCTGTTCCTGCACATTCCCAAGGGCTTCTTGCCGGCGGAGGACACCGGCCGAATCCACGGCACGGTGGAGACCCTGGAGGGAACGTCGTTCCAGGCCATGCTGCAGCATCAGAAGCAGGTCGCCGACATCGTCGCCGCCGACCCGAACGTCCGCGACTTCATGTCCTTCGTGGGGGGCGGACGCGGGACGATGAACCAGGGCACGGTGTTCATGCACCTCAAGCCGCGCTCGGATCGGCTGGGAGTGGACGAGGTCATCAAGGAGCTCAACCGCAAGGTGGCGGCGATCCCCGGCGTGAGGGTGTACTTCCAGAACCCCCCCTCCATCCGGATCGGCGGGCGAGGGTCGAAGAGCCAGTACCAGTTCACGCTCGAGAGCCCGGACCTGCCCACGCTCTACAGGAGCGCCCAGGTCATGGAGGCGGCCATGGACAGCCTCCCGAACCTCGTCAACGTGACCAGCGACCTCCAGATCTCCAACCCGCAGGTGGCCGTCGACATCGACCGCGACCGGGCGGCCGCCCTCGGGGTATCGACCGACCAGGTGGAGCGGGCCCTGTACGACGCCTACGGGTCCCGCCAGGTGTCGACCATCCTCACTCCCAGCAACCAGTACTGGGTGGTGATGGAGCTCCTCCCCCGGTTCCAGCGCGACCCGGACGCGCTCGGCATGCTGTACGTCCGCTCCGACTCCGGCACCATGGTGCCGCTGGGCTCCGTGGCCACGCTCAAGCCCACGCTCGGGCCGCTCACGGTGAGCCACGCGGGCCAGGTCCCCTCGGTGACGGTCTCCTTCGACCTCGGGTCGGGGACCTCGCTGGGGACGGCCGTCTCCCAGATCAGGAAGCTGGCGAGGGTCCGGGTGCCCTCGACCGTCAACACGACCTTCTCGGGCACCGCCGCGGCGTTCCAGTCCAGCCAGCAGGGCCTCCTGCTGCTCCTGGTGCTCGCCGTCCTGGTCATCTACCTGGTGCTCGGGATCCTCTACGAGAGCTTCATCCACCCGATCACGATCCTCTCGGGGCTCCCGTTCGCGGCATTCGGCGCCCTCCTGACCCTGCTCGTGTTCCACGTCGAGCTCAGCGTATACGCCTACGTGGGCATCATCATGCTCATCGGCCTGGTGAAGAAGAACGCCATCATGATGATCGACTTCGCCCTGGAGGCGGAGCGCAGCGAGGGCGCTTCGCCACGCGCTGCAATCCTGGAGGCGTGCAGCGTGCGCTTCCGGCCCATCATGATGACCACCATGGCGGCGCTCATGGCCACGCTTCCGATCGCGATCGGGTTCGGTGCCGGATCGGAGTCGCGCCGGCCCCTCGGGCTCGCGGTCGTGGGCGGGCTGCTGTTCTCGCAGCTCATCACGCTGTACGTGACGCCCGTGGTCTACACCTACCTCGACACCCTGCAGAAGCGGCTCGGCCTGTGGGGCACGGAGCCCGTGCCCGTCCCGGCGGGTGCGAGCGGCCAGGCGCACGCTCTCATGGCCGGCGGGGAGATCGAGGCCGGCTGAGGCTCGACTCGGACCCGTTCGGGGCCCGCCCGGCGGCGTCCCGGAGGTCGCCCGCAGGACGCAACGGGTGTGGACAAGTGCAACGGCGCGCGCCCTCTATTCCGCTCTCGCCTCGGGCCTGTGGCGTTCCTCTAACTAACGCCACCGAACAAGGTTATACACCCCCACTCGTTGCGGGGGCTTGTGTCTTGCCCCCTTCCCTGCCGGGGTCGCTTCCAGACGGGTGATACCACGCTTCGAAATGACTGCGACAGGAGACACGATGTCCACCGTGAAGAGCCTCAAGACCAGGCTGGGACGGGCGGACCGCGCCGGGTGGCGCGGGGCGGCCGGCTTCACCCTGATCGAGCTGCTCATCGTGGTCGTGATCATCGGCATCCTGGCCGCGATCGCGATACCGCAGTTCGCATCGACCAAGGAAAAGGCGTTCGACGCATCGGCCAAGAGCGACCTCCGCAATCTCATGACGGCCGAGGAGTCGTACTTCTACGACTATTCCAGCTACAGCGCCGGAACCCAGAGCGGGTCCGGGGCGCCCATCGTGGACGCCAACGGGAACATCCTGGTGCGGGCCAGCTCGGGCATCAACGGAGGGGTCTCGGTGCAGGGGAACGGCTACGTGGCCACCGCCGGCCACGACGTCTCCTCGTCGTGGTGGTGCGTGAACACGGACGACGGGGCGGGGCACATCGTGCAGACTTCGCCGGGCTCGGGCTGCTAGCCGGAGCACGGCTCTTCCCGGCCGGATCCTCGCCCGACCCTACTCGGCGGGTTGGCGACCGGCCGATTCTCTCGCTCCCCGCAGGGGTGGGGGGGGGTGGGACCGGGCC
>Ga0307440_1000032_pt1 | contig 51322 bp, 44 predicted proteins | sample SalMarWE160410MG_FD_202150 | JGI IMG/M metagenome (GOLD analysis project Ga0307440, IMG submission 202150) | Salt marsh sediment microbial communities from the Plum Island Ecosystem LTER, Massachusetts, United States - WE1604-10 | ecosystem: Environmental > Aquatic > Marine > Intertidal zone >...
GGTTTCCTTTAAAAAATCGAGATGACGCACAAAAGCCTGCCAGAGCTGTTTGGGATCATTTTCCGCGGATTGTTGGCGCCGCTGTTTGTTTTTTGCCTGAAACATCTGATGGGCTGCAAAGGATTTTTGAAGCAGGTCTTCGATCTGGTCCGGCGAATGGGACAAAAGGAGATTGAGCACCATGGAAAAGTTTATTTTGATCTGGCTGGACACATCCGACGGCGGCGAAGACATCAATTTTGCCGTCAGCCGAATGTCCATGAATTTGCCGGGAATCGCCACCGCAAATCCAATATGGTCCATTCCCCTTCGTCCGGCCCGTCCGGTCATTTGATGAAACTCCGTCGGAGAAAGCGGCATAAACTCCCTGCCGTTGAACCGGTCGGAGTTCAATAAGACGATGGTTCTGGCCGGAAAATTCACACCGGCGGCAACGGTTGACGTGGCGAAAACCGCATCTAAAAGCCCTTCGGTCATCAGGGTTTCCAGCACCAGTTTCCATGCCGGAAGCTGTCCGCTGTGGTGGGCGCCCACTGCCAATTGTTCGAGGTGCCACATTTGCCGGTGGCGGGTAATGTGGGAATTATGCGCCACAAGTTCTTCGATTCTTCGGCTTCGCCGGTCCTTTCTCGTCAAATTGTTTCCCAAAGTCTGATCGCAGAGATCGAGGGCATTGTCACAATCGGCTCTGGATTTGAGAAAAAATATCGCCGGGAGAAGCCGATATTTATTGAGGACGCGCAAAATATCCCCGAAAGGCGGCAGCTTATGGGGCGGCGAAAGAAACAGCGGACGGCTTGCGGTCACATAAGAAGCCACTTTTTTGGATAATCTGCTCTTTCTCGGGCTTCCCCGGGAAAGCAGCGGAAGCAGGGTTCCCGAAGGGTGAAAAAAAAGGGCGTGCAACGGCACGGGTCTTTTGGTTTCTTCGACAACAATGCACTCCTTCAAGCGAATGGTCGAAAGCCAATGGGCAATGTCCTTTGCATTCCCGATGGTGGCCGAGAGCAAAAGAAGGGGTATCCTGGGGGGAAGATATATCATGATCTCTTCCCACACGACCCCCCGGTCTTCATCTCCCAAAAAATGCGCTTCGTCCAGAACAACAATATCGGTAAGGAGCATCACACCTTGATACATGGCGTCGTATAGTTGATTCCGAAGGATTTCGGTGGTTCCCACAATAACGGGCGCATCCAGGTTTTCTTTTCGGTCACCGGTTAAAATGCCGACGTTTTCCGGCCCGAATATTTGTGAAAATTCACTGTATTTTGTATTGCTCAGCGCTTTTAGGGGGGAGGCATACCACGATTTGCCCCCCTTTTTTAGAATCCTGGCGATAGCTTGCTCGGCAATCCATGTTTTGCCGGATCCGGTCGGTGCCGTCACCAGGCAGTCCGAGCGTTTAACCGCCGACAATGCCTGGATCTGATAGGGGTCGGGTTTGAAAGGTGTCTCATCAGGGACGCCGATGCCGGCAAAAATCCGCTTGAGCCCTGCGTCGGCCCCGGGCCTGATTTTGGGAGGCCGGCGCCGCCGGCTGTATCCGCCTTTTCTTTTTTTTGTCTTATAAAAGTGTCGTGTTGAACCGCTCATTAAATTCTGACAATCATCGCATTAACATTCTCTTTTGCAACCGAATTTACATCAAAGGGTGAAATGCCGTTCAGGTCTGCTTCTATCAAGGCTTCGTCATAAGGAATAAATCCGAGAAACTCGAAATCGCGCAAATGCTCCCTTAAAAACAGCTCGTCTTTCGGGTTGCGGATTTTATTGCCCACGAGGACGATGTTTTTAAGTCCGATTTCCAAAGCAAGCTTTCGAATATGGCCGGCGGTATCCATGCTTCTCCGGCCGGGTTCCACCACCACGATCAAGCGATCCACCGCCGAAGCGGTGGCTCTTCCCAAATGTTCGATTCCGGCCTCCATGTCCATCACCACCACTTCATCACGCGCCAGGACAATATGGGTGATCAACGCCCGCAACAGGGTACTCTCCGGGCAGATGCAGCCGCCGCCCCCTTTTTGAACGCCCCCAAGACGCATCAGTTTGATGCCGTCCATCTTTGCCGACAGCGCTTCGGGAAGGTCATCCACTTTGGGGTTGAGTTTAAAAAAACCGCCGATGCTGCCCGGCCTCGCTTCGGTCCTCTCGAATATGAGTTCTTTCATCTCCGAAATGGGCGTAATGCTGTCCGCATCCGGTATGCCCAATGCCGCCGCAAGGTTGGCGTCCGGATCCGCATCAATAGCCAGCACATGTTTTCCCTGAGCATTCAACGTCCGTATCAAAAGTGCCGAAAAGGTTGTTTTCCCAACGCCCCCTTTGCCGCTCACTGCAAGTTTCATAATGTATCCTTTCGGGCTTCTTGAATTTACAGTTTGATGGATCCGTAAAATTTCGAATTCATCTTACGAAACCATTACGTTTCTTTTAATCTTGAATATAACACAGGATATCGTCGGAGCAAGAGCATTTATTCGCCCTTTCACTTGATAATGCCCCTTGAAATGGTTATTGTTGCTGTCAAACCCTGAATCCTGAACCTGAAAGTCTGCAGCCCAATGAAAAACGATGAAACACCGATACCTCTCCGCCCTTTGATCCTGGCGCCCGCAGGCAACAAGGCCGCCTTTTTGGCCGCCCTTGCCGCAGGTGCCGATGAAATATACTGCGGGCTACGCCAATTTTCGGCACGCATGGCCGCCGAAAATTTTACCATAGAGGAGCTTATCCCTCTGACACTGCTGGCCCATGACAAAGGGGTCAGAGTTCATGTGGCGTTGAACGCGCTGTTGAAGCCGGAAGAACTGCACACGGCACAAAGACTGCTCCAACAACTGGGCAGCCACGTGAAACCGGACGGCATTATCATTCAGGACCTGGCTTTTGTCGACCTCGCCGGCCAAGCCGGTTTTAAAGGCGAAATTCATCTTTCGACCTTGTCCAATGTCAGTTTTTCAGCGGCCCTTCAACAGGTTCAAAAAAGCTTCGGCGTTCACCGGATCGTGCTTCCCAGGGAACTGAATATCGATGAAATCAAAACCATGGCCACAGCCTGTCCCAGGGGGCTGGATCTGGAAGTATTCATACACGGCGCGCTGTGCTATGGTGTTTCCGGAAGATGCTACTGGAGCAGTTATCTCGGTGGAAAAAGCGGGCTTCGGGGACGATGCGTCCAGCCCTGTCGCCGAGTATACCGGCAAAAAAAACAAAATGAAAGATCCTTTTCCTGCCGGGATCTCAGTCTGGATGTGCTCGTCAAAGTCCTTCTGACGATTCCGCAAATCCGCGCCTGGAAGATCGAAGGCCGTAAAAAAGGCCCACACACTGTTTTTTATACGATCAAGGCCTACCAGATGATAAGAGACCACGGAACCGATCCCAAAGCAAAAAAAGAGGCGCTTTATCTGCTATCCTATACTTTGGGAAGGCCTGGAACCCATTATCATTTCTTGCCTCAAAGACCTCAAAATCCGATCCATCTTGATGATCGAACCGGATCCGGACTTTTCGTGGGGACCGTAAAAGGAAGCGCTCAACAACCGTTTTTAAATCCAAAAGAAATGCTGCTGCCGGGCGATCTCCTTCGCATAGGATATGAGGACCAAAAATGGCACAAAACCGTCAGGGTGGGCAAGTATGTTCCAAAAAGCGGGCGACTTACTCTAAAGCCCCTTCTGAAAAAAAACGGCGCTAAAAATATTCCGGTGTTTTTGATCGACCGCCGGGAAAAGGATCTTATGGACAGGATATCCGAACTCGAAAAGAACTTGATCCAAACACCGGTATTGACATCCACCCGGTCGGTTTTCGTCGAGAAACATTCCGAAAGATTTGAAAATAAAAAAGAGAAAATTACCAACCTTATCGTTTTTCGTCAACCCGGTAAAATCAAACCTCACGATACAACAGGACTTTGGCTTTCAAAACAATCCGCAGCGCAGCTTCCCAAAAAACTCCGGTCCCGGATATGGTGGTGGCTGCCCCCGGTGATCTGGCCGGATAACGAAAAAGAACTTAAAGCCCTCATCGATTCAGTACAAAATACCGGCGCCGGACACTTCGTGCTGAATGCGCCGTGGCAGCGTGCACTGTTTAACGATGTAAAAAAAATTACCCTGTGGGCCGGTCCTTTTTGCAATATCGCCAATGCTTCGGCCATCAGGATTCTGGAATCTATGGGTTTCAAAGGGGTTATCGTCACTCCCGAACTCGGGCAAAAAGATTATCTAATGCTCCCCAGACAAAGCCCTTTGCCTCTGGGAATCGTTCTTTACGGCAACTGGCCCCTATGTGTTTCTCGCGCGCTGTCCGACCAATTGGAAACTGAAACGCTTTTTACGAGTCCCAAAGGCGAAGCAGCCTGGGCAACAAAAATCGAATCCGATTATTGGGTGTACCCCAACTGGCGGCTCGATTTAAAATCCCAAAGAAAAACTCTCGAAATGGCAGGTTACCGTCTGTTTGTGCATCTTTTAGAACCGATTCCAAAAGATGTAACACTTAAAAAAAGACCCGGGTTGTGGAACTGGGAAATGGGGCTTTTTTGATATTAAAATCCGGAGCCGTTGTGGTGTGCTATATTAGGATATTTTTCTTAGATCATTTTAGGCATTTTAAACTTCCAATCGGAGGACGACAATGAAACCCGTATCTATATTTTGTGCACCCATTGAGGCCAAATTAAAAATCGGGCCGGATATGTGCGATATTACGCCGGCGCTTAAAAACCTGATCAGCGAGTCGAAGATCCAAACCGGGAATCTGTCGGCGACAGTCGTGGGATCCACCGGATCGATCACCACCATTGAATTCGAACCCGGTGTGATCGAGGACCTGAAAAGAGCCATCACCATCCTGGCGCCGCCGGGTCTGGAATATGCCCATGAAAAAGCCTGGCACGACGGCAACGGACACAGCCATGTCCAGGCCGCACTGCTCGGTCCGTCCATTGCCTTGCCGGTTCGAAACGGAAGGCTCGAACTGGGAACCTGGCAGCAGGTAGTTGCCGTCAATCACGACAATCGCCCAAGGACACGAACCATAGAAGTCACCATTATCGGCGTTCTTTGAGATCTTTTGTACAAAAATGAGGTCTTTGAAAAATGTTTAATTTTGTCCAATGTCAAGTCGAAGATCCCGGACTTTGAGCGGGAGAAGAGGAAAATTTCAACCGCAGAAATACAGTTGGTATTTCGAGGATTAGAATTTGAGTCTGACCCCAGAGAAATAGGCTTCGCATTTCACGGGGCGCTGAGACTTGTCCGCCTCCGGCGGATCGGGCAAAAGGAAGCGTTTTTCAAAGGCCTCATTGATTCTCCTTGACAAACACCTTTATCCCTACTAATAATTCGCCTTTGTGAAAATCGAGATGGTGTTTAAAAGCCATTTATTATAATACAAAAAGTCGAAAGGAGACCCTAAGCAATGTCAAAACTAATTCCACCCCATGGCGGCAAAGGTTTGACCTGCTGCCTGCTCGAAGGCGCCGAGCTTGAGGCAGAAAAGAAAAAGGCCCAGGGCCTGAAAAAGATTACGATGTCCCATCGAGAAGTTGGCGATTTGATCATGATGGGTATCGGCGGATTCAGCCCCCTGACAGGCTTCATGACAAAAGCGGACTGGAAAGGTGTTTGTGAAAATTTCTTGCTGGCCGACGGAACGTTCTGGCCCATCCCGGTAACCCTTTCCGTGGACAAAGCCGATGCCGACGGCATCAACAGCGGCGATGAAATCGCCCTCTGTGATCCGGACAGCGGCGAGATCATGGGAACCATGAAAGTCACGGAAAAATATGAATTGACAGAAGCCGACAAAAAGTTTGAATGTGAAAAAGTCTATATGGGTGAAGGGACCCCGACCCCTGAAGAATTTTGGAAAATCGCCAAGGACGATCACCCCGGTGTACAGATGGTAATGAATCAAAAAGGTGTCAACTTTGCCGGGCCGGTCAAAGTGCTGAGCGAAGGCGAATTTCCCACCAAATATGCCGGTGTTTATATGAGGCCTGAAGAATCCCGAAAGATTTTTGAAGAAAAAGGGTGGAGCGAAATCGCCGCGCTGCAACTCAGAAATCCCATGCACAGGTCCCACGAATATCTTTGCAAAATTGCCGTAGAAGTGTGCGACGGCGTCTATATTCACTCTTTGGTAGGGAATCTGAAACCCGGCGACATTCCTGCCGATGTCCGCGTCAAATGCATCGACTCCCTCGTCAAGAACTATTTTGTGGAGAAAAATGTGGTCCAAGGCGGCTATCCTCTGGATATGCGCTATGCCGGTCCCAGAGAGGGCCTTTTGCATGCCACTTTCCGTCAGAATTACGGATGCTCCAGAATGATCATCGGCCGCGACCATGCCGGCGTGGGCGATTTCTACGGCATGTTCGAAGCGCAGACTATTTTCGACAAAATTCCCCACCCCCAAGAACCCGGCAAGGCGCTGCTCTGCATGCCTTTGAAGATCGACTGGACATTCTACTGCTACAAATGCGACGGCATGGCATCCTTGAGAACCTGCCCCCATGACAAGGCGGACCGGGTGCTGCTTTCCGGAACCATGCTCCGAAAACTCCTGTCAGAAGGCGGCGAGCTCCCGGATCATTTCGGTCGCGATGAGGTAGTTGAAATTCTCAGAAAGTACTATGAAGGACTGACTGAAAAAGTCGAAATCAAGATGCACGGGGCAGCTACCGGCGATAGCAAAAAATAGAAAAACGATGAGGCGATACGCCGTTTGGCGATCGTCTATAGTTGCTTAACTAAAAAAAGGGGAGACCAATTGGTCTCCCCTTTTTTAGTCAATATAAAGTCCGAAATCTACTGCCTGCCCGAGTACTCATTATAGGTTAGGGCCACGGTTCGATAGACGAGATGGGCCAGCTTTGAAAAAGGGGTGTAGGCAAATAGAGACCATACCAGCACAAGGTGAATCGCATACAAAAAATATGACAGCCAGGCAATCCCCCCCAGTCTGGCTGTTTCAGTCAGCAAGCCGGTCAATCCCAGAAGAAGCACCAACCAGACCAGCGTCCAGTCCCAGTAAGTAGAAACCTGATCTTTCTTCGCAGCACGGTTTTTTATCAACAAAAAGCCGCCGATGATCAGAGCGATGCCGCTGACATTGGCAAGCCATTTTATAGGATTGAGCTGGGAATACGGTCCGTCAATGAGAAAGACCCACTCCGCCAGAAAAAAACAGGTGGTGACAACAAAAAGACCGATAAAGCTTAATAGCACCATCATGTGGGGAGTGGTTCGTTCGCTGTTTTCAGAACATTCATTAAACTTTTGATGTTTGAGAATTGTCGGAACGACACGCAACAGGGCCTTTATAAATCCGGCTGGATCGATCTTCTCTTTTTCGGTTTTTCCTTCGGCAAGGGCATTGGCATGTATATCCGCCAAAAACCGTTTGAGGCCCAGGGCAAAAACGGCAATAGCCCCAAAAAATGTGGGAACCATTATGGAATCCACCAGGTAATTGGAAATAAAATGGTCCTGCCAGATTTCCCCGCCGTGTGGTGAAAAATTGAGCCAATTGACACCGAAGAGCTTAAGGGTCAGACCCACCGCCAGAAAAATAACGACCGGTACGGCCAACAGAAAGGGCAGTTTTTTCGGATCCTTGACAGCCTTCCCCAAGGCTTTGGGGACGGCATACTCTGTAATGGCATAAGAACGAACAGCTCCCAAAACATCCCCCGGCTTCGCGCCCCGAGGGCACCTTGTCGTACAGTCACCGCAATGGTGGCACAGCCAGATGTCAGGATTGCTCACCAATTTATCTTTCAACCCCCATGATGCGGCGACCATTTCCTTCCGGGGAAAAGGCTTTGTGTCCGGTGAAATGGGGCAGGCCACCGAGCAGGTTGCACATTGAAAGCACTTTTTCAAGGTGTCGCCCCCAAGCCCGATAATCTCTTTTATAAAGTTGACATCAGGCTCCACCAGGTATTTGTCTGTCATATGAATACCTCCTGTAATATTGAATATTGTCGATTGACGATGGATTGATATTCATCGGCATCAATATACAATCATCAATCGCAAATCATCAATCCTTAAAATCCTTTAAACGGGTTCGGGCCGAGTTCTTCCACGGTTTCCACAAACTCGTTGATCATTTTCGGAAGCTTGTCATAGTCATCAATAGCGACTTCGAACTGGGTTACGCGTTCATCCTCCAGGGCCAGGCTTGAGAGGGCATCACCGATTTTCTTCATTCTGATGTCCGCAAGCTCACTTCCTTTAACAAAGTGGCACTGGTAGTCATCCCCATGCTTGCACCCCAAAAGAAACGCGCCGTCCATGCCCTGAGCAAGGGCGTCTTTAATCCAGATCACGTTCATGGAACCCAGGCATCGAACCGGAATGAACCGGACATCGGCTGAATAGGTCAACCGGTTCAAGCCGGCAATATCAAGCGCCGGATAGGCATCGTTTTCACATACAAACCCGACGATCCTGAAAGGGGGCTCTTCGTAATCATCTTCGGAAGGTACGCCGATGGATTTGACCATGGAACCGACACTGTCGATATTGTAATCGGCAAATCCGATGATCCGTTCAGGACAGGCGCCCATGCAGGTTCCGCAGCGCCGGCACCGGGCCGGGTTGGGCTTGGGCGTTCCTTTTTCATCATCATCCAGGGCGCCAAACGGGCATTCTTCCGTACACCGCTTGCATTGGGTACATCTTTGGAAAAAGAAATCCGGAAACGTCATATCACCGGACCGCGGATGAACGGAAACTCCCCGATTAACCGATTCGATGCATTGAATCGCTTTGAGCGTCGCTCCGGTTGCATCTTCAATCGATTCTTCCATGGTCATGCTGCGCCGAATAGCGCCGGCCGCATAAATACCGGTTCGCTGGGTTTCATAGGGAAAACAGATAAAATTTGAGTCACAATATCCTTCAAAAAGACCGATGTCGCGAAACGCCGGTCCCTGACGATACGCCATATTGACCACCGGACCATCCACGGTAAGCGGCACCATACCGGTAGCGAGCACCACCATATCGGCCTTGACCTTCAGCTTTTCTCCCAGCAGGGTATTGTCGGCTTCAACAATCATGCCGTCACCGTTTTTGGAGACGTTGATCACCTCGCCTTTGGTCAAAAATATCCCCTCATCCTGCTGGATACTTTTGTAAAAATTTTCCAAAAGACCGGGAGTCCGCATGTGCTGGTAGAAGATATACGCCTTGCCGTCGGTATAATCTTCCCGTACATATTTGGCCTGCTTGAGTGCCACCATGCTGGTCACCGAACCGCAATAATTGAAATCGGCATCGTCTTCCCCTTTCCCCGGAGACTGGACAAAAACAACGGATTTGGCTTCCCTGCCGTCTGCGGTGGTAATTTTTCCCTTGGCCGCCATTTCTTCAAACTGGTGATTGGTAACGACATTCGGAAGTTCGCCGTATCCTAAGTGAGAAAATTCATCGCCCTCGGGTTTATACGGCCGCCAACCCGCGGCAAGGACCACGGCGCCGAATTTTTCACCGCTGGAATCGAACGTCAAGATATCGACCCTGCCCTCGTTATATTCCAGATACCGCTTATGCTGGGCTTCAACATCAAGCTCTTTTCCGTTTTCATCAAACTTCATCTCTTCAGGCAGCGGAAACGGAACATCGAACTCGATCTTTTCACCGGGTTTTTTCAGCGTTACGGTAAAATTGCCGGGTTCACCGGCCAAACGGGCCACCAGGGTGTTCGTTCGAACGGTAATATTGTCATAGCTCTCAAGTTCCCTGATTTTGCTTTCCACCGACGGTTGAACAAGCGTTTCATAGGGATCTTGATCCGGCAACTGTTTGCGGATTTTGGCCGCATATCCCCCAAGGGAGGCTTCTTTCTCGACGATGGTGACGTCATAACCGGCTTTGGCGGCATCGAGGGCCGCCGAAATTCCGGTGATACCGCCGCCGATAACCAGAATTTTTTTGCTCAAGGTTTCCACCTGGTAAGGTTCCGGCAGTTTAACCTTCTCAACCTTGGCCATTCCCATTTTCAGATAATCTTCGGCCAGCATTTGAAGACGGTCGAAATGGATGCCGTCATCGATCTGGTCCTCGGTCAACGCAGGGAATTCCGACCTGGGATGCGACCAAACCACCTGTTCCCTCAAATTAACCCGGTCTACAATGCAGCCTTCAAATTTAAAAATATCGAAGTTTACGCGACGCGAGCAGGCAGCGATCACCATTGTGTTGATGCCCTTATCGGCAATATCTTTTTTGATGAGTTCAACCCCATCCTTTCCGCACAGAAAAGGATGCGTTTTTACCGGAAGGCCTTCTTCCTCGGGGACCCCGCACAGCGCTTCAATATTAAGGGCATCCCCGATGCCGCAGCCTGTGCAAATATAAACACCATATTTTTTATCCATGGATAACCTCCTACCGCTTCACCAGGGTTTGAATCGCTTTAAGGGCCATACCGGTCGCATTCTGGTTCGAGGAAACCACATCCGCCGGTTTGTTGGCGCATCCTGCCGCAAACATCCCGCCTTTTTCAAAATCATTGACGATAAAGCCGTCTTCATTATATTTCAGGTCAGCCGGCAGTTTGGTTGTTGCGGTTGTCGGCTGCATCCCTGTGGCAAGAACAACCATTTCGACCGTCTGTCTGATCTTTTCTCCGGTGACGGCATTCTCTGCCACCACGGTGATATTTCCTGTTTGCGGGTCTTCGGCCACTTCGGCGACCTTGCCTTTGATTAAAACGACATTCTCGTCTTCTTTAATCTTTTGGTAAAACTTCTCGTAACGTTGACCCGGCGCGCGAACATCAATATAAAAGATATAGACTTTCGAATTGGGATACTGTTCCCTGATATAGGTGGTCTGTTTCAAAGACGCCATACAGCAAATATAGGAACAATAGGGAAGATAGTTTTCATCCCTTGAACCGGCGCACTGGACAAAGGCGATACTTTCGGGTTCTTTTCCGTCCGACGGCCGCGTGATTTTCCCTTTCGTGGGTCCGTTGGGAGAACCCAGCCTCTCCATCATCATATTGGTGATAATATTCGGATACTGACCGAACCCCAGATTATCGATTTTTGAGGCATCGTACGGCTCCCAGCCGGTGGCCCAGACAATGGCACCCACGTTAAGGTCCATGGATTTCGGCGCCATATCCAAATCAACGGCATCATATTTGCACGCTTGTTTACAGCGTTCTGCATCCCCGGTTCCGATAATTTGAGGTGAAATCACATAACGGGCGGGAAACGCCATTTCAAAGGGCAGATAAGCGCCTTTTATTTTTTTCATTCCGAAATCGAAATCGCTGGAGATCTCTGTTTCACAGGCTGCCGAACAATCGCCGCAACAGGTGCAATTCTGGTTGACATATCTCGGGTTCATTTTAACCGTGACATCATAGCTGCCCGGTGCACCCTCGACCTTTTCCACCTCAGCCAGTGTTAACACCTTTATTTTCGGATTGTCTTTTATTCTTCGGAAATTGATTTCCAGTCCGCAGCTCGGAGGGCATAGCTTCGGGAAATATTTATTCAACTGTGCCACTCTTCCGCCAAGGTAGGGATTTTTTTCCACCAAAAAGACCTCGTACCCTACTTCGGCAGCTTCGAGGGCCGTCGTCAACCCGCTTATCCCTCCTCCAACAACCAAAATGCTCCCATTTGAAGGGGCTGCTTTGCTTTCTGTCATGCTATCCCTCCGTAAACAATAGTTTCAGAAATCCTGAAGTTCAGGGGTTTTAAAAAACGATTACAAACTAATAAAAACCTCCAGGCACCAAAAAAGTAAGGTGCCTGGAGGCGTATTTATTACTGCTATTTCATATCCATCTTAATCCGGGATAATCTTGATATATTCTTTCTTGAACGTATCCCACGTTCCGGCTTTGGGATCATACTTAGAGTTGACAAAGCAGAACCAGTTCTCGTCATCCTGTCCCGGAAAGTCGGACTGATAGTAGAATCCCGGATAACGGGTTTCTTTCCGGAACTGTATGTGACGGAGATGAGACTCAACCGTCCAGATGCGGTGGAAGATTTCCCAGCAGCGCATCAGCTCATGGAGGTCACCGGCAGCCAGCTTTTCGCAGTCTTCGCGCATCATCAGGAGCATGTCCATGACGATTTCCAGACTCTTGGAGCTGGTCATGTAGTAGGTGGCCGTACCGGCGCCGTACTCATGGGTGGCCTTCATCAAGCGATACATCATCCCTTCGGGCTTGAGATAATTGGGGTTGATATTGATGGCCGTGGTATAATCCTTATTCTCCAGGAACGTTCTCACCGGCTTGTAAATCAAATCCACCAGTTCTTGGTTGGACTGGCTCAGGGTCGGTTTGAAGTCGGCATTGTCACGTACAAACCGGGCCATGGCCTTAGCGGCAATCCGTCCTTCGGCATGGGAACCGGATGAAAATTTGTGACCGGAACCGCCCACACCGTCGCCGGCGGTAAACAGCCCGTTTACGGTGGTCATGCGGTTATAGACCTTGTCTTTGTAACGGATCTTGTATGCTTCGGGTACCCAATCGAAATCCGGACCGGAGGTCCAAAGCCCGCAGCATCCTGAGTGCGATCCGAGCAGGTACGGCTCGGTGGGCATGATCTCCGACATTTTCTTGTCAGGCTCGGTGTTGGTGCCGCACCAGAGGTTGGCCTGTCCGCAGGTCATATCCAGAAAGTTTTCCCAGGCTTCTGATTCCAGAGCCTTCATTTCTTTCTTGTCCAACTTTCCACCCATTTCTTTAAGGGCTGATACCGTATCCATCATGACCGGGCCACGGCCTTCCTTCATCTCAAAGAGCATCAAGTGGTTACGGAGACAGGTCGGCGTTATGGCTGCGGTGCCGTATGGCGCATACTTTTGAAGTTCTTTTTGGGCTGCTTCGCTGCCCACGTAGCCTTCACCCAGACCGTTGACGGTTTTGGCCTTGAACAAAAGGAACCAGGCGCCCACCGGGCCGTAACCGTCTTTGTAACGCGACGGGGTGAAACGGTTTTCCATCATGGTAAGCTCGGCACCGACCTTCATGCACATGGTGTAGGTAGAACCGGCGTTCCAGACCGGATACCAGGCACGGCCTTTTCCTTCACCCACGCTTCTGGGCTGATAGATATTGACCGCGCCACCACAGGCCACCATCATGGTGTTGCATTTGATGATGTACACTTTGTTCTCACGAACGGAAAAACCGACGGCTCCGGCGATCCGGTTCTCTTCGTTGGCATCCAGGAGAAGCTCGACGATAAAGCAACGCTCGAGAATGTTGTCTTCACCCAAAGCCAGTTTGGCAGCTTCGGCAACGATTCTTTTGTAGGATTCGCCGTTAATCATGATCTGCCATTTGCCGGTACGGACCGGTTTGGCGCCGGACTTCAAGGTCCCCATTTTCTGGCCTTTTTTGCCGTCCATTTTCTTTCCGTCTTCGGACAGTTTCCACATCGGAAGACCCCATTCCTCAAACAGGAAAACGGAGTCGTCAACGTGACAGCCCAGATCAAAGATCAGGTCTTCGCGGACAATCCCCATCAGGTCGTTTCGAACCATTCGCACATAGTCATCCGGTGTATTTTCTCCGATATATGTATTGATGGCTGAGAGACCTTGGGCAACAGCGCCACTACGCTCCATGGCAGCTTTGTCACACAGCAGGACCTTCTTGTCGCCGGCCCATTTCTTGATCTCGAACGCAGTCCCGCAAGCAGCCATGCCGCCGCCCACGATCAGGATGTCAACCTCACGCTCTTCCACTTCAGGATCCCTGACGGCCTTGATTTCTCCCAAAGGTTTATTCGGTAATGCCATATTACATCCTCCTTAAATATATGTTGTCATAAGATGTTATCGATATATTGATCTTTGAAAACCGGTATCCGTATTAAACCGTTGCGATCGGTGTCGGCAACTGTCTGCCGTCCGCCTCTTCGGTGGACAGCAATTCGTTGTCAAGATCTTTTCCCTTAAGATCCGGATATGCATTGGCAGCGCCTTCCGGAGTGGTCCGGATGGGGAACTTAAAGCGTTTGATGGTGCCGTTTCTGAACTTACAGGTCCACATGACATCCTCGGTTCCCAGCATGGGCATAATGCTACTTCCCAGCGGCACAAAGTCGGCATAACCTCTCACCTCGATCGCCTGGGTCGGGCAGATCTTTACGCATGAAAAACATTCCCAGCACTGATCCGGCTCCTGATTGTAAGCCTTCATTGCATTGGGGTCCAAAACCATCAGGTCATTGGGGCAAATGTACATGCAGGCGGTCTTGTCGCCGCCTTTGCAGCCATCGCATTTTTCAGCAATTACGAAACTTGGCATTTAATTACCTCCTAATTTTGTTTTAAAAACTTCGTTATTTTATCCTCTTCCAAATAACTTTCGGTACAGTCGGTAAGCTTTTTGCACCTCCCTTCATTATCTTGACCCATAATGGCCGTCATTTGTTTTGATGACTTTGAAAAATTCTATTCTTATCAACGAAATCACTTGAACGAGTGATTTAAAAATTCAAGCTGATCGGATGAGTGATTCCTTATAAAATCAAGGAGATAGAAAAGACAAGAAAACCAAAGGAATTAGATAACAATTAACATTATTCTTGTCAAGTACTTTTGGGAAAACAAAATTATAAATTTTTGAGCGCCGATTCAGCAGATTGTCCCGGACCTTTATTTTGTTTATATCCATACAAAATACACCACATATTGTACTTAATGGGGTTCATGTTGTAGAAACCATTCAGGATATGAATCTCATACAGTATTTTTTCGCGAATCGGGAGCATAACGCGTCATTTTAAATGATTACAGAACGTCAAAGCCCATTCCCCTCAAATATTGTTTTTGGGGATTGACATCTGCCGCGGAATTGGTCATTGATGACTCAAATGGTGCCACCATATTCAAAATATGCGCGATTATTTTATCAAGGAATCACTTTCATGGAAAATAATATCATCCCCCTTTCCCAAACCGATAGGTTCATGTTTTCATGTTCGATAAAAGTGCCGTGTTTCAATGCATGCTGTCGAGACCTGAATCAGTTTCTTACCCCTTACGATATCCTGCGTTTGAAAAACCGTCTCGGTTTATCGTCAAGCCGCTTTCTTGAGCAATATGGTTTTCAACAAACCGGTCCTGAAACAGGTCTCCCCATCGTCAGCCTGAAAACCCAATTCGCCAAAGAATTGAAATGTCCGTTTGTGACGTCCTCAGGATGCAGCGTGTACGAAGACCGCCCGTCATCGTGTCGAACCTATCCGCTGGTGCGCCTTGCATCCCGATCCAGAGAAACCGGCAAGATCACCGAGCGGTCCTTGCTCTTAAAAGAGCCCCATTGTCTGGGTTTTAAGCAGGGCCGAACCTGGAGCATCCATGAATGGATTGAAAATCAGGAGGCCTCTTTCTATAATGAAATGAATGACATGCTCCTGGAAATCATCTCTTTGAAAAATCAGAACCTGTCCGGTTCTTTGGACGTCAAATCCAGACGCTGCTTTCATATGGCCCTTTATGACATCGATGCATTCAGATCGAACATATTTGAAAACAATATCCTTGATCGATGGCATCTTGACGCAGAAACGATGGACACCCTGAAAATGGATGATGTCGCGTTGTTGAAACTGAGTCATCAATGGATCAAAAACATGCTTTTCGACAATTTTGAACGGGAATGACAATGGAAATTAAAAACAAAGTCGCCCTGGTACTCGGGGCCGTAAAGGGCATCGGCAAAGGCATCGGGCTTGCCCTCGCACAGGAAGGGGTCCGCGTTGCATTAAATTATTTCGATTGGGAAGAGGAACTGCCGAATCTAAAAAAGGACTTTGCCCGGACCGGTCAGGATCACCTCATCCTCAAAACGGATTTGCTCGACACCGGGGAAATTCCGGCCCTGATCAAAACCGTCGTGGATCGCTTCGGCCGTCTCGATATTTTGATCAACAATATCGAGCGCGGCGGCTGGCCGGTGGTTCACGGATCCTATGATCAGCAGCAGTGGGACCTGGAAACGGCCACCACCCTGCGCGCCAAACAATGGGTGTTCGAATCTGCCCTGCCGCATCTTAAAGCGTCCAAAGACGGCATTGTAATCAACCTGTCATCCATCGCAGGAATTGTGGGACGGTCGGGTCCTGCCGGCGTCGTATTCAATGAAGGATATGCATCCGCCAATCGCGGCATCTCGCTGCTGACCGAAACCTGGGCGCGCCTGGGCGCGCCGGAAGTTCGCGTCAATGAAATCATGCTCGGGTTTTTTGACACACGGCACGGAAAAAACACCCGGGGCTGGGGGTTGCTGACCGATGAGCAAAAAGCGGCCATTACCGATCATACGTTGTTGTCCCGTTCAGGATCCATATCGGATGTTGTGAAAACCGTCCTCTTTATGATTAAGGATGCACCCTTTATGACCGGAAGCGTCCTAAGGCTTGACGGCGGGTATGTTTTGGGAGGTGAGAAGATGGTGCCCATGCCCAAAGGGGTGTTAAAATAATCATGCTGTCCCAAAGGGCACGCCTTTGCTTCTTTTCAGATCGGATTTGTTTTGATGAAATATATCGGCTACCTCAATCTGAAGTCCTTGGACGGAATCCCCCAGACGTAAAATTTAACCCACTGGAAACCGAACTTCATCAATTCAGCTTCGTTATATCGAATCCGTTTTAAAACTTTGGGTTTTACCTTGTACCGCTTTAAAAAGGTGCTTTTAAACAAAAATTCCCGGAATTGATCCATGTTGTATGTGGCCATAAAAGCCATCTTCGCCTTGGGCCCGTCCGCACCCTGGGAACCCCAGGGGTCTGTTTGGAACAATCGCTTGAGTTCCGACCAGCGGGCGGTCATTTCATGATACACCTTCGCATCCTGATCATCCGACCACGTACGGGTGGTCCACACGCTTTCTTCGTCTTGTCCCAGGCAAAAATCAGGGGGTCTGAAAAAATGAATGGTTTCTGTCTTATCCTGCGCAACATCATATAGTACGCCCTGTTCCACGGGAAATGCACGGCACGCATCCGGACGATCCGGATACACCGAACATCCGGAAGGCCGTAAAAAAGGACAGGTTTTCTCGGGGTTGTCGGCCATGCTCAACAGAACTTCCGGGAAAAAATTGGAAGGCCTCAAAACAATATCCACATATTTTTCCAAAAACGCATCGGACGTCACATTCAACTTTTTTTTCAGGCGCACAATGTCATAAGGATATAGGAAAAGATTTAAATTGCGACAGCATCGGTTAAAGCAGGCAATTTCAGGATAACATCGAAAATTAAAGGTGTCGTTTTTTTCAAGTCTTCTGCCGGGCAGTTTGTCGATTTCATTAAGGTCTATATATTTCATATCATTGATTTCCAGAATTTGAACACCGATTTTTGAACCGGAGCGACGTCATCACTTATTTTCAAATGTTGCGACCATCTCCGCAACCGTCATTTTAATCTTGTGCATCCCGCGTACCGACTGTCTCAGCGCCTTTTCCAGCGCTGCCATTTGGGTGTAAAAGGGGGTTCGGTCAAATTTGTAATACGGTTTTCCAGAACATTTCCGGACAAAATCGCCGCACCCCGAAGCCTTCGATATTCCTCGGCCGGGAATGGTCAGCTCGTGAGGAATTCCATGCAAACGACATATCATCGGCCGATACGCATAGAGCAAGCACAAGCCGGCAATGTTGACAGGGCACATCAGTTTTACCGCTCTCCCCTTTTTATCGGCCGCCGCTGTTTTCCGGCAGACATCCAGGGCGCTGTGCTTGACTTCGGCCTGTCTTTTCCTATCGAGCAAATGGTATCCTTTCCGGATATACAGGTATTCCAGGAGGGTGTAGTGATAAAAACGCGTATAACAACAATTGTCTTCACAACCGTTGCATTGGAACCCGTAATAATCCGCTGCCGCTTGGTACTTTCGATCCATAGCCGTATAAAGGATATCCAAGCGATCTAAAAAAGGAGTGCCGTCGTCAGGGTCGATTCCGATCTTTACGTCTGATGTCATCAATGGCAGGTGCATATACGATCACGTCAAAACTGCGGCGAAGGGAAAAAGATTTTTTCATAAAGGGTCAGCGCATATCGATCCGTCATGCTGGCAATGAAATCACAAACGATTCTTTCGTGGGATTGGTTGTTGTGATTGCATCCCGACATTCTCATATCTTTGAGCCCTTTTTGCAGCAAATCCTCATTTTCCAAAAAACATGTATAAAGTTCGGACAAAATTTTTTTTGCTTTTATAAACTCCTTGTGCACCCGGGGTGAACGATAGACCTTTTCATACAGGAACTCCCTTAATACGGTCATGCTGGAATACACCTCATCGCTCATTTGCAGCACCAGCTTGCCGTTTTCGACATGGGACGTAAATACAAGATCTTTGATCATGGTATTGGCGCGTTCGGAGTGTGTCTGCCCAAGAATCTTGATGCACGAATCCGGCACCTGATGGGAGCCGATAACACCGCTCCGGATGGCATCATCCAGGTCGTGATTCAAATAGGCCATAATATCGGCGATGCGGACAATATTGCCTTCAACGGTATATGCCTGTTCCCCGGGATCATCGGGAAGGATCTTCCCATATCCTTTGGAGTGCTTCAAAATCCCGTCGCGAACTTCATAGGTCAGATTCAAGCCCTTGCCGTTGTTTTCCAGGATATCCACCACGCGAAGGCTCTGTGCTTTATGGGAAAAATCCTGGGAAAATATCTCTTTGAGAATCGTTTCACCCCCGTGTCCGAAGGGAGTATGGCCCAGGTCATGACCCAATGCAATGGCTTCCACCAGGTCCTCGTTCAGGCGCATGGCCCGGGCTATGGTTCTTGCGATTTCCGACACTTCAAGGGTATGGGTCAAACGGGTTCGGTATTCGTCGCCCAACGGGGAGAGAAACACCTGGGTTTTGTATTTTAACCGCCTGAAGGCATTGCAATAGACAATTCTATCCTTATCCACCTGAAATGCCGTTCTGATGGGACACGGAGCCTCTTCTCTAATGCGGCCACGGGATTCGGCGCTCCGGCATCCAAAAGGAGAAATAAAGCCTTCTTCACGTTTTTCAAAATCTTCACGAATACTCATGACATCAAACCTATTCACAAGAATTTTGTATTGTAAAGGAATATTTGATACTTTACAATCCGTAAACCATATTTTAGTCTTTATTATACAACCGTGTTAAGTTTTATGCAATTTAGGCCAAAAAAATAAGCCATAGGTTCACGCGATCCATGTTGGAAGAAAAAAAAGGACATCATCTCATTCTCGGCAAGCGCGTCGACTTTATCACCGGCAGCACGATTTGCGACACCCATGACGAAAGATATAGACAATCGCTCGCCCGTCTGCTGGTGGAGCACAAGGGATATCCTAAAAAAGACATCGACGCCCGCCGCGAACTCTTTTTTAAAGCCGTCGATAAATCAGCGATGATCACCATCGACTACACGATCTCTCTTTTTGATAAAATTTGCATGATCGTGAAATACGGCCCCGGATCGCTCACTACCCGGCACCGGCCGGCCTTGGCGGCGTCGAGACTTCTGGCATTGTATTCGGTGCCGATTGTCGTGGTTTCCAACGGTCTGGATGCGGATATCATTGATGGCACAACCGGCAGCATCATCGGGCGCGGCCTCGAATCGATTCCCGCCAAGTCCGAACTTGTCGAAATTGCCCGAAGCGCCCGCTTTGACCGACTCTCGGACAAGCAAATCGAAATGGAAGCGAGAATCCTTTATGCGTTTGAAGTCGATGACAGTTGTCCCTGCGATGACACCATATGCCGGTTGGACTAAGAACCAATATTCATAAGTTTGAAGTTTGAAATGCCTGAAGTGAGCTAAAGTTGTGGAACGCGCTTTCAGCACGATCAATTACAACCAAAATGGATAACATACCTTAACTTTAGGCACTTTAGATCACTTCAAACTTTAGGCACTTACCAGAAGGCTTTGTAATATTTCTGACGGCAGGGGTATAGGGTATGCGCTCAAATAGAAACACGAACTATGAACATTTCATGAAAAAGGCCCTGGAACAGGCCCAAAATGCGTTGGATGCCGGAGAATTCCCTGTCGGATGCGTCCTGGTCCATCAAAACCGGGTTCTGGCGACAGGCGCCAGAAAAGGCACGGCCGGACAATATCCCAATGAAATCGAACATGCGGAAATGATGGCTTTGAAACGGTTGGCAGATATGGAAATCGCTGCAAACAGCATGGAAATCGTTCTATATACAACCATGGAACCCTGTCTGATGTGCCTGGGTGCAATGATGCTCAGCGGCATCCGTAAAGTGGTGTATGCTTACGAAGACGTCATGGGCGGCGGAACACGCTGTGATTTGTCAAAAATGACACCCCTGTATAAAAACAATGGCATAACCATTGTACCGCATATTATGCGTCAAGAAAGTCTGACACTCTTTAAAACGTTTTTCAATAATCTCGAAAATTCGTACTGGCAAAATAGTCTTTTGGCCCAATATACGATTCAACAGTAAAGCGGTTTTATTTTCTTGCATTTTTTTCTTGCATTTATTAACGTTGTTATATATTTCAAGTCTCACTTTGAGGAAGAATATCACGGTGCGAAATCGACGGTTTGTGTGTTGCATATATCGTGATCGAAAAAAATCTTTAGCTCAGGAGGTGAAGGCATAGCTAATTCGAAACGTACAGATCGGGCAAGCAGATCAGACAAAATAAATATCAATCGAAATATAAGGGCAAAAGAGGTCCGGGTGATCGACCCCGAGGGAAACCAGATCGGCATCATCCCAACCTATAAAGCCATTGCCGTTGCAAATGATTTTGGCCTTGACCTGGTGGAAATTTCTCCAAATGCAAGTCCCCCCGTTTGTAAAATAATGGATTACGGCCGGTTCAAGTATGAACGAACCAAGAAAAAACAGGAGGCAAAAAAGAAACAAACCACATTTCAACTCAAGGAAATCAAGGTTCGACCAAAGACCGGCGACCATGATCTGAAAACGAAGATCGGCCACATTAATAAATTCATCACCAGAAAAGACAAAGTCAAAGTCACCGTCATGTTCAGGGGACGAGAAATTACACTCACGGATCTGGGCAAGGAGTTGCTGGAAAAGATTATTCAAGAAACCGAAGAGATTGCGATTGTCGAACAACCTCCCAAATTTGAGGGTCGAACAATGATTATGGTCCTGGCGCCGAAACCATAATCAAAATAAAGACGCCCTGACACCCCGTTAATTAATTCATATGAAACAATCGCCAGCGATGGGTTGACGGATTCGCAGGACGCTGTTTTTTCGTTATTTGTTAAATGATCAACTGTTAACTATTTTTATAAAGAGGTCTCGCAAAGATGGCGTGAGCTGAATCTGAGATGGTTCACGCTATCGTTGTTTGAAACGCTTGAAAGGACTGAAGATGCCGAAAATAAAAACAAATAGAGCCGCTGCAAAGCGATTTAAAAAAACCGGTACCGGTAAGTATGTTTTTTCAAAATCACATGCAAACCATATTTTGACCAAAAAGACCACAAAGCGAAAACGCACGTTAAGAAAAAGTCATATTATCGATAAAACCAACGTCAAAGCACTTAAGCTGCTGCTTCCCAATGGATGACGGATTAGGAGAATTGGTATGCGAATCAAAAGAGGTTACAAAGCAAGAAGGCGCAGGAAAAAAGTTTTAAAACTCGCCAAAGGCTATCGTGGGGGACGAAGCAAGTTATTCCGTACGGCTGCAGATGCTGTCGATAAAGCACTCATGTATGCATATCGGGATCGCAGGACGCGCAAGCGTGATTACAGAAAACTCTGGATTGCCAGAATTAATGCCGGGGCACGCATGAATAATCTGTCCTATAGCAAATTCATTCACGGGTTGAAGCTGGCCGGTGTTGAATTGGACCGAAAAGTTTTGGCTGAATTGGCGGTATCCGACCCATTGGGTTTTCGTCAAATCGCCGGTCTGGCATCGGAACAATTATAACGCGAAACACATAGACCCCAAATTGGAAAAAACAATACAACAGATTCATCGGGAAGCGCTGAAAGAACTCGAATCCGCCCGCGATGCAGAAGACGTCAAAACCATTTCTATCAAATACCTGGGTCGAAAGGGAGCCGTCACTCAATTTTTAAGAAACATTTCCAGCCTGCCCGCCCAAATCAGACCGGAAGCGGGGAAAAAGGCAAACGAAGCCAAAAAAAATCTGGATGCATTATTTAAAAAAACCCTGATGCATCTTGAATCATCATCCCGGGAAAGCGATGATTGGATCGATGTGTCACTCCCTGGAAGAGTGACGCCGAGAGGATCTTTACATCCGATTACCCAGATCAACCAAAAAATCTGCGACATTTTCACCCGCCTGGGATTTGATGTTGCCGAAGGCCCGGAGGTTGAAACCGATTATTATAATTTTGAAGCGCTGAATATCCCCCAAAACCATCCTGCACGGGATATGCAGGATACGTTTTATATTTCCAATGCCATTGTTTTAAGAACCCATACCTCGCCGACTCAACCCCGAATCATGGAAAAGCAGCGACCGCCGGTGAGAATTGTCGCTCCCGGCAAGGTCTACCGATGCGACTCCGACCTGACGCACACCCCCATGTTCCATCAGGTGGAAGGGCTCCTGGTTGACAGGAATATATCCTTCGGGGATTTAAAAGGCATATTGACCACCTTTGTCCATCAGATGTTCGACCCTGAAACCGGTTTAAGGTTCCGGCCCAGTTATTTCCCTTTTACCGAACCGAGTGCCGAAGTCGATATCCGTTGCGTGATCTGCAAAGGGACGGGGTGCAGGGTATGTTCAAACACCGGCTGGATAGAAGTGCTGGGTTCGGGAATGGTTCACCCCGCCGTCTTTGAAAATGTCGGATACGACACGACCCGCTATTCCGGATTTGCTTTCGGGATGGGCGTGGAACGAATTGCCATGCTGAAATACGGTATCGACGACATCCGTAAGTATTTTGAAAACGATCTAAGATTTCTAAGGCAGTTTTAATATGAAGGTCAGTTTAAGCTGGTTGCAGGCATATGTGGATCTGAACCTGAGCGTCGATGAATTGGCGGACGCCCTTACCATGGCCGGTCTTGAAGTCGAAGCCGTATCGGACCGGTACGAACAGTTAAACACTGTTCGCGTGGGCCGGATCGTCAATGTGACCCCCCACCCCAACGCCGACACGTTAAAACTTTGCGATGTAAATATCGGGGCCAGTATCATTCCCGTGGTTTGCGGCGCGCCGAATGTCAAAACGGATATGCTTGCGCCGTGCGCGCTTCCGGGCACGGTGTTCCCCAGGGGCATCGTTCTTGAAAAAAGCACCATTCGCGGAAAAACCTCGGAAGGAATGCTCTGCAGCGAGCTCGAGTTGGGGCTCGGAGACAACGGAAGCGGGATTATGGAACTGAACGGTCGCCTGTCCGAAGGTGATTCGCTGAATAAAGCCCTGGGACTCTCGGACCCGGTGCTGGAAATCGACCTGACGCCCAACCGGCCGGACTGCCTCAGCATCATCGGGATCGCCCGTGAAGTGGCCGCGCTGTCCGGCAAAAAAGTGAGATACCCTGAAATTTCTCTGCCGGAATCGACCGACGACATCGCCGATCGCACTTCCGTAACCCTGCTGGACACCGACCTCTGTCCGAGATATGCCGCCGGTCTCGTTTTCGATATCGCCGTTAAGCCTTCTCCCTTCTGGCTTCAGGACCGGTTGATGTCGGTGGGTCTAAAACCGATCAACAATATTGTGGATATTACCAACTTCGTCATGATGGAAACCGGGCAACCCCTGCATGCCTTTGACTGCGATCGCCTTGCCGAGAATCGAATCGTCGTCCGGACAGCCCGGGAAAACGAAACGTTTGTCACCCTGGATGGGAAAGAACGCCGTCTCGATCCGGAAATGCTGATGATTTGCGATGGCGAAAAACCAGTAGCCCTTGCAGGGGTCATGGGCGGGCTCAATTCGGAAATTGAAGACGCCACAACCAACATCCTGCTTGAAAGCGCCTATTTCGATCCGGTCTGCATTCGAAAAACATCCAAAAAAACAGGATTGAGCACGGATGCTTCTCACCGTTTCGAGCGCGGTGTGGATCCCGGCGGCACCGTCGCGGCGTTAAAACGGGCTTTGGAGCTGATTGTCGACATCGGCGGCGGTAAATGCATTCAAGGCATCATCGATGAATACCCGTCCCCCGTTTCCGGAAAGACCGTCGAGGTGAACATCGGGCGGTTGAATCGGCATCTGGGCACCCGACTGGACGACAAGGCCATAGAGGATTATTTGGATTCCATCGAGTTTGACGTCGAAAAAATAGATCCGGACAGGTTTCGGGTGACACCGCCTTCCTTCAGGGTCGATATCGCAAGATTTGAAGATATTACAGAAGAAATCGCCCGTCTGTTCGGTTACAATAACATCGAAACGACGTTTCCGCTGATTCCGGCCGATGCCCGGCACCCGGATAAAAAAATCGAGTCCAGATACCGGATAAAAACGATGATGACCGGGCTGGGGTTCAGTGAAGCCATCAATTACAGTTTTATCAGCCAGCAATCCTGCGATCATCTCGAGCTCCCGGCCGAGGATCCCAAAAGAAACCTGGTCCATATTCTCAACCCAATTTCAGAAGACCAGTCGGTGATGCGCACCTCTTTAATCCCGGGGCTTCTTCAAACGATGAAATACAATCTGTCACAGCAAAACAAGAATCTTAAAATTTTTGAAATCGGTCATGCCTTCTTTCACACCGGCAAAACAGACCGCCAGCCGGATGAAGTCGAGATGATCACCGGGCTTTGGACCGGAAATAGAATCGATTCGACCTGGTCTTCAAAAGAGGTCGCGTGTGATTTTTTTGATATGAAAGGCATTGTCGAAGAGCTGTTAAAAAACATCGGTATCGTAAATGCCGCATTTACCCGAATGCCGGCAGCATCGTGTTTTTATACAAAACCCGGCCATACAGCGCAGATTATCAACGAAAATGAACCCGTGGGCCTGGTTGGGGAGGTTGCCCCCAAGGTGATTCGCAATTACGATTTGAAGCAAGCGGCTTTTATATTTGAACTCGACCTCGACCGGCTGGTTCAATCCATTCCGGACGCAAAATCCGCCCGTCCCATTCCAAAATTCCCGGCAACATCGAGAGATATCACGCTTATTATTGACAATGACATTGAAACATATAAAATTATTTACAGCGTTGAATCGTTCCAAGAGGAACTGGTGGAAAATCTGCATCTGTTTGACGTTTTTGCAGGCAATCCGATTCCAAAGGGAAAAAAGAGTGTTTCTTTGAGAGTGACCTACAGATCTTCACAAGAAACCTTGGAAGATAACCGAGTCAATGATATTCATAAAAACATCACGGCCCGGCTCATGAAAACCTTTGATGCAACCTTGCCGGCCATATAACCGCTCTTGACGCATAAAAATGCAAAACAAACCGTCCTGTCATAAAGAATTGCCGGATAAGTTATATTTCAAGGTCGGAGAAGTCAGTTCAATCGTCGGCGTGCCGGCGTATGTATTAAGATTCTGGGAGTCCGAATTCAAGAAAATAAATCCCAAACGAACCCCTTCGGGACAGAGATTGTACCGGAAAAAAGATGTGGAACTGATTTTGTGGATCAAACATCTTTTATATGAAAAAAAATTTACCATTCAAGGCGCCAAACAATATTTGAAAGCGCAGTCTCCGGCGGAAAAAGAATCGCCTTCCGCCGATATTCTTCAAGAAATCGCCGCAGAACTTCAAAAAATCAAAGACCTATTAGCTTAACCTCTCTTTTTTATACGAAACACTAAACACCAAGAACCTGATGTATTCGAATTTTTGCGAATTCATCAAATGTTATTGAAAATTATTGACATTGCAAATCATTTGTAATAGCTTATTTTTTTTGAAGAGCGGGCATAACTCAGTGGTAGAGTACAAGCTTCCCAAGCTTGGAGTCGCGAGTTCAAATCTCGTTGCCCGCTCCATTAAAGGTCGCCTTTGAGTAGGTTGCGGGACTTTTGAAGAATGCTTATGTTCGATCAGTTTCAAGGTCTCGTTGCTGAACGCAGGTTCTGGGAATGTGGGTGTGATTTGGATTTAATTTTTCTCTCATGGGTCATTAAATGAACAGGTAAAGCTTTTCAATCCACCATAGAGATCTACCTGTATGAGAAAAAAAACGGGCGACAGCCCGTTTTTGCTTTTTTTTAGACCCATTGTTGTTTTTTTAGATTAGATTGGTAGAAGACCGTTGAAACCCAAAAAAAGTAAAAAAAGCGACAGCTCAAAAACCGAACACCGGGAACAAAATACCTGGTCGCCGGACAATTTGAAAAAAATGATCGTCCGGGTAAAAAACGTCTTGGATCCGCTCTGTACGGCAGAGGGAATAGAACTGGTGCATGTCGAGTGTCAACGTGAGGCTGGAGGAAGGATACTTCGCCTTTATATCGACAGCCCCGGCGGCGTGACCCTGGACGATTGTACCAATATCAGTCGCCAGTCCAGTGACTTACTGGATGTTTTTCTGGAAGACGCAGGACCCTATAATCTGGAGGTGTCATCGCCGGGGCCGAATCGGCCGCTGGGGAAAAAGCGCGACTTTGATCGATTCAAAGGGAACCGGATCATCATCAAAGCCGCTTCCCTTGTTGACGGCAAAAAAAAAATCAGCGGTATTTTGCTGGGGATATCCGAAGATATGGTCAGCGTTTCAATGGGAGACCGAACCGTGGCGATTCCGTATCAGGAAATCCTGACGGCGCGTCTCTCGGAAAGTTCTCATTGAGAATGGTGTGCACCCGGCTTATGATTGCAAATACACAATAGTGGAGAAAATGGATGCTTATCACAGATATCAAACGTGTTGTTGAACAAGTCAGTCGAGATAAAGGCATTAATCGTGAGATTCTGATCAAGGCCCTTGAGGAAGCATTGGGATCTGCCGCGAGAAAAAAATTCGGTGCCAATGTCGACATTGAAGTTCAATACAATGAATCAACCGGTGAAATAGAGGTTTTTCAGTTCAAGGATGTTGCCGAAACCGTTACAGAGCCGGATTTGCAAATCAGCCTCAAAGAGGCGCGAAAGCTCGATCCGGATTGTGAAGTGGGCGACAGCCTCGGAACCAAAATGGATACCTCCACCTTTGGTCGTATCGCTGCTCAGTCCGCCAAGCAAGTCATTATTCAAAAAATGAAAGATGCGGAAAGAGATGCCGTGTACTCGAGTTTTATTGACCGAAAGGGTGAAATCATCAACGGAATCGTTCAACGTTTTGATCGAAACGATATCATTGTCAATCTCGGTCATACAGAAGGAATCCTTCCTTCCCGCGAACAGATTCCCAAGGAATCTTACCGACGGGGGGACCGCATGAGGGCGTACATCATCGATGTCCTGTATGATACGCGGGGTCCGCAAATTGTTCTGTCCAGGACGCATCCGGACTTTCTGATCGCCCTTTTCAAAACAGAAGTGCCTGAAATAAATGAGGGAATCGTTACCATTATCGGCGCAACCCGCGAACCCGGCATCAGAGCAAAAATCGCGGTGACCTCAAACGATTCCGATATAGACCCTGTCGGCGCCTGTGTCGGAATGAAAGGCAGCCGGGTACAAAACGTCGTTCAGGAACTTAAAGGGGAAAAAATAGATATCATCCCGTATCACATCGATCCTGCAAAATTTGTGTGCAACGCCCTTGCACCTGCGGAAATTTCCAGGGTGATTATTGATGAAGAAAACAGCTCCATGGAAGTCATCGTCCCTGATGAATTTCTCTCCATCGCCATCGGGAAAAAAGGGCAAAATGTACGGCTCGCTTCAAAATTGACCAGATGGCACCTTGATGTCATCAGCGAGACACGATACAGCGAAGCCATGCAATACGGATATGATTCTTTGATATCCCTGCCGGATGTCGGCATCAGTTTGGCGGATGCACTCTATGAAAAGGGCTTTTTTTCCGCAGATGAACTCGGCAAAGCCTCTGTAGAAGATCTGGCCCAAATCAGAGATATTACCGAGGAAAAAGCCCTGCAACTGATTGAAGCTGCCAGGAATTATATACCAAACACGGAACACGGCGATGAAACTTCCAAAGAAGATGTGATATCGGAAAAAGAAGAGGACGTCGAGGCGGCAGATGTCTCGGATTCGCAAACCGTCCCGGACGACGCGACAGGCCGAGATGAGGATTTGCCTGAGCAAACGATACTGTCGGATGGCCAGGATGCAGCGGATTCCGCTAAAGAATAAAGAATAAGGATAATCGTTCAGGTAACGGATAGAAAACCATTTGCCGTATGAGATGTTTTGCAAAGGCTTTGCATACAAAACGGGCTACCAATAAACACAACAGGGGGTTTAATGGCAAAGATCAGAATATATGAGCTTGCCAGAGATCTTAACATGACGAATAAAATGTTGCTCGACAAGTTACAGGATATGGATATTGAAGCAAAAAGCCATATGAGTTCTCTGGATGATGACACAGTGGACACGATTAAACGAAATCTTCGAGGTTCGCCGGCAAAGGAGGTCGAAGAAACGCGTATAAAACCGACACTGATCAGAAGACGCAGAAAACCCGTGCGTCCGGAGCCGGTTGAAACAAAGACCGTCGCGGAACCGGAATCACCCGAGGAAGAAGCAGAAGCTGCCGAGCCACCATCTGATAAGGCTGCTGAACCCAAGGAACCCGTCCTTGAAAAAGAAACCCCGGCGCCGGAAAAGAAAGCCGTTCCGGGAGCCGAGAACAAAGAACAAGAAGCAGCAAAAACAGCCGAAGTTTCGGAAGCTGGCGCCCCGCCATCCGATGCTGCAAAAGCGGAACCCGAAGGTGAAAAACCGGTTGTCGTTAAAAAATTAACACCGAAAAAAGCCGTCAGAAAACGTAAAAAAGACACACCGGCAAAAATCATAAAGATGCCGGTTTCGCCGCCTCCGAAGAAAAAGGCGCCTGAGATCGAAGAGGATCGGGGCGTCGAACCTGAAAAGGAAGTTAAAAAACAGCCTGCAGCCAAAACATCCGCCGAAGATGAGTCTGCCAAAGAAACGAAAAAGGCAAAGAAAAAATGGGGTAAAAAACCTGACGAACCCGTGACGGACCGGAAGTTTTTCAAGAAAAAGATTTCCTTTCGTAAAAAAGAGGTTGTGGAAGGAGCGGATCTTTATACCAAGGGGCATCGGGGCCGCAAGGGTCGAAAGTCCGTTAAGGGAAAAGCAGCAGGCCCCTTACAAAAACCTCAGATTACGGTGCCCAAGGCCATTAAACGCAGAATCAAAATCGACGACGCCATCGCCCTGTCCGATCTGGCCAAACGTATGGGCATTAAAGCCAATGAAATGATTAAAAAATTGATGGACCTCGGCGTTATGGTGACGGTGAATCAGATCATCGATTTTGACACCGCTGCGATGGTTGCCTCTGAATTCGACTATGAGCTCGAAAACGCCTCCTTTGAAGAACAGTCCGTCCTGAAAGTAGAAACGGATGACCCCGACAAACTCATCTCCAGGCCCCCTGTGGTGACCATCATGGGCCATGTGGATCACGGCAAAACATCTCTTCTTGACGTTATTCGTAAAACCAGAATTACGGAAAATGAAGCCGGCGGAATCACGCAGCATATCGGCGCCTACAATGTCGATACAGACAAAGGTCAAATCGTCTTCTTGGATACCCCGGGCCATGAAGCGTTTACCGAGATGCGTTCCCGCGGGGCAAAGGTTACCGATTTGGTCATTCTTGTCGTTGCCGCCGACGATGGTGTCATGCCTCAAACCATAGAGGCCATCAACCATTCCAGGGCCGCAAAAGTTCCGGTTATCGTAGCGGTTAATAAAATCGACAAGCAAAATGCAAATCCGGAACGGGTCAAAAGAGAACTTGCAGAGGTCGGTGTCGTGCCCGAAGACTGGGGCGGCGATACCATCTTTGTAGAGGTATCTGCCAAGGAAAATCGCGGGATAGACGATTTGCTCGAAATGGTGCTGTTACAGGCGGAAATTCTGGAACTGAAGGCCAATCCGGAAAAACTCGCCGTCGGACATGTTGTTGAGGCCAAACTGGATGCGGGGAGAGGTCCTGTTGCCACGGTTCTGGTCAAGGAAGGCACTTTAAAAATACACGACGCAGTGGTTTGCGGGGTTCATTACGGTAAAGTTCGCGCCCTCTTGAACGACATAGGATGGCAGGTATCATCTGCAGGCCCGTCGATTCCCGTTGAAATCATCGGTCTTTCGGGTGTCCCCAATTCAGGAGATGAGTTGGTGGCATTGTCGGACGAGAAAAATGCAAAACAAGTCAGTTTGCATCGGACCCAGAAACAGCGATCAAGGGAACTTGCCAAGACCAGCAGGTTAAGCCTTGAAAAGCTTTACGAAAAAATGCAGGAAAATGAGGTTAAAGATCTGAATCTCATCATCAAGGCCGATGTGCATGGTTCCATCGAAGCCCTTTCGGATGCGTTAACCAAGCTTTCCAATGAGGAAGTCAAGATCAATGTGATTCATTCGGCGACGGGCGCTTTGAATGAATCGGATATTTCCCTTGCAACCGTATCGGACGCGATCATTATCGGCTTCAATGTCCGTCCCAGTTCCAAAGTTCAGGCGCTTGCCAACGAGGAAAATGTGGATATCCGGTTTTACAACATTATTTATAATGTCATCAATGATATCAAGAATGCCATTGTCGGCATGATGTCCTCTACGTTTGAAGAGCGCATTCTGGGTAAAGCCGAAGTGAGAGAAGTGTTCCATGTCCCCAAAATCGGGGCTGTTGCCGGTTGTTATGTCACAGAGGGTAAAATCGAGCGCGGACAGATTGCCCGCATACTCAGAGACTGGGTTGTCACTTATGAAGGCAAGATCGCTTCCCTTCGTCATTTCAAAGACGATGTAAAAGAAGTTCAAAGCGGTTATGAATGCGGCATCGTCATTAAAAATTACAATGACATCAAACTCGGCGACGTCATCGAATGTTTCTACGTGGAAGAAATAAGGCCTGAAGTCGAATAGCCATGGGTATCTGGATTTTTTAATTTGTAAACTTAAAATATTTTGTGGCAACATAAAACCAAAGCGTTTGATGTATCGAGTGAGGGGATCATGGTGGCCGGTCTAGGTATTGTCACGTTCAGGCTGCATGAGTGTCGTTCTCTAAAGGCCAAAAGAAAAATTGTAAAATCGATTATCAGCCAGTTGCGCAACCATTTTAATGTCTCGGTTGCCGAAGTCGGATCCAACGATATCTATCAACGCGCCATGATCGGTTTTGCCCTTGTCGGCAATAACCGGGCTGTGATAAACTCCAAGATAGACAAAATCTTTAACCTTGTCGAAGAACTCAATCTAGCCGAAATCATCGGCAGTGAAATGGAGATTATCAATATATGAAACCCTTTGCGCGTGCCGACCGAGTCGGCGGCCAAATACAAAAAGTATTGTCGGACATACTCCTTAAACGGGTGAAAGACCCGCGTTTGAAATCGGCTTCGATTACGGGCGTAAAAATGTCCCGCGATTTAAGAATCGCGCGCGTTTACTTTATTACATCCGACAACGAAAATACGGTCGATAAAACCATTGACGGGTTCAAAAGCGCCCTTGGATATGTAAAATATAAACTTGCCGCAGAGCTGGGATTACGATATATGCCGGAGCTTAGGTTTTTTTATGATGAATCGTTTGAATACGGCGGTCGCATCGATAACCTATTAAGCCGTATTCATGATGACGACAGACAAGACCGGGACAATGCGCCGTCATCAACAAATTCCGAAGATCATTAAACCATCATGGACTCAATCATACATCAAGTAAAAAACAGTCACCATATCCTGGTGATCAGTCACACCAATCCTGACGGAGATGCCATCGGATCGCTGATCGCCACGGGACTTTCCCTCAAGGCGCTGAATAAAAAAACAACCTTATATAACGAAAGCCCCATACCGGCGGTATATCGTTTTCTGCCGGAAGTGCATCGTGTCGTCCGGAAGATCGAAAAGACCGATTATGATCTGGCGATCATTCTGGATTGCAGCAACCTGGATCGTATCGGAACGGCCGTCTCTGTCGTAAACCAGGTCCCTTTGATCGTAAACATCGATCATCATATTACGAATACGCACTTCGGGCATATTCAGCTGATCGACACGTCCGCGTGCGCCACATCGGAAATCGTGTACTGGCTGATCAAACAAATGGACATCCCCTTGGATAAATTCATTGCTACGGCAATATATACCGGCATTTTGACGGATACGGGTTCGTTTCGTTTTTCAAATACGAACAGGGCCGCTTTTGCCATTTGCCAGGAAATGCTGGATTTGGGCGTCGATCCTTATGATATTTCACAGCGTGTATACGGCACCTACTCTCTGGGACGGATAAAACTGTTGAACCTTGCCCTGGACTCTATCGAAATTTCCAATAACGGAAAAGTGTCGATTATGACATTGACCAAAGACATGTTTGCCGAAACACACACGCAACCCGAAGATGGAGACGGTCTTATCAATTATGCAAAACGAATTGAGGATATCAAGGTTGCAGCGCTGATCCAGGAGGATCACAACGGCAATGGACCATCGGAAAATCAAAACATGTATCATGTCAGTCTCCGCTCCGACGGATCAATTGATGTGGCGACCATCGCATCCATGTTTGGCGGCGGCGGTCACTCCAGCGCCGCGGGATTCAATATCGAGTCGACGCTTTCGGAAATAAAATCGATAATTTTAAACCTGGCGAACACCATGTGATTTTAACTATGAATAGCGGCATCAGCGGAATTCTGATTGTTGATAAACCCGCAGGCATCAGTTCCGCCAAGGTGGTGGCACGGGTAAAAGCATTGCTGAAAGCAAAAAAAGCGGGGCATACCGGAACATTGGATCCCTTTGCAACAGGCGTGCTGATATGCTGTATGAATCGCGCAACAAAGCTGGCCCGTTTTTTCTTACGGGGCAATAAAAAATATGAAGCTGTTCTTCACCTGGGGATTGAAACCGACACCCAGGATTTGACGGGAAATGTTACGCGTGTATGCAATCCCGGCAAATTTTCGGAAAAAACAATACAATCCGTATTTAAAAGATATGAGGGAGCACTGACGCAAGCCCCGCCGGTTTACTCGGCTTTGAAATATAAGGGGATACCGCTCTACAAACTTGCCCGCAGCGACAAGCCTGTTCAGAAGCCGGCAAGAAAAATTTCCATCATTGATCTCAAAATACGAGACATTCAACTGCCGACCATCTGTTTCGAGGTCTTTTGCTCGGCAGGCACATATGTCAGAACCCTATGTGCCGACATCGGCGCAGCCCTGGGATGCGGCGGTCATTTGAAAGAGCTCCGTCGAATCGAAAGCAGCGGATTTACGATAAAACAAGCGATAACATTGGAAGAACTCAAAGACCTTGCACTGACAAATCAACTTTCCGGCAGGATCATCAGTATGTCGAATGCGCTGAAGAATTTTCCCGAGCATACCGCCGATCATATGCTGGAACAAAAAATAAAACATGGTCAAATTCTGACAAAAAATGATATTGTATCCGGGACGGAAGACCCAACGGAAGGATTTATGAAGATCGTCGATGCCGAAAAACAGCTCATCGCCGTCCTCAAGCATGCCGGTAACAGGGACAAATACGATTATGTCTGTGTGCTCAACAATTAGAGAGCATGTGTGGAAGGATTATTATTATTCACCGCGAAGGCGTGGGGAATGGGCGGTGAGCTATTTCAAGATTATCTAAAATTTTAATTGGACAGCAGTGATATGAGGTATTTTTTTGCAAAAGGAGGCGAACAAAATTGGTCTTAACATCAAATGAAAAAAAGAAATTGATTGATCGGTTCAAGCTGCATGAAAACGATACCGGATCGCCCGAAGTACAGGTGGGCCTTTTAACCCACCGTATCACCTATTTAACGGAACATTTGAAAATTCATAAGAAAGATCATCATTCCAGAAGAGGACTTTTGATCCTTGTGGGCAGGCGACGCAGACTTCTGAACTATGTCAAAAACAAAGACGTGAAGCGATACCGGGAAATCATCGAAACCTTAGGACTCAGAAGATAGCCAGCAACCGTTTGGATTTTTAAAACGATTTGTCGCTCAAAAACCTAAACGTTTGACCAAACAATTCAAACGAATAGATGCCTGTATTGCCTGATGCGCTATTGTCTGTTCCCCAAAAGAGAACTTTCAAGTTGGTTCACAATCACAGGTCCGAAGCCGTTTGATGTATAGGAGAAATTTATGGAAACTTTACTCAAAACAGAAATCGGAGGTAGAACTCTGAGCATCGAAAGCGGCAAACTCGCCAAGCAGGCATCCGGCGCGGTTGAGGTTCGTTACGGAGATACCATTGTATTGGTGGCGGTCGTATCTTCTAATGAAGAGCGAACGACGGATTTTCTACCGCTGACCGTTGAATACCAGGAAAAAGGATATGCAGCGGGCCGTATCCCCGGAAATTATTTCCGGCGGGAAATCGGCCGGCCCAGCGAAAAGGAAACCCTGACCGCCCGCATCATCGACCGACCCATCCGGCCGCTCTTCCCCAAAGAATATCGATTTGAAACGCAAGTCATCGCCACTGTTCTTTCCATGGATCAGGAAAACGACCCCGACATCCTGGCCATGATCGGCGCATCCGCGGCCCTTGAAATATCGGACATTCCTTTTGAAGGGCCCATAGCATGTGTTCGTGTCGCCCGAATCGACGGCCAGTTGAAAATCAATCCGACCCACAATGAATATGAATCCTCCGACATCAATATTATTGTCGCCGGATCCAGGACCGGCGTCGTGATGGTCGAAGGCGGGGGCAATATCGTCAATGAATCGGATATGCTGGAAGCCATTTTTTTCGGCCATAAGGCCATGCAGCCGATTATCGACATGCAATTGAAACTCAAAGAGATCAACGGTGTCGCCAAACGGCCCTTTTCTCCTCCCGAAAGAGATGAGGCGCTGGTTCAAATCATCGAGACCAAGGCCGCTTCAAAAATTTACTCCGCCCTGTGCGTTCCCGAGAAGACAAATCGAAATGCAGCGCTTTTTCAGGTAAAATCAGAGATGCTCGACGCGCTGCAAGAAACCTATCCGGACCGGCAGGATGAAATAAAGGCGATATTGAAAGACCTGCTGAAAAGAATCAGCCGGGATATCATCCTTAAAGAAAGACGGCGAATCGACAACAGAAGATTCGACGAAATAAGGCCGATTACCTGTGAAGTCGGAATATTGCCCAGACCCCACGGCAGTGCGCTTTTTACACGGGGAGAAACCCAGGTGCTCGCCGTGCTGACCCTTGGATCGGGTCAGGATGAACAGCGTGTGGAAACCTTGATCGGAGACGAACTCAGGCCCTTTATGCTCCATTACAATTTCCCGCCTTATTCGGTGGGAGAAGTGCGGCGCATCGGCGGACCGAGCCGGAGAGATATCGGCCACGGCGGACTTTCCACACGGGCTCTCGAAAAAATTCTCCCGCCAAAAGAAGCGTTTGATTATACCATCCGGATTGTTTCGGAAGTTCTTGAATCCAATGGTTCGTCATCCATGGGCACCGTCTGCGCCGGGACACTGGCGATGATGGACGGTGGCGTCCCCATCCAGGCGCCGGTATCGGGGATTGCCATGGGACTGGTCAAAGAAGGAGATGATGTCGTCATTCTTTCCGATATCTTGGGAGATGAAGATCATACCGGCGACATGGACTTCAAGGTAGCCGGCACAAAGGACGGCATCACCGCGCTTCAGATGGATATTAAAATTCATGAGTTGTCCAAAGATATCATGGAAAAGGCACTGGAGCAGGCCCGAAACGGACGGCTTTATATCCTGGGTAAACTCACCGAAGCCATACAGGAACCCCGCCAGGAAATTTCGCCGTTTGCCCCGAAAATCATTACCTTCAAAATCAATCCCGACAGAATCCGGGAAATCATCGGTCCCGGCGGAAAAACCATCAGGGCCATCCAAAACGAAACCGACACAAAAATAGAGATCGACGACTCCGGTATGGTTAAAATCGCGGCCTTTTCTCAAAAAGAGGCCGATGCGGCTCTGAATATGGTCAAAGAAATTGTTGTCGAACCCGAAGTCGGAAAAATTTATGACGGCACGGTCGTCAAAATTATGGACTTCGGCGCATTCGTCCAGATACTTCCCAATGTCGACGGCCTGGTGCATATCTCTCAACTGGCCGCACATCGCGTCAATCGGGTATCGGATATCGTAAAAGAAGGAGATCAAATCAAGGTCAAGGTTCTCGAGATCGGAAAAGACGGTAAAATCCGATTGAGTTACAAGGCTGCTTTGGAAGAGGAAGGATAACCCATGGGTCATGATGTTTCCAAAACCGTTCTTTCAAACGGCATCAAGGTCATCACCAAAACCATGCCGCACCTTCGATCGATATCCATGGGGGTCTGGGTGAATGTCGGCGGACGGGACGAATCTTCTTCCGAAAGCGGTATGTCTCATTTTATCGAACACATGATTTTTAAAGGAACCCAAAAAAGGACAGCCTTCCAGATCGCCAAGGAGTTCGATGCCATCGGTGGTCAGAGCAATGCGTTTACCAGTACCGAAAATACCTGCTATCACGCAAAAGTGATCGACACCCATATGGAAACCATGGTCGACATTCTATCGGATATCTTCTTAAACTCTCTCTTTGATGACAGAGAAATCGAAAACGAGCGTGCGGTAATCCTGCAGGAAATCGGAATGGCGGAAGACAGTCCGGACGAATATATTCACATCCTTTCAGGCATGAATTTCTGGAGCGGAAATTCTCTGGGCCGTTCCGTTTTGGGCAATCGTGAAAATGTGAGCCGTTTCGATTCCGGCGTCATCAAACGCTTTTTCCATCGTTTTTATCAGCCCGAACGCATCGTTATTTCCGTCGCAGGAAACCTGGACCACAGCCATTTCATGGATATCGCCGGCCCCGCGTTCGAATCGATCCGCCCGGGAGATCCTTTTCCCCAGCGCACGGAACCCGATGAACGATGTACCGTTAATCTGCATTATAAGGACCTGGAACAGGTTCATATCTGCCTGGGAACCAAGGGGTTGTCGATCACCGACCCGAGACGGTTCGCCTATTCTTTGATGAACACCATTTTAGGCGGGAACATGAGTTCGAGGCTGTTCCAGGAAATCCGTGAAAAAAGAGGCCTTGCCTACGCGGTATATTCCTATGTATCGTCTTTTGTCGATACCGGGATGTTCGGCGCATATGCCGGTGTTTCCCCCGTAAGCATGAAACAATCGATACAACTGATTCTCAAGGAAATTTTTAAAATCAAAGAAACGCGGGTCGATGCCAGCGAATTGCACTATGCTAAAGAATTTACAAAAGGCAACCTCATGCTGGCCTCGGAAAGCAATGACAATCAAATGGTGCGAATGGCGCAAAACGAGACGCATTTCGGACGCTATGTTCCTCTGGAAGAGATCATCAATAATGTTGACGCCGTTACCGAAGACGACATTCTCCAATTGGCCGAGGACCTGTTTCAAGACAACCGTTTTTCAGTAACCCTTCTGGGACCTGTCGAAGATGAACACCTGCTGGATGATATCCTGCCGGTGTAGTATTTGGTTAAATCGTTGAATCGTTAAATGGTTTTGACGACTTGACGAATCGACGATTTAACAATTTGACGATTTGACCACTTGACGACTTGACGAATAGTGAGCGAAGCGAACGGACTTGTGGATACTTCTCCCTTGATAAAATTTCTTCGATTAAAACCCGAGTCGGATGCGGATATCCCCCTGCCCCGATACATGACGCCCAGGGCCGCCGGAATGGATATCTGTGCGGCCAATGAAGAAGATATTTTGCTGGAAAAAGGCGCGGTCGGGCTGATACCCACCGGTTTTGCCGTCGCCATTCCGGATGGATTCGAAATACAAATTCGTCCTAGAAGCGGATTGGCCGTAAATCATGGCATCGGACTGATTAATTCCCCGGGCACCATCGATGCCGATTATCGCGGAGAAGTCAAGATCGCGATGATCAACCTTGGGGAAAAGCCCTATACGATTCGGCGCGGCGACAGAGTTGCCCAGATGGTCGTTAACCGGGTGTATCAGGCAAAACTTGACATCGTTCAGCAGCTCGATGAAACCCGCAGGAACAGCGGAGGATTCGGGCATACGGGTCGTTAAGATGAAAAAGGGTCCTTTTTTGAACCGCTTACAGGCCAACCCCGGCTGCAATCTTCGCGTGTGTATTCTGGCCAGTGGCAGTAAAGGAAACGCCGTTTTTGTTTCCGGAACTGCGGCCTCGATACTGATCGATGCCGGCCTTTCCGGCATTGAAATCGAACGCCGGCTCAAATCAAGGGGGCTGGATCCCAAAGACCTCGATGCGATCCTGGTTTCCCACGAACATTCCGATCATATCCAGGGTGTGGGGGTTCTTTCCCGGCGTTATAAGCTTCCGGTCTATATCAGCACCAAAACACAAAACGCAGCCGCTTCGCAGCTCGGGAACCTCCATGACTTAAAAACCATTGAGTGCGGATCGACCTTTGTCATCAACGATCTCGCCATTCACCCTTTTTCCATATCCCACGACGCCGCTGATCCGTGCGGTTTTACGATTCATCAGAACAGTACGAAAATCGGAATCGCCACGGATCTCGGCATTGCAACCGCCATGGTCAAAGAGCATCTTAAAGAATGCGCCCTGTTGATTTTAGAGGCCAACCACGATGAAGAGATGCTGATCAACGGCCCCTACCCGTGGCCCATCAAGCAGCGCATCAAAAGCAGGACCGGCCATCTGTCCAACGCGGCATCCAAAATCCTTTTAAAAGAACTGCAGCACGACTGTTTAAAACATGTCATGCTGGCCCATCTCAGCGAAACCAACAATACGCCCCAAAAAGCCGCCCATGAAGTGGGTCAGGCCCTCACCCGCTGCAAGGCGCACCTCCATATCGCATCCCAGAATACATGCGGCGCGTTATTGCACCTCAAATAATTGAAGGAAAAAATGATGACAGAATATGACTGGAGACCGGAACATGCCACAAAATCGCTGAATCGCATTCTTCCCGAAGTGGAAAAGACCTTTGCCGCAGAGCTTGGCCGGGTTTCCCATGAATGGCAAAAATTCAAAAACAGACTCCACAGGGAGTGGGAACGCCTGTTTGCCTATCTGCATCAGCTGTACGGGTGGCAATATGATTTTTTTTATACACTCGAACAGATTATAAATACGCTGGTTCAGTACTGGCTGCAGCGCCCGGCCGAACTTAAATCGCTGGATGAGAAGCGGGAAGCCGATCCCTTCTGGTTTTTATCCGAAAACGTGGTGGGCGGCGTATTATATGTGGATCTGTTCAGCGACAACCTTGCCAAACTGGACGAGCATATATCCTATTTCAAAAAACTCGGTATAAACTATCTGCATCTGATGCCGTTGTTTGCAGTTCCCAAAGAAAATAATGACGGCGGCTATGCGGTCAGTGATTACCGGGGCATCAACCCGGACATCGGCACCATGGAGGAGCTTTCCAAATTAGCCGCCGCGCTTCGTGATGAAGGCATCAGCCTTGTGCTGGATTTCGTCTTCAACCATACATCCGATGAGCATATTTGGGCGCAAAAGGCCAAATCCAAAGATCCGGATTTTATGGCCTATTACCATACCTATCCGAATCGTGAGCTACCGGATCAATTTCAAAAGCATCTCAGAGAAATATTCCCCGCCGTAAGAAAAGGGAGTTTTACATGGTGTGAAGAGATGAAAAGATGGGTATGGACGTCGTTCAACAGCTTTCAGTGGGATCTGAATTACTCAAATCCGGAAGTGTTTCGAGCCATGGCCGAAGAGATGCTTTTTCTGGCCAATCAAGGGGTTGAAGTGCTGCGCTTGGATGCCGTAGCTTTTATCTGGAAAAGACTTGGCACGAATTGCGAAAATCAGCCGGAAGCGCATACGATCATCCGGGCCTTTAATGCCATGGCGAAAATCGTTGCGCCATGTTTGCTTTTTAAGTCGGAAGCCATTGTCCATCCCGATAACGTGATCCAATACATTCATCCCGATGAATGTCAGCTATCCTACAATCCGTTGCTCATGGCACTGTTGTGGGAAGCGCTGGCAACCCGGGTAGTAAGGTTGCTGGAGCATTCCATGAGAAATCGCTATCCGACGCCGTCCGGATGCACATGGGTAAACTTTGTACGGTGTCACGATGATATCGGCTGGACCTTTGACGATCAGGATGCGAGAAACATCGGCATTGATCCTGCTTCCCATCGCAGGTTTCTAAACAAATTTTACACCGGCGAATATCCCGGTTCCTTTGCAAAGGGCGTTCCTTTTCAATTCAATACAGATACCGGCGATGTGCGTATTTCCGGGACGCTGTCATCTTTGGCGGGACTGGAAGATGCCCTTGAGAAGCAAGACAGCGAATTGATCGAACAGGCGGTCCGGCGAATCAACCTCTTAAGAAGTATCCTTGTCAGTATCGGCGGCATTCCGCTGTTATATATCGGAGATGAATGGGGCATGCTGAATGATTACACCTATTTGACCGACCCTGGAAAAGCCAGCGACAGTCGATGGGTCCATCGCTCGAGAAAACGATGGAACGACCGGGAAGACCTGACGGATCAGGATACACTGGAGTGGCGCTTTTTCCATGAAATGGTGAAGCTGTTCAGTTTGCGAAAAACATTGCCCGCCCTTCAAAACGGCGGCATGGAAGTCATTCATATTGAAAATCCCCATCTGTTCGGATATATTCGGGCTTTTGGCGGCCAGAAGATACTCGTCGTAAATAACTTTGCGGAAAAACCTCAGACGATGGATGCCCTTCAACTAAAGGCTTGCGGTGCAACAAAGGATGTTATTGATTTAATAAAAAATGAAGTTCTTTCTTCAGGCAAAGACCTCGTGTTGAACGGCCATCAATCGGTTTGGCTGGATATCTCTTAGGCGTTATTTCTCCCGCTTTTTACACCCGTGACTCTTGACAATCGCTTTTCGGGTTAAGATTTTAAGTATATTCACGATGTGTTTTAGCTGTCTTACGATGAGAACGATTGGGAAAAATATGACCATTCAACTACAGCTCGAACTCGAGCTTGAATGACGCATATAAAGAATTGTAGGAGCTGTCCGGTTGGATATTATCAAGGTAGTGATTGTATCCCAAGCTCAAAGAATAACCGACTTTTCGGGAAAAGAAACGCTTATCGTTCCAGGTTAAACCGACGGATGCGGTCAATCTCTCGTTGTCCAAACTTTCGTCGGTATTTTTCGTTTGCGAATATCTCCCATGAAAAGACAGATTGATAAGATCGAAAATTCGATGATACGTAAGAAAGAGCGCGGCAGAAGGATGTATTTCATGTTCTCCATACCAAAGATATCGATGCTCACCGAAACTTAACACCGGGGTAACGGTGAGATGGGGCGCGGGGCGGATGGAGGATCTGATCCCGTTCCGAAAGCTCACGGTTTCTTGGTTGGGATGACACAGGTCGCGGCTGAAAGAATAGCTTGAGGAAGCGGTAATGTCAAAGCGCTTGCCGCCATAGTATTTCAAAGAACCGCCATAGGTTTCTTTCTGATTTCCTTGATATTCGGAACTCCCCATCTCAACATTATTCTCGGATTGCTGACTGGAATGATAAAAAGAGACCCAAATGGGCAAGGGCCGCATCTTGTATTTCATTTCAACGCCGTATTTATGGATCAGCATTCGAGGGAGCGTTGGATCGCGATCGACATTGTCCAAAAACCTCGAGAAAAAAGTTTTGAAGCCAATGGACCCGATGTTTTTTTCTCCCCAGATCTCCACCCCCTCCTGGTCGTTTTTTAAACCGACTTTTGTTTTCGTCCCCGTTTTGTTTTTATAGCGGTTAAAATAGTTTAAATGTTTCGCGACATAGCGGTATTCCAAACCGCAATTAAAGCCATTTAACTTTTGCTCTAAACGAAAAATCTCAAACCGGTTAGCAGGCTCATTGGAACCTGATCTTGATGAAGACAAGATTTCATCAGATTCGGAACTTTTATTTTGAAAAATATCGATGTCCGGCGTGAACGTTTCCAGAATATCAGCCTTTACTTTATATTTTAACAGCTTACCGCCCGGACCGTCATAAACTACCAGGGGTTGTTCCACGGCATCTTTGACGGAAAGATCCGTTGGGTGGATGTGTGATTTTTTTTGGGTTGTTTGTTTCTGGCCCTGATGTATTGAAAGTTCCGCTGCTTTGGCAGCGTTGAGAGGGAAGTGAAAGCAAGGAATCCAGCACAGGTTAACGAAAACAGGAACAAGCCATACCATACGCAAACGAACCGCAAAAAAAACCTCTGTTATGCGGATGAAGCGTTGTCTCATCATTTGGTTTTAAATTATGTATTGCAAAATATTTCAAAGCATGAATTTACCTGCACGGGTGTTGAAATTCAGCAGGCTTCAAAATATCACTGATCGCTTCATTACAGTTGTTTCCAAATATAAATGATGTGCAAAGTGCGATCATCCAGTGTTCGAATGAATCATTGCAAAAGTCATGCAAAATTATTTATTCACTTTGAATAAATAATGAGTTGGTTATATTTCATATAGTTAACTTAAATACCCCGTTGCCTTACCACAGATAGTGCGGCAATATTTGGCCACTAAGGCGGCAATTTTTTCTGCAAATAGATACGCTCAGGAGCAGTGTATCCATTTATAGGAAAATTCAGGAAAGCGCCCTTTTCTCAATCCTGTACGAGGTTGTTTTGCCTTATTTGACTTTATTTTATACAAACATTTGATAAAATAAATGAACTGAACCATGACCATACATCACGACAATTTGAATGCCGAATTCGGAAATCAATTTAAAAGCGCCTTTACGATCTGGGCTTGGGTGGTTGTTTTTGCCATCGCCTTTGCGTGGGTTGAAAGCGCCGTCGTCGTATATCTTCGTAATATTTTTTTTGACGGGGTCTTTAGATTTCCGCTGCTGGTGAAGTGGGAAGACGGCAGACATATTGTCGATCCCCTGGTTAGAATCGAATTCGGCCGCGAAATTGCAACGGTGATTATGCTGGTGGCTGTGAGCTGGGTGGCCGGAAAAAATAGAATTCAAAGGTTTTGCTTTTTTATCATCGCTTTCGGGATATGGGATATATTCTACTACCTTTGGCTGTATGTCATGGTGGGGTGGCCCCGAAGCCTCATGACATGGGATCTTTTGTTTTACGTACCCCTGCCCTGGGTGGGCCCGGTCATTGCGCCGCTGGCGATTTCCCTGGTAATGGCGGCGAGCGGCTCTCTGATGATTTATTATGAAAAAAAAGGATGTGATATTCGCTTGAAATGGTACGATATGGCCGTTGAACTGGGGTGCGGTTTGCTTATGATCGCAGCATTTTGCTGGGATTGGAAGAATATCATTCAGATTCCCGGTGACATCAAACGCACAGGGATTCCCAACCCTTTTGCCTGGTGGCTTTTCCTGCCGGCCTATTTATTTTCGATCGTCTATTTTATCGTAATGATTCGGCGAATCATTATCCGGAGATAATCTCATTTCAGATCCGGCGGCAACGGACATAAGGATAACGTGAAGGCATCATCCCCATCGGCAGTCATTCGATGCCAACCCAGACCTTGCAGATGTTCATGTGCTGTTTCGGTCTTTTCAACAGATACGAGATAGGACACCTCGTCACCACTGCGAAATTGAGTCGAATCCCCTATTGGAAATTGCCGGCCATTGCGCCGAACTGCCAAAGGAATCCCGGAATTGTCTTTAAGGAACGGATCCCCGGGAGCATTTTCCGTCTCTTTTTTTTCGTCCGCGGGTGTCCCCTGGACCTGCCATCGTTCCAAATTGACCATCCCTTTGCGAATACGAACAGACCAGAAATCGACGTCACGCGAACTGCCGAACATCACCTGGGATCCGGTTTGATGGACCATGTCCGGTGTAATCCTTTCATATTGGTATTGAAGCACCATGAATAGATATCGAAGCCTGGCCTCCTCTCTGACTTTCTGAATGAACAGCAGATTCACCTCTTCGTTACCGGTGATGGCGAGGACGCCGGCCCGTGTATCGATCTCCGCTCTTAACAAATAATGGGTGTTCAGTCCGTTGCCGAAGATGACCCGGGTGCAGTCCTGTTCGGCAGCCTGGCATACATCCGCATTTGCGTCGATGCAAATCACTTCCTCGTTGTTTTCAAGCAGGATTTTGGCGGTTGCCCGTGCCAGTTCGTTGGCACCCAAAATGACCCAACCCGAATCGCTGGGCCGGCGCAGATCCAGAATTTTAGCCACCAGGCCGCCGGTCAATCCGGCTGAAAGCACCGTTACGGTGATGACCATAAACACCAAAGCCCGAAGTTCGTTGCCACCGGCGATGCCGTATGTATTCAACTGAACGGCGAACAGGGAGGCGACGGCGGCGGCCACGATTCCCCGGGGTCCGATCCAACCGATAAAACATTTTTCCCGCCAGTTGAGTTTGGTGCCAAAAGTGCCGGCGATAACATTCAACGGCCTGACCAGAAACATGAGAACCAGAACCGTGATGAGTCCGGGAATCCCCAGCGCATAGACCTCGTCCAGCCGGACATCCGCAGCCAACAGGATGAACAGCATGCCGATCAACATCACGGTGAGCGCTTCCTTAAATTCAACCACTTCCCGCTGGATACGCGTTTGAAAATTTCCGAAAACAACACCGGCCACGGTCACCGCCACGATCCCGCTTTCGGAAAAAAGGACATTGGCGCCCTGAAACATCGCCAGGACCAGGCATAGCGTGAAGACGTTCTCGATCCCTTCGGGAACCACGTTGCGGCGCTTTAGCACTGCAACCAGCAGCAGACCGCATAATAATCCAAACACCGTGCCGAATCCGAGACGGGTGGCGAGCATAACCGCCGTGGCCATGGGTCCGGCCTTGGGACTGAGCGCTATTTCCAGTGCGACCGTGGCCACCACGGCGCCCACCGCGTCGAGCAGCACCCCTTCGGCTTCTAAAACGACACTGACGTTCCGTTTGACTTTAAACCGTCTGAGAAGCGGATTGATGACCGTGGGTCCGGTCACCATGACCAACGTGCCGAATAATATGGAAATCCGCCAATCCCAGCCAAACAGCCATCGTGCGGTCAACATACCGCCGGCTACGGTCACCGCCCCTCCGATGGTAATCATCTGTCGAATGGCGCGCCGCTCGCGCTTGAGGCGCTGAATTTTCAAGTTCAGACCGCCTTCGAACAAGATGACCGCCACAGCAAATCCTGTGATAACGCCAAGGGCGGACCCCAGGGTTTCGGGGCGAATAACGCCGCTGACATCCGGTCCCAAAAGAACGCCGAAGATGAGCAAAAGAACGATTCCGGGTATGCGCAGATGATAGGCCGCGGACTGGGCAAGGATTCCTGCCGCCAACCCTAAAGCGATGGTCAATGCCGGACTGGAAAAAGTTAAATGTGCCACTGGATATCGGTTAATGTGTTGTTTACGTTATACCGCTGAGCATAAACACCTATGAAAAAGCTGTTTCTGGTTTTGGAGTAAACCATATTTCATACGGGGTCAATTCCTTTTGTATAACGCCCCATAAATGCGTCAGGGGGATATTGGTGACATGGGGAAGGACTTCAAACGGCTGTTTTGATGTTTATATTCAAAAGCGCCAGGGATTCTTCTTCCATGTTGATGCCCACACGCAGGGCCTTGAGGCCTCGAACACCCGGCAAATCTTCCAAATCTAAAAACTCCATGTCGTTTAGAAGATGCTTTTTCGCCTGTAAAAATTCGATGTGCTTTACAATTTCACTGCGCTCGCCGGTCTGCCCGAAAACAACAGCGATCCGGTCCGGCTGGGTCAGGCGTTCGTTTCGGTTCTTTACCATGGCCTTGTCCAACCGTGATTTGATGATTTCGTGGCGCACATCGTAGGCCCCGTCCACGTCAAATCGCTTTTCATCGTAGCGGAAACGGATGGACAGGGGCATTTTATTATACAGGATGAGATGGGCGACATCCAACGGCACCTTTAGGTCAGGCTTGATAAGACCGGCTTCCCGCGCCATTCCGCAGGCCGCCGTCAATTGCCAGAGCCCCAGATTTTTGATGTAAAACGGATTTAAAACGCCGTCTTCGCGCATGGACGCCCCCAGGTAGACAATATAGTCGATGCCGTCGGTTTTGCGTTTCTCGAAATAATGGGGCAAAATGCGCTGTGCTTCGACCTGCTGTTGATCGACGTACATCGACAGCTTCTCGGTCAATCGGGAAAAGCTCTCTTCATAGGCTTTACGCTGATAATAGACAACGCCCAATTCAGGATCGAGGGCGCTGTTGTACCGCTCGATGGCGTTCACCACCCGGGGCCCGAGCCCCACAAGGGTTTCGAAAGCCGGCTCCACATCCTTGCGTAAAAATTGCGTCACCGCAATTTCATCATCCGAAGAAATCCCTTGGGCAATACTGCTGATCCGATTTTCGATGCGGTATTGGTACTCGCCCAAAAGCGGCCAGGATTTGGCCTTCTGAGCCCAGCGGATAACCTCCCGCGCCAGATTGAGCTGCGACGTCAGGTCGGCTTGAATACTTAGATTTCGGGCATCCGATGAACCTCTGATGTCCGCTTGGCCGTACAAGGGGACCACGTTCGGAAAGATGATCGGCGCCATTTCCGATGATTCGCCGTTATGCAGGTGTTCCATGTGTTCAAGCGCCGCCTGGCGGAAACGCCATTCCACCGAAGGATGAACAGCCGTGCATTTTTCCTTGATGATCGACTGGATTTCATTGTTCATCTCATCCAGACCCCGTTTGAGAGAAATGGAAAACAACGGCGCCACCTGGTTGACCAGGACCAGATCCATGGGCGTCAGGTCACCTGCGCGGGGACTCATGATTTCAAAGGTTCCGATGATCTTTCCCCGGTAGTACAGCGGCGCGATAATCATGGATCTGAAACCGGCCTCGAGGACCGTTTTTTCCGCGGCGCAGATCGGGGTTTTATCGCCCAAATCGGAAATGCGGATCGCCTCGCCCTTTTCTACTGCCCGGAGCCAAACCGAGCCTTTAAGTTCTGCAATGGGGACATGGCTGGAGTTTCTGAAAAGACAATTTTGCTCCGACTTGGCATTGTAACGCAGGGTGTTGAGGACCATGACCCGGTCTCCCTGGACGGCGGCAATTTCTGCGGCCATGTCGGACCGGCCGAAGAGCATCTGCAGACGATGTTGAAGCCTGTCGAACCCATCGGCCGAAAATATCGATTTCTGGTCGATGAGGTCTTTTCCCAGCTCGGATATCACCTCGGACTCGGTCACTTCGAGGGCCCGGTAAACCATAAAGCCTTGAAATTCGAATTTGTCGGCCGGGATATGATCCGACAGCACGTGAAGATCGGTAATGTTTTCCTGGATGGCTTTTCGCTGATCGGCCGTCAATACCGGCGGCTGTCCCAATGATGCGACGTCAATGAACTGGATATCCCGAATCATGCGAAAATACCGCCAAAGGCCGCTCTTTTTATCCTGAATCTTCATCACAAAAGACTTGTCCGGCTCCGGATCAATCCCGTAAATCTTATTCAGGATTAAAATATAACTGGAAAGCAGGCTGCCATGTTCGGTTTCGGCAAAGGATCGGCCCAGAAAATGACCGTCGCTGCCGACCATCAGGCGATTAAATTCCGGTGTGCCGTAAAAAGGAATATCTTCAAAGGGCTTCAATGCGCCGGCAATTTCATGTTCCCATGCGGCATATGGGAAGATAACGCTCATCAGCGGCATCAGGATATCGTCTTGGTGATCGAGCAGCAATTTTGGGTCTTCGATGATCCCCTGGAGGACCGGCGTCTGTTCGATGCGACGATAAATTCCGTCGAACATATCGGCCATGTGGCTGCATTTTGATGTCAGGTGGGTTTTCCAGAAGTCGATGAGCGGGGTCAGACTCAAAACCGATCGAAACGGTTGAAGGTTGTTTAGGGTTGCCATGAAACACCTCCAAAAAATAGTTTATAAATAATAAGCACGAACTTATGATGAGTCAACTACCACCCGCAAAGCGGGTGGCTTGAATTTGTCCGCCCCTTTATGGCGGACAAAGGCAAAAGCACGTCAGTGCTTTCGACGTTGAACTTGCATCCGGGTGCAAAGCACCCGGTTTGTTTTGCAAGAACCAAGGTGGACGATCGATTTTGTATGAATTCTAAGTCTAAAGATTATTTTAAAAGATTTTATCTTGCATAAAAGGTTTTTTTTAGGGTTTAATAGTGTTGTTTAAAGCGACTATAGGACCCATTTAATCTTTACCTGCCGTTACTATAGCTGGTTATGCTGTAGATCGACCCCTCGATATTTCAAACCATCACAGCATGAAGGTGATTATCATGTGCACAACGTTACTGAAGCTTTCAAAGCATCGACTTACTATGATTATCGGCATGTTGTTTATCGCGATTTCCTTAATGTTCGGAGCTGCGGAAGCCGGGAGCAATTGGCTGGATAAAGGAAAAGATCTTCTTAAGACCTACGGCGGAAGCAGTGAAAAATCCGGACTCACGGCTGCGGAAATCGGGGGCGGCCTTAAAGATGCGCTTCGTGTCGGCTCGTCATCCGTGATTGCCCGGCTGGGCCGCGTCAACGGATTCAATACGGATCCATCGGTCCATATTCCGCTGCCGAAACAATTAAACACCGTAAAATCCGTGCTGGATAAAGTGGGCATGTCCGGCATGCTCAAAGACCTCGAGCTGAAACTCAACCGGGCCGCGGAAGTCGCCACGCCAAAGGCAAAGAAGCTCTTTACACAGGCCATATCTGAAATGAGTTTTGAGGATGTCAAAAAGATATATAAAGGGCCCGAAGATGCTGCCACCCAATATTTTCGAAGCAAAATGTCCCCTTCCCTTGCAAAAGAAATGAGACCCGTTGTTACCAGCAGTCTTTCCGAAGTGGGAGCGGTTCAGGCTTATGATAATGTGATGAAGCAGTATCGATCCGTTCCCTTTGTCCCGAACGTGAAAGCCAATCTGACGGATTATGTCGTTGAGAAAGGAATGGACGGCATCTTCTACTACATGGCCAAGGAAGAAGCAGCGATCCGCGCGAATCCCGCCAAACGAACCACTGAATTGTTAAAACGGGTTTTTGGAGCGAATTAGATAAGTTAAGGGGTAGAGCGTAAGGTATGGATCTCAGGATCCCCCGCGGGTAACGGGATCTTTGTTTCACCGGGAACAGCTGACCGGGGGCGAAGGTGTTCCGCCGTTGTCAGGCCCGCGAAGCTTCGGCGACAATGTTATGCCGCTTTTTATGCCAGCGCCTTCTCAACCAATTCAACCAATTGATCTTTTTCAAATGGTTTCTGAAGATATCCGGTAATACCGTAGGAAACAAAGAGGTCTTCCATGTCCTCTCTTTCCTTGGTCGACATGATAATGACCGGCAAAGACGCCGGCGTTTTATCTTTTCGGATATGACGCAAGAACGTATAACCGTCCATGCCCGGCATCATTATATCCGAAATCACGAGATCGGGATTGATTTCGTCGATCAGATCGACAACGTCCGCCGAATCCGAGGCTGTCACGATCTCATAGCCCTCTCCATCCAAAAACTTCATGATCAGGTGGCGTATCGTCGGGCTGTCGTCAGCAACTAAAATTTTTGATCCCATGGCTTCCCTCCTGGTTGATAAGAACTTCATTTAAAACGTTATGATTCGTTATGGAATTTGTTAAGACAGCAAATTGAATTCAAGCTTTCACAATATCCCCAATATCCATTGGTCTTTCGGCGCTGAAATAACAAATGGTTCTTATCTTATCGATATTTTAGCAAAATACATGCCAATAACAACATTCCAATGGGAAGCAAGGAAAATCATTGTCTGGAAAAGGATTCAATCTGCTTTTATATTAATAGTTTAGAACGATCCGCTTTCTATTTCTCACCCTCAAACGACCGTCGCGCCCACCCCGTCAGGCAGCATGGACCGCCGAAAGATGTCAACCGGATGTCAATATTCGAGTGCTTACTATGCTCGGCCGGATGCTCCGGTAAAAAATTGGCAATAGCCCATGCGGGCATACGCAAACAGCCATTGGGAAAGGGGACCGGTCGCAACTGTCGCCATAAATGGGGACACATGCAATTCTGTTGTCATTTACAGTTATTATTAGATCATATTTGTTACGAAAATATCTATATTTAAAAGATGAAAATAATAGATTGACAGAGACACATCAAATCAATAAAAATTTTTGCATTTATCCCTGCTCTGCTATTTTAGGTGAAAATGGTACATTATCATTACCACTTTCAAAATGTAGGACATCCAAAAAGCGAATGATCCATGATGATTGAAATATTAAGAAAACTGTTTGATGCCAACCCGAAGAAATCAAAAATCGTATTAGTAGAGAACTGCATAGACTGTAAAAGCGAAACAAGCATTGAGATTACACCCACATCAAGTGGATTTGGATTACAGGGTGGTTTTCTATTCAAGTTTGAACCTGACAGGTATTTAGCGAAGTGTCCTGCTTGTTACCAGGCAAACCCAGGGGTACATCGGAATTGTTTTGATCCTGCTCCAAAAGATGGTATCACAAAATAAGCCATAGTTATGCTTGCAACAATATAAGCTCGCCACTTTTGCCCCTGCTTGCCGAAGTAAAGGCGTTTATCTTGCATCGTCTAAACGTTGCGGGTTTAAAAGAGAATATTTTCAATGACAAATCAATACGCGAAATTATGCATCTTTCAAAGGAGTATCCGCGGCTGATCAACATTATTTGTGATCATGCATTGTTGACCGGATATGTCAGAGAAGTCAAAACCATCGACGAAGCGATTATCAAAGAATGTGAAAATGTACGGTTTCTAACCGGCGAAAATGACGATAACTCAAAAAATGTTCTGAAAACCACACGAGGGGAAACACCTTCAGCTAAAGCGGAGCCCGCGATAACGCCTATAGATTATGCAAACCGATATAACCAGCCGGAAGAAAGGCCCGATCATCTTGAAAATAATTTTAAACACGTTCCGGCGGTACAGGTACAAACCGCATCCGCTGACATTACCCGACAACCAACACCAAATCAAAGGACACACCCGATTTACCGAATATTTAATCCAAAAGAATGCCCTCGACCAAGGCGGCTTTCAAGGGTGGGCCTTTTGTATTGGGATGCTGTTTCAGTCAACGGACAAATGGTGGGGAGATCGGAAAAAGCG